>JAEEGL014621980.1_pt1 | contig 40364 bp, 33 predicted proteins | sample 9134231 | NCBI WGS metagenome assembly JAEEGL01 (sample SAMN16246548, study PRJNA631951) | gut metagenome | biome: gut microbiome; feature: rumen; material: fiber-attached | host: Bos | place: Iran: Karaj | collected 2018-10
GCCAGGAAGAACTGCCTTAGAAACGATGAATGGAGCGTTGAGGTCAACATCGATAACCTGACGGAATTCCTCTGCTTTCATTTCAATCATTGGAATTCGTTTGATGATTCCAGCGTTGTTAACGAGAATATCGACTACGCCGACATCTTTCTCGATTTTTTTAACGGTTTCCTGAACCTGCTCTTCGTTTGTGACATCACAGATATATCCGTGAACATCTTTGATTCCAGCATCAGCATAGTTCTTCAAACCCATGTCGAGCTGTTCCTGTCCGCGGTCGTTGAAAACGATTTTTGCGCCAGCTGCTGCGAACGCCTTTGCGATTGCGAAACCAATGCCGTAAGAAGCACCTGTTACCCATGCAATTTTTCCTGAAAGATCAAAATCTTTCATTTCAAAAGCTTTTGCCATTTAAATAGCCTCCAAAAAAATATAGAAATATTATATCACAACTTTACGATTTATTCATCAGAAAGCTATTTTTTTGCAGATTTTAGAATGTTTATGACTTCATCCGCCGTAGTTGCCTCAAGCAGCTTTGTCTTGATTTCTTCCTGCATTAGTGCGCCTGAAACTGCGCTGAGAACTTGCATATGCGGAGCTTGCCCGGAAGAAGGAGAGGCAATCATAACAAAGATAAAAGTTGGCTTTCCGTCAAGAGATGCAAAGTCTACACCGCCTTTCTTTATTCCGATTGCAACTGAAATCTCTTTTACAGCGTCAGTGCGCGCATGAGGGAGCGCGATTCCGTTTCCGAGACCTGTGCTCATTGATTTTTCACGCTCTATGAGCGCATTCAGAACTGCTTTCTTGTCATTGATTTTTCCTGATTTTTCAAGTAAGTCGAGCATTTCGCATAAAATTTCATCTTTTGAATTTCCTTTCAAATCGCAAGAAATTGAATCTTTGTTCAAAACTTTAAAAAGCATATTTTCCACCCTGTTTTGTGAATTTGCGATTCCTGACTGGAATCCTGTCTGAACCGCATTTTTGTTTCTTTCTGTTATATATTTTAATGAAGCCATAGATTTATCAAGACGAATTATGATTTCGCTGATTTCTGCTTTTACAAAACCCATGTCTTTTTCTGATGTTTCAATGCTGATAATTGACTCGTCCGTTTTCATGGAGAGCGCAACATCGCCTTTTCGCGCTTGAATAAGCCCTTCATTGAAATTCATCATCTGAACATAGAATCCTTCTGAGCGCAAATCAAAAACAAAATTGTCAAGAATGAACCTTGCAATCTCGCTGTCCTTAAAGTCCCATTCAAAAATCTGGGCTTCTGATGACGCAATCTCCTTGCGCGTTCCGCGCCCTTTGACTTTTAGCGATACGCTCAAAATCGGTGGGGCAACGATTGTGGTTACAAGCGTCATCAGAATTACGACTCCGAAAAGTTCCTGACTGATGATTGCGTTTCCGAGTGCGTCTTTTGCAGTAAGCCCAATGCCCGCGATAATAAGCGCGACTTCGCCACGAGGAATCATGCCGGAGCCGATTCTGAACGCTCCTTTCATATTGAATCCGAGCAGAAGAGCTGGAACTCCGCAGCCGACGAGCTTTGATGCAATTGCAATCAAAGTGTAAATTCCACCGCAGATAAGCACGCTCCGGCTCAAAAGATAAGATACATCAACGCTCATTCCTGTTACGCAGAAAAAAATCGGAACAAAGAATTTGTACAAACCGTGAATCCGTTCTTCAATCAGCGGGGCTATGTCAGTTCCTGAGAGCGCAAGACCTGTTGTGTACGCGCCTATAATCATTGATATGCTCTGCTTTTCAAAAAATCCTGCCAGAAGGAATGCCACGCCGAGTGAAGCGATGGAAAAATCGAATGTGCCACCGAAAAGTCTAACGAAGCGGGCAATTTTCTTTGAGAGCAGAATGAATATGACGGTCGTTACGAGCCAGATTCCGAATGCTTTGAGCGCAATGACAGCAATAGCTGACGGCGTTGGCTTTGTTCCTGTTCCGAGCGCGGAAACTATGCCCATGACTACTGCAAGAAGCACGATTCCAAGAACATCGTCAAAAACGGCTGAGGCAAGAATTGTAACGCCTTCCGGAGAATCCATCTTTTTCTTTTCGCTCAGGATTCGGGCTGTTATTCCGACGGATGTTGCCGTTGACATGATTCCCAGAAACAGGCATTTTAAGTCCATGAAGCCCGCGCAGTCAATTCCGAGCTTAGGAAGTATGAGCATTGCGGAAAAGTCACCCAAAATGAATGAAGCTGCAACTCCGCCCAAGCCGATTATTCCGCCAGAAACCGAGTACTTTATGAAAAGGGATAAATCCGTCTCAAGTCCAGAAGAAAAGAGCAATATTATAGAAGCAATCTGAGCGAATGCGTACAGTTCCGGGGAAACGGCTCCTGCAGAAGAAGAGCTGATTCCGAACAGTCCTGAAGAAAATCCTGGAAGCGCAATGCTTCCCAGCGCGAACGGACCGATGATAATTCCTGAGATAAGTTCGCCAAGCACAGATGGAATACCGATTTTTACAGCAAGTTTTCCGAAAATCCTTGCGGCAAAAATGATTATTGCCAGTTGAAAAATAAGAGATGTTATAACTTCCGTAATATTTTCATCCATGTTTATACTCCAGAAAAATGAAATAGATAAAAGAAAATATTATCATTTTGAAGAATTAAAGTGAATAATTATGAAAACAATAGAATACTTTTGAAATCAATTTTGAGAGTATTGATTTCAATTTTTCTGAATTAAAATTTCCAGCATATTCCGAGCGTGGGGGAGTACTTGAACACAGATTCCGTGTCGTCTGTGTCTTTTGTTAGTGTTGAGTTGACTTCCGCTTCAGTTCTGAATTTTCCAGGCAGATTGCATCCAATGCAAAGTGAGCCGTAGAACGAAAAATGCTTTCCCGGTGTAAAAATCATCGTTGCGTTTCCGCCAACATGAACGGCATTGTAAAATTCCCTGTATGTTACGGTTGGAGAAGAATTGCTTTCGTACATGAAAAAATCATAATCAATCCCAACGGTCGCAAAAAATCCTATGAAAATATTGTCCGTGTACACGGGCGCATATCCGGGGCAAAGCAGGAAAGTGACATTAAGCCCCGACAGATTCTCATTGTTAACATTTTTTTTGTCGCTCTGGGTGTAGTTTACATCAAGGGTGGCACGAACGGCGAATTTGCTCGGGTGAACGCCCGTGTAGAACAAATTCAGACCATTCTGCCAGCTGAACTGCTTCTCGTAATCATAATCCTGAGATTTGACAATCATATTGGACGGAATTCTGTAGCCGAATCCTGCAAAATTCGCCCAGCGGCGGACATGCGCGGACAGTGCGAAGCTCATAGAAAAAACAATGATTGCGAGAAGAAATTTCTTCATAAAATCAAACCTCTGTTGACTCGGAGATAAAGCAGGCTATTCCTTCTCCCATATATTGAATCCGAAGTTTTTCCACGATTTCGACTATTGTCTTACATTCTTCCTCGCCGCAGTAAATGATGTACATTACATTGAGCTGAGGCCAGATTGAGTCGCCGAACCGTGGGTTTGAAAAGCCTGCGCCTTTCACATTATCAATTTTTGTGAAGTGAGTTGCAACCTTTTTTTCCTTAAAAAGTTGCATAAAATCTTCTTCAACAGCCTGCGAGAAGATTATTTCAACTCTCTTCTGAAGACCTGCGTGAATTTTTATGGTATCCAAATAGCTCATATTTTTATTGTGCCTCCTAGATTCCGCTTCCGAATTCGGATTCAAACCGCTTGTTTATCTTTTCGATTTCTTTCCGCCGTTTTTCCTCTGCCAGCTTCTTTTTTAACTCAGGATTGTTCTTTGCGGCTTTTTTTGCTGCTTTCTTGAGCCTTCGCATATTGAAAATGTAGTAAATCGTAGGCATAAGGAACAATGTCATAATCGAGCCGAATGTCATTCCGCCGAATACTGTGAGCGAGATTGGCTGTAAGTTTGCTGAACCTTCGCCAGGGAAAAAGGCCATTGGTGTAAGCGAAATGACCGTCGTGAGAGTTGACATTAGAATCGGGCGAAGACGGTTTCTTGCCGCCTGGATGCAAGCCTCTTCAAGTTCCAGTCCGCGCTTGCGAAGAAGGTTCGTGTAATCAACAAGAACGATACCGTTGTTTACGATTGTTCCGACAAGTACGAGTACGCCCATAATCGTGACGATGTTGAGCCTGTTTCCTGAAATACCGTAAATCGCAATAACTCCGATGAACGAGAGCGGAATTGTAAGAATGACGATGTACGGGTCAATGAGCGATTCAAACTGGGATGCCATTACGACGAATACAAGGAATGCCGCCAGAAGAATTACGAGTCCAAAACCGCGCACTGCTTCCAACATCTGCTCCATGTCTCCGGAGTAGCCGATTGTTACGCCTTCTTCTTTCAGAATGTTTTTTGCGATTCTGTCCTGAACCTCAGCCTGAACATCACCAAGCGAAAGTCCTGAGAGAGGCTTTCCTGTTACATGTATGATTCGTGCCTGATTCTGTCTGTAGATTGTTACAGGGGCAGTGGTTTCTTCATAATGCGCAAAACTTGACAGCGGAATTCTCTGACCGCTGGAAGTAACGACTGAGATTGAATCAAGGTCGGTAAGCTTTGCTCTGTCTTTTTCTGCCATGCGCACAATAACATCGATGTCATCTCCGTTCTTGGTGTAGCGGCTTGCCGTTGTTCCGCTGATGACTCCAGAAATCTCAGAGCCGATTGTGTAAATATTAAGTCCGAATTCCTGCATTCTGGCGCGGTCAAATACGATCTCTACTTGCGGAAGACCTTCTTTCAAATCCGAGCTTACTTCCGAAACAAGGTCCTGACAGTTGTCTTTCAGGTAATTTTCAATTTCTTTAGCCGTAGCTTTTACGCGAGCCAAATCATCGCTTCGCACATCAACGGACACACCCGCAGAACTGGACGCGCTGTTTGCCGCCGCCGCAAAACTCAGTGTTGCGCCAGGGAAAGAGTAAAAATGCTTGCGGAGCTTTTCTTTGGCTGTTTTTTCGTTGTCGTATCCTTTTGGTCTGTTTTTAGGCTCATAAAGCGTGAACACGATAGAGCCGGTGTTTGTCTCGGAGCTTGCGGCAAGCATACTCGTGCCGCCCACGGTTACTGTGGAGAATTTTACGCCGGTAAGCTCTTTGAGCGCGATTGCCTCAAATTCCTGAATAGTGCTTTGTGTTACTTCAAGTTTAGTTCCTTGAGCAAGCTCAAAATTGACTTGCACGGAATTTGACGCTGACTCAGGCATGAATACGAATCCAATGAATTTCACCGAGGCAAAAGAAATCACAAGAATCAGAATCAGAGCTGTAATCATCATTCTTCTGTGGTGGAGGACGAACTCAACGCCTTTCGCGTATTTTTCATCGAGCTTGTCGAAGAAATTGTTGAACGATTTGTTGATTCCGTAAGTGAGCCTGCCCGAAGACTGGCTTGTTCCGATTTTTGTGACGAGCTTTGAGCAAAGAACAGGTACAAGAGCAATTGCAACAAGAAGGGAGCTTGTGAGTGAGAAGATGATTGTCCATGCTACATCGTTGAAGAACTGTCCCATCAAGCCGAGCTTGTTCTTGAACACAAGCATCGGAAGGAAGATACAAACCGTGGTCAGAGTAGAGCCCATAATCGAAGTGACCATTTCTTGGGAGCCGAGAACTGCTGCCACCCGAGGTTTTGTATCGCGCTGAATGTAAGAATAGATGTTTTCCAGAACAACAATTGAGTTATCTACGAGCATACCGATACCCAAAAGCATTCCTGCCATAGAAATCTGGTTGATTGAGATTCCTTTCATGTACATACAAAGGAGCGTAATCATTACTGAAATCGGGATTGACGCGCCTACGATGAGCGTAGATTTCATTGAGCGCAAGAATATGAAAAGCACCACGATTGCAAGGAAAGCACCTTGTATTACGGAGCCTACTACTTCCGAAATCGTCTGTTCGATGATGTCTACGGTGTTCGATGTTTCGAGAATCTCAACATCCGTAGGAATTTCTCTTTTGAGCTGAACAAGGCTTTTGCGCACTCGCTTTGCCGCCTGCACGGAGTTTTTCCCGGACTGCTTCTGGAGCATAATCATTACGCAGGAAGTTCCGTCCAGGTATGCGAGCGTGGATTCGTCCTTGTAGCCGTCATAGACATCGGCAATATCGCGAAGCCGAATGGTACGCACGGCATTACCCGCTCCGACTTTGTACGATATTACTGTGTTTTTCAGGTCTTCAAGCGATTTGTATTTTCCGTCGTTCTTAATCGTGTAGTTTGTGTCTCCGCTTGTAATAGTTCCGCCAGACGACTGCACATTCTGAACTCCGATAAGCTGCGCGATTGAGCTGATTGTAAGACCGTAAGCCTCAAGCCTGTCGCGCGGTATGTCAACATTTATGGATTCTTCCCTTCCGCCGGAAATAATTGCGGAAGCAATACCGTCAATCTGCTCAAGGCGCGGCTTTATTGTATCTTCTGCCAGTGCGCGCAGCTCTTCTGGCGTTCTGGAGCCTCGGAGCGCAAAGTTCATAATTGGCATCATCGCAGGGTCCATTTTGATTGTAATCGGTGACTTAGAGCCTGTTGGCAGATAGTTTCGGACAAGGTCTATTTTGTCGCGCACATCGCCGCCGGCCGCGTCAAGATTCGTTCCGTAGTTGAATTCAAGAATTACAAGGCTCAGTCCTGACATAGAGCGCGACTGTAATTTTTTAAGTCCGGAAACGCCGGAAAGGGAGCTTTCCAAAGTGCTTGTAAGACTTTGCTCGACTTCTTCAGGACCAGCTCCCTCATACTGAGTGTACACAATCATGTACGGCAAATCCATATCCGGATACATATCGACAGGGAGCATTGTCGTACAGAAAATTCCAAGAATAATCATAAGCGTAAAAACAAGCAGGGTTGTGACAGGCTTGTTCACGCACTTTTCAGAAATTGTCATAAAATCTCCAAGTTAGCTCTAAAAACTATTCTATTTTGATGTGGAAATGACGTTGACTTTCACGCCGTCGTTCAGCAACGCCTGACCTTTTATTATGATTTCGTCACCTGAGCTGAGGCCTTTCGTTATTTCAGTTTTGTTATCAATTGAAATGCCTGACTCAACAGACTCCTGATACGCAATTCCGTTTTTCACGACGAATACATAAGTTTTTCCATCGCGCGTAAGAACTGCATTTGACGGAATTACGATTGCATTTTGCACGGACTCTGTGATGAGCTTGACCCGTGCGTACATTCCGACTTTGATTCGCTCGTCTTTTTTATTGAATTTGAGCTTTACTTGCATTGTCCTTGTCAATGTGTCAAGAACAGGGCTTACTTCTTTTACGGTCACAGGAAATTCAATGCCTGGATATGCGTCGAATGTTACGATTGCAGTCTGATTGAGCGAAACACGCGAAATAAAACGCTCGGCTATGTTGATTTTTACTTCAAGCTCATCGGTACGCGCCACAGTTGCGACCGGGGAAGATTGCGCCACCGTAGTTCCGACCGTTACTGGCAGGGAGATTATCCTTCCTGCAATTGGCGAGCGGACTGGGCTTGCAGAATATGTCATTCCGGCGCGGCTTGCGTCAACATAAGCTATTACCTGATTTTTGCTCACCATGTCGCCTACGCTGACTGCTACACGGCTCACTTTTCCGGCCATATCCGGAAGAACCGCTATTTCATTCACGGAAGCCACATCACCGCCGAATTCAAGGTAATCGTCAAGATTTCCTTCTTTTGTTATATAAGTTCCGACGGCAAAAATCTGTTCGTTTGAATCATCTGCGCCTTTTGCCGCGCCTTTCTTTTTTCCGCAGCTGACAAATCCTAATGCAAGAAAAGTTGATGCAGCCGCAACTATGATTTTTATCTTACGGTTCATTTTTATCCTCCGATTTTTTCTATTTAGAAAGCGTTGTGTTAAGTTTTGTTTCCAAATCAAGAAGCGCGGAAATATATTCGAACTTTTGGTTCAGAAGTCCAAGCTTGGCCTGATTCAGCGATGTTTCCGAGTCGCGCAGGTCAAGAAGCTCTGTCATTCCGTTCCTGTAGTTTCTGTATGTCACATCGTATGCTTCCTGAGCAAGAGCGATATTGCGCGTCATTGAGTCGATTTTATCTTTTGCTTGCACTAGTTTATCGACTGCCTGACGAACTTCCAGCTTGTAATTTTCCTTTACCGTATCGAGCGTAAGATTCAGCTTATCGATATTTGCCTGTAAGTCTTTTGCCTGCTGCCTGTTAGCTGACCACGGAAGAAGGTTTGCCAGGTTGAAGGCAAGAGTGAACGAAAGAGAGCCTGAGTCATACCATTTGTCCCTGTCGCCGATGTCTTTTATCCAGTCGGCATGGTCAGTTCCTATGTAAGCTGGTGTTGCAGAAAAATTCAGCGAAAGGGCAGGAGTCCATGCAGCCATGTTCAGAGCCTGCAAATTAAGTTTAAGAACATCTATGTTGGACTGAACATTCCTTATTGACAGCGAATTTGGCCCGTACTGCTCTATAAGGTTTTGCGAAGACACATCAATATATGTTGGTTCAATTGAGCCTTCAAGGATAAGTTTGTCCTCTCCCACAGGCATTCCGAGCAGAAACGCGAATGTATCAAGCTGCTGTTTCAGGGATTGTTCCGCTGTGTCAACATTCGGCTTTGTGTTCTGATAATCAACTTGCGTCTGCAAGAGACTGAGTTTCGGGATGGCTCCGTTTCGGAAATTAGTCTCGGCCTGAATCATACGCTGGCGTTTGTTCTCAAGCGATGCCTTATCGATTTTAAGACTTTCTTGTTGCAAAAGAAGCCCGTAGAAAAGTTTCTTGATTGAAACAATCGTATCTTTCTGGCTTTGCTCCCATGTTATTTTGCCGGCCTCGTAGTTTGCTTTCGCAGATTTTATCGTGTAAATGTACGACAAAGACAAATTCAGACCAAGGCTCAGCGAGCCTACTGTGGTCCATCTTTCCTCTTCGTCTTTAAAATCGCTTCTTCCGGTCATTGCTTTTGAGCTTGGATTGTACTCGTTGGCGCGGCTCAATGTTCCGGCAATGTTTGCGGTGGGAATCAGCACATTCCACGAGTATTTGGCGGCACGATTTTTTATCTCAAGGTCAATATCGTTGCTTTTAAGAGTCCTGTTGTTTTTTAGCGCGTAATCAACAGCTTGTTCAAGCGTGAGAGAAATTGTTTCAGCGAAAGATATTCCGCTTGCAAGCAAAACTACACAAACGGTTCCCAAAAATTTTTTCATGTCTGTCAGCCTCCTCATATAATTAGGATGATTGTTTACAATCTATTTGAATCCCGTTCTGAATGAATCGGAACAGGTAATCTAGCGAAGAAAAAAACATTTCCGTACTGAAATTGTGTTTTTCGCCAATTGCTATAAGAGCCACAGGAATAAGCCCCGCCCAGAACGAGATTGTTTCTGGCAGGAGCGGAAAGCCAAGGTCAATGTCTTTCAGCGGGCGTTCCATTCTCTTTTCCCAGATATTATTGACTTCTTCCTCTTCCACGAACGGATTGTCCGTGCTGTTTTGCATGAGCCATCCTGAAATCGGAATAATTGACGGTCGCAGGATGAGGTATTCAAGCTCCGAACGCATTGTTATGTACAGATGCTCGGAATAGTTCCGCGCTTCAACTGCGTTCTCGCGGCAGAATTCTTCCATAAAAGAAAGCTCTTTTGTAATAAGTTTTCGCACAAGCTCGTTTTTGTTGTCAAAATAAAAGTACAAGCTGCTTTTTGCCATGTTCAGCTCATCCGCAATTCGCTCAATCGTAACGCCCGACATATTGTATTTCTTTATGACTGCTGCCAGAGCGGAAAAAATCCTGTCTTCCATTGGCAAGTCGTTTTTATTGATTTTGCAGCGGTCGTTTAAAAACTCCATGCGCGCTTTTGAAATTTCCTGAGGATAAATGAGCGAGTTTTCTTTTGCGGCTCCCCTAAGCCCATGCTTTATGAATGAAACGAGCTTTATGGCAAAGTCCTCGTTTGGCACCAGATTCTTTTCCTTGCAGACTTTCTCGCGGACTTTTATGAAGAAAAGAAAAGACAATGCGCTGAAAAAGGATTTTGAGAATCCGCAAGGCGTTTTTAAGTCTTGTGAAAAGTACGGGTCTGAGAAGTTGTTTGTCAATCCGCGCTTCTCAAGTTCCGATGAGAGGAATGCCTCATAATTCGTGCGCTTGGAGAGCTGCAAGATAAAGTAGTTTACATACTGCGGATTGTCAGCAAAAAACTGGATTGTCTTTGCGAACGGAATATTAGGTTCGTCTTGACTCTTGCGAAAGGTTGTTTTTTCAAATTCTTCCACTTCTTTTAAGTGATTTGCCAGAAGGTCAAGGAAAGTCTTTTCCATCTCCGCAACAACTGCATCTTTGTTCTGAAAATGACGGTAAATCGCAGGCTTTGATATTCCGACTTTTGCCGCAAGCTCACTTAGGGAAAAATCCCTGTAGCATGGGCGCGAATAAAAGCTGAAAGCCGCATTGATTATGAGAGTCTTAGTCGATTGTTTCTTTGCCGTGTTTCCTGCCATCTTTTTCTTAGAAATTATCGAATGTTCGGTAACTTATAAGAATATTATCGAATGTTCGGTAACATTGCAATAGTTTTTGTTTCGTTCAGTATTTTTTCTTAATGAAATTTTCGGGAAAAATTGGAGCCGTTCGGAAACTTCAGTTTTCCCAACAGCTCTATTATTTTTTGGAATTGTCTTTGAGTTTTTCGATTTTTGTTTTGAATTCCTCAATATTCTCGCACTTCAATTCTTTTGCTTTTTCAAGCTCTTTGGCGGCAGTTTCAAAATCGCCTTTTTTTGCGTGAGCTACTGCCAGATTTGCGTGCACAACGGCATACTGGGGCGTTATTATGCTTGCTTTCGTAAGATTTTCAAGCGCGGCATCGGTTTTGTCCTGGCTGAGGTACAGAGAGCCGAGCATGGCGTATGCCTCACTTTTTTCCGGGGCGAACGCAATTGCTTCCTTGTAGATTTCTTCGGCGTTGTTGTCTTTGGAAAGAAGATGGTAGTTCATGGCAAGGCTTATAATCGTCCTGTAGTCTTTTTTAAGCTCCAGCGATTTCTTTTGGAAAACTATAGCCTGCTCGTAATCTTCCTGCATAGTATATATGGTAGAAATAAAAGTGTAGAGGGTTTCTTTTGAATAGTTTGATTCTTCTTCTGCTGCCTGTTTGAAAAAAACAAGTGCTTCCTCAAGATTTTGCTTTTTATATGCGTTCATGGCTTTTTGAACGGTAATATCGCCTGTCTTTGCGCATGAGGTTAGGCCTAACAGAACGAATGTTAGAATCGGCAGAATGATAAGTTTCGTTTTCATAAAATCCTCTGGAAATAAAAAAAAGCGACCTTTCAGAATTACGGCCGCTTTTTTTGTGCTAATCAGGAATTAGTAGTCCTTTTTCTCTGACTTGCGTTTTTTGTTCAGGAGCTTTCTCTCAAGTGTAGTTCTCTTCTGGTGAAGAGTTGCAGAAGGCTTTACATAGTACTCGCGCTTTTTGAACTCGCGGACGATGCCCTCTTTCTCAACCATGCGCTTGAAGCGTTTGATTGCTCTCTCAAGGTTCTCTGAATCGTCAACAACGATTGTTGCCATTTGTAAATTCACCACCCTTTGATTCGGCGATTCCGAAGCATTTTTCTAGTATAGAAAAAATAAACTAAAAAATCAATGCGTGATGTAGTAAATTTATTTGATTTTAGTTATAATTCCTAAAATAATAACTTTAAAAACTTCAGCTTTTGAAGTTTGCTAAAATTGGATAGTAATATGGACGAACTGAAACAGCAAATAAAAGAATGTATTATTTCTTCGCTTGAGCTTGAGGATATAAAGCCTGAGAATATTGTGGATTCTGAGCCTCTTTTTGGTGCAGGGCTTGGACTTGATTCTATTGACGCGCTGGAACTTGGAGTTGCTCTAAAAAAAAGGTTCAAGGTTAAATTCAACGCGGAGAGTGCAGAGGCAAAAAAACACTTTGCTTCTGTTGATGCTTTGGCAAAGTATATTTCTGAAAATCAAGGTAAGGCGGATTAAAAATGTCAAACGATGAATTGTACGCAAAGATTAAGGAAATTCTCATAAATGACTTCGAGGTTGATGAAGAGTTGATTAAGCCTGAGGCTAGTATTGCCGACGATATTGATTTGGACTCAATCGATGCGGTTGAGATGATTGTCAAGGCAAAACCTTTGCTGAAAGGAAGCGTTGACCCAGCCGTGTTCAAGTCCACGAAAACCGTTCAGGATGTCGTTAATGTGCTTTTGCCGCTGACAAAATGAATCGCATTGCAAAAATCCTGCTTGCAGTAGCGATTGTCGCTTATCCGATTGTCGTATTGGCTTGCCTTGCGATTTTTCATGTACCTATAAAGATTTTTTCTCTTTTTATTATTTTCATTGCGCTCGTGTACTTGCTGAACGCCACTGGTTTTCCCGTTTCGGGCGGACTTAAGGCGCGGCTCAGGAAGAATGCGCGTTTTGTATTCTTGTCCGGGCTTCTTCTTGTTGCGGCTCTCTTCTGTCTTGTGACTGGGCGGGACTTGCTCATAAAGCTGTACCCTGTCGCAATGTGCGCAATTTTCTTGTTTACTTTTGGCAGTACGCTATTTTCCCCGCCCAACATCTGCTTTCGGTTTGCCTGCCTTGCCGACAAATCGCTTTCTTCATCGCTTGGAGCGAGTTTTGTGGAGCGGTATTGCCGCAAAGTGACCGTTATCTGGTGCGTTTTTTTTGTTCTGAACGGTGCTTGCGCGCTTGTGACGGTTTTTTCAAACAATGATACACTATGGTCTGTGTATAATGGCGGCATTTCCTATTTACTGATGGGAATTTTGTTTGCCGTAGAATTTTTTGTGAGAAGGAAGGTAAAATCGAAAATGCCTGAGTCAATTCCAATTTCGCAGTTTTGTGCAAAATCAAGGTCAATGGACACTGTTTTGTGCTACGAAAGAAAATGGTCGGATAAAATCTATTTCACATGGGGTGATTTTCTTGTCAATTGTTCCAAGATAAGGTCTTTTCTGAAAGCGCACGATGAAACCGAAAGGTGGATTCTTCATTGCGAGGATTACTGGTTTTTCCTATGCACATTCGTAGCTCTCCTCCAATGCAAAAAAGAGGTTTTGCTTACGGCGAACATAAGTCCCAGTTTTATAGAAGAAATTCGCGGCTCAGGAAAATCTCAGGAATCTTCCGCCATCCGGTTTTTGACTGACCAGATTGATGTTGAGGGGCGAAAAATCGAAGGCGCGGATTTTATCCCCGGAATAATTGAGAACGCTCCGCTTCCTTCTGAGCAAGAAAAGCTCGATACGCCAAAAATCAATGCCGATGAGACAAAAATCTTCTTGTACACATCCGGCTCAACAGGACATCCAAAAGCCGTTGCGCAGCGTATGACCGAATTTGAGGCCGACAACGCTTTCGTAATCTCCAAGTGCGGCAGTGAGTTCTTGAGCCGAAAACTGTGCGCAACAGTAAGCCAGCATCATATCTACGGATTTTTGTTCACAATCAGCTTGCCTTTCACTCTTGCCACGCCTTTCAGACGGAAACGGATTGAATTTCCAGATGAATTCTCACTTTTGGACGATGATTCGTACATGATTATAGCAGTTCCTGCTTTCTTGAAGCGTACCGTCATGGAGCGGGAAACGATGGAAAATCCGAAACTACCGTTGTCCAATCCGTGGATTTTCACTTCTGGCGGGGCAGTATCTCCAGAGCTTTCCAAACAGACGGATTGTATTTTTGGGTTCTGTCCGCTTGAAGTTTACGGCTCTACGGAAACTTCCGGCATCGCATACCGACAGCAGAAAACGGACGGACTTGTATGGACTCCGTTCGATAACGCAAAAATCTGGACGGACAAAGATGACGGCTGCCTTACGATTATTTCGCCTTACATAAAAGACCCTAACGGATTCAAGACAGGAGACCTTGTTGATATTCGGGAGGACGGAAAGTTTATCTTGAAGGGCCGCGCGGATTCAATCGTAAAAATAGAAGAAAAACGAATCAGCCTTACGGAAGTTGAAAATCGGCTTTTGCAGAGCGGGCTTGTTCAGGATTGTTGCGTCGTAGCTATGAATGACAGGCGGCAGTATCTTGCGGCTGTCATCGTCCTGAATTCTCAGGGAAAAGAAAAATTTTCTGGTATGGAGAAATTTCAGATTAATCGATTTTTCCACGAATATCTGATTCAGTTTTTTGAGAATGTCGTTCTGCCAAAAAAATGGCGGTATCTTGATAAAATCCCGGTTGATGTGCAAGGAAAAAAGCATAAGCTTGAGATTCAGGCATTGTTCCATTCTGATTCGGAGGTTTGAGCGGTGGAAATGTTTCATGGAATTCCGAAAGAAACTCTTGTTTCAAAAGAAGATGGAAAAGTTGTCCTGAAAGTGCAGATTCCTGCATCTTCGGATTATTTTGACGGACATTTCCCCGAATTCAAGCTGCTTCCGGCGGTGGCGCAGATTGATTTGACGGCTCATTTTGCAAGCGAATACTTTGGTTCTCCGCTTCCGATGCAAGGCATAAAACGGCTTAAATTCTCTGATAAGATACTACCTGATTCAGTCGTGCTGTTCAAAATCCAGCTGAATAACGGAAAAATTACTTTTGAAATAAGAAGCGAGGACGAATCGGTGCTTTATTCTGCTGGAAGTTACACTGTTTCTAGTCCTGCAGAAAAAGGGGGAAACGCATGAAAAAGGCAGTTCTTATTCCGGTGTACAACCACGGAAAAGCCTGTATGGAAGTCGTTGATACGCTTGCTCCGTTCTGTCAGGAAAATGACATAAAGATAATTCTTGTTGATGACGGAAACGGCTCTGAAACAAAGTCTTTCCTTGCAAAAATCTGTGAGAAACACGGTTCGCTCGTGGACTTGGTTGCGAACGAGAAGAATTGCGGAAAAGGCGTTGCTTTCAGAAAAGGCATTTTCCATGCTCAGGAGCGAGGTTTTACGCATATCCTCCAGCTTGATGCAGACGGGCAGCACGATTCAAGTCGATGCGGTTTTTTCTTTGAGTGCGCTGAAAAAAATCCTTCCGCAATGATATGCGGCTATCCTGAGTACGATGAAACTGCCCCCGAGTGCAGAAAGAACGCGCACAAATTCGCTAATATGTGGTGTGAAATCGTGACATGGCAGGGCGGAATAGTCGATTCGCTCTGCGGATTCCGAATCTATCCTGTGGACGAGACTTGCCGCTTCCTAAAGCACGGTCATATTGACAGCCGGATGGGTTTCGACATAGATATTCTCATAAAACTTATCTGGCGTGGCGTTCCGTTTGAATTTCATCCTGTCCGCGTGACTTATCCTTCCGATGGAGTCTCAAATTTCCATGCGTTCAGGGACAATGTGCGCATTTCCTGGGTGTTCACGAAATTCTGCTTCGGAATGATTGTCAGAAGCCCCCTTTTGCTTTGGAGAAAAATCCGTGGACGATAAAGCCGAAAAATCGAACTGGTATGAAATCAAACAGAACAATCGAATCGGTTACGCGCTTATGTTTTTCTGTCTGAAAATACTTCCGCCGGTTGTTTTAAGATTCCTTTCAGTTCCAATCGGATTTTTCTACTGGATTTTTTCTTTCAGGGCGCGTTCTTTCTCGAATGATTTTTTTGGACAGCTGGGGCTTAAAGGCTCTTCGTGCAAGCACATAATCAGTTTTGCCATAAATCTCGTTGAGAATTTGCAATCATGGGCGGGAAAATTCTCTTTCAGGAATGTTCACTGGCAGGACGATGATGTGACCGACCTTGTTCAGAACATAAACGCCGGCAGGGGAACTGTCCTTGTAATCTCGCATTTGGGGAACGCCCAGATGCTTAAAGGTCTTGCGAGTCTTGGTGAGAGCGGAACGGAGAAAAAGATGAGCATAACCACAATCTCAAATGTTGATATTTCCAAAGGTCTTTATCAGGTTCTGAGCAAAATAAATTCCGGCTCATCGTTTCATATCGTGAACTCAGAGAGCATTGGACCTGAAACTGTGATTCTTTTGCAGGAACGGCTTGAAAAAGGCGAAGTCGTTGTAATTGCGGGAGACAGGGTAAGCGCAAATTCTGACCGCACGCTGAGAATCCCTTTTCTTGGAAAAGATGCTTCGTTCCCTTACGGCGTATTTTTGCTTTTAGCTCTTTTGAATGTGCCTTCTTATTTTTTGTTCGGGCTTAGGCAGAAAGACATAAGTTTCAGCTCCCAGTACGATATGTTCGTCAGAAAAAATCCTGTCAGTTTTGATTGTCCTAGAAAAGAGCGGGAAGCTCGCATTTTTAGTGCTGCAAAATGTTATGTGGGGGAACTGGAAAATCATTGCAGGGCGCATCCGTATCAGTGGTATAATTTCTTTGATTTCTGGGGCGAACGATGAAAAATCCGCTGAAATATGTTTCTGAAACAACAGTTTGGATTTTGTTCCATTCTTGTGTGCTGATTTTTTTTCTTGCATCTTTTTTTGCGGGGCGCATGAAAGTTCAGACTAGCCTTTTTGACATACTTCCGCCGTCAAGCGCGCTGAAAGAAGTGCAGGCTGCGGACTCCGTTTTGTCTGGCAGAAACGGGCGCGCCATTGTTGTTCTTGCAAAGTCGCCTGATTTAGAACTTGCGAAAAAGGCTTGCGCATCGTTCTATGAGTCGTGTCTTGGCGCGAAGAACAAGAAAGGTGCAGATTATTTTGATGAGATTTCGCTTTTTGTTGGTTCAGAAGCCGTTTCTGAGCTATTGTCTTTTGTGTACGATTACAGATTCAACTTGCTTTCCGAGTCGGACATTGCGCGGCTAGAAAGCGGTTCTTCGGAGGACTTTGCGCAAGAGTCGCTTGAGCTGTCGTTCAGCCCGTTTTTGCTCTCGGATTTGTCGAACCTTGAGACCGACCCGTTCATGCTAACTGAATTTGGGCTTAGAAAATTCATTGAGGACGGTGCGGCTTCTTCCGTGGCGATGTCCCCAAAGGACGATGTTCTTGCGGCTGAGAAAGACGGGCTTTGGTATGTTCTTGTGCGGGCTGTTTTGTCCGATAGCGGCGCGTCTTTGGCAGGAAGCGACAGCGCGGTGCAAAAAATCTTTTCCGAGTGCGAGAAGGCTGTTTCTGAGCTTGGGGCGGACGGCCAGGTTTCCTTTTTGTTTAGCGGCGTTCCTTTTCACAGTTATGAAAGCGCATCTAGCGCGCAAAGACAGATTTCTGTTATTTCTGGCGTGTCGCTTGCGCTGGTGTTTTTGCTTTTCCTCCTGATTTTTAGAAGTATTTTGCCGTCCGTTGTTTCCGTAATTTCGGTGTCGCTTTCGTGCCTTGTTGGATTTTGCGCGACAGTGTGCGTGTTCGGAAAAATTCATGTGCTGACTTTTGTATTCGGAACTACGCTTATTGGAACTTGCCTTGATTATTCTATTCATTTTTTCGTCCACTGGAAGAAAAATCAGTCTTTGAGCAATTCGATTGATGTTCGGAATCATATTTTGCGTGGAATTACGCTTGGATTTCTTTCATCACAGCTTTGTTTTGTTGCGTTGTTTTTCGCTCCTTTTCCTTTTTTGAAGCAAACATCGGTCTTTTTGTTTTCGGGACTTTTCAGCTCATATCTTTCAGTGATTTCGATTTGTCCCAAATTCAGAAAACCTCAGACGATTTTTGAAAATAATGCGAATCGGTTTTTCGGAAAAAAATCAGAGCCAAAGGTCTTTTTGGTAAGCACAAGGACTTTTCTCAGAAAATGTTTTGGTAAGCTCGCTAACCGTCATGTTCTTAGAGGAGTTCTGGCTGCAATTTTTCTTTTTTCGATTGGAATCTTGGTTTCAAATCGGAACGAATTGAAAATCAAGAACAATATAAGTTCGCTTTATTCAATGTCAGATTTTATGATGAAAAATGAAAAAGAAGTTCATCAGGTTATGAGCACTGGCTCTTACGGCTGGTATTTTATCATCAAGGCAGAAACGCAGGAGCTTCTTCTTGAAAAAAACGAAGAATTCGCAAAAATTCTTGACGATGAAAAAAAGAACGGCAAGCTGGGACAGTATCTTTCGATTTCCCAGTTCATTCCGTCAAAGCTGGCTCAGAAAAAAAGCTATGAAGCGTGCCGGAATCTTCTTCCGCTCGCAGATAAGCAGCTTTCAGTTTTTGGAATTGAAAGCTCGGATTCTTTCCGTAATGATTTTTCTGACCGGGCGGGCAAATATTTTTGTGCCGATGATGAAAATCTTCCTGAAACAATCCGTTCTGCAATAAAAAATCTTTGGCTTGGCGAGGTGGACGGGGCGTTTTATTCTTGTGTGATGCCTCTTCATGCGGAGGACGAGGCTTATTTTCGGGAGCTTGTGAAAAAAGAAAATTGCCCGAGCGGTGTGTATTTTCTGAATAAGTCCAAGGACATTTCGCTCCAGCTTGATGAACTTTCTGTTTCAATGATTCGGCTTCTTCTTGCGGCGTTCGTTCTTATCATGCTGGGGCTTTTGTTTTTCTATCCGAAGAAAACCGTCGCGCTAATTGCGCTTGTTCCTGTTCTGGTAACTTGTGTTACGCTTTCGGTTCTTGTCATTCGGAAAATTCCTGTGGGCTTTTTCCCGATTACGGCTTTGGTGCTTGTGTTCGGGCTTGGACTTGATTACATTATTTATGTCGTTGAGGGAAAGAAAAATAATTGCGACAATCTGAACAGTTTCGCGCTTCTTCTTTCTTTTGCGACTACAGCCCTTTCGTTCGGTGCGCTTTCGATTTCTGATTTTGCGCCTGTGCATATAATCGGGCTTACGGTTTTTGCGGGACTTGCGACTGCGGTTCTGAGCGCAATGAGTTTTCGCAATTGATTTTGATGAAAGTTAGTGAGGATATTTATGGACATCTATATTTCAAATCCAGGATTTATTTGTGCGGCAGGAACTTCCAGAAATCCCGGCGATTTTGTAAAAAATCTTTCGTGTGGGAGCAGGGACGGAATCAAAAAAATTGATTGCGGATTGGTTGGCGAGAACGGTGTAAAATCGTTTTATGTTGGAAAAATTGATGATTCAGAGTTGACCCCGACGGGCGACAAATTTGATATGCGAGTTTTGCAGATTCTTGATTTTGCGCTAAATTCAATAGAAGAAACTGCTCGCAAAGCGATTTCTGAGTATGGCTCGAATCGTGTGGGCGTGTGCATAGGCTCGTGTGACAACGGAAGTTTTCTGTCGTTCAACGCGCACAAGGCGTTCTTTGGGAACGGCTCTTTCCCCGCAGATTATGACTTGAAAGCTCAGGGGGCGGATTATCCGGCTGTTTTTGCGGCGAAGAAATTCGGTGCGGAGGGAATATGCCTTGCTTTTTCAACGGCTTGCTCTTCTTCTGCCAGCGCGGTGATTAAGGCAAAAGAGCTGATTCGTTCGGGGCTTTGCGATGCCGTTATTGCGGGCGGCGTTGATGTTGCAAGTGACACGGTTTTGCTTGGGTTTGACAGCCTTGAAGCCGTGAGCCATGAAAAGACGAATCCGTTCTCAAAGAACAGAAGCGGAATCAATCTTGGCGAGGGGGCGGCTGTGTTCGTCTTGAGCCGCGATGATTTGGACGGAACTGAAATCATTCTTTCTGGGACGGGAGAATCGTGCGATGCAAGTCACATGACGGCTCCGCTTGCCGACGGAACTGGCGCGGCTCAGGCTATGAAGGCGGCTTTGAAAGACGCGGGGCTTTCTCCCAATCAAATTGATTATGTGAATCTTCATGGAACTGGAACTCATCTGAACGACAGCATGGAGTCGCGCGGAATTGATTTGGTTTTTGGTTCAGAAAATGAGCCTGGTAAAAACATAAATGCCTGTGTTCCATGCTCTTCCACTAAGCCAATGACGGGGCATACTCTCGGGGCGGCAGGAAGTCTTGAACTGACAGTTTGCTTTTACGCAATCAAAGAGCAGATTCTTCCTGTTCATTTGTGGGACGGTGTTCAGGATGAAGAAATGCCAATGCTGAATCTTGTTACCGCAGAAAAAAGCAAAGTTTCTGGGCAAAAAATTCGTTGCTGCATGAGCAATTCGTTTGCGTTCGGCGGCTGCAACGCAAGCCTGATTATCAGAAAAAAGTAAGTTTCTGATAATCAGGCAGCTTAACGCCCGAATACCTCTTTTGCAACAGCAACCGTTGCCATAGCGTCCTTGCCGTAGTAGTCCGCCCCGATTTCCGTGGCGTAATCCGCCGTAAGGACAGCACCGCCAGCTACGATTTTCACCGTTTTACCGGCTTTTTGAGTTGCTTCGCGCAGAAGTTTTATCGTTGTCTCCATGTTTCCCACAGTCGTCGTCATAAGCGCGGAAAGTCCCACGAGCTTAATGTCGTTCTCAATCACAGTGTCTACGACTTTTTCGTAAGGAACATTTTTCCCCAAATCGATTACAGTGTAGCCATAATTTTCCAGCATGGCTTTTACGATATTCTTTCCGATGTCGTGAATGTCCCCGAACACCGTTGCGATTACGATTTTACCTTTTTCTTCCTGCTGAACGCCTGTTTCGTCAAGATGAGCTTTTATGACAGCGAATGATGCGGAAACTGTGTCTGCGCTCAGAAGAAGCTGTGGCAGGAATTTCTTCCCTATTTCAAAATCTTTTCCAACCAAGTCCAAGGCAGGAACAATGCAGCGGTCTATTATGTCAACGGGCTGCTTTCCGCTTTCAAGGAGTTTTTTCGTCACTGCTGGCGAAGAATCTTTGAATCCTTTGCAGATTGTGTCAATCAGAGATTTTTCATCATCGCTGAGATTCTCAGGGAGGATAACTTGATTTGAGAGCGTTTTGGATTCTGTCTTGGCGGCAGGAACATTTTGTGACGCAGAGGCAGCCTGTTCTGCGCTCAGCCCGTACACGGGAGCGGTAGTTCCTGTGTATTTTTCGATATATGCAAGACAGTTTTCGTCATAGCCCGCAAGAGCGCGATAGCCGTGGTATGTTTCCATCATCGGCTCTGAGAGCGGGTTTATAATGCACGCCGTAAGTCCCGAGTACAAGGCCATTGAGAAAAATCGTGAATTGATTATGTCCCGCCTTGGAATTCCGAACGAAATGTTTGAAACTCCAAGAATAAATTGAAGTCCTTGCGAGCCATATTCATCTTTGAGAATCTGGATTGCGCGGCAAGTTTCAAGGGCTTCTTTTTGCTGGCTGGAAACCGTAAGCGTAAGCGTGTCGATTACGATGTCACGCGGCTTGATTCCGTATTTTGCCGCCTCCGCTATGATTTTTTTCGCTACTGTAACCCGTCCTTCTGCCGTTGGCGAGATTCCGTTCTCGTCAATGCACAGAGCGACGACAGAACCGCCGTAGTGTTTTACGAGCGGAAGAACTTTATCCATTACATCTTTTCTTCCGTTCACGGAATTTATCAGAGCCTTTCCGTTGTAGTAGCGCAGGGCTTTTTCCAGAACGGGAGCTTCGCTTGAATCAAGCTGGAGCGGCGTGTTGAACGAAGTCTGAATTGTCGTTACCGCATCAACCATCATCTGGGCTTCATCAATTCCTGGAAGCCCCACATTCACATCAAGGATTTGTGCGCCTGCGTTTATCTGGCTTTCTGCCTCCGAAATAAAAAAGTTCATGTCGTGGGCTTGCAATGCCGCCTTTACTTTTTTCTTTCCTGTCGGATTTATTCTTTCGCCAACAATCATAGGTCCGGCTTTTCCGCCAATCTGAACCGCGCTGTTGTAAGAGCAGATGAATGTATCGTTTTTTTCAGATTTTTCTGTGGGTGTTTTCTGTTCTTTGGAAGCCGTTGTGATTGTTTCCCGCAAAGCCGCGATATGTTCTGGTGTTGTTCCGCAACAGCCGCCGAACAGGGAGATTCCTTCCCCCATGTTTTTGAGCTGGCTTTTTGCGAATTCCTCCGCCCCAACAAGGAACACGGCTTTTCCGTTGATTACGGTGGGAAGCCCCGCGTTTGGCTGGGCAAGAACCGGAGCATGGGCGTACTTCATAAACTGGCGCGCAAGCTCCTCATCGTCTTTCAGGCTGCCACCACAGTTGAACCCGATTACATCTGCCCCGATTGCCTCAAGGTATGTTACGCATGTAAGAACATCAGCTCCGGTCAAAGTTCTCAGGTTTTCCTGAAAAGTCATCGTTGCCACAATCGGAAGATTCGTGTTTTCCTTTACGGCAAGAACGGCAGCTTTTACTTCGTGCAAATCGCTTTGAGTTTCAAGAATCGCAAGTTCCGCTCCGTATTTTTCGGCTGCCATAGCAGTAACTTTGTATGCCTCGTATGCTTCGTCAAAAGTCATATCGCCAAGAGGTTCCAAAAGACGGCCGATTTGACCAGAGTCCCACGCAATGTAAAGTGGTTCTGTTGTCCCTTCGTCTATTGCCTCTTGTACGGAATCTTTCAGTATCTTCATTTCGGCTTCGAGATATTCGGCCAAAGAGTATTCGGCACTCATCAGTTTGAGCGGATTTATTCCGAATGAGTTGGCGGTAAGCACATTCGCACCGGCTTTTATATATTTTTTGTGTATGCTTTTTATCAAATCCGGGTTTGTAATTGAAAGGTCTTCTGGTATGTCGTATTCGGTCACACCGGAAGCCTGAATCATAGTTCCCATTCCGCCGTCAAAAAAAATCGGCTCGTTTTTTTCTGTTTTTGATTTTAAGAATTCTCTGAATGTTTGTTTCATATTTATAGAAGATTTTACTGGAATCATTTCATTATGGACAGAGCCGAAAGAATTTCCTTCAAATTTTCGCTTTTTGAGGTAACTTTCATGTCAACGCGAATATCGCAGATGCTCTGGTAGATTTTTTGCCTTGCGACATAGAATGTGTGAAAGCAGTTCCTCACATCGGACATATTCTGCGGGTCTTCCTTTGCGATGTATGCAGGAAGATTCGTTATCGTTCCGTCCTTCAGGACGCGGGCTTCATGCACGATTCTGTTGCAGGCGATTGATTCGCTTGTGTTCAGAAACACGAAAGTTCCTATCTGACGGAGTGCTTTCAGGGCGTCATTATTGTTGCAGATTCCGCCTCCGGTCGCTATTACGCAAAGAGATTCGCCCCTGTTCAGAAGAAAGTTACAAGCGGCTGTTTCTGCTTCCATGAATGAATCTTTTCCTTTTTGGGAATATATTTCCCGCGGTGTCATTCCTGTTTGTTCGGTGATAATATCGTCGGTGTCAAAAAAATCACAGTTCAGATGCTTTGCGATAAGTTTTCCTTGTGTGCTTTTGCCACAATGTTTTATTCCCATTAAGATTATCGATTTCATTTTTCTTTCTGTCCTGAAAAAAAGAGGCTGTTCGATTCTGAACAGCCGCTTGAATTGTATTTGCGATATATATTAGTTTTCTTTCTTAGATGCTTTTTTTGTTGTTTTCTTTTCTTCTGGAATGCAAACAACAACGCTGTTGTCTGTTGAGCTGAACGGTGCCGGAATGTATTTGTCAGCTGCCCAGTCATTGTCCCAGCGGCTTCCGTCAAAGAGATACCTGAACTGATATTCTTTCCCGGTTTCAAGGGTGATAGAAATTGAAAAATCACCTTTCTTTCCCTCTTTGAGCTGATCGCTCGTGCTGCTCCAGCTGTTCCAATCGCCAGCGATTGAAATAGATTTAGCTCCGTTTGCTGCCTCTTTTGAAACAGTGAATTTTACCGTGCATGTTTTTCCATCTGATGAAAACTTTTTTGATAAAGCCATTATAATTCTCCTAGATTAAAAAAAAACAAAATCCAACTGGATTTTCCTATTAATTTCATAGTATACATCATTTTGTCGATTTACCGCAAGTGAAAGTTTTCTCGAATGTTTACAATAAAACTGAAAATTTATACACAATATGATTTTTCCGTGATAAACTTCGCGTATGGAAAGTCATTTTTTTGAAAGCAGCCGAATTTTGTCCAAATTGAAAGAAAAGACAAGCGTTCCTGCCATAAAAATAACGCCTTCGCAAAAAGGTCATCTTTCGATTTTTCAAAGCAAATTCGGGGGAGTTCCGTACTGGAATCTGAAAGAGCCGTATCCTATCAGCTCGGATGGAAAAAAGCTTGTCCTGCTTGCACAGCTCAATATGGAAGAAGTCCCGCCTTTGGATAATTTTCCGATGTCCGGGATTCTGCAATTTTTCATTTCGCAAGGCAATATGTACGGTCTGGACTTTTCCAATCAAACTAAGCAGGATTTCTGGCGCGTCGTGTACCATGAAAAAATCTCCGCAGCTGTGACGGAGAACTCGGTGCTAGACTTGGGAATCCCAGTTTCGTATTCGCTTGGCACGGATGAGATTTTTCCGTTTTCGGAGGAATTCGCGCTTTCATTCCAGAAAACAGAAACTTTTCTTGGAATCCAGAGCTATGATAGATTTATGAATGTGCTCAAAGAGCTTGGAAAAGAATGTGGTGTTGATTTTCCGGATGATTTTGACCCGTATGAATCGTTCGAGGAGAGTTTCTGCAATGAGGTTTCCAATTGCAATGTTGGACATTGGCTTGGAGGCTACCCGAATTTCATGCAGGAAGATCCTCGGAATCTCGGACATGAGTGCGACACTCTCCTTTTTCAGGTGGACAGCGATTCGGTCGGCAACTCAGGAATTATGTGGGGCGATATGGGAACGGCAAATTTTTTCATCAGCAAGGACGCTCTTTTGCGGTGCGATTTTTCAAAAGTTCTATATAATTGGGATTGTTGCTGAAACCATTCTTGACCAATGTTTTTTACATCTATATTATTAGACCTGTTTGGAAAAATGAAATTTCTGAACATTTCTATTAGTTCATTTATAAAATGTATTGGAGGATAATTATGAAGAAAGCTGCTAAAATTGTATTGTTTGCTTTCGCAGCCGTAATGATGGCAGGAAATGTTTCTGCTTTTGGTGGCAAAAAGAAAAAGGATAACACGGTGAAAATCGGTATCGTGCAGCTCGTTGAGCATCCTGCCCTTGATAAAAACTATCAGGGTTTTATCGATGGCCTTAAAGAAGCTGGATATGTTGATGGCAAGAACATTAAGATTGATTACCAGAACGCACAAGGTGAACAGGCAAACTGCGTCACAATTGCTCAGAAATTCGTCAACGGACGCTATGATTTGATTTTTGCAATCGCAACTCCTGCCGCTCAGGCCGTTGCTAATATTACGAAAAAAATCCCGATTCTTGTTTCTTCTGTTACTGACCCTGCTTCTGCAAGGCTCGTAAAATCAAACGAGAAGCCAGGAACAAATGTTACCGGAACATCTGACCTTACGCCATGCGCCGCTCAGATTGACCTTATCAAGAAAATCGTTCCTAACGCAAAGACTGTCGGAATCATGTACTGCTCAAGCGAGCAGAACAGCGAGTTCCAGGCAAAACTTGCTGAGGCTCAGTGCAAAAAAGTCGGACTTAACTATATTGAGGCGACTGTTTCAAATTCAAACGAAATCCAGCAGGTTACTCAGAGCCTCGTGGGAAAAGTTGATGTAATCTACGCTCCTACTGACAATATGCTTGCCGCCGGAATGGCAACTGTTTCAAAAGTCGCTACGGACAACAAGATTCCTACAATCGTCGGTGAGGACGGAATGGTTCAGTCTGGCGGACTTGCAACATTCGGAATTGACTACTACGAGCTTGGAAAGCAGACTGCAAAAATGGCAGCTGAGGTCTTGCAGGGCAAAAAAGCTCCAAAAGATATGCCTATTCAGTATCTTGAAAAATGCGAGTTCAGCTACAACAAAGACACTCTCGAAAAACTCGGTATAACACTTCCTTCTGACCTTGTAAAATAGCAGGTTTTTCTGAAAATGCGGTGGTAAGGCGTATCGTGCAAAATTGCGACGCTTGCCATCGCACAAGGTTCTGCTTACTTCCTGAGGGGAATCCCTGAAAAATATGCCCAAAGAAAAGACAAGAAAAAAGGCGTGGCTTTTTACGCAGTGTCAGGCTCTTTTCATAACGATAAAATTGTTTGCGCTGAACAAAATGCCTTCGTATGCGGAAGCCTGCTCATTCGGGCTGTTGTTCTCGTTCATTCCGATTTTTATGATTTCGCTTATCGTAATGACGCGAATACTCCACGCATCGCCTGAAATACTTAGTCCTCTTTTAAAATCGGTTCTTTCTGTCGTTCCGCAGCTTGAGCGTTATTTTTCCCCGGAAAGGTTCATTCGTGCTCTTTCTGCGGCAAAAATCAGCGGGCTTTTTGAAATCTTCATATTCTTGTTTGCGTTCTGGATGTCGCGCCGATTTCTGGTTTCAGTTTTCCAGTCGTTCAAGATGATTTTTCACACGAAGCACGAGCGCAAGTCATTTTCGTCCCAGCTTATGATGTTCGCCGTGGTGACGATGATTATTTTTGCTTTTTCTGCCGTGGTTTTTGCGTATATCCTTCTTCATTACGCAACATCGCTGTCTGTTTTCGTGGCTATAGTGCAGAAATTTCCGCAGCTTGATATTTTCAATCATTTTGTGTCGGCTTTTTTTATAAAATATTTTCCTAACATACTGATTCTTTGCGTTGTTACAGTCTTGTACAAACTTGTCCCCGGAACAAAGCCTTCTTTCTGGAGCTGTCTTGCTCTCGGGCTTTTTTGTACGGTGTCTTTCTGGGCGTTCCGAATAGTGCTTCATTTTTTCCTGAATCCGCGCAATTACAATGTGCTGTACGGAATGATGGGGAATATGATTCTTCTTCTCATGGATATTTTCTTTTTCTTTACTTTTTTTCTTTTTTGCGCACAGTATCTTTTTGTAAACCAGTTTTTTGATGAACTTTTAATCGGAGAGCTTTATCTTCTTCCCAAAAAAGAAGAGGGCGGTTTTGCCGGAAAAATGCGGCGGAAACTTTTCCTCCGTCCGGAGATTCTTCTTGCTGACAAATCCCTGTCCGCTGATTTTGAGGCTGACAGTGTTATTTTTGACAAAGGCGATATGAACGATGAGGCTTATTATATCGTTGAGGGAAAAGTTCAGGTATCTAAATCCGACGGCGGAAAGTTGTACACGGAGGGAGAGTTTTTCGGGGAAATTTCCTGCACTCTGCAACGCCCGCATGATGCCACCGCATTTGCCGTGACAAAGACTAAAATCGTTCGGATAAAAGGCGAAATCTTCCGCTTCCTTGTTGATCAGGACAATGATGTTGCAAGGAAAACTCTTAGCCAGTACAGCTCTTATTTTGCCGACTACTACGAAAAGAGCGAAATCAATTTTGTGGATTATTTTTAGCTCAGGAATTTTTTCTTGACAATTGTTCCATGTGATATTATTATTCTTTCATATGAATAACTAATCATATGAAAGAATTTTCATGGAGAGAAAACATGGAAGATATTGCAAAAAAAGATGTCCTAGAGCTTCTTCCTGACGAAGATTCTCTTGTTGATATTGCAGAATTGTTCAAAATTTTTGGCGACTCAACAAGGATAAAAATCTTGTTCGCGCTTTTGAACAAAAGCCTTTCTGTTTCAGAAATGGTTGAGCTTTTGGGAATACAGCAGTCGGCAATTTCGCACCAGCTGCGCATCCTGAAAGAAAATCATCTTGTGCGCTTTGAGCGCGTCGGAAAGCTCAATGTCTACTCGTTGAGCGATGACCATGTTTCTTCAATCCTGAGCATGGGACTTGAGCATATCTCAGAATAATTTCGCGGAGGAAGGTTATGAAACATGAAGACAAACATTGCGCCCATAAATTCGCGCGCGTAGGAACACATTCTGAGCCGCATATTCATTGTTCATGCGGTTGCGGCCACGAACATAGCCACGACCATGATGACGAGGACAGGGGCGCACAAATCAAAAAACTTGTGATTGCCACGGTTCTTTTTGTCATTGCGCTTGTTTTTGAGCATCTTGATATACCGCTTGTTCAGTTTTGGGCAGAAAAGCTTGGCATGGGAACAGCAGAAAAATCAATTGCCAGCGCGCCGTTCTATTTTGCGGCTTACATCATTGTGGGAAAAGAAGTCGTTCTTGGTTCTGTTGCGAATATCCGCAAGGGTGAGATTTTTGGTGAAGAATTTCTTATGACCATCGCTTCGTTCGGGGCAATGTTTCTTGGAGAGCTTTCCGAAGCTGTTGCGGTAATGCTTTTTTACCAGCTCGGAGAGTTTTTTCAGGATTATGCCGTTGACAAAAGCCGCGACTCAATCGCATCGCTTATGAAAATTCGTCCTGACCACGCGACTGTTGTGCGGGGCGGAAAATCAATCCGTGTTGAGCCAGAAGAAGTTTCCGTGGGCGAGATAATCGAAGTCCGCGCCGGAGAGCGGCTTGCGCTTGACGGAATCGTTGTTGAGGGAAAATCATTCGTTGACACTTCCGCACTCACAGGCGAAAGTGTTCCGCGCTCGGTTGGAGAAGGTTCTGAGGTTCTTTCGGGGTTTGTGAACAATACGGGACTTTTGCGCGTCCGGGTCACAAAGAAATATTCTGAAAGTGCAGTTTCAAGAATCCTTGAGCTTACCCAGAACGCAAGCAGCGTAAAAGCCAAGTCGGAGAACTTTATCCGCCGGTTCGCAAAAGTCTACACTCCGATTGTGTGTGTGCTTGCACTTTGTGTCGCAATCATTCCGCCGATTTTCATCAAATTCTTCATGCCGGAGTTGTTCGGACAGCTTGGATTTTCGGTCTGGGTGTACCGCGCGCTTTCTTTCCTTGTTGTGTCATGCCCGTGCGCGCTTGTCATTTCAGTTCCGCTTTCGTTTTTCAGCGGAATTGGCGCGGCATCCGCAAAAGGAATCTTGATAAAAGGTTCGAATTTTATGGAGAGCCTTGCTAAGACAAAAATCGTTGTGTTTGATAAAACTGGTACTCTTACGCATGGAGTTTTTAAAGTTTCTTCCGTGAATTTGCCTTCTGGCTCGGAATTGAGCCGCGATGAGCTTTTGATGATTGCCTCTCACGCGGAAAGCTACTCAAATCACCCGATTTCAAAATCACTGAAAGAAGCTCATTTGGCAGTGTGCAGCGCAGATTGTTGTAATCATATTGATATATGCGATGTGAGCGAGATTTCTGGGCACGGTGTGAAAGTTTTGCTCGGAGGAAAAAAAGTTCTTGTCGGAAACGCGCTTCTTATGGAAAAAGAAAAAGTCGCGGGCTTTGGCGGAGAAAATTCGGGTGCAATCGGTACTATAGTTCATGTAGCTATTGACGGCTCTTACGCAGGAAACATAGTTATTTCGGACAAAATAAAGGATGAGTCAAAAAATGCCCTTGCCGTTCTAAAAAATCTTGGCGTGCGGAAAAATGTTATGCTCACGGGTGACACGAATGATTCCGCGCGTAAAGTCGCTTCTGAGCTTGAGATTGATGAGTTTCATGCCCAGCTACTTCCTGCCCAGAAAGTGCAGAAAGTTGAGGAGCTTATGGCTGATGGAGAAAAACTTGCGTTTGTGGGCGACGGAATAAACGATTCGCCTGTTCTTGCCCGCGCGGATGCAGGAATTGCTATGGGCGCACTGGGAAGTGATGCCGCGATTGAGGCTGCTGACATCGTTCTTATGGACGACAATCCTGAAAAAATCTGCGATGCAATACGCATTTCGCGTAAGACTGTCGCTATCGTCAATGAAAATATTGTTTTTTCACTTGCGATAAAATCTGCGATTATGATTTTCGGCTTTCTTGGGCTAACTAACTTGTGGATTGCGGTGTTCGGCGATGTGGGAGTGTGTTTTCTTGCGGTACTGAACGCAATGCGGGCAATGCGAGTGAAAAATTGAAATTTGACAGATGCAAAAACACCATGTATATTGGAAGATATTTTTATTTGATTCAAGGGGGAATCATGAAAAAGATTTTTGTTGCTGGATTGTCAGTTGTATTCGCTTTTTCGAGCTTGTTCGCTCAGGAAAAAATCTACTTGTGGCCTGAAAAAACGGCTCCTGGCTCAAAAAATGTGAATGTTCAGAATGAAATTATCGAAAGAAGCAAGGTTGAAGGCGTGAATGACCGTGCTGAGATGGGAATAACGCAGCCGTACATGACATTGTATAAGGCAAAAAATCCGAACGGGGTAGCTATTCTTATTGCTCCGGGCGGAGCTTACCAACGCGTTGTTTTTGATGTTGAGGGAGCTGACCGCGCAAAACTTTACTGCGAGAACGGCTACACGGTATTCGTCCTGAACTACAGGCTTCCTGGTGATGGTCATGCTGAGGGTGCATATGCCCCGCTTGCGGATGCGCAGAGAGCAATCAGAATTATCAGAAGCAAGGCTTCTGAGTATGGCGTGAATCCTGAAAAAATCGGGGTCATGGGTTCTTCTGCTGGCGGACATCTGGCTTCTTGCCTTGGAACGATGTACGAGGAAAAGATTGGTTCTAAAATAGATGAAATTGACGATGTGTATGCGCGCCCTGATTTTATGATGCTTTGCTACCCTGTAATCACTATGCAGGATGCAGGAACTCACGCAGGCTCAAGGAAAGTTCTTCTTGGCGAAAAGCCCAAAAAGAAGATGCAGCTTGCGTTCTCAACGGACTTGCTTGTGACTGACAAAACACCGCAGACTTTCATCGCGCTTTCTCAGAACGATGGTTCAGTTAAGCCGTACTACAACGGAGTTGCTTTTGCGCACAAACTGAGCGAGAAAGGAGTTCCTTACGAACTGCATATTTTCCAGGATGGAAAGCACGGGTTTAAGACGAATGACCCGAACGCAACTTGCAAAGATTGGCAGCAGATTTCTCTGAAATGGCTGAACGATTATGTAAACAAGTAAATAAATCTGTTCGGAAATTTATTGCGGTGGCTGAGTTCATTGAGCCACCGCTTTATCCACTATCCGCCAGTCCTTGCGGCTGGCGTTTTTTTTACGAATTTATCCTGCTATTCGTACCATGTCTTTTGTTATATCCGCAATTTTCATCGCGCCGGTCATTGCCATTGTGTCTTCAAGCTCCGATTTCAGTTTCTCAACATAGACCTTAACGCCTTCTTCGCCGCCGCCAAACACTGCCGTAACGAACGGACGCGCAATTATAACAGCATCCGCACCGAGGGCAAGGGCTTTGAAAATATCCGTGCCGCTTCGGATTCCGCCGTCAACAATAATCTTCATCTTGCCTTTAACGGCTTCTACTATTTCCGGAAGAACTTCTGCCGTGGCAGGACAGCCGTCAAGGACTCGCCCTCCGTGATTTGAGACCACGATTGCGGCGGCTCCTGCCTCCATAGCTTTCATTGCGCCACGAACGGTCATAACGCCTTTGATAATGAACGGAACATTAGCCATCTGAACAATTTGTTTCAGTTCTGCTACAGATTTGCTTCCTGCCGGCGGATTCATATTTTTAAGGAACGGCAAGCCGGCTCCGTCAATATCCATTGCCATTGCAAATGGATTTCCGCTTCGGGCAAGCTCCATCTTTTCTTTTATTGTTTCAAGATTCCACGGCTTAATCGTAGGAATTCCGATTCCGTTGTTAGCAGAAATTGATTTTGCTGCTCCTTCCATGACCTTGATGTTCACTCCGTCGCCGGTAAAACCTACAATTCCGCTTTTGGCACAAGCTGTAAGCAAAGTGTGGTTGTAGCTCAAATCGTCAAATTTGTTCCCGTAATGAAAATTGACGCTTCCGACAGGACCTGCAAAAACAGGAAGTGCAAATTCTTTCCCGAAAAAATTAATAGAAGTGTCAACTGTACCATGCTCATAAATCGTGTCCATGTTTATGCAGATATTCTGCCATGCGTTAAAATTGCGGATTGCCACTGTTCCGCTTCCCTTTGCGCCAGGTCCAGGAATTGTGTTCTTGCAAGCTATTCCGTTGCACACAGGACACGCCCTGCACTTGGTGCCAATGTGTTTTCTTGCTTCTTCAAGCACTTCCGTATATGTCATCTTAATACCTCTGTAACAAATACTAGCACGAAAGCCAGCGTGGAACAAGAAAATATCTGTTATACAATCCGATTATTTTACTTTCAGCGATTTCAAATATGCTTTTTGCTCAGAAGTGATTCTGTAGCTTTCGACTGATTTTTGAATCGACTTGTTGTGCGTCCAGTTATCAAGGAGTTTTTGCTCGATGAACGGAAGGACTGCATCATACTGCTTGGCAAGAGCCGTAGCAAAATACCATGCAATCATCATGTTCACATAATATTCGTCCGAGCGGATTTTACTAATAATCGCAGGGTACTCGTCACTAAAATCATCATCTAGAAAGTGTTGCATCATCATTCCGATTCCGAATCGGATTGTGTAAGTTTTGTCAGAGCTAATCCAATTTTTTATGTGAGGCAAAAGCTCAGAATGATGTTTTTTGAAGATTTTTGGGGAAAGCTGGTCGCAAGTGGCCCAGTTGTTTACAAACGGCAGAAATTTTTCTGTCAGCGAGATACATTTTTCAAAATCTTTTTCCTCAGAAATTATGAACGCATGAAGCTGATTCTCATCAAAATACTTGTGCGGAAGGGTGAAGAGAAAATCAGTCGTGTCAGGGTCTTTACAAATCTCTTTGGCAAACTTTCTGAGTTCGGGTGTTCGCACCCCGATTATCGTTTCAGAGTCCACGGCAGGAATCAGTTTTGCTTGGAAATCACGGTAGTTTTTATCTTGTAAGCGCAAGAGCCGTGCAAGAATATCATCTTTTTTCATAAATCTTTGCCCGATTTTCTGAAACATTCTGAACGCAGTGAAAAGATTTTCGCTACGCTCAGAATAACGGTTGCTAATTCAGGAACATACGGTCATTAAAATCGCCATCAATTCCCGCCGAGCCGAATTTTTTGAGCAAATCCTCGACTTTAAGGTTTTTCTTTTCTTCGCCGCGAACATCGAAAATAATACGACCTTCGCGCATCATAATAAGTCGGTTTCCGTAGTGAATTGCGTTTTTCATGTTGTGCGTTACCATGAACGCAGAAAGATTATCCGCCTTTATGAACTGCTCCGTAAGCTCAAGAACCTTTTTTGCCGTTTTTGGGTCAAGGGCTGCTGTATGCTCGTCGAGCAAAAGAAGCCGTGGTTTTTGGAGCGTTGCCATAAGCAGGGTGAGAGCCTGCCTCTGACCGCCGGAAAGAAGCCCGACTTTGCTTGTCATTCGGTTTTCAAGCCCCAAATCAAGGAGCGCGAGCTTCTCGCGGTACAGTTTCCGCTCCGACTGATGAATTCCCCAGCTTAATCCGCGCTTTTTTCCGCGGCGCATTGCAAGGGCAAGGTTCTCTTCAATCTGCATGTCGGCGGCAGTCCCGCGCATCGGGTCTTGGAACACGCGCCCGAGATACTTTGCGCGCAAATGCTCAGGTACATTCGTCAAATCTATTCCGTCAAGAACGAGCGAGCCTGTATCAGCTGAATGAACTCCCGCAATAAGATTGAGCAGAGTGGATTTTCCGGCTCCATTTCCTCCGATTACGGTAACAAAATCGCCGTCCTGCATCTCAAAATCTATGCCTTTGAGTGCAATCCTCTCTGTGATTTTCCCAGGATTGAATGTTTTAGAAATATTTGTCAATTTAAGCATATTCATTCGCTCCTGTTATTTTTTGTTGATTTCGGCAATTTTTGCTGCCAGTGCTGCCATCCGTTTCTTGCGTGATATGCGGTCACGAATGACGGGCATAGAAAGCGCGAACACAACGATGACCGCTGTGAGAAGCTTTAAGTCAGATGATTTTAGTCCGAGCTGAAGAACGATTGCTATAATGATGCGATAGACAATAGAACCGAACACTACCGAAATGAGCGTCCACCAGAAACCAAAATGCTTTCCGAGAAGAACTTCGCCTATAATGATTGACGCAAGCCCTATAACGATAGTTCCTGTTCCCATTCCTGCATCCGCATAGCCTTGTCCCTGGGCGACGAGCGCGCCTGAAAGTGCAACAAGCCCGTTTGAAAAAGCAAGACCAAGAATTTTCATGTGGTCAGTATTAACACCAAGTGCGCGAATCATGTCTTCGTTGCAGCCTGTGGCGCGCATTACGCTTCCAATCTCAGTTCCAAAAAACCAGTACATTGCCGCAATCAGAACTGTAACGAAAATTAAACCTACTGCAAGACCTGCTGAAGTTGTAGACATTTGAAATTTGTCGCAGAAGAACAACATAACAGTATCACAGCCAAGAAGCGGTGTGTTTGACTTTCCCATAATCCGTAAATTTACGGAATAAAGCGCAATCATTGTAAGGATAGATGCAAGCAGGACATTTATTTTTATCTTCGTATGAATAAGCCCAGTCACAACGCCTGTAACCATGCCCGCAAGGAACGCCACAAGCAGTGAAAGCAGAGGGTTCATTCCGTGCATGATAAGAACTCCAGTGACAGCTCCTCCGGTAGCAAAACTTCCGTCTACCGTCAAATCGGCAATGCCAAGAACTCTGAATGTAAGGTACAAGCCCAGCGCCATAACGCCCCACAGAATGCCCTGCGAAACTGCACCGTGCATGGCAAGTAGAATACCCATTATTGAACTCCATAGAAAAAATTATGCTAAAAAGCAGCTTTCTATTATAATGCACATTTTAAAGAATTACAAACTAAATACGATATTGATAGTGAGTGAAGTAATTCGTAAGGGATTTTTGTCAATCATAATAAAAGTTCATTTTCTGGGCGGGAGCAAAAGATGTGGAAAGCATGATTAAGGCGATTAAGTTGTTCTTCGAGGAAAAATTTTAATTTACGATTTCATAGAGTTATATTAGAATAGTCTTTATGAAAAAGAATATTGTTGTTGTAGCTTATTTCTCAACTGGTACTAATTTTATTGATGATATTCGAAACCGTGGATATAATCCGGTTATTGTAGATGTTTTTCCTGTCGGTACGGAAGAATCCATTCGTCCCTTTGTTGAACAACAGAAAAAACTGTATGCATCTCTCGATAAATCGGTTCCAATCATAAAAGACTATAAAAATTACGAAGAGCTTCTTGAAAAAGTTCGTGCTTACAATCCTTTTCTTGTAATTGCAGGCTCTGAATTTGGGGTTCCTTATGCGACCAGGCTTGCACATGATTTGGGGCTTCCAGGAACTCCAGTCTCAAGACTTCCCTTTATGACCGAAAAAGCCAGAATGCACGAAGCCTTAAAAGAACACGGTGTCCGTTGCATTGAAGGGAAAATCATTAATTCTGTTGAAGAGGCAAAAGTTTTTTTTGACAGTCTCCCGACAGAAGATTTCGTAATTAAATGGAGCCGCGGGGCAGGCACTCAGGGCGTTCGTATCTGCCACGGCTGGGATGAAATAAAGTCTGCTGTTGAAGACTCTTTCAAAAATCCTTTCATTGAAGATGGTAAACCCGTAGAGCTTTTGATGCAGGAATGTATAAAAGGCGAAGAATATATCGTAAACACTGTCTCTTCTCAGGGAAAACACAGAGTCATTTCAATCTGGCATTACAGCAAAATTGATTTGCCGGGCGGCTACCATGTTTATAACTATACAGAAAGCATAAATACGCTTGATGTCGGAATGTCAGCCCTAATCAGATACGCTTTTGATGCGGTCTCAGCAATAGGAATAGTTGACGGACCTGTTCATGGAGAATACATGATTGATGAGCGAGGACCGGTTCTCATGGAAGTGAATTGCCGACCAATGGGAGCTACGATGAATCGTAAATTCCTTGACTCAGCATATGGCCACCATGAAACTGACGCAATTCTTGACACATACCTTTATCCCGAAAGATTTACAGAAGAAAGTCTCAAACCATACCGACCAAAAAGAAAAGCCGCTACAAAATTATTTATCCGTACAAAAGACCTCGTTGCAGAATCAGCCCCAATCATACAGATAGCAAAAAGGCTCAGAAGTTATTACTCTTCATCATTCGATTGGGTTGGAAGAGAAACTTTTTTGACAAAGACCACAGATATGGAAAATAACGCAGGATTCGTAACTCTTTTGCACAAAGATGAAAAAGTCGTTATGGACGATTTGAATCTTCTTCACACAATCGAGATGAAATATCCAGACATTCTTTTCAGCTCTCAGGAAAAACTGCCTGAATCAAAAGTAAAGCCCTGCGATTTGGAATCTGTCATAAAAAATTCTGGCTGTCATGGCACGACGCTCGTTCTTTCGGACCGCTCGCCAGTTCTAGATTCCGTGATGGTCGCAAACATTCAGAATCTCAACGGATTTTATGACAGTTTCGACCAGGGTATTCTTGATTTGACAAAGCCAGAATCATTCATAGATTTGGAGAGCACGGTTGAGCGGATTTTTACTTTCACTGACAAAATAAAAGAGGGCGGAAGAATCATCATTCCAGAATCAACCTACGCAAATCTTCCATACGGAATCGAAGGAATGGAAATTCTTTTGAAAGTCGTAGGGCTTCGTATTGAATTCCCGATTTACGGCGACGGAAATGTTCTGGTCGCATCTGTAGAAGTGGCAAAAAAATGAAACGGAATGACATTATCCTGAGGAAGAAATTCATTCACTATCTTCTGCCTGCAATGCTCACAACGGCAGCTCTTTCACTCAGTGAATTTGCAGACAGCATGATTGTGGCTAATCTGCTCGGAAACAGCGGAATGTCCATCGTTCAGCTTGGAACACCAATCATTTTTGTTGCGGCAATGGCCTATATTCTTATCGGTAACGGTGGTTCAACGCTCTACGCAATAAGTCTGGGGCAGCGAGACAATGAGCGAGCAGGAAAAGTGTTCATGGTGTCAGCTATAAGTTCTGTTATTATCGGACTTTTACTTTTTACCCTCGGATTTTTGTTTTTTTCCCCGCTTTCGCACCTTCTTTGCAAATCTCAAGAATTGTTCGAGCCGTTCAAGCAATATATGTCAGTTCTCTTATTCTCGGTTCCCTTTCTTGTTGTAATTCTGTCACTTGTATCTTTTCTTGCTTCGTCTGGTGCCCCGCAACTTGCAACTGTCGTAAACATCATTGCAAATGTAATCAATATTGTGATGGATTATGTCTATATTCATTTTTTCGGCATGGGAGTTGAGGGAGCTGCCTACGCAACCCTTACTGGATACATAGTCGCCGCAGTTCCGCTTTTGCTCGCTCTCTTCAGCAAAAAATTGAATCTGAAAAAACGCTTTCCCGGCAAGAATGCAATATCACTCTTTAAGGAAATTGTGGGGATGGGAAGTTCCTTCTCTGCAAGCCAGCTAAGTTTTGCGATTCGATTTGCATTTTGCAATTATATTGCCGCGCGATACGGCGGGGAGACAGGAATTATCGCGCTTTCCGTTTGCGTTCAGGCATGGTCAATAAGTTCAATCTTTTTGGGAGCTGCTATTGAGGCTTCTTCACCGATAATCGCTATGCTGCATGGTCAAAAAGATTTCCAAGGCGAAAGGCTTGTTCTCAGAGCCTCATTTTTGTATCAGCTGGGGCTTGCGGCCATCTGCGTTGCATTCTTCTGCTTGTGTCCGCGACTTTTCGCAAGTTTTTATCATGTCACCGAAGAACCAGAGCTTTCCATTGTTATACACGCATTGTACATTTTTACGCCAGTATTTCTTTTCCGTGCAATTTACATCCAGTTGATGAAATACATTCAGATTCTGGGATTCAAAAAATATGCCCTTTTTATCAGCCTTTTTGACGGATTTGCAGGTCTCGTTCCGATTGCCGCCATTCTCTGTCTTGTTTTCAATCTTGACGGCTTATGGCTTGCCCATCTTGTGACTGGCACAATTTTGCTTGTAATCTGCTTGTTTTCGAATCTGTTTATCGCAAAAAAATCAAAAGGGCGGCTGGCTGGAGTTCTTCTATCAGAAAAAAGCATTGAAAACAGTCCTGTTCTTGATCTGACAATCTTCGACAACAATCAGGAAATGATTAATGCCTCTGAAAAGACCCGAAAATCTCTGGAAGAATATGGAATTGACCAAAAAACGGCGACACTTGTTTCAGTTCTCGTTGAAGAAAGCATCCTTTACACAAAGAATCGTGGTAAAAAGCAGGACTGGATTGATATTTTGCTTCGTGCATATGAAAACCGCATTGAACTTGACTTCAGAAGCTTGCACTCTGGCGGAAATCCTGATGAAAAAGATGAGCGCGACATTGCAGAAAATATCAGGCTCTTAAAAGGTCTTGCCAGCAAAATCGAATACGACTACATCATGGGAATGAATTCCATGAAAGTAACGCTTTTAAAGAGAGTATAAAATGTTACAGGCAAAAGAAATCAACGGCATCTTATTGATTAGTGCACCAGGCCGCATCGAAACACAAAATGCCCATTTTCCGTGGAAACTCAGTTATAAGCCTTGCTTTAACTGGTGGTCTTAGTAATTTTTTTTGATTTTTGGAAAGAGTGCATAATATGGGACAGATTTTTCCTGAAAAATTACACTTGCCACAAAGAATTATTGAAAATAAATGAGATTTTATACAGATTTAATGAAGTCAAATTTATTTTGCAACTTTTAGGCGAAACTGATGAAAAAATACATAAAACCTTCCGGACTTGCGCTGGCTTTTGCAATCGTTTCTATTTCATTTTTTGCATGCAGTAGGGCAAATGATGACAGCCTTAAACTGCGTAATGTAGGTAAATATGAACAGACAATGACCAAAGATGCAGCCGTTCAGATGGAAAAAGAAATCGGCGCATTTGAAATTACTGCTGAGCAGAGGGAACTTGCAAAAGAAAATATTGGCGGTTATAAGGTTATTGATGCAGGACGGGGAAATCCAAACTGGATTAACACAAAGGCCCGTTTTGCTTTTACCCGCTTTATGAATTTTGCTCTTTCTGAATGTCAGCGCACTTTGAATAACGGTGATATGGCAGGTCATGCAGACAAAAGTGGTATTGGAGAACGCTTTGACAAGAGCATGAATCCCGCTGACAAAACAGATGCTTTCCTTATTAAGGCAATTGACTATTGTGTTAAGAATCTTAACATGAACAAAGATGAAATTGTCTATGAACTTGTATGCGGAATTATTGGTGATTTTTATCCAAGCCCCAGCCGCTGTCTAAAAAACACAGAAGTCATTTTGAATAATTATCTTGAGTCAGTTCTTTACAATGGAAAGAAACTTGCAGACCAGACTTATGTTCTTCCTACAGAAGGAGGCTCTGCTGCCATGTGCTATATTTTCCATACTTTGAGCCACAACAAGCTTTTAAAGCCCGGCGATAAAATTGCAATCGCAACTCCAATCTTTACTCCTTATCTTCAGATTCCAAGCGTAAACAATTATGGTCTTGTCTCAATTGATGTTGCAAGTGAAGATAAAAACAACTGGGACATTTCAGACAAGGAACTGGCAAAACTTGAATCTAAAGAAATCAAAGCCTTTTTCCTTGTAAATCCTTCAAATCCTGCTTCACACGCACTTTCAGATGCAACTCTTAAAAAACTTGAAGAGGTTGTAAAAAAGAATCCGGACCTTATTATCCTGACCGATGATGTTTACGGAACTTTTGTTAATTCGTTTGAGACAGTTTATGCCCGCATTCCTTACAATACAATTCTGGTCTATTCTTACTCTAAACTTTACGGAGCAACAGGTTGGCGTATCGGATTGATTGCAACAAATAAAGATAATGTTATGGATAAATTGCTTGCAAGACTTCCTGCAAAAGACAAGAATGAATTGAACAAAGAGTATTCAATCGTTACCGCAGAACCAGAGTCAATGAAATTCATAGACAGAGTTGCAGCAGACAGCCGCTCAATCGGTCTTTATCATACTAGCGGTTTAAGCACGCCTTCTCAGGTTTTTATGAGTTTGATTGCCCTTACAAATCTTGTTGAAGGCGGAAAAGACCCTTACATTGAACAGTCTAACGAACTTGTTCGCCAGAGATATATTACTTTGATGAGCGAACTTCACCTTGAAGCAGATGCATCAGATGAGAACGCAAGCTACTACACCCTTATTAATGTCAACGATTTAATCAAACGGAATTATGATGAGAAGTTTGCAAGCTGGAAAATTGCAAACAAAACTGATATTCAGTTCCTTAACGACCTTGCCAAGAAGAAAGGTGTCGTACTTATGTATGGACCAGGTTTCGATGCTCAGCCGGGAACTGTAAGAATTTCTCTTGCCAATAATAATGAGGAAGATTACAAAGAGTTGGCCCGCAGACTTTTTGAACTCCTTGATGAATATCACAAAGAGTATATCGCTCAATAAAGATATTTGAAACTGAAATGTGGATGTCTAGAGTGAAATGTCATTTACTAGTAGACATCCCTTTTTTTTGTAAAGTGGTCGAATTTTGAGTTTTCTATCATAAGGGTTGAGCAGAGCGCGGTCATTCTGAGCTTGTCTCAGAATCTCTTGTGGAAATTGTCACACGGATTCGATTTTGCTAACGCAAAATCTTTTTAGAATGGAGAAAATTGCGCTTCGGCTCCCTTCGACTGCGCTCAGCAGGCAACTGGTCATTGAGCGTAGTCGAAATGACCGAAGAGGAGAAACTCTAAA
>JAEEGL013517537.1_pt1 | contig 40361 bp, 35 predicted proteins | sample 9134231 | NCBI WGS metagenome assembly JAEEGL01 (sample SAMN16246548, study PRJNA631951) | gut metagenome | biome: gut microbiome; feature: rumen; material: fiber-attached | host: Bos | place: Iran: Karaj | collected 2018-10
CCAGACAATAAGTCGTTGACAGTGATTTTCAACAGCCCGCATAAAGTAAGCATTAGGGAAGCATCAGGCAGGGATTTTCCTGTTTCCCATTTTGAGACTGCGCGGTCAGTGATTCCAAGCTGCTCGGCAAGCTGCATTTGCGTTAGATTTTGTTCTTTCCTTTTTTCTGCGATGAATTTACCGATTTTGATCTGATCCATACCTTTGTGCGCTCCTTTCGCTGTCATTGTTGCCGAAAGCCTCTTAGAATTAAACGAACTGCTGGTTGAATGGGGAGATTCAACCGGCAGTTGAGTTTGAAACTGCACCAGAATCTTTGTTTTATATTACCATAAATTTCCAATATTTATCAGATCACGGCGAACACGAGGATTGAGCGTAGTGCAAAATACTTCACGTTAGAAAATTCCGTCATCCCTGCGATACCTGAATGGTCGTAATGCATTCAAAACGCTCCACCAGATGTGAAAAGCTATATATCATTCAGAAAGCACATACGAGCAAGTCTTTCAGAAACACGGACTTTCTTGTCCGTTTCAAGTATATGCAGTATAATAAACAAAATGCAACGGAGGATTCACTATGAAAATCACAGCCTTTAACCCGATGATTTTATCCGCGCATGCCGATGATCTTATTAAACTCTTTGAAGAAATGGGATTTGAAAAGCGGCATGCACCGACCGTTGATACAGGAAAAAGCGAAGTAACAAGCACCCGGATGCGGGATGAAAATGGCAATCATATCGACATTGCCAACGTTCAAAGCCGGCCGCAGGATATGACAATCATCCGAATGAACGTAGATCATTTTGAAGAGGCATATGAATTTCTGCTTTCGAAAGGATTTATAAATCCCAGAGGTGATCATACCGTTGATACAAAGACGAATAAATCCTGCATGATGATATCGCCATCTGGATTTGCGTTTGATCTTTGCCAGCACATTAAGGAGGACTGATATGAAAATCACGACCTTTAACCCGCTGATCTTATCGAAAGACGCCGAAAACATTATTAAGCTTTTTGAAGAGCTGGGATTCGAAAAACGCCATAACAAAGTAGGCGAAGATTTCTCATCGAACCGCATGAAAGATGCAAATGGATTTCATGTTGATGTGACGGAAGCCGCGGTTCCTCAGGACATCACTTCAATCCGTATGAATGTCGATAATTATGATGAAGCCTTTGAAACACTGACTGCGCATGGCTTCAAAAGCACAGAGGGGGATCAGGGCAGAAATACCGGCACTTCAAGGTCAACGATGATGGTTTCTCCATCGGGTTTTTCGATCGTTATCGCGGAGCATATAAAGTAACGGGGGGGAATACTATGAAAATCACAGGTTTTTGTCCGATAATCGTAACAAGGAATCCCGAATCCGTTATGAAAGTCTTCGAGATTCTCGGCTTCGAAAGACGCCACACAAAGACAGACATTGAAGGAGGCGCAAACACAAACTACAATATGAAAGACGCCAACGGCAACCGCATTCATATCGCAAGTTCCGAAAAGATCCCGCAGGACCTGACGGCGTTGAATATCAATGTTGACAACTTTCAGGAGGCATACGATTTCTTTATTGCACATGGCTTTGTAAACCCTCGCGGAGACAAGGTCACAGATACGAGTTCATCAAAAGCGACGATGCTTTTCTCTCCGTCCGGATTTGCTGTAAACATTTCTGAGCATATTAAGAAGTAAAACGAAAACTCGGCTCTCGGCAGCCGAGTTTTTCTTTGGGATGACAGGGGGGACGTCTTCTATTGATTGCACTTTGTCATGCACTTTGAGGCAGCCCGTAGCGCCAGCTTCTTTCTTCCTACGCGCTCGAATTCGACCTCAACGATGGCGTCCAGCGTCGTGGCCAAGACCGACAGCACAGTTCCGTCGCCAAAGATGCTGTGACGGACTCTGTCTCCGGTCTTAAGCTCAGGCATCGGTTCCCTTGGACGGAAAGTGACCTCGCGTGTCCGCTGTGGCTTTTCCGGTGCGGCGAGCCGTGGCAGCCGCAGCATTTCATCAGCGGTGAGCGGTTCTGCGTCCAGCCCCTGCTTAAGCCACATGGCGCTCTGGCGGATTTCCCATTCCGGACTGCTGTTGCCGAGCCAAGCAGCGCTCGCCTTGAAATCGTCTGTCTGGTGGAGCGTGGCGATGATCGCTTCCTCCAAGCGCAGCCGTTCCTCCTTGGTTTCCACATTGAAAACGCAGAACGTAAAGGCGTCCTGCATATAAGCGCTGACCCGGCGCTCGACTTCCGCTTCCTTGACCTTGTTCTCTTTTCCGATATTCGGAGCCTTCGAGGTATCAAGTGCCCATATCGGCAGATACGGATCGCGGTCACGGTTCAGCAATGCCTTTCCGATGTTCTTTCGGAAGATACTGCCGTTATGGTTCTCGCGCACAAAATGATCCTTCAGCCGCTGCTTTAATCGGCCCGGAGACGTATGCGTCCCAACCCGGACGATTCGAGCGCAGCCTTTATAGATTTCGCCCTTTTCAAAGACGATGTAGATGCCATCCTGAAACGGGATGTCATCAATGGTACGCCAATCATAAACCGGAAGTCTGCCGAATATCCGGTGCAGCTGCTCTGCCGCACCGGCCTGCTTGGTGATTGTTTCTTTCGGGTATGCCAGATTCCGCTGCAGAAACTCGATTCGCTTGCCCATCGGCAGCTTGCCGAGCGGGAGCGACGCATGCGGCAGATGCGGAAGAAGATACTCATAGTAGTTCTTTCCGGCCAAAATGATAAACGCAGTACTCTGAATATCGCATACTTGCTTCAGCTGACTTAATACCATCTGCGACCATGCTTGCCTTTCAACGGAGGTCTTTTCATTCAGCGTTTCATCGTAAGGCGCTATGATTTCGTTTTCGCCAACAAGGCCGTGTTTTGCTGAAATGATGTAGACCCGATCCGCATTTACTTTGGCGTATTCATACGAAAGCGAAAACAGTGTGCTGGCGGAATACAGCTCGCAGGCCCTGCACTTGTACGGCTTTTTTAGTTTCGAGCAGGAGATGAGGGCGATTCGCTCGCCTTCAACGGTATCCGGCATATCCTGCTGTTCTAGGGCGGCTATGCCGATCCCGATATCTATCGGGTCGATCCGGCCGTTCCCGTTCCAGTCGATCATTGGGATGGGAACAGGAGCGTCGCCTGTAATGCTCTCGCGGCAGAACAGAACCGATTTTTCCGCACAATTCGCCTGTGCCATATATCCTGCCGCGTGCCACGATTTCGCTTGGCTATGCTGGGTGAGCACAGAATCGCCGATGTTGGCCCACCAGGCGTCGTAATGGAGCGCGGACGGGGGTAAGGGCCTTCCGATGATCGATTCAATGTCAGCAAACGAGAGCGTGACTTCATCGCTCCCGCACCGCATAAGATAATCTCTCAGCGGATCGTATTTTCCCATGAGCTTTCCTCCGTGACATTCCTTTCCATATTTAAGTTGGCGTTTGACCCTGCCTATCACGAGGCAAAGAGTAATGGGATGACAGCGTCAAAAAATGCAATTCCCCAAAATCAGTATACCGGCAGCAGCTGCGATTAGGTTCTTGGACAGCTCCATGTCTGCAGCATTCATGGCCGCTGCTCGCGTTATCAAATCATTCTCATTTAACGCATATCCACTGTCTTCTAACATATCTACACTTCATCGATGAAACTGGATCATGTTATGATTTTCCCTGTTCAACTGCTTTCACTTCCTCTTCTGACGCCTGTTTTAGAGAATAAGTATCAAAAACCGGCTCATCCGGGAGTTTAAGCTCTATCGAGTTTATTTTCGAAATCTGTCCCTTTCCGGATTTCATAATAATGTCAAACACATGCCCGCCGTGTTTTCTGTCGTCGGAGATAAAATGCAGATGCCAGCCCGATGCGTTTATTCCATCCATATAATCGGGGAAATAGACACAGACAAGCGTTCCGGTTATACTTTCAAATTTGAAAGCTTTTTGCGTTTTTCCAAGTATTGTCTTCAAATCCACATGCACGGATTCGAAACCCGATTCCGATCTGGCGTCAACAATCTCAAATTCTCCGTCAATACGAGCCATGTGCATGCTGTTAAGGCCAAATTGGGCGTCAATGATATTATTAAGCGCTGTCTTCAGTTCCTCTATACTATTCGTTGACCCGAATGCAATGGGGGTGCTGTCTTGCATTGTGCAAACAGTAGAAAAGGGAACGCCGCGCTCCGGTTCTGCCGCCGCAACATCGCCGTTTTCCATTGCTCTGTAGCATGAACCGCCAAGTACGATCATTTCGCCGTCCACATCTGCAAACGTGCCAAGCCCGATGTTTCCGTGCTTAAGCAGCTCCGACACTGATATGACAGCCCTCGAATATCCGAGCATAAGAGCTTGTAAAGTTGACACCTGATACATTTTCATATTACTCATATCTTATACTTCCCTTCACGCATTTCTCTTGGTTTTGTCAGTTTGCTGCTTGGCGAGAATATCCGAACAACGTGAAAATACACGGCCCTTTCGCGCACCTTATCGGTCTTCTCTTGACAACAAAACAACCGTCTCCACATGCGGCGTTTGCGGGAACATATCCACCGGCTGCACGGACTGAATGACAAAACCGTGGGCGGCTAAATATTTGCAGTCACGCGCAAGCGTCGCGGGGTTGCAGCTGACGTAAACCATGCGCGGTACGCCGCTTTGGCAGACGGCATTCAAGAAGGTTTCGTCACAGCCCTTGCGGGGCGGATCCACGCACAGCGCATCGATGTGAACGCCGTTGCCGGTAAGCTCCAGAAGCGCTTTTCCGGAATCGGCACAGATAAACCGCGCGTTCGTTATCCCGTTGTGCGCGGCGTTGCGCTTTGCGTCTTCCACGGCGGCGGATACGGTTTCTATGCCAATTACTTCTTTTGCCGTGCGCGCCAAAATAAGAGAGATTGTCCCGATTCCGCAGTAGGCGTCCACGACGGTTTCCGTGCCGCAAAGCGCTAAAGCATTCGCAGCCGTGCCGTAAAGCGTTTCCGTCTGTACGGGGTTAACCTGTAAAAAAGATGCGGCGCTCACGTCAAACGTGAGATCGCATATCCTGTCGGCAAGCTGCTGCGCGCCCCAGAGAACGGAGAATTTCCGGCCGAATATGACGTTGGTGCGCTGCGTATTGACGTTCATGATTACGCTCTTTAATCCCGTCACGTCGGATTTCAGGGTGTCTACGAGCTTTTGCGCATGGGGGAGCGTGCTGCCGTTGACGACGATGGCGGCCATCACTTCATTTGTTGTAGTGACGCGCACGACGATGTGCCGCAGCAGTCCGCGGTGCGTTTGCTCGTCGTAGACGGACAGACCGTTTTCGTCCGCCCAGCGGCATACCGCCGTCACGGCCTGCATGACCTGCGGGCGCTCGATACAGCAGTCCGTTAAGGGCACGAGCCGATGACTGTGCGGGGCAAAGAATCCCGCCTGCACATGTCCGTTGACGAGGCCCAGCGGGAAGCTGCCCTTGTTGCGGTAATGCCAGGGATCGTCCATGCCGAGGACCGGCAGAACGTCGATATCCGAAAAGCCGCCCAGACGTCGAAAAGCGTCCTCGACCTTCTGCCGCTTGAAAGCGAGCTGCGCTGCGCCGTTCATATGCTGCAGGGAGCATCCGCCGCAGCGCGCGAACATGGAGCAGCGGGGAACAACGCGCGTCGGCGCGGGCACCGGCACGTTGTTTAATTTTGCGACGGCATAACTGGATGTGACCTTAATGATATGCGCGTTTACGGTTTCACCGGGCAGAGCGCCGGCGACGAATACGGCAAAGCCTTCATGGCGTCCGACGCCTTGGCCCTCTGAAGCAAGTGAATCGATATGTAATACGATATCATCGTTTCTTTTTAAATTGGTACTCAATGCGGTTTCCTCGTTATTTAGTGACCAGACGCACGTTGTCCGTACCCAGCATTTTTTTAAGTGCGCTTAGGAGGGCAGGGGAGTCGTTTACGTAATACTCCTTTGAAACGCGCTTTTTGCTGCCTGTCTGCACGTGGTAGAGTACGACCGGAATGTTGCCCGGATAATTGCGCAAAAGGAGAAGCACGTCAGACGTCCTCTGTGATTCGCAGCTTTCATCGAACCGGAGATACAGCGTCTGCTCGAGCTGAAAGTCCTTCAGCGGCTGCGCGCTGTCGACCAGTATGGAATTGGCCTGATCCTCGCGAAGGCTGAGCTTGCCGGACACGACGAGAGGATGATCCGGGTAGAATAAATTTCCGTACTGTTCGAGTACGCGCGGGAAAAGAACTACCTCTACGGAACCGGTAATGCCCTCCAGTGTGCCGTAGCCCATGAGCCCGTTGCCGGATTTTACGGGGCGCTGCTTAAATTTTCCGACAATACCGGCGACGCGCACGGGACAGTTGTCCTTCCATGGGCCGGTGCCGTCGGCGTTTTGTAAATCTGCGACCGTACACTCCATGCGCTTTAATACGCCTTCGAATTCATCCAGCGGATGGCCGCTGATGAAGATACCGAGCGCTTCACGTTCCTTGTTTAAAAGCGTCGTATGCGCAAGCTCCGGCACGTCAGGTAAGTGCATGGTGGTGTCGGCAAGCGCGGGCGCGCCGTCGTTGAGGTCGAAGAGGGAAATCTGGCCTTCTGCGCGTTTCTTGCGCGCGGCTGCCGAAGCGTCCATCGCGCGTTCGTATACTGCGATGAGCTGCGCGCGCTTAACGTGCATGCTGTCGAAGCAGCCGGCGTAGATCAGCTCTTCCAGCATGCGTTTGTTGAGGTCCTCCGTTCGGTCGAGAAAATCGAAAAAGTCGCGGAACGGGCCGTTTTTTTCGCGTTGTTCGACCATGGAGCGCATCGGGCCGCCGCCGACATTGCGCACGGCTTCGAGACCGAAGCGAATCGTTCCGTTTTCCACGCTGAAACGCGCGTTGCTGTGGTTGACGTCCGGCGGCAGCACGCGAATTCCCAGACGCTTGGCGGTGTAGACGTATTCCGCGACTTTGTCCGCGTTGCCGAGGTAACTGTTAATGAGCGCCGCCATGAACTCAACGGGGAAATAACGCTTGAGATACGCGGTCTGGTAAGCGAGCACGGCATAAGCCGCGGCATGCGATTTATTGAATGCGTAGGACGCAAAGTCCATCATTTCGTCGAATATGCGGTTTGCGACCGATTCCGGCACGCCGTTTTTCACTGCGCCGACGACGCCTTCTTCTGGCGCGCCGTAGACGAAGCTCTGGCGTTCCTTCGCCATGACATCCGCTTTCTTTTTGCTCATTGCGCGGCGCACAAGATCACTGCGGCCGTAAGAGTATCCCGCAAGCTCGCGCACGATCTCCATGACCTGCTCCTGATAGACCATACAGCCGTAGGTGTTTTCCAATATGGGACGGAGCTTTTCGTGGGCGTAAACTACGGTGTGCGTGCCGTGTTTTCCGGAAACGTAACGCGGAATCTGCTCCATGGGGCCGGGGCGGAAAAGGGAGATTCCCGCGATGACGTCCTCAAAACAGTCGGGCCTAAGCTGGGTCATGAACTGACGCATGCCCGCGCTTTCCAGTTGGAACACCCCGTCGGTGTCACCGTGCGAGATCATGGCGTATACCTGCGGGTCGTCGTATTGCATGTGCGAAAAATCCGGAGGCTGTTTGCCGGACGAAGCGATGAAATCCAGCGTGTCGCGGATCACCGTTAGCGTGCGAAGTCCCAGGAAATCCATTTTCAGAAGTCCCAGCTCCTCCAGTGTGCCCATGGGGAACTGCGTGGTGGTCGCTTCGTCGTTTTTTTGCAGAGGTACGTATTCCGTAATGGGACGTGCGCTGATGACGACGCCCGCCGCGTGCGTGGAAGCGTGCCGCGGGAGACCTTCAAGCTTTAACCCAAGGTCGATCAGCTGGCGCACGTTGTCGTCGGTGTCGTACTTGACGCGCAGCTCCGGGGAAAGAGTCAGCGCGCGGGAAAGAGTCATGTTCAATTCGGCGGGGATCAGCTTTGCGATGCGATCCACATCGCCGTAAGGCATGCGAAGAACCCGCCCGACGTCGCGGATGACGGCGCGTGCGGCCATGGTTCCGAATGTGATGATCTGCGCCACGTGATCCGCGCCGTATTTGCGGGTGACGTAGTCGATCACTTCCTGCCTGCGCTCGTAACAGAAATCCACGTCGATATCGGGCATGGAGATGCGCTCCGGGTTGAGGAAACGCTCAAAGAGCAAATGGTATTTGAGCGGATTGATATCCGTAATGTCCAAACAGTATGCAGCGAGACTTCCCGCCGCGCTGCCGCGCCCCGGTCCGACCATGATTTGATTCGTTTTGGCGAAGTGAATAAAGTCCCAAACGATCAGGAAATAATCCACGAAACCCATCTGCGTGATGACGCTGAGCTCGTATCTGAGGCGTTCGCGCGCCGTATCGTCCGCATCGGGAATCTTGCGCTTTAAGCCCTGTTCGCACAATTCTGTCAGGTATGCCGTGTTGTCCTTGCCTTCGGGCGCGGTAAAGCCCGGCAGGTGACGGACGCCGAATTCGATTGTGACGTCGCATTTGTCGGCGATTTCGCGCGTCGTTTCCAGCGCCTCCGGATGATCGGGGAAGGCGGCGCGCATTTCTTCGGGGGTTTTGAGGTAGAACTCTTCCGCCTCCATGCGCATGCGGTTTTCTTCGTCGACAAAGCGGTTCGTTTGAATGCACAATAATACGTCCTGCGCCTGTGCGTCGGCGCGCGTGACGTAATGCACGTCGTTGGTCGCAACGGTTTTTGCGCCGATCTGCGCCGCAAGGCGCACGAGATCGGGAAGGATTTGCTTCTGCGCCGCAAGGCCGTGGTTTTGCAGCTCAATATAGAAATCCGCACCGAACATTTCTTTCAACCGCAAAGCGATTCGCACCGCCTCGTCGTATTGGTTGGCGAGGAGACGCTGCGGAATGTCGCCTGCCAGGCAGGCGGAAAGGCAGATCAGGCCTTCGCTGTATTGTGAAAGCACGTTGTAATCAATGCGCGGACGATAATAAAAGCCCTCTAAAAAACCGATCGAGGAGAGCTGCATGAGATTCCGGTAACCCTGTGCGTTTTTGGCGAGCAGTATCAGATGTGCGTATTCGCGATCCTGTCTGCCGTCGCGATCGGACAGCGTGCGCGGCGCGACATATGCTTCCATGCCGAGTATGGGTTTGATGTTTTCCTTGACGCAGGCCTTGTAAAACTCAATGACGCCGTACATGACGCCATGATCCGTAATCGCGAGCGCGTTCATGCCCGCGGCTTTCGCGGCGGCGACCAGATCGCCGATACGCGCGGCGCCGTCAAGAAGGCTGTACTGTGTATGTACGTGCAGATGTGTAAATTCAGACATCGAGGTTTATGCCCAGGTTGTGTTGACTAACGTTTGCATGGTGGACATCGCTTCCTTTTCATCGGGGCCGCTGACAATCAGATGAAAAGAATCGCCCGGGCGGATAAACAGCGAAAGCACGCCCATGACGGATTTGGCGTTCACTTTTTTATTGTCCTTCTCGATTAACATTTGTGATTGAAAACCACTGGCGACCTGAACAAATTGTGCGGCCGGCCGCGCGCGCAGCCCCTCCGGATTGTTGATCGTAAGAACTTTGCTGATCATATTGGAACTCCCTTCTGCACGGTAAGATCCTGCGCGATCTGCGCAAGTTTGGAAAACCGATGGTAGATGCCCGATTTGCCTACGCCGGCCATATTGGCCAGCTCTATCAGGCTCGCGTCCGGATTGTTCAGCCGAAGCTCGGCCGCTTCGCGCAGCGCCGGCGACAGCTTTTCCAAACCCAGAAACCGGTCGATTGTGCGGATAGCCATGAGCTGATCCGCGGCCGCATTGACGGTTTTGCCGATATTGGCAGTCTCGCAGTTATTGGTTCGGTTGATATAATTGCGCAAATCTTTTTCCGCACGGATATCCTCAAAGGCGAGCATGGCCTTCGAGGCGCCGATCAGGGCGAGAAATGCGGCAATTTGATCTCCTTCTTTTAAATATACCACAAACTTTCCCTTGCGGAATAGGATTTTCATCGGGCAGTCAAAAGTTTCCATGACCTGACACAACGTGTCCGCAAACGCTCTGCTGCGGCAGACGATTTCCAGGTGATACGCGCGCGCGGGGTTGGAGCACGAGCCGGCTCCCAAAAACGCGCCTCTGAGGAAAGCGCGCTTCAATTCGTCGCTTTCCAGATAGGTATCGGGTATGGTTTGACGAAATACGATGCCGGTCTCGCTGCGCTCCAGCACGCCGCAGTCGCTTAAGAGCTGTGCGCATCCTTCGCCGGATAAGGTGACAACGGTCGTGCGCGCTGTGCGGGAAGTGTTTTCGCGCAGCGTAAGCATCGCTTCGAGCGGGTACAGGCTTGTAGCCAGCGTCGCAATATGCTTTCCTACGGCATGTGTTTCGGTCGTATAGTCCACTTTCAGCGCATGACCGAGGCGGATAGCGCCCGCCGTATGCGTCAATCCCGCAAGCTGCGCCGTTTTGAGCGGCGGCTTATTTGTGCGGAGGCGGACGAGCTCCTCTTTGATGTCGGTGGAAAAGGACATCGTTGCCTCCTTATTGTCCGCCTTCAGCGGATATGTCGCGGTGGAAGAGCCTGAGGCGCATATCGCTGCCGGAAAAACGCCGATACATTTCTTCCGCCGCAACGACCGAACGATGACGGCCGCCCGTGCAGCCGAACGCGACCAAAAGGCGCGGCTTCGATTGGGCGATAAACCCGGGCAGCAGCATGCGCAGAAGTTTTTCCGTTTGATCGAAGAACACATTGACGTTTTCTTTGGACAACACAAAATTGCGCACTGCCTCGTCCTGACCGGAGAGCATCCGCATCGACGGTTCGTAATAGGGGTTGGCGATAAAGCGCATGTCGAAGACGAAGTCGGCGTCGATCGGTACGCCGCGCTTGTAGCCGAAACTCATGAATACGATGCTCATAGCGGAAAGGCCTGTCCCCAGAGAAAGTCTGCTATCGATCATAGGCCCTAAGCTGTTGGGCTTTAATTCGCTGGTATCCAGAATGTAATTTGCGCGGTCGCGCAGGAATTGCAGGTATTCGCGCTCGCGCGCTATGCCGGCCGCGATGTCGCCTGCGACCGCAAGAGGATGCTGGCGGCGCGTTTCGTTGTAACGACGCTGTAAAACGGAATCGTGGCAGTCCAAGAACAGCACTTCGTATTCCGCGTCGATCGAATCGATCAACTCCAGAACCTGCTTGGAATGGCTGTGAAACATGTTTTCGCGGCTGTCAATGACGACTGCGGCGCGGTCAATGGGAGGATCGTTTTGCTGGCACAGTTGCGTAAACCGCCCCAGCATCAGGGAGGGGAGGTTGTCCACGCAAAAGAATCCCCGATCTTCCAGATGTCTTAGTACCATAGATTTTCCGGCTCCCGAGAGCCCTGTAACGATCAGCAAATACATGATTTTCATCCCATCATTTTGATTTCGCATTCAAGCTGTACGCCGGAGCGCTTGTACACTTCCCGCTGTACATGTTCGATCAGCCGCTTCACATCGTCCGCGCTTGCGCCGCCGGTATTGACGATAAAACCCGCGTGCAGGTCGGAAACCATGGCGCCGCCTATTCTAAATCCCTTCAGTCCGGCCTGCTCAATCAGAGCGCCCGCAAAGTGGCCCGGAGGGCGTTTGAACGTGCTTCCGGCGCTGGGCGTCGAGAGTGGCTGTTTCTGCCGCCGTTGTTCCGTATATTGCCGCTGGCGCTCCGCGCCGTTGCCGTCGTCGGGTAATAGCGCGAATTCGGCGGACAGTACGATATATTCCGGCGCGCAGAACTTGCTCGTGCGGTACCCAAGATCGTGTTCTTCAACGGGAAACGTTTCGATCGTTCCGCCGTGCAATGCGCGTACACTGCGCAGTATCTGCTTTATTTCACCACCGTATGCGCCCGCGTTCATGGCGCAGGCGCCGCCAACGGATCCCGGAATGCCGCACGCCCATTCCAATCCCATGAAACCGCGCGCGAGCGCTTCGCGCGCAAGGGAGGTGAGAGACCGCCCCGCGCCGACATGAAGGCGTGTTCCTTGCTGCTCGATTTGATCGAGTGTACCGCTGATACAGATGACTAACCCTCGAATTCCGGTGTCGCTTACGAGAAGATTGGTGCCGCTGCCGATCACGGAACAGGGAACGTCAAAACGGCTGCAGGCGTCCATCGCCAGCAGAATATCCGCTTCCGATTTTGGATACAGCACCAGATCGGCGGGACCGCCGATCCGAAAAGAAGTGAGAGAGCACATGGGAACATTGTACTCAAGACGCATATCCTTAAGTACATCACAAAGCTGCTCTAACGCCTTGTCGTGATTCTCTTTCATAAAACCAGTATACAATATATTTTCCCTTCTTGCACGTTTTTTATGGAAAGCCGAGCACTTCGTTCATGCGCGCGGCAAAATCGTCAGGTTCGCCGTTAAGCGCCCGCAGCGCGTCCGTGTAAAGCTGACCCGCATGGCGCTGATAGGCGAACGCCTGCGGAATTTGCGGTGAAGCGTACGCGTCGTAAAGCGACGTCATGAGGTCGTTTGCGTAGACCGGTTCCGTTTCGATCACAGGCAAAGCGCCCAACGCCGTGAGCTTCTGCTGGGAAGTTTCTTCCAGCAGCGTACAGGCGAATGCTTCGATGTGGAGCTTGCGCTGCGCATCGGCTTTTGCGTCGGCAGCGATGTACTGCACCTGCGGCGTATATCCGCCGAGCGCCGCACATTCGAAGGTGAAGCCGCCATTATTACTGCTGCGCTTACGCGAAAGGTCGCCCAATGCGCGCGCGTCGGCAATGGCGAGAGGAACTTTTTCGCTTTGGAAACGGCTGTACTGTTCCGGTTCTCCGGTTAAAGAAAGCCGCGCGGCAATGATCGGGTCTCCGGCAAGAAGCGCTGCGTCCGGCGCGGCGGCAAGCGCTTCGCGCAGCCATGCGATCTGATCCGTATCCGGCCATTCCAGCCTGCTTTTTTGGAGAAGCTGCGTATTGCAAATGAGAAAATAGCCGCTGTACAGATACGGCAAACCATATACCACGCCGTCCGAAAGAGCTGGGGTCAGGCCGCCGCGCAATGCAGGCATATCGAGCGTGTCGCTGAAGGGGGAGAGCTGTTCCGGATAGAGCGTACCGAGCGCAAAGGACCATGCGTCCGGCCGTTCGCCGCGTGTGTAACGCTCCTGCATTTCTTCCGGCGTCATGGCGAGAATCTTCCAATACACCCCCCGATGCGCCGATTCGTAGGCCGCTGCGCGCTGTTCTAAAAACGATGAAACGCTGCCCTGATAGGTTTTAAAACCGACCACATGCCAGAGTGTTATGATGCCGGTCCATTCCGGCTTTGTATTTTCCAACCAGGAGCGGTAAATGTTCGTTTGCAGCGATTGACGGAGGAAGGGAGGCGCGCAGACGAAAAAGACCAGCATGGATATGGCGAGTATGCTTCTTAGGACGATAGCGGAGCGGCGCAAAAAAATTCCCCCTTTCGGGAAATTGTATGCGTACAAATGGACGGATAAAACAGGAGAAAAATGGGAATGATTCTTCTATATTCCTGCTGGATAGGAGTGTTCTGCAAAAGTATCCATGGAACGGCAAAAGTCGCGGTTTTTCCCGGCAGGATGCGAAAAACGCCGCGCGAATAGTTACAACGTGAGATTTGGGACGGCGAAGGCCGTTCCAATATGAGGAGGCGAAGGGATGGAACTGAAAGGAACGCGCAAGGGAGCGCGTATGACCGTGCGTTTGTACGGGGAGTTGGACGATCACAATGCGGCGCGCATTCGCAGCGCTTTGGATGCTTTGATCGCCGATCCGAATGTAAAAGAGCTGCAACTGGAGATGTCCAATGTGACATTCATGGACAGCGCCGGTTTGGGCGTGGTGCTGGGGCGGTATCGCAGTCTGGCGGCAAAAGGCGGAAAGCTGATCGTTTCCGGTATGTCGGCGCCGGTCGACAAGATATTTCGCATGTCCGGCGTGTATGCGCTGGTGGAACGCGCGTAAGGAATTATGAGGGGAAGTGGGTATGTTCATGTACGACAATGAGATGCATCTGCAATTTCGAAGCCTATCGCAGAACGAGGCGTTTGCGCGCGCGGCGGTCGCGGCGTTTATCACACAGTTGAATCCTACGATTGCGGAGATTACGGACATCCGCACAGCCGTTTCGGAGGCCGTGACGAATGCGATCGTGCACGGCTACGCAAACGAAGAAGGGACGGTGTATCTCGACTGCTATATTTGCGGTGCGAATTGTATGATCAGCGTGCGCGATGAAGGCGTGGGGATAGAAGATATATCGAAGGCACGGCAGCCTTTTTTCACGACAAAGCCGGATCTGGAACGTTCGGGCATGGGGTTTACCGTGATGGAGACATTTATGGAAGTGGTGGACGTAAAATCGACGCCCGGTTCCGGGACGGAAGTGACGCTCCAAAAACGCATAGGAAGGCCTGATGCGGCATGACCGACTTGATGCCGCTGCCGCATGAAGAGGTTCTCGAACTCTTGGAGCAGGCGCAGGCAGGCGACATGGCGGCGCAGGAACGGCTCGTGCAGCACAACACGGCCCTTGTAAAATCAATCGTAAAAAAGTTTCTCGGTCGAGGCGTCGATTACGACGATCTGTTCCAGATCGGCAGCATGGGTCTGATTAAAGCCATACGCCATTACGACATGCGCTTTCATGTACGCTTTTCTACGTATGCCGTGCCCATGATCGCCGGAGAGATTAAGCGTTTTTTGCGCGATGACGGCATGATCAAGGTAGGGCGTTCTCTTAAGGAGCTTGCCGTAAAGGCTGCTGCCGCGCAGGAGCGGTTCCGGCGCAGATGGGGACGCGATCCCGGGATACAGGAGCTGGCGGCGGAGCTCGATGCGAGCGCGGAGGATGTTTCGCTCGCTTTGGAAGCCGCGCGTCCGCATGTGTCGCTGCACGAACAGATGTACGACGAAGGTTCCGGCGTAGAGCTGATCGATCAAATGCAGCAGCCGCAGGAAGACGACGGGATGCAGGTCGACCGCATATTACTCAAGGAGCTTTTAGGACAGCTTGAGCAAAAAGAAAGGCAGCTGATTGTTCTAAGGTATTTTCAGGACAAGACGCAGTCGGAGATCGCAAAGCTCATGGGCGTATCGCAGGTACAGGTGTCGCGGCTGGAGAGCCGCATTCTCAACAAAATGCGCGAAGCCGCCAAGTAAGGCGGCTTCGCGTTCGTTTTACATCCTATCGCTGCGCCCGATACTATTGCACGCCGGCGCTTTCGACGACCCGATCGGCGTAGCGGACGGCTTCCATGGCGTCCTTCGCGTATTTGTCCGCGCCGATTTTATTGGCGTATTCCTGCGTGAGCACCGCGCCGCCCACGACGGTTTTACACCACGGCGCTTTTTCCTTCAGCAGCCGGATCGTTTCTTCCATGGCGGGAACGGTCGTCGTCATGAGCGCGCTCAATCCGGCAAAGGGAGAATGCAGATTTAGAACGGTCTCCACGATTTTTTCGGGCGGCACGTCTTTCCCCAGATCCACGACATTGAAACCGTAATTTTCCAGCAGCAGCTTTACGATATTCTTGCCGATGTCGTGTATGTCGCCCTGCACCGTGGCGATCACAAAAGTGCCTTTATTGGAAGTCTTCGCTTCGTTTCCGGATACGAAGGCTTTGATCGATTCGAAGGCGCTTTTGGCGGCCTCTGCGCTCATAAGAAGCTGGGGGAGGTACACCGTCTTATTTTCAAAGCCGAGCCCGACGATGTCGAGCGCGGGAATAATTTCCTGATTCACGATATCCAAAGGCGGCGTGCTCTTCAAAAGTTCCTTGGTGATTGTACCCGCTTTGTCCTTAAATCCTTTTATGATGGCGTGCTGCAGTTCGGACTTGAATTCGTCCGCCGTCTTTTTCGTGTCGGCAGCCGCGGCGGTCGAGGCGGGTGCGGCGAGCGTAAATGTATCGGCCGCTGCAATGTAATCCGCACAGTTTTCATCCAGCCCCTTTAATGCCCTGTAAGTGTAATAGGTCTTCATCATGTCCGCAGAGTAAGGATTCATGATCGCGGCGGACAAGCCGTTTTCGAGCGCCATAGCGAAAAACGTTCCGTTCACGGCGTCGCGGTTGGGCAAGCCGAAGGAAACGTTGGAAATACCCAACGACGTATGGCACTTTAGCTCTGCCCGAATGTGCCGCAGCGCGCCGAGCGTTGCGACTGCGGCCTTATTGTCGGCGCTGATGGTCATGGCGAGCGTGTCAAAGATGATGTCTTTTTTATCGATTCCGTATTGTGCGGCGGTGTTCAGAATCTTTTCCGCTATTTTGAACCTGCCTTCCGCCGTTTCGGGAATGCCGTTTTCATCGAGCGTAAGCGCAACGATCAAACCGCCGTACTTTTTTACAAGCGAGAACACCGCGTCCATGCTTTCTTTTTTGCCGTTTACGGAGTTGATCATCGCTTTTCCGTTGTAGCGGCGAAGCGCCGTTTCCATGGCGGCCATATTGGATGTGTCGATCTGCAGCGGAAGGTTGACGACCGCCTGCAGCTCGCACACGGTGGTTCTGAGCATCTCGACTTCGTCGATGTCGGGAAGGCCTACATTGACGTCCAAGATATGTACGCCTTTTTCCTGCTGGTTGACGCCTTCGGAAAGGATGTAATGGATGTCGTTTTCGAGGAGCGCGCGCTTGAACCGTTTTTTTCCGGTGGGGTTGATGCGCTCGCCGATCAGAACCGGAGAGTCACCGAATTTTACGGCGTGCGTATACGACGAGACAACGGTAATGTTCTTAGGCGTAATCGGCACAGGTGTAAAGTGCACGGTTTTTTTCGTAAGCGCGCGGATATATTCGGGCGTGGTGCCGCAGCAGCCGCCCACTACGCGGAGCCCTTTTTTCATGAGGAGAGCAACGTCGTCCGAAAACGTGTCTGCCGAAACGTCAAAAACCGTTTTTCCGTCCACCGATTTTGGAAGTCCGGCATTCGGCTTGAAGACGACGGGAACGGAAGCGTTGCTGAGGAGCTCCTCGGCGACGGCGCGCAGCTGTCTGGGGCCGAGAGAACAGTTTGCGCCGATCGCATCCGCGCCCATGCCTTCCAGCATAGCGACCATCGCCGCCGCAGTCGCGCCGGTCATGAGCTTTCCGTCTTCCCCGTAAGCGTTTGAAACGATGACAGGCAGATCGCTGTTCTCCTTTGCGGCGAGTAAAGCCGCCTTGGTTTCATAGCTGTCATTCATCGTTTCGATGATGATGAGGTCTGCGCCGTATTTGACGCCGAGCTTCACGGTCTTTGCAAAAATCGTCACCGCGTCCTCGAAATCGAGGTCGCCTAACGGACGGAGCAGTTTTCCCGACGGGCCGATATCGAGAGCGACGAATTTTTCGGCCTGCGACGCGCTTTGTTCTTTGGCCTGTTTCGCGTTGGCAATCGCAGACTGAACGATGACTTCCATCTCGTCTTCGGAAAACTTCAGCGTATTTGCGCCGAAGGTGTTGGTGCAGACGACATTGCTGCCCGCGTCGTAATACTCCCTGTGGATCTTCGTAATCACTTCGGGATGCAGGACATTCCAGCGTTCCGGATATTCGCCCGGCTTTAGGCCGGCTTCCTGCAGGAGCGTACCCATGGCGCCGTCAAGATAGACGATATTGTTTTTTAAAAACTCTCTAAAAGTCATAGAACACCTCGGTTTATCGATACAGAGTGCTTTAGAGCATTTGTTTTCCCAAAATATCGGAAAGATTGCTCTGTATCTGTTTCGCGACATCGGGTTTGTTCATCGAGTATACATGGACGTTTGTAATCCCGTTGGTGTACAGGTCGATGATCTGATCGGTGGCGTAGATAATGCCCGCCTGTTTCATGGCGGCGGGATCGGAACCGAATTTATCGACAAGACTCTTGAATCTCTGCGGCATAAAGGAGCCGGAAAGCTTGATCGCCCTTTCAACCTGATTGGCATTGGTGATGGGCATGATGCCGGGGATTACCGGGACGGTGATGCCTGCCTCGCGGATTTTATAAAGAAAGTTGTACAGCAGATTGTTGTCAAAAAACATTTGCGTGGTCAAAAAATCGCAGCCGGTATCGACTTTTTCCTTTAACCATTTGATATCTTCTTTCTGATTGGCGCTTTCGGGGTGAATTTCCGGATAGCAGGCGCCGCCGATGCAGAAATCGGGGTCGGTCTCTTTCAGTTCGGCGATGAGCTGGGTCGCGTGCTGATAATCCCAGCCGCTTCGGTCGGCGTTTTCAAGCTCCGGCGGGATATCTCCTCGCAGCACCATGATGTTTTTCAGTCCCGCCGCTTTGATCTCGTTTATTTTCTGCCGCACGGTCTCGCGGGTAGAAGATACACAAGTAAGGTGTGCCAAGGTCGGCACACCGTAAAGCTCCTTGATGTTTTTTGCGATGTCAAGCGTGTATTTGCTTGTTCCACCGCCGGCGCCGTATGTAACGCTCATAAAGCATGGACGAAGCTTTGCGATTTCCTCCGTTGCGGTTTTCACGCTTTCAAAGCTCGTTTCGGTTTTCGGCGGAAAGACCTCAAAGGAAAGAGACAATGTATCGTTGGTGATTAAATCTATAATGCGCATGTCTGTATCCTTTGCATGATATTTATAATAAATAATTATGCCACAACACGGGCAGGCAAATCAAGCAAATTTGGGCAGATCGGCGAAAGTGGAGTTTCGGTTGAAGTAAACGTGAACTTGCGGATTTGCCGTGATAAAAAATTCCGTTCCACGCTTTTGCAAGATCAGATTGTTCAGCCAAGTGCGGTATCCCGTTATCTTCGTTTCCAGCTTCAATAGCCGTCGCGACAGATCTATATGCTTCTCGAGTTGTCGTAGTTTGCGTTGCTTTCATTCCGGTGCCGTATATATGTTCTTACTTGTTCCTGTCGCACATTTTTTCTTCATTGCTGCAAGCTATATCTTCGGAAAGTTTTTTTTCCCTTTGTTCGTAAAACCGTTGGCGCCGTACAATCTAAAAACATCCGTACGGCTGAGAAGCTCGATAAGGAAATATGAACCTGCTACTCCCACGATCCCCTGCATGGTATTTCCCACAACACCCGAAAAGGCAGTTACAAAACCTTCTCCGATGGCGATTGCTTCATAAAGATAATACCCAGCCACCATGAACACTTCGGCGATCACGGCGCTGACAATAAAGCGAATGCGGGGATGTTTTTTCTTGCTCCCGACGAAAAAATATGAACCGAGCGAGAGGATGAATGCCATGATTGCCTTAATGATCAGCGTTCCGGGAATGTAAACCGGATATCCGGCAAATAAATCGGCAAGGGCCGAGCCGATCCCGCCGGCGATCGTTCCGTAAATCGGGCCAAGCAGCCAACCGCCGAACAGAACGGCGCTGTCTCCGAGATTCATATATCCTTTCGTGGGCGACGGGATTCTGACCGCTATCGTCAATACGCAGATAATTGCAATCATAACGGCGGTCATTGTAATTTTTCGCAATCTATACAGGTTGTTCTTCATAATTTAAAAAAATCCGGCATCCGGTTTTTCCGGATGCCGGACGGTTTATCAGTCTGCGAATAGTGGTGTGGATAAATACCTGTCTCCGGTATCCGGTAGCAGTACTACGATGGTTTTTCCTGCGTTTTCAGGACGCTTTGCGATCTCAATCGCTGCATAAGCGGCAGCGCCGGAGGAAATACCCACGAGAACGCCCTCGCTCTGGCCGATCAGTTTTCCGATGGCAAAAGCATCTTCGTTCGATACGGCAATGATCTCATCGTAGACCTTGGTATTGAGCACGTCAGGGACAAATCCCGCGCCGATGCCCTGAATCTTGTGGGAGCCGGCAACGCCTGTCGACAGGACGGCGGAGGATGCCGGTTCGACCGCTACAACTTTGACGTTGGAGTTCTTGGACTTCAGGTATTCACCGACGCCCGTAACCGTTCCGCCGGTACCGACGCCGGCCACGAAATAATCGACCTTCCCATCCGTATCTTCGTAAATTTCAGGGCCGGTGGTCTCTCTGTGCGCCTTCGGGTTGGAGGGATTGACAAATTGCCCCGGAATAAAGCTGTTGGGAATTTCGGCTGCCAGCTCGTCGGCCTTGGCGATCGCGCCCTTCATGCCTTTGGCGCCTTCGGTCAGCACCAGTTCGGCGCCGTACGCTTTCATCAACTGACGGCGTTCGACAGACATGGTTTCCGGCATGACGATGATAATGCGGTAACCTCTTGCGGCGGCGACGGCGGCAAGGCCGATGCCGGTGTTGCCGGAAGTGGGCTCTATGATGACGGAGCCGGGTTTCAATTTGCCGGAAGCCTCGGCGTCATCGATCATCGCTTTGGCGATACGATCCTTCACCGAACCGGCGGGATTGAAGTACTCCAATTTCGCAAGAAGCTTTGCCTTCAAATCGTACTTCTTTTCAATGTGCGTGAGCTCTAAAAGCGGCGTTTTTCCAATGAGCTGATCAGCGGATGTATAGATGTTTGACATATCGTGTTTCTCCTCTCGTGTCGATTTTTTTCATGTATTAGGCCGTTTGCGGCCGTCGTGCGTCGTGAATAATATTCGGGCAAGTAAAATAGTGTTCATGAACACATTCGACAGGAACGAAAACTGTCGGTTGAGAACGGTTCAATGCTTTTCTTCATCAATATCGCCTTCCTTTATTTACCCATAGGTTTAGTAGGTAATATGATTATAAGAGGTTTTATCCATCTTGTCAACAGGTAAAAGGAAAGTTTTGAAAAAATATTGTTGGGGAGGGAGGGGGATACACAGTAACATTCCTCATATAGTCTGCCTAACAGATTTCAAAATGCTGCGGCAAGTGAAAAGATACAGCGTATTTACATTGTGAAGTCGTAAAAACGAAAGAAGGAAGCTGGATAAAATCCAACTTCCTTTGGTGCGGTAGATGGGACTTGAACCCATACGCTCGCGCACACGCCCCTCAAACGTGCCTGTCTGCCAGTTCCAGCACTACCGCAAAGCGCAAGTCAAATTATACTTGCAAAAATGCGATTTGTCAACGGTTTTGTTCGCGAAATGAAAGAATTCGTTTTGCTCTTCTGGACACATGGAAGCAGCGTTTTGTCTGCCGCCGACGATAAATAAAAAACATATATCCGTTGGCTGCGGATATATGTTTTTTATGGAGAGAAATACGCATATAATGACTTGGCTGCTCCATTATATACGGATGAATTTGCGTTTTATTCGAGAAGCAGCATTTGCTGCGGATCGATCGAAACCGTTACGGTATCCGCCTCGACGGTCCATGTATCTCTGGGCAGCTCCATGCGGATCTGAGAAAAAGGCCCGTCCTGTGTTCCGTTGACCGGAAGGAGCGTGATAATGGTAGAGAATACATCCTGCGTGACATCGAGAACCCGGCAGAGGACTGCGTTCTGCGAACCGGGTGCGGCAGGCGCGATATAATGCGCGCGCATGCCGATATAACGGATGTTTTCGCCTATGGGCTGCGTGCACCGAAGCGTTGCGCCCCAATCCTCGGCGAATACTTCATTCTCGCTGATGCGCTTAACCCGCGTATAGTTCTTGCAGCCGGACAGCTGCGCGGCGGAAAGCGTCGTGGGATTCTCAAACAGGTCGTGTACTGTCGTGGTCTGAATCGAGGAACCGGCGTCCATGATGCAAACACGTTCGCAAATGCGGTACACTTCATCGCGGCTGTGAGATACAAACAGCGTCGTTCCGTTGAATTCCCGCAGCGTGGCTTTCAGTTCCTGCTCCAGTTTCCATCTCAGATAGCTGTCCATGGCGGAGAAGGGCTCGTCGAGCATCAGGATTTTCGGTTCTGTCGCCAATATGCGCGCCAGCGCTACGCGCTGCTGTTGTCCGCCGGAAAGCTGAGAAGGATATTTGTGTTCCTGACCGGAAAGGTAAAATGCCTCAATGCGTTTCATGGCAATCGCTTCCCGTTCTTTGCGAGGCCTGTGGATGCCTGCCGCGACGTTTTCCAGAACGGTCATGTACGGGAACAGCGCGTAATTTTGAAACAGGTATCCGGTATGCCGTTTTTGCGGCGGTACATTGATTTTCTTGCGCGAATCAAATATGGTTTCACCGTTCAGGACGATGGTGCCTTCATCTGGTTTTACGATGCCGGCGACACATTTTAAGGTCATACTTTTGCCGCATCCGGAAGCGCCTAAAAGCGCCATGATTTCATAATTTGCTTCGAAGGAAACGTCTAAAAGGAAATTTCCGAGCCGTTTGCGGATATCAACTGTCAGCGGCATTCAGTGGGCCTCTTTTCTGGTTTTTCTTGGCGCGGATGCGCGACTGCCTCGCAGACCAGTAGTTCATCAGCAATATCGTTATAAGCGAAATGGCAAGAATAATGGCTACCCATGCGTACGCTTTTTCGCGGTTATTTGCCTGCACGGCCGAATAGATGGCGAGGGACATCGTCTGCGTTCTGCCGGGGATATTGCCCGCCAGCATGGCTGTCGCACCGAATTCTCCCATTGCGCGCGTGAAAGCGAGGACGGCGCCGGCCGCAATGCCGGGCCAGCTGGAAGGCAATATGACCTTCCAGAATATTCGCGTTCGGGACATTCCCAGCGTTCTGCCGGCCTGAACCAGATTGTCATCCATTTGGTCGAACGATCCGCGCGCCGTGCGGTACATGAGAGGGAAGGACACGACCGCTGCGGCAATCACGGCGCCGTACCAAGTAAAGACGACAGAGAACGCGATTTTATCCAAAAACTGCCCCAGAAGGCCGTTCTTGCCGAATAGCAACAGTAAAAAGAAACCGACTACTGTGGGAGGAAGGATCATCGGCAAAGTCAATATGCTGTCCAGAAGCACTTTGCCGCGGCGCATTTTTGACACGCCGTAGGCCGCAAACATGCCGATAAAAAACGTAAATATCGTGGATACAACTGCAACTTTCAGCGAGATCCATAAGGGTGAAAGATCCATTGATCCTTATACTCCAAAATACAATGGTATATTCGCGCTGCGGAATGGGTTTCCGCAGCGCGAAAGGAACGAACTGATACGAACAGATATTATTCTTGGTACATTGCAAAGCCAGCAGCTTCAAAGGCAGCGACGGCATCCGCGCTGGAGAGATAGTCTAAGAAAGCCTGCGCAGCTTCGGGATTTTCGGAAGCTTTTACGACGCCTGCGGGGTAAATAACCGGCTTATGCGAGCCTTCCGGCGCACCGCAGATGACCTTTACGCCGTCGGTCGACGCTGCGTCCGTAGCATAGACGATACCGCAGTCCGCATCGCCGGATTCGATCCACGCGAGCACCGCGCGCACGTTTTCGCCGTAGTTGGCTTTTGCATTTACTTCATCCCACAGATTGAGGTACGTGTAGATCTCTTCCGTGTACTGTCCAACAGGAACGGAAGCGGGGTCGCCAATGGCTACCATTTTTACGATATCGGTTGCGACATCTTCGAAGCTGGAGAGCGCGATCGTGCTGTCCTTGGGTACGATCAAAACGACTTTGTTCTCAAGCAGCTGCTTGATGGAGGAAGAATCCATCAGGCCTTCGTCGTTGAGCGCATTCATCTGCTTGAGCGCGGCGGAGACAAAAATGTCGGCCGGAGCGCCTTCTTCGATCTGTGTCTGGAGCGTACCCGAAGAGTCGAACGTGCAGACGATTTCCACGTTGGGAGCAACGGCCTTGTATTGCTCGACGATTTCCGCCATGACGTCGGTCAGGCTGGCTGCGGCGGACACATAGAGCGTGATCGGTTCAGGCTCCGGTTCAGGTTCCGGCGTGGGTTCTGCTGTGGTTTGTGCCGCTGTCTGTTGCGGTGCGGCAGTCGGCTGCTGGCTCTGCTGCGTCTGCGCGGCGCAGCCGGCAAAAAGCGATAGAACCAGTATTACGGCGAGTAAGATAGTAAGTTGCTTTTTCATGTTTGACTCCTTGTCTGAAAATTTTTATCAGCTCCGTCCAAAATAACAGGCCGGATATCTGCATTCTTTGCAACCCATGCACAGCCCGCCGTTACCCATGGCGGCAATGTCTGTTCTGGAGATGCGCAACCCTGCAAACACGCGAGGGAGAAACACGTCAAGGCTTGTCGTCGGGCTGTGCAGGGATGCACCGGGTACGCCTATCAACATGGTTTGGTCAAGATACGCCATAGTCAGCATGTTGCCGGGCTGCATCGGTACGCCTTGTGTGATGAGATGTGCGCCGCTTTGCCGGATTGCTGTGGGCGTGAGATCGTCCGGGTCTACCGACATGCCGCCGGTAAGTAAAATAAGCTGTGCGTCCATCTCCGTAAAATGCTGGATAGCCGAAAGAATTTCTTTCAGATCGTCGGGGCACTTTTGAAACCCAAGCAACTGTGCGCCAAAGCGCTCGAGCTTGGGTGTGAGTACAGGCTGAAAGCCATCCTGAATGCGGTTGTAATACACTTCATTACCGGTGATGATCACGCCGGTTTTGAGCGGGCGGAAGGGCTTAACCTGAAAGATCGGGGCATGTTTGCGTGCGGCGCGCACTGCGGCCTCCACGTTTGACCGATGTGTTACCAGAGGAACGATGCGTGCGCCGGCCAAAACCTGACCTTTCTGAACTGCCGTGAGGTCGGGAATGCTGGCGATCGTATAATCCTCTACGGAGTTGATCGCGGTCAATCCGTCACGATTGACGCAAAACAGCCCGTCCGCTTCCGCAATAAGCTGGTATTTTCCTTCGGAAGGGCCTTTATAGCCGATGTGCGCGCCCAATACCGCCTCTGTAATTGCTAGGCCTGCATCGTCTTCATGCACATCGTCGGAATTCGGTTCCCAGACAAATATATGTGATTTTCCCATATCCAAAAGCTGTGGGATATCTTCGGCTGTGATCTGATGACCGCGTTTGAACTTGGGCCCCTTGTATCCGTCAGGGAAAATGGCGGTCATATCATGACATAGAATTTGTCCAATCGCTTGCTCTACGGGTATTTTTCGCATATGTATGCTCCTGCGTTTTTTTGCTGGATAGAGCATAGCATTTTTGTGTGAAGTTTCACAATACGAGTTATTCGGCAAAACCGAAAAGATATTCGGAATTACCGAATTTATATTCAGAAAAATTTTGCAATAAAAAAGAGCGCAGAATAGTCTGTGCTCTTACAGGTCGATGATGTACTTTTTACGCAAACGCGTCGTAGATCGCGCGCATGGCGTCGTTAAATTCATCGCTTTCTACGCCGACGATGATGTTCATTTCACTGGAGCCCTGATCGATCATACGCACGTTTACTCCGGCGTTGGCGAGCGCGGCGAACAGTCTGGCGGAAATACCGACCGAATGGATCATTCCGCGTCCGACCGTAGCGATCAATGCCATGTTGTCGTGGATTTCCACGCTGTCGGCGTTACAGTGAATGATCAAATCATCCAGCACGCGCTGACGCTTGCCCTTCAATTGGCTGTCAGCAATGACCACGGACAGCGTATCAATGCCGGAAGGCATGTGTTCAAAGGAAATGTTGTGGTTTTTCAGCACTTCAAGAACTTTATAGCCAAATCCGATTTCATTGTGCATATTGTCCTTGGCTATGGCGATGACGGTAAAGCCCGTGCGGCCCGCAATGCCCGTTAAATGCCCGACCTGCATGTCCGTATCATTGTCGGGGACGATGAACGTGCCGGGGTCTTCCGGTGCGTTGGTGTTCATGACATGAATCGGAATGCAAGCCTGACGTACCGGAAAAATCGAATCTTCGTGCAGCACCGTTGCTCCCATGTACGCGAGCTCGCGCAGCTCTGAATATGTCACGATCGAAATGGGCTTCGGGTCAGGCACGATACGCGGGTCCGCCATGAGGAGCCCCGAAACGTCGGTCCAGTTTTCGTATATGTCGGCGCTCACGCCGCGCGCTACGATTGCGCCCGTAATATCCGATCCGCCGCGGGGGAATACCTGTATGCGGCCGTCCGGTTTGCTGCCGTAAAAACCGGGAATGACGGTGTACCGCTGCTCGGCGATCGCGCTGATGCGGCGTTGTGTTTCTTCCGAATCGAACGCGCCGTTATCGTCAAACCGAATGAGCTCTGCGGAGTCGAGAAACTGGAAGCCGAGAAAATCCGCCAGCAGCAGGCCGTTGAGGTATTCGCCGCGGCTGGCGGCGTAATCCGCCGATGCGCCCAGCAGGAGATGCTCATGTATGATGTCCAGATGCGCCAGAATGTCGGTCTTTAATCCCAAATCGTTCTGTATCTGGAGGTAACGATCCGTGATATAAGCAAACGGTTCGTCAAAGGATTGGCCTTGCTGTGCTAAAGCTTGGCAGCGAAACAGCGCATCCGTTACCTTTTCGTCTTTGTATGTCCGTTTTCCGGGTGCGGACGGTACAACAAACATGCGGCTCGGATCCGCCTGAATGATCGCTTTTACTTTTTGAAACTGCTTGGCTTCCGAAAGGGAACTGCCGCCAAACTTTACTACTTTTACTTCCATACGGGTCAAACCTCCGTGTCGGGAATCAGATTTCTGCATTCCATATAATAACGCTTTTCATTTGCTTCGCCCATGGAGAAGGTTTTGCGTGGAAGTGCGCCGTCGTATACGACCGTTCGGAAAAGGTCGGACTTATCCATGGCGGGCAGAAGGAATCCGATTGCATCGGGCTGTTTGGCGAGTGTACGTACAGCATCCTCGCCGTGGATGTAATCGAGCTGCGCTTCCGGAAATTCGTCGCTCTTTAACAGTGCGTCGAGACCGGCCTGCAGAGTGCCAACAGGCAGTTGCTGTTCGGGGTTCTTTATGCATAAAGTGCCCGTGCCGCCGGCATGGACAAAAGGAAGAACATGCCCCTGCGCGGCATTTGTATTACACTCCGCGCCGAGCTGCTCGCTCAGGAATGCAAGCGCTTTCTGTACATTAACGTGGAACAGTACGCGATGTATCGGCTCAAATTCGATTCCCTGATCGTGCACGTTCTCCACTTCCACCAGCGCAAAGCGCGCCGGATGTGTCTGACGTTCGTGCGGGGTGAGGGAGGGCTTGATCTGTTCCCAAAGCGATTTCGCCGTCGCGAAGGAGTGGTTTCCATCGCCCATGGCAAAGAGCATCGGCGGTTGATCCGGCCCGTATTTCGCCGCAAAAGCCTTGGGGTCGGCAAGCGCTTCCAAAGCGCGCAACACCCGGTATATCTGATCGGGATCGTTTACCATGCGGCCCTCGAGGTGCCCGCCGTCCAGCATCAGATCAAAATCGTACAACGGCTGCATGCGCTGCGGATCAAGCGCTTCGATCACCGTGCGTTCGGGATCGTCGATCAACACCAATATATGCGGCAATTCCAGAGGCGCACCCGTGCGAATCTTTACGCGCGGCGGAATGCGGCTGAGAATCGTGCCTTCCGTAGCGCGAATAAGCGACGAAGCGCCGCTGTTGTAATCGTATTGTTCGAGATCGAGCGCCATGATCAAACCGGTACGCGTTTTGCCGTTGACCGTGCGGCGCACCCACACGAATCCGGGCGACTGTTCGACAAGTACACCCGTATCGAGATATTCGCGCATGTATTTGCGTATGCTGGATATCCGTTCGTCCTCGCCGGGACGCCCGAGGTAAACTTCAGGCAGGATCATACGCAAAGTCGAAGGCGCGTCACCCGCGATCAGTTCAGCCTGCTGCCAATATTCTGGCTGCGAGGAGAACTGGTCGCAAGCGTTGACTGCCCATTTGCTCAGATCGGTACCTTTCCGCGGGAGCAATACCCTAGGAACCAGCACACCGATATGATTGTCAAATTGTGCCATACTGTTTTTAATGTTTTGATGTTTTATTCGTAACGCAGAATGCGTACGCGGATCATACCGGGGATCGCTTCGATCGCTTTAGCGGCTTTCTCATCAACCATGTGATCCAGATCCAGCAGCGTGTAAGCGATATCGCCGCGGCTCTGGTTGATCATGTTTGCAATGTTGACGCCCGCGTTCGCCAGTACGCTCGTGATCTGTCCGACCATGTTCGTTACGTTCTTGTGCAGAGCGCATACGCGGCATACGCCGGAAACGGGCATGGTGCACTGCGGCAGGTTCACGGAATTGACGATGTTGCCGTTTTCAAGGTAATCACGCAGGGTCTTTGCCGCCATGCGCGCGCAATTCTCTTCGCTTTCCGGCGTAGATGCGCCAAGGTGCGGCACGCAGATGACGCCGGGCTTGCCGACCACAGCCGCGGAGGGGAAGTCGGTGACATAGCGGGCGATTTTGCCGCTTTCGAGAGCGGCGAGAATGGCGGTCGAATCGACGAGCTCCCCGCGGGCGAGGTTCAAAACGATCGCGCCGGGCTTCATCATGTCGATGAGCTGCGCGTTCAGATAATTGCGGGTTTTATCCATCAACGGAACGTGGATGGTAACGAAATCACAGCGAGAGAGCATGTCTGCGAGCGACGTTGCGCGTTCAATGCTGCGGGACAGTCCCCACGCATGCTCGATGGAGATGAAAGGATCGTAACCGATGACGTTCATGCCGATGGCATGCGCATCGTTGGCGACCATGACGCCGATGGCGCCCAAGCCGATCACGCCGAGGGTCTTGCCGTACAGCTCATGGCCGACGAACTGCTTTTTGCCGGCTTCAACCTGTTTGGCAACGTCGTCGCCGGTGAGTGCGCTGGCCCATTCGACGGCTTCGATCACATTGCGGGAAGCGACGAGCATGCAGCAGAGTGCAAGTTCTTTGACCGCATTGGCGTTTGCGCCCGGGGTGTTGAATACCGCAACGCCCGCTTCGGTGCATTTTTCGATCGGGATGTTATTGGTACCTGCGCCCGCGCGTGCATACGCAAGCAGCGAAGGGTTCATCTCGCGCTCGTGGCAATCCATGCTGCGAACGAGAATGCCATGGGGATCCGCTTCGTCCTTGGAAACCGCAAAGTTGTCGGGGGTAAGAGTTTCAAAAATTACGTCCGAAATGGAATTGAGAGTTAGTATTCGCTGCATAACACAAATTTCCTTTCACAATAATAAAATACAAACCGCGCATCTGCATACAGAGCCGCGTTTTTTAATAATTTGAGACTATTATACAACTGTGCCCGTCGATGTGCAAGGTAAATGCTTGTCATTGTGGAAAAACCATGTTACAATACAAGCCATGGTTAAAAAACTGGTACAGGCTGCAGTGATTGCAGCGATTTATGCAGCATTGACACTATTGGTAGCGCCCATCGGGTTTGGTTTGATACAATGCAGGATCAGCGAAGCATTGTGCGTATTGCCGCTATTCACACCGGCGGCTGTGCCGGGACTGTTTGTCGGCTGCCTGCTGGCGAATGTGTTCACGGGTGAATTGATGGACATCATCTTTGGAAGCCTGACGACACTGCTGGCCGCTCTCGCAACGTATTTGATCGGCAAAAAATGTTCCAAGCGCGTAGCGCGCTGGCTAGCGCCGCTGCCGGCGGTAGTGCTTAACGCACTTGTGGTAGGATGGCTGCTCGCGTATGTATACGGAGAGAGCGCGGGATTTTTGATTTGCGCGCTGGCGGTCGGCGCCGGACAGGCGGTTGCCTGCTACGGAATCGGCGTGCCGCTGTCGTTGTTGCTCGAAAAGTACAAACAAAAACTGTTTTGATTTGATAATGAAAAAGAACCGGCTCTTTATGAGCCGGTTCTTTTATGTTGTGTAATCGGTTTTTACATATCGTTGAGCTTTTTATAATATGCAAGTTTCTCTTCTGCCTCGGTCTGTGCCCGGTCGAAGAGCGTAGTAGCCGCTTCGGGGAACAGCTTTTCCAAAGAAGCATAACGGACTTCGCCTTGGATGAAGCTCTTGTAGGGGATCGTAGGATCGCCGCTGTCGAGCTGGAAGGGGTTGCGTCCATCCTGCGAGAGGTCGGGGTTGTAACGGTACAGCGGCCAGTAACCCGCATCGACGGCGCGCTTTGCTTCGGTGGGCGATTTGCTCATGTTGATGCCGTGATTCATGCACGGCGCATAAGCGATGATCAGCGACGGACCGTGGTACGCCTCCGCTTCGGTGACGGCCTTGATCAGCTGCGTCGGGTCGGCGCCCATGGAAACTTTGGCGACGTAGACGTAGCCATAGCTCATGGCCATTAAGCCGAGGTCCTTCTTTTTGACGCGCTTGCCGGCGGAAGCGAATTTTGCGACCGCACCGACAGGGGTCGACTTGCTGGCTTGACCGCCGGTGTTGGAATAGACCTCCGTGTCAAGAACCAGCACGTTCACATCTTCACCCATGGCGAGGACATGGTCTAAGCCGCCGTAACCGATGTCATACGCCCAGCCGTCGCCGCCGAAAATCCAAATGGACTTCTTTACGAACAGATCGGACATATCGAGGACGCTCTTTAACAGCGCCTTCAGACCTTCGCAGGTCGCATCCTCGATCGCCTTGGGCAGGAGCTTATTGAGCTGTGCCGCGCAGGCTTTGGTTTCCTGTGCGTTTTCACGGTTGTCAATCCAGCGCTGGATGACGTTCCTGAGCTCAGCGGATACGACTTCTTTGGCGGCAATATCGCGCATGAGTGCAGTCAGTTTTTCCCTGCGCTGCGAGACGGCCAGATGCATGCCGAAACCGAAGTCGGCATTGTCTTCGAAGAGCGAGTTTGCCCACGCAGGCCCCTGACCGGCGTTATTTACCGTATAAGGGCAGGTGGGGGAGCTGCCGCCGTAAATGGACGAACAGCCTGTGGCGTTGGCGACGAGCATGCGGTCGCCGTAAAGCTGCGTAATGAGCTTGATATACGGCGTCTCACCGCAGCCGGCGCACGCACCGGAGAACTCAAAGTAAGGCCTAAGGAACTGGCTACCTTTGACGGTCTGTATGTTCCAGTCGCGGTCGAGCTCGGGAAGCGTGAGCGCGAACTCCCAGTTCGCTTTTTGCTCGGGAAGCTCTTCGGCGATCGGCTTCATGACCAGCGCGGTTTTCTTAGCTGGACATACATCTACGCAGTTGCTGCAGCCCGTGCAGTCTAGGGGCGCGATCTGTATACGGAACTCCAGGTCCGACAGTCCTTTGCCTGCGGCAGGCTTCGTGATGAAAGAAGCGGGAGCGTCCTTCAGATCCGACGCCTGCGCCACAAACGGCCGGATGGCGGCATGCGGGCACGCGAGCGAACAGCGGTTGCACTGTATGCAGTTTTCAGGGATCCATTGCGGCACGTCTACCGCAATGCCGCGTTTTTCATAGCGTGTGGTATTCGTCGGAACGCTGCCGTCAACAGACATTTTGGATACCGGCAAAGCGTCGCCCTGCTGTGCGAGGATGGGATGAATATATTCCTTATAATATTCATCTTCCGACGTCGAAACAAACGGTGCGCCCTCTGTTGTGTCGGCCCAGGAGGCGGGGTAATGGATTTCTTCGATGCCTTCCATGCCCAAATCCAGTGCCGTGCAGTTGCGTTTAACCACATGGTCGCCTTTTTTACCGTAAGTCTTCTTTGCGGCATCCTTCATGTACTGAAGCGCTTCGTCAGCAGGGATGATGTTGGCGAGCTTGAAGAATGCGCTCTGCATAATGGTGTTAATATGGTTGCCCATCTCCGCTTTGCGCGCGAGCGCAATGGCGTCGATGTTGTAGAAGCGGAGCTTATTACGCGCGATCGCACGTTTCATGGAGGCAGGCAGTTCGCGTTCCATGTCTTCGAGCGTCCACGGCGAATTGAGGAGGAATACGCCGCCCTCCTTTACGCCCTCTGCCACGGGATACCGTGTGACGTAAGACCTGTTGTGGCATGCGACAAAATCCGCGCTGTCGATCAGGTACGGCGATTGGATGGGGGTTTTGCCGAAGCGCAGATGCGAAACAGTCAGACCGCCGGATTTTTTGGAATCGTAGGCGAAATAGCCCTGCGCATACATCTGCGTATGATCGCCGATGATCTTGATGGAATTTTTGTTGGCGCCAACCGTGCCGTCGGAACCCAGCCCGTAGAATTTGCAGGCGATGGTGCCTTCCGGCGCAGCGTTGATCTGACGGCTGATCGGCAGCGACGTCATCGTTACGTCGTCGGTAATACCCACGGTGAAGTGGTTTTTGGGTTCATCCAGCGCCAGATTTTCAAATATGGCGTTGACCATGGTAGGCGTAAATTCCTTCGAGCCGAGGCCGTAACGTCCGCCGAATACTTGAATATCATGCCGTCCGAGTTCGGACAGGCCGGATACGACATCGGTATACAGCGGTTCGCCTACGCTGCCCGGTTCCTTGGTGCGGTCGAGCACGGCGAGACGCTTTACGCTTTCAGGCAATGCTGCCAACATATGCTTTGCGGAGAAAGGACGGTACAGACGCACTTTCAGCACGCCGGTCTTTTGTCCGCCGGCATTGAGATAATTGACGGTTTCTTCGCATACGTCTCCGCCGGAACCCATAATCACGATCACACGGTCGGCGTCGGGCGCGCCTGCATAGTCGAACAAATGATATTTCCGGCCGGTCAGCTCGGATACTTTGTCCATATAATCCTGCACCAGCGCGGGGATATCCCGATACATCCGGTTTCCCGCTTCGCGGTTCTGGAAGTAGGTGTCCGGGTTCTGCGCCGTGCCGAACTGTCGCGGATGATCCGGATTTAACGCGCGGGCGCGGAACGCCGCAACGGCGTCATAATCGACCAGCTTCGCCATGTCTTCATAATCGATCGCTTCGATTTTTTGAATTTCATGCGAGGTCCTGAAACCGTCGAAGAAGTGCAGGAACGGCACACGACCGCGGATTGCGGACAGATGCGCGACCAGCGCGAGATCCATGATCTCCTGTACGGATGCGGAAGACAGCATCGCAAAACCCGTCTGACGCGTACTCATGACGTCGCTGTGATCGCCGAAAATGGACAGCGCATGCGTGGCGAGCGCGCGAGCGGATACGTGGAATACGGCGGGTAAGAATTCACCCGCGATTTTATACATGTTAGGGATCATCAGCAGCAATCCCTGCGAGGCGGTAAAGGTGGTGGTAAGCGCTCCGGCAAGCAGAGAGCCGTGCACCGCACCCGCAGCGCCCGCTTCGGATTGCATTTCCGCAATGCGTATTGGCTGTCCAAATAGGTTTATACGGCCATTGGCGCCCCAGTCATCCGCTGCTTCCGCCATAGGCGAGGAAGGGGTAATTGGGTAGATTGCGGCAACATCGGAAAACGCATATGCCACATGCGCAGCAGCTGTATTTCCGTCGATTGTCATTGTTTTTGCCATTGGAGAACCTCCCAAGTTGTTTCAAATAAACTCGATATTCGCTGTCCCGATTTTGGAGACAGTACACAAACATACATGAGGCGACCTTTTACGGTCAGAATCAATCTTAAGGTAAATCATAATATTATTTCACGGGGCTGTCAACTAACGTTCGCTTATACCTGCCGCGCAGCAGCGTGCAAAACGAACATGCACCAATGATGTTGAATGATTTACGAGATTGACTATAATATTATCAGTAAAAAACGAACAATGCAAGAGAAGAAACGAAATAATAATCGTTAATTGGCATGGTAATTCGTGGAATGCCATCGGGCATTTTTTGCCATACTGCTGTTCATTTTGCATATCCTTTGAAAAGAATAATTTCCTTATATATAGCTGGTTTTTCGCATAAAGGTTTCCACAGAAAACAAAAAATGTCAGTTAATATCAGTTAGCAGAATATACTTTTTTCAACAAGTAATATATTGCCTTTTCACAACAAATCTTGTATACTAACATAGAGTTTTAATGGGGAAATGTTCGGCATCGGGTTTCCCTAAAAACAGGATATGACATCAATGTCCGGGGAAGAATGCGTATTGGCGTGTTTTTCAAAAGGGCGAAAGCGTAGAAAGCGGTGGTTTTACCAATGATAAGAAAGCGCCTGGTGCGCTGGCTGGCAGTATTGTGCAGCGTGATGGCATTGAGCACGCCTGTTCTTGCGCGGGCGGAGCAGTATTATGAGCCTGCAAGAAAAGCGGAGATCACGAGTGAGATAGAAAACGCATTTGATTCAGCGTTATTAATAGACATGCAGACGAATACGATACTGTTTGCAAAGGACATTACCCGCGTGTTTTCGCCCACAGGCGGAGCCGTGAACCTTATGAGCGCCTATGTTGTATCGCAGGAAGCGGAGTGGGAACGGGAGATTCCCGTGATCGATGCCGTGGCGGACCTGCCTTCGAGCGCTCGAAAAATCGACCTGCGTTCCGGTCAGCGATGGTTGGTAAAGGACCTGACGGCAGCGATGATGCTGTACGGCGCACAGGATGCGGCGCTGGTACTGAGCGATCATGTCAGCGGTTCGCAGGAAGACTATGTAACGTTAATGAACCAGTACGCCAATGAACTCGGAATGAGCGAAACGGTATATTCCAGCGCTTTAGGAGGGTATCAGGCGGATCAGACGACCACGGTATCCGATCTGACGATGCTGTGCCTTGCGGCACTTGCCGATGAACAGCTAAGAGATATTCTCAAGTCGAGCGTATATTATACGGTTAACGGAAGAAACATCAAAAACCGCATGATCATCATGAATGAAGACCGCAGCATCTACGATGAGCGCATCAAGGGCATCGGAGAAGGCTCCACAACCGCTTCGGGCACGAATATGCTGCTTTATTTGGAGGATGGAGAGAACGAGCTTCTGTTTGTCGGTTTTTCCGCGAAAGAGGAACTCAGAAAATGTGAGGAAAACGGCAAGCGGATACTGGACTATTTTATTGACGCTTATACTTCGGTAGACGTTACGGAAGCCGTGAAGAGCCTGCTGGAGGATACGACAATCGTTGCCGATAACGGAGCCAGCATTGTGCCGCAGCTGGAAGGAACGGTAAGTCTGGTTGCACCGCGCGCGTTGGCGGAAGAAATGCAGACGGCTGACAGCAGTTCCTTTGCATTAGACGAGCTGCCCACCATTTCACAGACTCCGGCAGCTGGTGATCTGATAGGAAACGCGACGCTGCTCTACGACGGAGAGTATGTGGCGGAGATATCGCTTTTGGCCGGCACGGTAGCCGTGACATTGGCCCCGTCAAACACGGCGACTCCGGCTCCGACGACAACGACTCCCGATCCGGCGCCACAGCAGACGAATGGAAATGAGGAAAGCAATTCCGGCGCGAAGGAGATACCGGTATATTCGGATCAGGACAGAGTAATCAAGGAAGAGAAAAGAAGCTTCTATATTATAATCGGCGCTACAATACTGCTTGCAGCTGCTGTACTTGCACTGGTTCATATTTCACGCCGCAAAAAAAGATAATGATGATGCAGCGGATATCGATATGTAGGAGAAGGCTATGAGGGAATTAACGCTTAAAGATGTATTTAAAATTATACAGCGAAGAATATGGCTGGTCGTGCTACTCCCTGTATTTGCTGTGATCATTACGGCAATCGTCGTGTTTTACGCGATTGCGCCGACATATACGGCCACTGCGTCCATGTACGTGCTTAATAAGCAGAATGCAGACAGCAGCTCAGTCAATTATTCCGATTTGCAGTCGAGTTCACTCTTGACGGCCGACTATCGCGAGCTCGTGCTCAGCAAGCGCGTTCTGGGTGCGGTTTCGCAGGAATATGGCATAAGTTCGTCTGATTTTGATGTTGATGTCAGCAGCGCGAACAACACGCGTATCATTGAGATTTCCGCGACTACGAAGGATCCGGTTTTATCAGCGAATTTGGCGAATTCGATCGGCAAGGAGTTTGCTGTTGTCGTCGTCGAGATCATGGATGCGAACAACGTGAATTTCGTGGACGTTGCCGTTCCGCCGACTTCCCCTTCGGGGCCGCGAAAGACGACGGCAATTCTGGTTGCGGGCATTTTGGGACTGGTACTGGGCATTATTATCGCAGTGCTGATCGAAGTATTTAATACGACCATTCGTACGGTAGAAGATGTTGAGCAGCATCTGGGATTGACGGTGCTTGCCCGCGTACCCAAAATTGAGGTGAAGTAATATGGCGACGTTATCGAATATCATTACGCAATACAACAATTCCGGCACCATACTGCGCGACTCGATAAAAACGCTGCGCACGAATATCATGTTTTCAAGTGTGGATAAGCCGATCAAAACCATAGTAATCACCAGCGTTGTTCCCCACGAGGGGAAAAGTACCGTTACCATTTTTCTTGGAATAGCGATGGCGGAAAGCGGCCGGCGCACTTTACTGGTAGAATGCGACTGCCGTAGGCCGATGCTGCAGAATTATTTAAAGATTCGTCCGGAAAACAACTTGATAGAGCTGTTGAGCCGTCAAGTTACTACCGAACAAGCGATTGTACCTACCGGCGTGCCGGGGCTGGATCTTTTGTCGTCGTCCGTACTGGCGAACCCGGTAGAGATACTCGGTTCCGAACGCTTCCAGAAGGTCTTGGAAGAGCTGCAAAAAACATATGACGTGATTTTACTGGATACGCCGCCGCTGGGTTCGTTTATTGAGGCGGCAGTCCTTTCCGCGAAGGCGGATGGCGTAGCGCTGGTTTTGCAGCCCGGAACCACGGATATCAGCGCCGCGCAGAGCGTTGTCGCGCAGTTGGAAAAGGCGAAGGCGCGGATACTGGGCGTCGTACTGAACGGCGTCGACGTTTCGGGCGGCGATTACTATTATTCGGATTATTATTACCGTGACGGAAAGAGGAAAAGGAAAAAACATTCAGCAGCGTCAGAAGATGAGGATGATTTCTCCGAATAAGTGCGTATGCATGCCGAAAGCATGTTTTAGCGCCATAATCCCGAGAGTTCGGCAATTGCCGGAGGAGATAAGATGGGCGTAATCGATGTGCACAGCCACATATTGTACGGCGTAGATGACGGAGCCGGTCGCCTGGAAGAAACGGGCCAAATGCTTCAGGAAGCGAAGAAGGCGGGCGTTTCGCTGATTATAGCCACGCCGCATTTATACGCGACGGATGCGAATGTTGCAGGTATGCAGCGGGTTTATTCCCGCGTATGTGAAGCCTTTTCGGATTATGGAATAGAGCTGCGGCGCGGCTTTGAGTGCAATTACAGAGTACTTCTGGATGAAAAAGCCGAAACGCTGCTTTCATATCGTATTCAGGGGACGGACGTTTTGCTGCTGGAACCGCCCAGGCAATACCTTCCCGAATCCTGGGAGCCGTCCATCAATGCGCTTCAACGTTTGGGCATAGAGATCGTGATTGCGCATCCAGAACGTTGTTTGGCGGTGCAGGAAGATATTTCCGTCGCGGAACGGATGCTGGAGATTGGCTGTGAACTTCAGGTGTCAGCAGGAAGTTTATATGAAAGCATGTTTTCCAAGACCCGCAAATGCGCGTTGGAAATGTTGAAAGAGGGCTATATCAGTTATATTGCGTCTGATGCGCATTGTGTAGCGGATTATAAAGTGTACGCAAAGGCTTTGAAACAATACGGGCACATGGTGCAGCCCGACGGATTGTTGAAAAAGCTGCAAACGAGGCAGGGAGAACGAGCGTGAGCGAAGAGAAAAAAAATAAGAATACAAAATGGATAAAAGGACTGCTGTGGGCGGGTATTGTCGTCGCAGTAGGACTGATTGTTTTTGGTGTATACAGCCTGATTGCAGCGCAAAGGCAGGCAAGGGAAAATGAGGAAGCAATGAATGCGCTGCGTGAGCAGGTCATTTCGACTACACCTGCGCCTGAGACCACGCCTGTGCAAACGACACAGCCTGCTTCTCCCACGCCTGAACCGACGCCGACATGGGCAAATGAAAACGCGGTTCAGCCGGATCGGGAAATCGATTTTGACGCGTTGAAGGCGATCAATCCGGACGTTTACGCATGGATTACCGTGCCGGGCACCGATATAGATTATCCGATCGTCTATGCCATGGATGGAACCGGATATTACCTGAATCACGACTATGAAGGGAAGAGCAGTAAATACGGTGCAATATTTACGGATTACTACAATTCCATGGACTTCACAGACCGCGTTACGTTGATATACGGTCACAACATGAAGGACGGAAGCATGTTTGCACAGCTCCACAAATTTGAGGACGCGGCGTTTTTTGAGGAAAACCCCATTATCCGAATCTATTTGGACGACTACATGCTCGAATATGAGATCATCGCTGCCTACAAAGCCAGTGATGAGAATATTATGGCTGTATATGATTTTACGGATGACAAAGTATTTACAAAATATGCGGAAGGTATTTATCAAGTACGGGATATGAATGCGAAGTTGCGGGAACGGGAATTGACTGTTGACGATAAGCTGATCGTGCTTGCAACTTGCGTGAAGGGCGAAGCGAATGCACGCTATCTCGTGCATGGGAGATTAAAGACCAATGACTGACATGCATGAAAAGAAGAAAAAGAAAAAATCCAGAAAGGCTCTGCGAATCGTACTGATTTGCATTGCTGTACTGATTGTTCTTTGCATTGCGGCAGCGTTGTACCTATGGTCGCTGTGGAAAAATGGCGATCGCTTCAACAGGGATACCATGTTTGTGACGCAGCCGACGACGGATATTACGCTGCATGGGAACGAGGATGAACCGAATTCCGGAACGGCAACGACGACTGACGACGGAAAGCCAACGATCAAACATAATGGCAGCTACTATGTTTTGAATGAAGATGTTTTCAGCGTGCTGTTTATGGGGATTGACGTCAACAGCGAGGAGCAGTTTGCGAATATCGGTACTACGGCGCATCAGGCCGACTCGCTTTTCCTGTTGGTAGTCGATCCTACGACAGGACGGTTCACGGTAGTGAACATCCCGCGTATGTCAATCACGGATGTCAAGCAGTTGGATATGAATTTCAATTATGCGCGCACGACGAAATCGCCGATCTGCATTCAATATGCCTTTGGCGACGGTAAGGAACTGAGCTGTACGCTCACGAGAGACGCTGTCAGCAATCTGCTGTTCAATATACCGATCAACCGTTACGTTTCCATGAATCTGGACGGCTTGTACATTGCAAACGATACGGTAGGCGGCATAACGCTCGAGCTTCTGGACGATATGACGGCGTTTAATCCCAAGATGAAAAAGGGCGAAACGTACACTCTGTTGGGCAAGGATGTTGAAATCTATCTGTCTCGCCGTCTGGGAAGAGGACTGGATGGGACAAATCTGTCCCGTACGGCGCGGCAGATACAGTATTGCAAACAGTTCTTTAAGGTGGTTAAAAACAAGGTCGAGGCGAACCCACTGTTTGTGGTGGATCTGTATAATGCCTTGGGCGGGAATGTCCAGTCGGATTTATCCGTAGAAGAGATGATCTATCTCTCGAAAACGGTCATGAAGGCGGATCTGAGTGACGAAAACATTTATTCGCTCGAAGGAACAGTGCAAAACGAGGACTTTTTCGTAGATGACGACGCCCTCAAGGATTTGCTGATCGACTTGTTTTACACGAAAGTATCGTGACCTGTTTGGTCATTACCAGCTGTTTTTCGGCTGTTAATGAATATAGTCTTGCTTGGAAAGGAGGTGTGTATTATGAAAGCAAAGAAAATAGTCGCACTGGTGTTGGCTCTGGTGCTCGTTTTCGCGGTCTCCAGCGTAGCTCTGGCTGTCGGTAGCCCCGTGGCAGGCGCTATTGCCGGCGTTAGCAGCGAAGACCCGAATGCATCGGCGGAGCTGAAAGTCATTTCTACTGCAACCGCTCAGGATGTTATTGCGCGGGCGCTCGCGTACCTTAGGACTCAGTATTCTTCGGTACAGTTAGTAATGGCCGCTGATCTGGATGTTGTCAGTGCTCAGTTCCCGGTAACCGTTTCTCTGAACGTAGCGGGCGTCAAGGTTGGCGACCAGATCGGCGTTGCGCACTTGAAAGCTGACAACACCATCGAGTACGTAGCGGGCAATGTACCGACTGACGGCGTGGTAAGCTTCACGCTTTCCAGCTTCTCTCCCATTGCCATCTTCCGCGTTGGTGCAACCAGCAGCGCCGCCGCTGGCGCCATGTACAAGACCGGCGATAGCACTTCGACAGTAGCCATGGTACTGTTGATTGCTGCAGGTATTGTAGCTTTGGCAGTGTGCGGTAAAGCTCTCAAACGGGCAAAATAATCGGTAACGATTATTAAGAGCTGCAATTTCAATTGATGGACAGCGAATGGGAGCCGTTTACGGGCCCGTTCAATAACGGCTCCTCATTCCATTTTATTGTTGCAGTTTTCTTTCATGTCTATACCTGCGCGTTTGGTCAACTGCGGCGCAGGGTTGAGATACGCTAATCACAGATAAGAGAAAACGTTTTATAACGGCAAGAGCGATCTTGGCGTTTTTTTGAATGCTTACGATTCCTGCGGGTCCACGATTCTAAAAGAAAGTTCGTACAATTTTTCGGATATTGTAAAATTCCATGAAAGAGGCATTGACTTTTTGCAAGCGAAATGCTAGGCTGAATTTGCGATAGATTCGCAAATTTGGAGGTGATCTTATGTCGAAGTACGCGAC
>JAEEGL013650533.1_pt1 | contig 40359 bp, 30 predicted proteins | sample 9134231 | NCBI WGS metagenome assembly JAEEGL01 (sample SAMN16246548, study PRJNA631951) | gut metagenome | biome: gut microbiome; feature: rumen; material: fiber-attached | host: Bos | place: Iran: Karaj | collected 2018-10
GATGAGTGAGCAGGCACTGGTGGACACGATCGAAGTGGAGGTGCGCCAGCGTGCTGCGGAAGGGATCCGGCATCTGATGATCACGCCCGGAAATTACGGCGAAGAGTTTATCCGGGAACAGATGGGGCTGGAACTGGATGGCTGTGTGAAATGCAGCAACTTTGTCGGAGAGACCGTAGATCTGGCAGTAGCCAACGGTATGGAAGCGATCCTTCTGATCGGGCATATCGGCAAGCTGGTAAAGCTGGGCAGCGGTATCTTAAACACCCATTCCCGCAATGCGGACGGACGAATGGAAACGCTGGCAGCCTGTTTTATACAGAGCAAGGCCGGTCTGGACCGGCGGACCGTGATCGCGGAGAAACTGCTGGAATGCAATACGACCGAGGAAGCCGTGGAGTATCTGCGGGAACAGTCGGTTTTGGATACCACGATGGAGATACTGACACAGCGAGTGGAAAATACACTGCAGCACAGATGTTATGGGAAGATGCGCTGCGGTGCGGTGATCTTTTCGAAACAGAGCGGATTGTGCGTGTGCACGAAGGAAGCAGAAAGGATGTTTGCAGATGGTACATTTTGTAGGGGCAGGCTCGGGAGCGCCTGATCTGATCACGGTACGCGGGATGCGGCTTTTGCAGGAGGCGGATGTGGTGATCTATGCGGGATCCCTGGTTAATCCCGCGCTGCTGAAATATTGCAAAGAGGGAACGGAGATCCACGACAGTGCACAGATGCATCTGGAGGAAGTGCTCTCTGTTATGGAGCGTGCCGAAGGGGAAGGAAAGACAACCGTGCGTCTGCATACCGGAGATCCGTCCATCTACGGAGCCATCCGGGAACAGATGGATGCGCTGCGCGCACGAGGGATCGCTTTTGACATCTGCCCGGGGGTGAGCAGTATGTCGGCGGCAGCGGCGGCCCTGCAGGTGGAATATACCCTGCCGGATGTCGCGCAGACGGTGATCATCAGCCGGGCGGCCGGACGTACCCCGGTACCGGAAAAGGAAGATCTGCCGAAACTGGCAGCGATCGGCGCCACGCTGGTCCTCTTCCTGAGCGCCGGACAGACCGAAGCCGTACAGGCAGCTCTGCTGCAGGGCGCATACACGGAAGCGACGCCCTGTGCGATCGTCTACAAGGCCAGCTGGCCGGAAGAGAAGATCCTCCGCGGAACGGTGGGGACACTGCCCGCCATGGCTGAGCGGAACGGGATTAAACAGACGGCGCTGATCGTGGTCGGTGATGTACTGGGAAACGATTACGCGCTGTCGAAACTTTACGATAAGCACTTTACGACGGGGTACCGGCAGGGGGAATGAATTGCGGTTTGTAGGGATACCAAAGGCTTCCCCCTTCCAGGGGGAAGCTGTCGCCGAAGGCGACTGATGAGGGTTTGTTGCTGGCCAGTCCCCCTCATCCGGCGCTGCGCGCCACCTTCCCCCCGCAAGCAGGGGGAAGGCAATGGGCTCCCCCACAAACTGCAATTTACAGAGGATTATAGATGCAGAAGTATAATCGGAATCAGATCGTGACAATTTCATATACGGCCGCAGGTGCGCAGTTGCAGGAGAGACTCGATGCGGTAGTGAAGGAGATCGCGCCGGAGTGCGAGGTGGTTTCGTTTGCGTTCAAAAAAGAGGGACAGACGTTTGTAAAGACAGAAGAGATCCTGGACCGGCATTTTGATACGGCATGTTTGATCCTCTTTATCAGTGCCACGGGGATCGCGGTACGGAAGATTGCGCCGTATCTGAAGAGTAAGACGACGGATCCTGCGGTATTGTGTATGGACGAAACGGGAAAGTTTGTGATTCCGCTGGTATCCGGGCATCTGGGAGGCGCGAATGAATGGGCACAGAAGATCTCGGGGCGGATCGGAACAACGGCAGTGATCACGACGGCGACGGATATCGAAAAGGTCTTTGCGGTGGATCTGTTTGCCAAGAAGAACGGACTGCGGATCGCCGACAGCAGCAAGATCAAGGAAGTATCGTCAAGACTGCTGGCCGGGGAAAATGTTGGCATCTGCAGTGATTGGGAGATCGGTGGCAAAGTACCGGAAGGTTTGGTATACTGTGATAGAAAGGATACGACAAAAGAACGGACGGAATGCGGCATCACGATCACGGAGGATGTCCGGCTGCCGCAGCAGTTTGCCGTCGAGTGTCGTCTTATCCCGAAGAATCTGACCCTGGGGATCGGCTGTCGTAAAGGAACGCCGGCAGAAAAACTGGAGCGTTTTGTCCGGGAGACGCTGGAACATAACGGTTGGGATCTGCGGGATGTCTGTGTGGTGGCATCGATCGATATCAAAAAAGAGGAAGCAGGGATCACTGGGCTTACAGAGAAACTGAGTGTTCCGTTTCTCGTGTTTGATGCAGAGCAGCTTAAGTCCTGTGAAGGCGAATTTACGGCATCCTCTTTTGTAGCAGCGCAGGTCGGCGTGGATAATGTATGCGAGCGCAGCGCAATATGTGCTGCAGGAAATGGGGGCAGGCTGCTGTTAAAGAAGACGGCGGCAGACGGTATGACACTTGCCGTAGCAGCCGGTGAAAGGGTTACCATTCAGTACAGTCTATGATGGAGAATGTGACAGAAGCAAAAGGATATCAGCGTGTTCTAGGCGCTATAAAGAAGATACTGTTTCGCTGTTTCGGAAAGGCGAGATGGTTTTTGCTTGGTATTATCCTGACGCTTACGATCCAGACACTGACTTCCGTGAACGGGGCTCTGAATAACCGGATCGAAGGTGTACAGGATGCGCATGAAAATTTGATACGGGAAACCGGGTTGGAAGATGTCAGTAGTTTCTCCACAAATAAAAACGGTTTGTGCGTGGCGGCCTGTGAGATCGGGCGCCGCGGGATGGTATCCGTATTTGATCCCGATACCGGAATAGAGGATTATGCCGGTAATAGTGCAGTGATCGTGGATGTTTTCAGCAATACCTATTTCTGGCCGGAAAATTTTGTGCTGACCGATGACGATTTCTTATATGCGGTACGTATCGAGCCGGTGGAAAAATACAGTATCGTAAAGCTTTCCAAAGAATATAAATTTCTGGAAGAGGCATGTTACCTGACACTGGATCATGCAGATACCGGGGCACGGATCAGCCGTCTGCATTATTATGACGGCCGGGTGACCTTTGCGGTCGTGGAACGCTACGGCGTGCGGTTTTATTCGTTGGATACCGAGAGCAACAACTTAAGTATCCGAGAGGAACACTTAATGGAGGATAACGGTATCCTTCCGGTACAGGTGATCCCCATAGACGGATCTTTCCTGATCCTTCAGAGTGACGGGAATGTGTATAAAACAACCGTTGATGATCCGGAAAGGATCTATGTCTGCCATTTCGATACCGCACCGGACAGTGAACTGCCCTATTTTACCCAGGCGGTTATGTATCAGGGGGATCTCTGCTTTTTTGATGAAAACCGTCCGTCGAAAGTATACCGGCTGGAGGACGGGCAGGCAAAAGTGCTTATTGATCTTAAAGATGTGGCAGGATGTGAGAAATCTGCCATTGCATTTCTTGATGTAAGCGGTTCGCAGGAGAACGGGGATGAGACGCTGATGGTCTGCCTGCGAGACGGACTTCTTACCTATTCGGACGAAACACTTACCCAATGCGATATTCATATAAAGATCAAGCCCAGCCGGCTGTATTACGCGCGGGAAATATGGGAATTCATATATAGCTTAATGTTCTGGGGGCTGCTTATTCATCTCATTATCCGGAAAAAGACATTGTTTTATAAACAGATGCTGGTGACCCTGCCGCTGTTTTTGATCCTGACACTCACCATTGTTACCAAACTTTATGACTATACCTTTTCGCAGAAGATGCAAAGTATCCGCAACGAGATCGAGATCATCAGTGAATTCGGAGCAAAGGAACTGGAAGACGCGGATTTCACAGCGCTGATGAAAGCAGAAGCAGGAACCGGTACGGAATATCGCCGACTGTATGAGCGACTGAAAGATCTGAACAGTGTCCATTCGTATGAGTGGAATGAGGATTATGACCTGTCGGTGGTCCGCAGGACGGGGAATACGACAGCGGCGGTTTTGATCGATGAGGAAACGATCGATATGCCTATGGGAAAAGTCGAAGAGATCGCTTCCGAAGCCGCTTTTCTGAAATATGACGGTACCGGTGATTCTTATATTTCGGAGACGATCAAGAATCTGCTGGATATAGATGTGGAAGACAGTGAGGTCTGTGCCTACGGAAGGATCGGAAACGGCAGTGAGGAGATCTATCTGAAAGTCAGTACGGATAGCAGTGAATTCCTGGCCCAGAGGGGGGATATGCTCTTTTGGATGTATATGTATTCGGCGCTGGTCATCCTTCTGCTGACGGCGATCTTTCTGTTTTCGTCCCTGCGTACGACGGAGGTGATCCGTAAAGCGACCGGGGCACTCAAGCGGATCTCGGAAGGAGATCTTTCCGCAAGAGTCCGGTATCGTTCCAAAGATGAACTGGGAGAGATCTGTACCCAGGTCAATTCGATGGGAGAAAACCTGCAGGAAAGCTTTGCGGAAAAAGACCGTACGGAGAAATTTTATTACCGCTTTGTACCGGAACAGTTCCGCCAGCTTCTGGGAAAGGAAAAGTTTACGGATCTGGCACTCGGGGATTCGGCAAGCAGGGAACTGACGGTGCTTTTCTGTGATATCAGCTCTTCCGTGATGAGTTCCAAGACGATCACCGCGGAGGAGAGTTTTAATCTGGTAAACCGGATCTACGGTGTCGTCGGCCCGATCATACGGCAGAAGGGCGGATTCGTGGATAAGTATATGGGCGAAGCCGTGATGGCATTGTTTGAAAATGCGGACGATGCAGTCAGCGCCGGGATCGAGATCTACCGCGCAGTCGTATCGGAACGCGGTGCCGCAACGGGCAGCGATATCCATATCGGCATTGGGATCCATTCGGGTATGGCCAGGATCGGCATCGTCGGCGAGAACGAGAGGCTTTCCGGTACGGTTATCTCGGATACGGTCAATCTGTCCTCACGTCTGGAGAGTCTCACCAAACAATACAAGACGGCGATACTGATCTCAAAAGATACCGTAGACCGTATGGCGGATCCGGATGCTCTGGATCTGCGTTATCTGGGCATCGTGCAGGTGGCCGGAGTCAATGAAGTGAAATCTGTGTATGAAGTGCTGGACTGCCTGCCGAAGGAAGAGCGACAGAAACGTCATGCAAACAGAGCGATGCTGCGGGAAGCCGTGCGGCTCTTCCATCTCGGACGCAGGAAAGAAACGGTTGCGCTGCTGTGCGATATTTCTGTGCTCGGAAAAGGTGATCATGTGACGGATATGTATACGGAGTATATTCGCGGACTGTCGGCAGAGGAAAAGGGAAATGTTTTCCGCTTTGTGAGAAAATAATTTTCTCCGGTGAAAAGATTTACGATCAGTATTTTAACGGTACAGTATGGAAAAGAAGAACGAAGAAGAAAAACTGCATACGGAGAAAACAACTCTTCGAAAACGGATCTTTGCCGGCGCAAATAAGATCCTTTATAAGTGCTTCGGAAAAGCAAGATGGTACCTGTTGTCCCTGATCTTACTCTTCGGAGCTTCGATGTTTATTGCTAACAATTTCGGGATTTCGATGTACGTAGAAGGAGTGCAGGAGGAGGATAAGATCCTGAAGGAAACGGAGCTTCGGGAAGTAGAGGAGTTTTCGGTAAACGATAACGGTACGGCATCGGTTCTTTTGTACATCGGTTCTTTCCAGACGTACGGATGTTTCAGGATGGATTCCGGTGAGAACGGATCTGCAGGTCCCGGGGGATTGGTACTTGACCCCGGGGGGCATAACGGAGTTTTCTGTCCGACCAATTTTGCCATGGGAGATCACAATGAATTATATGCCGTACGACTGACCTATGAGGATCAGGTCAGCAGCAGAAGTATTGTACGGGAGAGCGTATATAAGATCTCGGAGGAGTTTCAACCGGAGAAAGAGATTTTTGTACGGGAGTACGATACATCTGGAGGACACCGGACGTCCCGCTTCAGCCGGCTGCATTATGCGGATGGTATACTGACGTTTGCAACGGTGGATCCGGAGTGCGTGTATACCTACCGTTATGATACGTCTGCGGATCAGCTTACGCAAAGCCGTGCATATCAAACGGATGCAGACGGGACATATACTGCAAGCGTGATCCCGATCGATGATGCGTTTCTGTTTTTGCGCAGTGACGGCGGTGTATATCAAACGGGATTTGATGAGTCATTCGGCGAATGCATCGGTCATTTTGCAGCGACGGATTCGGAGCACACGGTACCGCTGTTTACCCAGGCCGTTCTGTGCGGCGGAGAACTGTATGTCTTTGATGAAAAAGAGCCGACGAAAGTGTTTGTGATCAAAGACGGTAAGGCTTCCGAAGTACTGGATCTGAAGGAGGATTCCGGTTATGCGGATCGTGAGATCCGATATATCGATTCCTATCGGGCGGCAGACGGCAAGGAGGTTTTGGCGCTGTGTCTTACGGACGGACTTTTGACCTGGACGGAGAGCGGGATCTGTGATAAAAACGTCACCCTGAAACTGAAACCGCATGTTGTGACTTATGTTTTCGTTTTTATGATCAATATTGCGTTTCCGTTGCTGATCCTGGGTCTTTTGATCAATCTGATCATCCGGAAAAAGACACTGTTTTATAAACGGATGCTTTTGACCATACCGGTGTTTACCATTGTGGTCACCGTAGTGGCGGTAAAAGTATATGAATATTCCAATGAGCAGAATAATCAGAGCATCCGCAGTGAAATGGGGATCATCACGGAGTTCGGAACCAGGGAACTGGAAGGCTATGATTTTTCCGGACTTATGACCGTGAATGAGAACACCGGCGCAGAGTATCAGCGGCTGCGTGAAAAGATCCGCAGCATCAATACGGATCGCACGAAGGAATGGAGTAAGAATTATATCTTTTCGGTCATCTGTCGTACCGAAGATACTTTCGCACTGGTCGTTTTGGATGATGATATGGTGTCCATGCCGATGGAGAAAAAGGTAGCGATCGCTTCCGAAGAAGCATTTCTTTTGAACGATCCTTCCGGGGAGTTCTATATGGATGAGAACCTTACCGGTTTTTGGAACGATGGAGCAATTTACAATGAAATTGTGTCGTACGGGAAGATCCGGGATGCGGAGGATCGTGGGGATGTATATCTGAAAGTAAGTGTGGATTCCAGACGATTCTGGTACCGGAGGCGACAGTTAATCCTGGCGATGATGATCTATGCTTCGGTATTTCTGCTGTTTATCGCTTTGATTGATATGCTGGTATCCTTTTACATTACCAGAGCGGAGAAAAAGGCTTCCGGTGTGGTACAGAAGATCGCAAAGGGGGACTTTACCGCAAGAGTGGATTACAGGTCCGGGGATGAGCTGGGCGAGATCTGTACACAGGTCAATGCCATGGGCCAGAGCCTGGAGAAACTGTTTGAGGAGAAGGATCGTACGGAGCAGTTTTATTATAAATTCGTTCCGGAACAATTCTGTACGCTTCTGGATAAAGAGAAGTTTACGGACCTATCCCTGGGGGATTCCACGGGACGGGAACTGACCGTGTTTTCCTGTGACATCCGGTCGTTTTCCATCAATTCGGAGATCATGACGGCAAAGGAAAACTTTGAATTCGTCAATATCATTTACGGGATCGCGGGACCGATCATACGAGAGCACGGAGGGTTCGTTGACAAGTATATCGGGGATGCGATCGTGGCATTGTTTGAAAATGCGGAGGAGGCCGTAAAAAGCGGTGTAGAGATCTATCGTGCTATCGTGCTGGATCCGCAGACGGCGGAAAGACTCGGCATCAGTGATATCAATATCGGGATCGGCATTCATTCCGGACAGGCCAGAGTCGGTATCGTGGGAGAGAGTGAACGACTGGCGGGAGCGGTCATTTCGGAGATTGTAAACTATTCCTCGCGGCTGGAGGGACTGACCAAACAGTATAAAACCGCCATGCTGATCTCGAAAGATACCGTAGAGCGGCTGCCGGATCCGGAAGCATTTGACCTGCGTTTCCTCGGACGTACCCAGATCGCGGGTGCAGAGGATGTGCTGCCGGTATATGAAGTGCTGGATTGTCTTGCGGAGGAAGAGAAGAAAAAGCGTGATCATAACAGTATCAAACTGCATCAGGCCATACAGCATTTCGGACTCGGACACCGGCAGGAAGCCGAGGAACTGCTTCGTGAGATCGCATCGGCCGGAGCGGGAGATCATGTGACGGATCTGCTGTATGACTATATACGGAAACTGCCGGAAGAGGAAAAAGATAATGTGTTCCGGCTGGTAAGAAAATAAACGTAACCGAAGGGAGAACGGCGATGCTTTATGTGGTGGGATTCGGACCCGGTGATGAAAAACATATGACAACGGAAGCGCGTGAAGTGCTGGCTTCGGTGGATGTGATCGCAGGGTATCGTACCTATACGGGACTGATGAAGAAACTGTTTCCGGACAAGGAATATCTCGTCACCGGGATGAAGGGAGAGATGGAACGCTGCCATCTGGCCGTGCAGACCGCGCTGACCGGAAAAGAGGTTGCTGTGGTTTGCAGCGGGGATGCCGGGATCTACGGGATGGCAGGCCTGGTACTGGAAACCCTGGAACAGATGCATGCGCTGGAGAAAGTAGAAGTACGGATCGTTGCGGGACTGACGGCAGCGATGAGCGGAGCGGCACTTCTCGGTGCACCGCTGGGACACGATCTTGCGATCATCAGTCTGAGTGATCTGATGACGCCGTGGGATCTCATCTGCAAACGTCTGCGTCTGGCTGCGGAAGGGGATTTTTGCATCGCATTGTACAATCCGTCCAGTCACAGCAGAAGAGCGCATTTTGAAGAAGCATGTGCGATCCTTTGCGGGATGCTGTCTCCGGATACGCCATGTGGTCTGGCGCATAAGATCGGCCGGGAGGGAGAGCATACGCAGATCGTATTGCTGAAAGATCTGGCAGGTGCTGAAGTGGATATGCAGACGGTCGTGCTGATCGGAAACAGCCGGGCAAGGATCGTCGGAGATCATATCGTAACGCCCCGGGGGTATCTGGAAAAATACGGGAACGCCTCCTTTACGGAAAACAGCGGGGAATAGAGAAATGGTGGATACGATCTTTTTATTCGGCGGCACTTCGGAAGGACATATCCTGGCGGAAACGGCCTGGGAACGATGGGAATGCCATGTGTTCGTAGCAACCAAAGAAGGGGCGGAGGTATTGCCGGACAGGATTTCTTCGAGTGCGCGTATGCACATCGGACGGCTGGATGCAGAGCAGATGGCGGAAACGATGCGCTTGTACCGGCCGTGTTTTGTCATGGATGCTACACATCCCTATGCCGTGGAAGTATCGGCAAATATCCGAAAAGCATGTGACACAGAAGGTGTTCGTTATATCCGTGTATTACGTGCAAGGGAAGAGATCGCGGACGGTATCGAAGCCGGGAATGCAGAAGAGGCGGCACGTATTTTACAGGAGCGTTTTCCGAAACAGGCGGTGCTGCTGACGACGGGGAGTAAGGAACTGCCGGTATTTTCGGAAGTACTGGCATCGAATCCGGAGATCTATGCGCGCATCCTGCCGGGAGAAGCCAACGTGGAAGCGGCATTAAAAGCCGGCATGCAGCGGGAGCATATCCTGACCGGGCTTGGACCGTTTTCGGAGGAAGATAATTTTGCGGTGTTACAGAGATACCATATCGCGGTACTGGTGACCAAGGAGTCCGGAAGCCGCGGCGGTTTCAACGAGAAACTACGTGCCGCAAAGCGGGCAGGGGCAGAAGTGATCGTGATCCGCAGACCGGTGGAAGAGACGGGGATCACGCTGGAAGAAGCAAGCGAGCTATTAAACAAGATAACGGGGATAAACAAATGAGCAGAGAGATCTCGATCATCGGCTGCGGTATGGGCAGCAAAGAAAGTATGACCGAAAAGGCATTGGAAAACTTAAAGAGTGCACAGCTTTTGTTTGGACCGGAACGACTGGTAAAGACGCTGGCAAAGCAGGGACAGAGAGTCTGCTGCGGCTATCGTACGCAGGAACTGCTGAGCGTGATACAGACGTCAAAAGAAGAAAAGATCGCCGTACTGGTTTCCGGAGACAGCGGTTTTTACAGTGCGGCACCGGCGTATGCCAATCTGCTGGCAGGGCTGTCCGAACAGTTTACCCTGCGGATCTGTCCGGGCATATCGTCCCTTTCCTATCTTGCGGCGCGGACGGCTCAGTCTTGGGGAGATGCTCAGATCTACAGCCTTCACGGACGGGCACAAAATTATTATGCATCGTTATGTGCAGGAGAAAAATTCGTACTGCTGGGCGGGGAAGGTTTCACGGAAGTTTTAAAGGAACTTTGCATGCTCGGTTTCGGAGACAGCACCGTCTGGATCGGGGAATGCTTCGGCAGTCCGGAAGAAAGAGTGCGCTGCGGCAGTGCGGCGGAACTGGCGGATGCGGTAACGGATCCCTTATCCCTGCTTCTGGTACAGCCGAAGGGAAATGGAAAAGTACTGCGTTCCTGCGGGATTGCAGACGATGATTTTATCCGCGGAGATGTGCCGATCACCAAAAGTGAGGTGCGTGCGGTCACGATGAGCCGGCTGGCGGTGGGACACCGGGATGTGGTATACGATATCGGAGCGGGGACCGGCAGCGTTTCCGTAGAGTGCTCGACTGCAGCGGCTTACGGGGAAGTCTATGCGATCGAAAAAGAAGAAAAGGCACTGGAACTGTTAGAAAAAAATAAAACCAAGTTTTTGTGCAGGAATCTGCAGATCATATCCGGTACGGCGCCGGAGGCTCTTGTGGATCTGCCGAAGCCGGACAAGGCTTTTATCGGCGGCAGCGGTGGAAAAATGAAAGAGATATTAAAATGCTTAAAGCAGAAGAATCCGTCGATTCATGTGGTGATCAACACGGTGGCGCTGGAGACCTTACAGGAGAGCATTAAGGCTTTGAAAGACGCCGGTTTTACCGAACCGGAGATCTCGCAGCTGTGTGTTTCCAGGTCAGTCACACGCGGACGTTATCATATGATGGAAGGCTTAAATCCGGTCTATGTGATCACGGCAGACGGAGAGTAAAATAATACGATGCCTTCACTTTGATGGAAAGGTGATTTTGAGGAGTAGAAGACTTTGACGGAATACAGTATCGAAAAGAAACAAATCCCGCGGATTTTGCTGGCCGGAACCCACAGCGGTGTCGGCAAGACAACGATCACCTGTGCACTGCTTCGGGCATTGCAAAAATGCGGACGGAAACTGAGTGCGTTTAAGTGCGGGCCGGACTATATTGATCCGATGTTTCATCGTGAAGTGCTTGGGGTGGACAGCGGAAATCTGGACAGTTTTTTTCAGAATGAGATACAGCTTCGTGACAGTCTGCTCCGGCACGCGGCAGAAGCGGATCTGGCAGTGATCGAAGGTGTGATGGGATATTATGACGGCATCGGTTTTACGAACGATGCTTCCACGGCGGAGGTGGCGGAAAAGACTGATACGCCGGTGATCCTGGTGGTAGACTGCAAAGGCAGGTCGCAATCGGCGCTGGCGGAACTTTATGGTTTTGTACATTATCGTCCGGAAGGAGAACGGATCAAAGGCGTACTGTTAAATCGTCTGCCGGAACGTCTATACGAAGCGGCGGCGGAACGGATCCGTGCGATGGGACTGATACCGGTGGGCTATCTGCCGGAACAAAAAGAGTTTTCCCTGCAGAGCAGACATCTCGGACTGGTAACGCCAAAAGAGATCAAAGGCTTTCAGGAGCAGGTGGACCGGCTGGCAGAAACGCTGGCAAAGACCGTGGACCTCGACAGCATCGAACGGATTGCGGAGAGAGCCGTTGTATCGGATGATGGGTATGAGGTGATCGAAGGCGCCATAGCGTTTCCGGCGATAGAGTATGTTGATGAAAAAACTGAAAGTGCCCGGATCGCGCTAGCGAAGGATGCGGCATTTTGCTTTTATTACCGCGAAAACATAGAGATGCTGCAGCTGCTGGGGGCACGGATCGTTCCGTTCAGCCCGATGAAAGATGCGAAGCTTCCCGATTGTGATGCGCTGATCCTGCCCGGCGGTTATCCGGAACTGTATGCCGAAGCGCTGGAAAAAAACGAGTCTATGAGGTATGATATCTGTCGTAGGATCGAAGCGGGATTACCGACGATCGCGGAATGCGGAGGCTTTTTGTATCTGCATGACGCACTGACCGATCAGGACGGAAAAACCTATGCAGGCGCAGGCGTGATCCATGCGAACTGTGCCTATAAAGGATTTCAGCGGCAGTTCGGATACATTACCCTAAAAGCAGAGAAAAATCAGCTGCTGGCAAACGCCGGCGAAGAACTGAAAGGACACGAGTTTCATTACTTTGTATCGGATCAGGAAAGCGATGCGTTTTGCGCGGAAAAACCGGATCACAGCAGAAGCTGGAAAGCGGCGGTTGCAGGCGATACGCTCTATGCCGGCTTTCCGCACATTTCCTTTGCAGCCTGCCCAGAAGCGGCAGAACGCTTTGTAAGGGCGGCATCGGAATACCGTAGAAGAGAAAAGACCGTATCATAGATTGCAACGGAGAGATATTTGCGATTGAATACATACGAAGAACAATATAATAAAATTGCAGCTTTGTGTAAGCACAGGAAGGCAGCGGATGCCCACAGTATGGAGGCGGCAGCACGCCGGCTGGATGCCATCGCCAAGCCATTAGACGGTCTCGGATTGTTTGAGAAGATGATCGTTCGGATGGCCGGAATGCAGGGTACGGCAGAAGTGCAGACGGATCCTACAATGCTGCTTGTATTCTGTGCGGATAACGGGATCGTAGAAGAAGGAGTGACGCAGTCGGATGCATCGGTGACCGCAGCAGTGGCCGGAAGTCTCGGTAGAGGAACCTCTTCGGTCTGCCGTATGGCACAGGCCGCCGGTATCGAAGTGCAGGCGGTGAACGTCGGCATACGGGACCGGTTGGACGGCATCGCCGGCAGTGAGTACGTTAGAGAGCGTTGTATCCGTTGCGGAACAAGAAACTTCCGAAAGGAAGCGGCAATGACTGCGGAAGAAGCCTGCGAGGCGATCGCTTTCGGAATGGATCTGGCTAGGGAATATCAGGAGAAGGGATACCGTATGCTGCTGACCGGTGAGATGGGCATCGGTAATACCACCACGTCGGCTGCCATGGCAGCGGTTTTGTGTGGGGCTTCGGTGGATACGGTGACCGGCCGCGGCGCCGGGCTGAACGATGCAGGTCTTCAGCGCAAACGGGACGTGATCAAAGAAGGACTTAAGCAACACGGTTTCGTTATTGCCGAAGGAGGATTAGCCGATCCGGAAGAGGTATTCCGTCTGCTCTGCTGTGTCGGTGGCCTGGACATTGCCGGTATGACCGGCGTCTTTTTAGGCGGAGCTGTCTATGGGATACCGGTGGTGATCGATGGCGTGATCTCTGCGGTAGCAGCGCTTGCTGCGGAGCGTTTGATCAAAGGCTGTCGGGAATATATGCTGTCGAGTCATCAGGGCAAAGAACCGGCGATGAAACTGCTGCTGGATGCGCTGGAGTTAAAGGCACCGATCCACGCGGAGCTGGCGCTGGGGGAAGGGACCGGCGCGGTGATGCTCCTTCCGCTGCTCCGTATGGCCCTGGCGGTATACCGGGGCAATACCGGTTTTGATGCGCTGGGGATGGATGCTTATGAAAGGTATGATGCAGTATGATGATCCTGGTGACAGGCGGAGCCGCCAGCGGAAAATCGGAATATGCGGAACGTCTTCTGTTGCAGCTCGGACAGGGTAAGAAAAAAACATATCTGGCGACGATGCAAAGAGACGGAAAGGAAGCGGAGGCACGGATTGCCAGGCACAAAGAACTGCGCGCCGGAAAAGGGCTTGAAACCGTGGAGTGCCCGGTATCGATCGCACGTGTAATACAGGAATGTCATCCTGCGGTATTACTGGAATGTCTTTCCAATCTCACGGCGAATGAGATGTTTTGCGGAACAGAAACAAACAATACCACGGGAGAAGAAGTCTTTACGATACAACACGAAGTGGCACAGAAGATCACGGAAGAGATTCTCCGGCTGTCGGAACAGGTGGAAATACTGGTGATCGTAACCAATGAAGTGTTTTCCGATGGTCTGCCTTATGCAGGAGAAACGCTGGAGTATATCCGGGAACTGGGACGGATAAACCGCCTGCTGGCACAGAAGGCAGACAGCGTGGTGGAAGTTGTATACGGGATACCGTTGTGGCATAAGGGTTTGCTGAATTTTGAAAGATAATCACGTTAAGAGGGAGGGAATACCGGAAAAATGAATATTCTGAAAATGATCTGTATGGCGTTTTCAACGTATTCCCGCATCCCGATGCCGCAGGTGAAATGGGAAGATAAAAATGCGGAGTATGTGATCTGCTTTTATCCGCTGGTCGGACTGGTTGTAGGGGCAGCGGAAGCAATACTGTTATATCTGTTTCAAAGCAAGGGCTTTCCGGCGCTTGTATTTGCACTGCTGGCACTGGCGATTCCCATTTTGATCAGCGGGGGCATTCATCTGGACGGACTGATCGATACGGCGGATGCGAGACATTCCTATCTTCCGAAAGAAGAGAAGCTGCGCATCTTAAAAGATCCGCACGTGGGAGCTTTCGGTGTGATCCGGCTGGTGCTGTATCTGATCCTGATACTTTCGGGCCTGTTGCTGATCGCAGAACAGATCCCGGAACGGGGGTGGGAATTGCTCACCTATGCGGTTGTGATCCCGTTTTGGTCCAGAGCAGTATGCGCTCTGACCGTTGTCTGGTTTCCGAAAGCGAAGAAGGATGGGATGCTGCAGGCTGTGACCGGAGGAAAACAGATCATACAGACGCTCCTTCTATGCGTGTGGGGCGTTGCCGGTATTGCGATATTTTTGTGGCAGATCCCGATCGGGCCGGAATGGATACGGATCCCGGTATGGATCCTGGCGGATGCGTTGCTGGTAGTCCGGTACCGCAGGATGGTGATCAAAGAATTCGGCGGTGTGAGCGGAGATCTCGCCGGCTGGCTTTTGTGCATGCTGGAACTGGTGGCTGTTGCCGTTTTGATACCGCATTTTTAAGAGAGAAAACAGCAGTTATCGCATTCATTATAGAATAACGGATACTGGGGAAAAAGGAGAAACCATAGGAATGCAGTTATTTATCGGAGGAGCATTTCAGGGGAAAAGAGAATTTATGAAGCAGCTGACAGGCGCTGCGGAGACGGAGATCGCAGAAGCAGATTCTGTTTCAGATACCAAGGAATATCGTGCCCTTGATCATTATCATCTGCGGATCCGCAAACAGCTGGAACAGGGACAGGATCCGGTTCGCGAACTGGAACAGCTTTTGCAGGAGCAGCCGGAGATCATCCTGTTGTGTGACGAAGTGGGAATGGGGATCGTACCGATGGATAAGAAGGACCGGGAATACCGGGAGGCAGTGGGACGCACGATGTGCGTGGCTGCACAAAAAGCGGAGAAAGTATATCGTGTGATCTGCGGTATCGGTGAGAAGATCAAATGAGCGGATTACTTGGGATGTCAACTTTAGATACCTTTCTGTATGGCACGATCGTGATCTTCCTTGGTTTTCTGCTGGATCTTTTGTTTGGAGATCCCATCGGACGTTTTCATCCGGTCTGTATGATCGGCAAAGTGATCAGCCTTTTGGAAAAAGTTCTGTACAGAAAAGAACATTCCGATGGCAGAAAATTCCGGAGGGGATTGCTGCTGGTCATTCTGGTATTGCTGACCACATTGGTCGTGACCTTTGGTGTTTTTTATGGTATCCTGCGGCTGCATTTCCTGGCAGGGGTTCTGTTTGCGGCACTATTGTGTGACAGTACACTGGCCATGCGCGATCTGCAGCTGGAGAGTATGAAGGTATACAAAGCGCTGGGGGCAGAAGAGGATGCGCTGGAAAAGGGAAGAGAAGCCGTATCACGGATCGTCGGCAGGGATACACAGATGCTGGATGAAAAAGGCGTGATGCGGGCAGCGGTTGAAACCGTTGCAGAAAACACGACGGATGGTGTAGTAGCTCCGCTCTTTTATCTGTTCCTGGGCGGACCGGTACTCGCCATGGTCTATAAGGCGATCAATACGATGGACTCGATGCTCGGATATAAAAATGAAAAATATCTTTTTTTTGGCAGGGCAGCCGCAAAGCTGGATGATATCGCAAACTTTATACCGGCCAGGATCGCAGCGCTGTTATGCTGTTTTTCGGCAATGCTGGCCGGCTACGATTCCAAAGGGGCTTATCGGATCTGGAAGCGTGACCGCTTTAATCATGAGAGCCCCAATTCCGCGCAGACGGAAAGCGCGTGCGCCGGAGCTCTGGGTATACGGTTAGCCGGGGATGCCTGGTACTTCGGAAAGAAAAAAGAAAAACCGTTCATTGGCGATGCCACGCGGGAGATCGAGCGAAAAGATATTTTCCGGGCAAATGTGCTGATGTATGTCACCGCGTTTCTTGTGCTGCTGATCGGACTGATCTTGCGTGTATGTATCATGTTATTGATCCGATGATCGTTAAAACAGCCCGAAGCACATACTGCTACGGAAAATGGATGGGGGATATATGAAATGAGTAAAAAGATCATGGTGCAGGGGACGATGTCTAATGCCGGAAAAAGTCTGATCACGGCAGGGCTGCTTCGTGTCTTTGCAAAAGACGGCCATAAAGCGGCGCCGTTTAAGTCCCAGAATATGGCACTCAATTCCTTTGTGACGAAGGAAGGGCTTGAGATCGGACGCGCCCAGGCAATGCAGGCGGAAGCGGCCATGACGGAAGTGATCGCCGCGATGAATCCGATCCTGTTAAAGCCAAACAGTGATACCGGATCCCAGGTGATCGTAAACGGGGAAGTCCTTTCGGATATGCCGGCAAAGGAATATTTCCGGTATAAAAAGAAACTGGTGCCGGATATTTTAAAGGCATTTCATTCTCTTGAGGAACAGTACGATACGATCGTGATCGAAGGCGCCGGCAGTCCTGCGGAGATCAATCTGAAACAGGAAGACATCGTGAATATGGGCATGGCGGAAATGGTGGATGCGCCGGTCCTGCTGGCGGCGGATATTGACCGCGGTGGTGTATTTGCGCAGATCTACGGAACGGTGATGCTTCTGGAACCGCATGAACGTGAACGGATCAAGGGGATCATCATCAATAAATTCCGTGGGGATGTGGCACTATTGAAACCGGGCATCGAGCAGATCGAGGCGCTTTGCGGGATCCCGGTGGTCGGAGTTTTGCCTTATCTGAAAGTAGATATTGATGAAGAAGACAGTCTGAGCGAGCGGATCGGGATGCGTCACGGCGAAGGCGCTTTAAAGATCGCTGTAGTACGTCTGCCGCATATTTCCAATTATACCGACTTTGCACCACTGGAAGAAGAGAGCATGGTTTCGCTTTGCTATACGGTAAAGAAGGAAGAATTACAGAAAGCGAATGTGATCATCCTTCCCGGAAGCAAGAATACTCTGGGAGATCTTCAGTGGCTGAAGGAAACCGGGCTGGATATCGTGATCAAACGCTGTGCAAAGCAGGGGACAGTAGTCTGCGGCATCTGTGGTGGTTATCAGATGCTCGGGGAGACGATCACGGAGGGACAAACGGTGGTAAACGGTCTTTCGCTGCTTCCGGCGGATACGGTGTTTGCCGAACAGAAAGTCCGAACCAGAGTACAGGGGCGTGTGACCACGTTAAACGGAGATCATACATCACTTTCCGGGCTGGAACTGGAAGGATACGAGATCCATATGGGGGTGAGCAGGCTGCATCCGGAGGCACAGCCGTTCTGCAGCCTGACGGATCAGAACGGGGAGACAAAAGAGGATGGCTGCGTGAACGGGCAGATCTTCGGCACTTATCTGCACGGTCTCTTTGATGCGGATGCATTCTGCATGGTCTTTTTGCAGTATGCCTGCAAACACGCCGGGATCCCCTGGAGGGCAGAAGCGCCTGTAGACCGGAATGCCTACCGTCAGCAGCAGTACGACATCCTGGAGAAGGCAATACGCGAGAATCTCGATATGGAAGCAATCTATAAGATGCTGCGGTAAACCGGAGTTTGTAAAGGAGAAAACATGGAACGGGATGAATTGACTTACTATGCGCCTTCCGAGATCGAGAAGCGAAGCTTCGAGATCATCACGGAGGAACTGAAGAATATACCGCACGAAGAATGGGAAGAAAAGAAGGCGTTGGTGATCAAGCGTGTGATTCATACGACTGCGGATTTTTCCTTTGCGGAGAGCCTTTGCTTTTCGGAAGATGTGGTGGATAAGGCATTGCAGTATCTGCGGGACGGTGCTTCGATCATCACGGACACATCGATGGCGATGTCCGGGATCAACAAGAAGAAGCTTTCTTCTTTAGGAGGAAGTGTGCACTGCTTTATGGCGGATGAAGAAGTGGCAAAGGAAGCAAAGGCGCGCGGCATCACCAGAGCAAGTGTGAGCATGGAACGGACGGCAGCGATGGGAGAAGACTTTATTTATGCCGTGGGGAATGCGCCGACGGCATTGGTGACACTTTTTGACATGGTAAAGGCAGGGCAGCTGCATCCGAAACTGATCATCGGCGTGCCGGTCGGTTTTGTGAATGTGGTGGAAGCCAAGGAGCTGATCATGCAGCTGGACGTGCCGTATATCGTAGCACGCGGAAGGCGGGGCGGAAGCAATGTAGCGGCTGCAATCTGTAACGCACTGCTGTATCAGGTGTAAGCAGCCACAGGGACAGCAGCCACAGGGACAGCAGCCACAGGGACGGTTCTCCGGCCCAAAATGAGCCAGAGAACCGTCCCCATGGCTAACGGAGAGGATAAAACTATGTATATCAATTTACTGCGACATGGAGAAACGAAAAGACAAAAAGAAAAACGCTATTATGGCAAGACCGATGCAGCATTGTCGGAAGAAGGCAGGGCTAAATTGTTTGCATCCGGAAATAAGCCGGAGCGAGTATATGTTTCCGGATTGTCCCGCAGCCGGCAGACGGCGGAGATCATTTATCCGGGAGCTGAGTATATCGTGGTTCCAGAGCTTAATGAAATGGATTTCGGGGACTTTGAAGGAAAGAACTGGTATGAAATGAAAGACGATCCGGAGTATCAGGCCTGGGTGGATTCGGAGTGTACGGGCCGGTGCCCCGGCGGCGAGAGCAAGACGGAGTTTTCCGGGCGGATCTGTAAAGCGATGACGGAACTGGTTGCGCGGGAGACAAAGGAAGGGCGGAATGAGGTCTTTATCGTAGCGCATGGCGGTACCATTATGGCATCCCTGGAACGTTTCGGTACCGATCGGAACGGAGAGTACTACGAATGGCTGCCAGGATACGGGGAAGGCTATCGGATCGAATGTACTTGGAAAGGGACGGATATGCAGTGGTCGGTGATCCGCAGACTTTCTTATGATAAATCCGCAGGAAGGATACATCTTTATTACGGAGAAGGTCGCGGAAAGACAAGTATTGCCATGGGAACGGCACTGCGGGCGTTACGCGCGGGACGGCAGGTAAAGATCGTTCAGTTTTGCAAAAGCAAAGGGAGCGGTGAAACGGAACAACTTGAAAAACTTGGGGCAATGGCATATTACGGTAAGGAAGGCGCCGGTTTTGTTTCCGCAATGAATGAAGCACAGAAAAAAACACTGAAGGAAAAACAGACAGATCTGCTGAAAGAGATCCTGTTTGCACCGATCCCGTATCCGGAAGGGAGTTTATTGATCCTGGATGAGGTGTGTGCGGCGCTGGAGCAGGATGTTCTTGACGAAGCAACGGTATGGGATACGGTCGTACGAAAAAAATCTCCGATCGAGATCATTATGACCGGCCGGCACCCGAAGGGCTGGATGCTTGCGGCATCTGATTATGTGACGGAACTGAAAGAGTTACAACATCCGTATCACGACGGACTGACGGCACGGGCCGGGATCGAATTCTGAACCAAAAAGTCTTTTGCATAAATAAGCAAAGGACTTTTTTCTTTTTTATAGAGATGACACTCGAAGTTTACATAAACGCGCCAAATCGGTGCTTGACAAAAATGTACAAAAAAACTGAAAAAAATTTATGTAAAAATTGTACAAAAATCAATTTACAAAGTCATGGCTATCTGATAATATTTGATTAAGAAATGCTAGTATACAAGTACACTACCGTGAAAATGCAGGCAAAGAGAGAGAGGGGACGATGGTAAAATATAAAAAATTACCCCGTGAGACGGCAAGAGATTATGCGCTCAGGGTGTTAAAAGACAGTATTCTCTCTTTTGAGCTGGAGCCGGGGACAGCGGTATCCGAAAATGAGATCGCTGCGGAGCTCGGGATCTCACGTACACCGGTCAGAGAAGCGATCATCGAACTCAGCAAAGCTTATCTGATCGAGATCTTTCCGCAAAAGGGAAGCTTCATTTCACTGATCGATCCGAAAATGGTGGAGGAAGCCAGATTTTTAAGAAAGATTACGGACATTGCGGTGATCGAGGAAGTATGTGAGATTGCGGAGGAAGCAGATATCGCACTTTTGGAGGACAATGTGGCGCTTCAGGAGTTTTATCTTTCCAAAGGCATGACAGAAAAACTGTTTGATCTGGACAACCAGTTTCACAAGAGTATTTACGACATTGCCAACAAAGATATCATTTATGAGATTCACTCCACATTGATGATCCATTTTGACAGAGTACGTAATCTGTCAGTGGAGACGGCGAAGGATTTCAAGGTAGTAGGAGATCATCGGGCTATGCTCGAAGCGATCAAGGCGGGGGATAAACAGGCAGCCGCCGCGCTCGTGGACAAGCATTTGAACAGATATCCGATCGATGAAAAAGCGATCAGAGAGCATAAGCCGGATTATTTCAAAGAGTAAGGAGGTAGAAAAAGTGGCTAGAAAGAAGAAACAAGTACAAGTAGAAAAGAAACCATTCACAAAAGAGGATCTGTGGATCTATGTAAAAAGGTATTGGCAGCTGTATCTTTTGCTGCTGCTTCCGCTGATTTATTTTCTGGTATTTAAGTACAGTCCGATGTACTACATTTTGATCGCATTCAAAAAGTACAGTATCGTGCAGAAAGTATCGGAAATGCCCTGGGCAAAGAACCATGGTTTTGAGTATTTCCTGAAGGCATTCAAGAATAAGGACTTTATCAACGCGCTGCGCAATACGGTCTTCCTGAACCTGTTCGATATCATCGTAGGTTTCCCGGTGCCGATCATCTTTGCGCTGCTGCTGAATGAGCTTCGTTTCAAATTCTTTAAGAAAACGGTACAGACGGTAGCCTATATGCCGCACTTCCTTTCCTGGGTCATCATTTACGGTTTGGCAATGCAGCTGTTCTCACCGACCAACGGTTTTGTAAATATGGTGATCACCAAGCTGGGAGGAGAAGCGGTTCACTTCCTGGACGATCCGAACAAGTGGGTAGGAACCTATATCGGTCTCGGTGTATGGCAGTCCTTCGGTTGGAACTCCATTATCTACCTGGCAGCAATCTCCGGTATCTCTCCGGAGCTTTATGAGGCGGCTTCCGTAGACGGCGCGAACCGTTTCCAGAAGATGTGGCACATCACACTTCCGGGTATCCGCCCTACTATCGTGGTACTTCTGATCCTGGCACTTGGTAATGTCCTTGGTTCCGGATTCGACAGACCTTACGTATTACAGAACAACCTGGTTATGAAGAATGCGGAAGTTATCGCAACATTCGTTTACAAATACGGTATCAAGGGGTTGCAGTTCTCCCTTACCACAGCGGTTGGTCTGTTCCAGTCCATCGCAAACGTAATATTCCTGTTGCTTGCAAACTGGTTCTCCCGTAAGATGGGCGAGCGCGGAATTATGTAAGGAGGTTGTCTGAAGATGAAAGTAGAAATGCAAAACCCGACAGTTAATGTCAGCCGATTAAAAACAAAAGTAGGAGACTGGGTGATCGTTGCCCTCTGCGTGATCATTATGATCATCTGCCTGTTGCCGATGGTCAACCTGCTGGCAAGATCCCTGTCTTCCAATGAATATCTGATCCGTCACGAAGTATACCTGTTGCCGAAGGGGTTCAACACCAGCGCATACACCACGGTATTTAAGGATCCGAAGTATTTAAGATCCTTTGCCTGGACAGCTTTTCTGACACTGGTTTGTACATTTGTCAGCCTTCTGATGAGTACTCTTTGTGCATATCCGCTGATCTTTGGTCAGCTGAAGGGCAGAAAGATCTTCAACGTGATCATTACCATTACAATGTTCTTCAATGCAGGTACCATCCCGAACTACCTGCTGATGCAGAACCTGAAGCTTCTGGATAACCCGCTGGTACTGATCATCCCGGGATGCTTAAGCGTGTACAATATGATCATTCTGCGAAGCTTCTTCTACGGTATTCCGGACTCTTTGAGAGAAGCAGCAGAGATCGACGGCGCAAGCTATTGGACGATCCTTTGGAATGTGTACATTCCGTTGTCCAAGCCGGTACTGGCTACCCTGGCTCTGTTCTATGCAGTAGGCCGCTGGAATGGTTATTCCGATGCCCTCCTGTATATGAAGAAAGAGCAGTTTTACCCGCTGCAGCTGCTGATCTATAATATCCTGCAGAACGTAAACCAGATCGAAGTGACTACGCAGGAAGGTTTCTCGACACCGGGTCTTCAGGAATCGATCCGAGCAGCAGTCGTTATGTTCTCGACTGTGCCGATCCTTTGCATCTATCCGGGACTGCAGAAGTACTTCATCCAGGGTGTTACCATTGGTGCGGTAAAAGAGTAATAATGAACAAAATATGAATGCAATATTAATGAGATATTAACGTATTGCGAAGCGAATGTGAACATGTTATTATGATTTTGACGGCGACAGAGCCGCAAAATATAAACCAATTCACTTACGAAATTAATGTAAGAAGGAGGAAAACAAATGAAGAACAGAATTTTGTCAATTCTTTTGACAGGGTCTATGGTTCTCTCCCTTGCTGCATGCGGCACGGAAGATAAGCCTGTTACCCAGACCGGTGGTGGAACAGCTGAGCCGACCGAGGAAGTAAAGGCTTCCGAGATCTTCGAAGAGCCTCAGGAGAACATCGAGGGCGGAAGCAGCTCCGAGCTGGTAGACGGTAAGTTTGCCGAGACCAGAAAGATCACTGTTGAGATCTACGATCGTGGTAATGACGGCGGTTCTGATCCGACCAACAACATGTATACCGATTACATCAAAAAAGGTATGCTGGAAGACCACAACGTAGAGGTTGAGTTCGTTAAGGTTCCGCGTTGGACTGAGACCGATGAGATCAACAACCTGCTGGCTGCAGGTACGGCTCCGGACATCTGCCTGACCTATTCTTATCCGACCATTCAGACCTATGCTGACATGGGTGGTGTGATCGATCTGCAGGATCTGGTAGTTGACAACAAGAACGATATCCCGCATCTCTGGGAGTGGCTGGGTACCACCAATATGTACTGGGACAAGAGTGTTGAAGATGGTACTCTGTGGGCAATTGAAGGTAAGCGTGCAAACAACAACCGTATCGTTACCTACATCCGTAAGGACTGGCTGGATACTCTGGGACTGAAAGAGCCGACCACGAGAGAAGAGTTCTACGAATGCATCTGTGCATTCCGTGACAACGCAGATCAGCTGCTTGGCAAGGATGCAAAGCAGATGGTTCCGTTCTCCGTATCCTCTGACGTAGGCTGGAGAGCAGCGCTGATCATCGAGTCCTTTATGGATCCGGACATCACAGACAAAGAGTTCTATGTAAACGGCTTTGATGACAGAAAGCTGACCCAGAACGGTACCAAGGAAGCTATCCAGCTTCTGAACCAGTGGTACAACGAAGGCCTTATGTGGAATGACTTTGCAATCGCAGAGTCCAACACTGAGGATGATATGATGAAGGCTGGTTATGTTGGTGCATTTATGCACAACTGGGACTATCCTTTCCGTAACGGTGAGGACTCCATCAATGCTAACCTTCAGAGAAACGTTGGCGAAGATGCGAAGTTTGTAGCAATTGACTGCTTCGAAAACTCCAAGGGCGAATATGTGAAGTATTGCGATTCCACCGCTGGTGACCGTAAGATCTTCTTCCCGACCACCAATGATGAGCCTCTGGCATCTCTGCTGTATCTGGATTGGATCTCTGATCCGGAACACATTGAGTACCTGCAGGTTGGTGATGAGGGCGTGACCCACAATGTAACTGCTGACGGCGCTTATACCTTTATGCCGGCTACCGGTGATGCGATCATGAACTCCGGTCAGAACATCGATATGACGATTACCTGCAACGGTCTGCACCTGTCCAGCGAAGAACTGACTCTGGCATCTCTGGCAAACAACTACCCGCCTTGTGATCCGGAAGATGTTGCAAAGGCAAACGAAGTAGCTTGCAATGGCAAGAGACCTTCCAAGAACGCGAAGATCACTTCCATCGAAGCTGAAACCGGTATGGGTGAAGCTCTGAATGGTAAGAGAGATGTTATCTACGATACCTGCATGAGCTGCAAGCCGGAAGAGTTTGATGCTAAGTGGGAAGAGCTGATGACAGATTATCTGACCTCCGGTGGTCAGGCGATCATCGACGAGCGTACCGAAAGATGGGAAGCTCAGTATGGCACCAAGGATATGCTTGACTAATTCAGGCAGGATCATCACAGATGTAAAGTAATTTAGGATGACGCTCCGCGAAAGCGGGGCGTCATTTGTAAAAAGAGTGTAAGCGTTTAAATTTGATTTATTTGGGAATGTTTGAATGGAGGATAGGATGGCAAAGTTCGAACTGACAAAAGAGAAGGCTTGTGCGTTTGTTTATGAACAGGAATGTTGTTCCGGTATTAAGAAGATTGCAGATAAAGTAAGTAAAGATTTTGAACTTGTTTTCGGAAAGAAACCTGAGATCCTGGAAAGTGAAAACGGAAAGATCCCGGATTTTTCGGGTATCGAGATCGTATTTGGCATCGTGGGCAAAAGCCCGGCGGTAGATGCATTAGCAAAAGACGGAAAGATCGATGTTTCCGGGATTACCGGAAAACGTGAAGTATATGGGATATTTGCACCGGCAGAGGATCTGCTGGTGATCGCAGGAAGCGATAAGAGAGGTGTGATCTACGGCTTGTTCCGGATCTCGGAAGAGCTGGGAGTTTCACCGTATGTAAACTGGTCCAACCTGAAACCGGCACGTAAAGATTACGTGGTATTGACGGATGAGGTATTTGCTGTATCCAAAGAGCCTTCGGTAGAATACCGCGGTTTCTTTATCAATGATGAATGGCCGGCGTTCGGTACCTGGTGTAATAAGCATTTCGGCGGGTTCACGGCCGAGATGTATGAAGGCGTATTTGAGTTGCTGCTTCGTATGAAGGGCAATTATCTGTGGCCGGCAATGTGGTCTTCCTGCTTTGCGGAAGACGGACCGGGACTGGCCAGCGCAGAACTGGCGGATGAACTGGGCGTGGTCATGGGACTTTCCCATCATGAACCTTGTCTGCGTCACGGAGAAGAATATAAACATGTGCGCGGTAAGGATTCCATTTACGGAGATGCATGGAATTTCCATGCAAACACGGAAGGGATCACTCGTTTCTGGAGAGACGGTCTGAAGCGAAACGGGCATCTGGAAAACGTGATCACCGTAGGTATGCGTGGGGAATGTGATTCCACGATCCTCGGAAAGGAAGCAACTCTTGCCGATAATATCAATCTGCTGCGTGACGTATTGCGAACGCAGGAAAAACTGATCAAGGAAGAAGTAAATGAGGATCTGAGCAAGGTTCCGAGAATGATCGCACTTTACAAAGAGGTGGAAGCATTCTATTACGGCGATAAGGATACACCGGGACTTCGCGAGGGCTGTCCGGAACTGGAGGACGTGATCCTGATGCTCTGCGAAGATAACCAGGGATATCTGCGCAGCCTGCCGGATGAGCAGATGCGGAAGCATCCCGGCGGTTTCGGTATGTATTATCACTTTGATTATCACGGAGATCCCATCTCCTATGAGTGGATCAATTCCACGCATCTGCCGGAAGTATGGCAACAGATGACGACGGCTTATGAGCATGGCGTTCAGCGGCTGTGGATCGTCAATGTCGGGGATCTGGGGCTCCAGGAACTGCCGCTTTCCTATTTCTTAAGTCTGGCTTATGACTATGATAAATGGGGGAAATGCGGACCGCAGTCTGCAGCAGAGTACCTGCGTATGTGGACGAAGAAGCAGTTCGGACATGTATTTGATGAAAAAGAGCAGGAGAAACTGACGGATATCGTATTCCGCGCAGAGCGAATGATCCATAACCGCAGGCCGGAGCATATGAGAGATGATATCTATCATCCGGTAGCGGATTATGAAGCCGAACGTCTGCTGGCGCAGATCGAAGAGATTACAAATACGTATACCACGCTGGAAGAGAAGCTTTCCGGAAGTACAAAAGCGGCGCTTTATGAACTGATCGGATACAGTCTGCTGGGCGGCTTGAATCTCCTGAAGATGTGGATCCTGTGTGGCAGAAACCATTACTTTGCATCCATCGGCGCTGTGGTTGCAAACCGGTATGCGGATGAGACCAGAGAATGTCTGCGTATGGATCAGGAGCTGAAGGATAAACTGCAGAAACTGGAAATGTGGAAATGGGACGGATTCGGCGAAGCTCCGCACATCGGCTTTAAGCAGTGGAATATGGAAGAATCCGCTAATCCGGTATTGCATTCAGTGATCCCGGTGAAGTATCGTGCGCTGACAGCAGGGCTTTTGGGTGAACCCGGCAGCACACAGGGCTGTGACTGGAGCGGAAAGATGCTTCCGTTGCGCAAGTTCCGCAAGGAAGATGCAAAGTGTGCAGAAGCGGGATTCTTTATCGCGGATTGCGGTGAACAGAAGGTATCTTACACCATCGAGACAACAGCAGATTGGCTCAAGTGTGATCGAAGCTCCGGGGAAGTATCGCTGACAGATCCGTATCATGAGATCCGCGTAACGATCGACAAGGATCCGAAGAATACAGAGCCGGCGATGATCCTGGTGAAGTATGAATACGGTACCATCCGGATCAAGGTAGAGCCGCCGAAGGGCGCGCCGGAAGGGGAAGCCTTCCTGGAGCGCAACGGATGTGTCGTGATGGATGCAGCGCATTATGCGGCAAAGCAGGATAAGGACAATGCAAAGCTTTATGTGGTTAATGATCTGGGCCGCAGGGAAGATGGTGTAGCCCTGTATCCGCAGACGGTGCGCATTGCAAGCCCGGAAGATGCTCCGTACGCGGATTACAATTTTGTGACAGAACAGGACGGCAACTATGAAGTGCGATTCCAGATGCTACCGACCAATACGTATCGCCATACCTTGCCGGTAGATCTGTATTATTCGATCGATGGCGGTGAGATCCGTAAGGTGAATGCGATCGCAGCGACCCGGGTTCCGGGCGCAACCTATGACTGGGCGATCGGAGTACTGGAGCATATGCGAATAGTCGGAGAATCCTGTGACCTGAAGGCAGGGCGGCATACGCTGCGGTATTACGGCACCGATCCGGAAAACGTAGCAGAGCGCATTATGATCGTTCGGGAGAAGAAACAGCAGTTTATGCCGCATATCCGTCCGGATTCCGGAAAGTCCTATCTGGGGCCGGATGAGAGTATGAAGATTTAGAGATATAATTTAAAGCAGTTACGATATATAAAGCCCTGCTTCATTCCGGTTTCCCCTTTGCGGGAAGCTGACGGATGAGGGGAATACAGAAAGTGTTAGTATTACTTATTTTTATATGAGCACATCAGAGAAAGGAGAAAGAAAACCATGAAAATGAGTTTTCGGTGGTATGGCAGCGGAAATGATACGATCAGCTTAGCGCAGATCAAGCAGATCCCGGGCGTGGAAGAGATCGTCTGGGCGCTCCATGAAAAAATGCCCGGTGAAATCTGGGAAATCGAGGAGATTCAGAAAGTAAAGGATGAACTGGATCAGTACGGATTCGGTATGGAGGTTGTAGAATCCGTAAATGTTCACGATGATATTAAGACGGCCGGACCGGGAAGAGATAAATATATTGAGAATTATATTCAGACGATCCGCAATCTGTCGAAATTCGGCGTGAAGGTGATTTGCTATAACTTTATGCCGATCTTTGACTGGACGAGAACCGATCTGTTCCATCCGCTTCCGGATGGCTCTACGGCGTTGTACTATGAGAAGTCCAAGATCAAACAGGATCCGAAGGAGATGGCAGAATATATCTTAAAGGAATGTGAAGGCTTTACCATGCCCGGCTGGGAACCGGAGCGTCTGGCAAAACTGGAAGAGCTTTTTGCAATGTATGCGCCGGTAGATAAGGAAACATTGTGGGAGAACCTGAAGTATTTCCTGTCCAAACTGATGCCGGTATGTCATGAGTGCGGTATCAAAATGGCAATCCATCCGGATGATCCGCCATGGGATATCTTCGGTCTGCCGCGTCTGATCGTAGACGAAGCCAGTGTGGAAAGATTCCTGACTATGGTAGACGATCCTTACAACTGCTTAACGCTCTGCACCGGATCCTTAGGCTCCAATCCGAACAATACGGTTGCCGAGATCGTAAAGAAGCATGCGGACCGTGTGGCATTTGCACACATCCGTAACGTGAAGCATTATGAAAACGGTGACTTCAGTGAAGTATCTCACAGAGACTGCGACGGCGACGTAGGTGTGCTGGATATCATTAAGGCATTCCACGATGCAGGTTTCGACGGATATATCCGTCCGGATCATGGCCGGCATATCTGGGGTGAGAAGTGCAGACCGGGTTATGGACTGTACGACCGCGCGCTGGGCATTATGTACATCCTGGGTGCATGGGATATGCTGGACAAGATTAAGGCTTAATACTGGCGTTATCTGAGTTTTTTTATCGGAAAATGAAAGCTTGCACCTTGCCTTCCCCTTGAGGGGAAGGTGGCGCGTCAGCGCCGGATGAGGTGGACTTAAAGGGTGTGAAAGAAAGCGAGGAAAAAATGGAACTTACATTAAAGAGTATCACCGAAGAAAAAGCGCAGTGGGAAGCCGCAGGCGTAAAGCTCCCGACTTATGATATCCCGAAACTGCGCGCAAATACAAAAGATTACGTACAGTGGGTGCATTTCGGAACCGGTAATATCTTTCGTGATTTTATTGCAGGTCATGCAAATAAACTGCTGAACGAAGGCAAGATGAATACCGGTATCGTAGCCGTGGAAGGTTTCGATAACGAAGTGATCGATCTGGGCTATGCCCCGTACGATATGCTGACTCTGTCCGTAGGACTGCGCTGCGATGGCGGTGTAGATCTGAAGGTACAGGCCGGTATTGCGGAAGCCATCAAAGCATCCGAGGATATCAAGAGGCTGTGGGAGATCGCCAAAATGCCGTCTCTTCAAATGGTTTCCTATACGATCACCGAAAAAGGTTATGTGGTAAAAGGCGCAGACGGTAATGCTACCGCATTTGCGCAGAAGGATATCGACAACGGTCCTGAGCAGCCGGTTTCCACGATGGGAATGAGCGCAGCTATGCTGTATCAGCGTTATCTGGCAGGAAAGGCTCCGGTAGCATTTGTCAGCATGGATAACTGCAGCGGCAACGGTGATAAGTTAAAAGATGCCGTTCTGTTCATCGCGCAGAAGTGGATTGAAGCCGGCAAGGCAGAGGCCGCTTTTATCGACTATCTGAAAGACGAATCTAAGGTATGCTTCCCGTGCACGATGATCGACAAGATCACACCGCGGCCGGATACCAGTGTGGCAAAGACACTGGAAGATAAGGGCATCAAGGGAATGCAGCCGTTTAAGACGAGCAAGAATACTTTCATTGCTCCGTTTGTAAATGCGGAGATCCCGCAGTATCTGGTGGTGGAGGATAAGTTCCCGAACGGTCGGCCTGCTCTGCAGGATGCCGGCGTATATATGACGGACCGTGCTACGGTAGAGGCGGCAGAGCGTATGAAAGTACAAAGCTGCTTAAATCCGCTGCACACCGGTCTCGCAGTTACCGGATGTCTGCTTGGTTTCAACAAGATTTCCGAAGAGATGAGTGATCCGGATCTGAAGAAACTGCCGTACGGACTTGGCAAAGAAGGCTTGGAAGTGGTCTGTGATCCCGGCATCATCAAGCCGGCTGACTTTTTGAAGGAAGTACTGGAAGACCGTCTGCCGAATCCGTTCCTGCCGGATACCCCGCAACGTATCGCCTGCGATACCAGCCAGAAGGTACCTATCCGTTTCGGACAGACCTTGCGTTCCTATGTAGAGCTTAAACGTGAAGGGGAACTGGAACAGGTACCGTTTGTACTTGCTGCATGGCTGCGTTATCTGAGCGGCTATGATGATAACCTGGAGCAGATGGAGCTGAGCCCGGATCCGGAACTGGAGAGCTTATCCAAGCGTCTGGAAGTTTACAAGCCCGGAACGGAGATCAGTGATCTGTCCGTGATCGAGGATCTGCTGAAAGAGACAAGATACTTTGGACTGGATGTGACGAAGTATGCGGCTCTTACTGATAAAGTAAAGGCATATTACAAAAAGATGATGAGCGGAAAAGGCGCGGTAAGAGAGGCGCTGCGCGAAGCGGTAAAGAGTGTTTAATAACAGGTGGTTGTAAATACGATACCAATAGTGATCAAAAAACGCGGGGAAATGGCTCCCCGCGTTTTGATCATTATTGGAAAGTGTTCCGTTACTTTAAGGCGTTACGAAGTAACCGGATCATATCTTCATAGGCTGCAAGAAGTTCCTCGTGGCCGTTTAATACGGTATCCGCATCCGATTCTTTGGAGGCTTTCTCGAGCGCAAAGGCTTTTTCTGCCAATTCATTGGCGCCTATGGTCCTGGAGGAACTCTTCAATGCATGTGCAATGATGGAATAGTTCTCCCAATCCTGTTCTTTCAGATATTCTTCAAGTTTACCGCAGCGATCATCATATTCCTCGATATACTGGGAAAGGATCTCTTTATAAAAATCTTCGGAGTCCATACAGTAAACGAGAGCGGATGCGGTATCCAGTCCGGCAGCGTTCAGAACGGGTATGAAAGAGGAAGCTTTCTCTTTCGCGTCTTCCGTGCTGTCCGGTAGGACAGTTTCCAGCTTATCCGCCGGAAGATAGTTCAGCAGCGCCTGCTCCAGCAGGTTTCCGGCGATGGGTTTGGTCAGATAGTCCAAAAAGCCTTCTGAAATATAACGTTCTCTTGCACCACGGATCGCATCGGCTGTCAGGCAGATGAAAGGAGTGTCAGCATTCTTTGCATCCGGAAGTTCCTTAATGGCATTCATAGCCTGTGTACCGCTCATACCGGGCATTCGTTGATCCATCAGGATCAGATCATAAGCGTTTTCCCGGGCAAGGGCAATGGCATCCGTACCGCTTAGGGCGGTATCGATCTGTATTTTTGTTTTCTTCAGAAGATTAACGGCAACGGTAAGATTCATTCGGGTATCGTCCACGACCAGGATCCGCGCATCCGGAGCATGGAAAGATTCGTGATAGCGCGCTGCTTCGGAGCGTACCACAGCAGGCTGACGGTAATCCCCCAAAGGTTTGGGATCTTCGATCCTCTGCCAGAGTTCAAACGAGAAAACGGAACCTTTTCCGTAGGTGCTCTCGACTTTGAGTTCACTGTCCATCAGTTTTAACAGACTGGTGGTAATGGAGATGCCGAGACCGGTGCCTTCAATGTTGTGATTTTTCTTTTCATCCAGGCGTTCGAAAGATTCAAAGAGCCGGTCCATATCACTTTCGCGTATGCCGATGCCGGTATCGGCAACGGAAAAATACAGCAGTACTTTGTCTGCGGTGTTTTCTTCTGCGCGTATCGTTAAGGTGACGGAACCTTCCGGCGTATACTTTACTGCATTGGTAAGCAGATTCAGGATGATCTGATTGATGCGTGTATCATCGCCGTACAGCTGTGAGGGAATGGCGGGATCGGCATCGATCGTAAAGAGTAAGCCCTTGGCCTCTGCGCGTTCCTGAATGGAATTGACCAGGTAAGTGATCAGCGCGTGGACGCTGTAGGAAACCGGGATGATCTCCATCTTGCCGTCTTCGATCTTGGAAAAATCCAGAATGCTGTTAATGAGCTGCAGGAGATTACGGCCGGAAACCTCGATGTTTTCTGCATATTCCAGAAGACTGTCCTGATCGGCCTCACGGAGTATCATTTGGTTCATGCCGAGAATCGCATTGATGGGAGTACGGATCTCATGAGACATATCAGCCAGAAATTTGCTTTTGGCCTTATTGGCCTCATCGGCAGCGCTTTTTTCCAGTCGCAGCATTTCGGACTCATATTCCTGACGTTGTTTGAGAGCATTCATTTCTTCCATCTTGCGGTTGTTGGCCTGTTCGTTCATATAACCGAGATAGTAGAAGAAGGTGATAAGGGCAAAGATCGTAAGGGAAACCAGGACATTGATCACCAGCTGCGAACGAACGTCTTCAAACAGATCGGTATTGTCTACTACGACAAAGACGTACCACTGCTCCATAACACGGCTGACAAAGACCGTGCTGTCGGTATCATTGATGATGGTATGAATACGACCATGCTCTGTGGTGATCAGCTGCTCTAAAACATCTTCTCCATAGACGTCCTTAAAATCCTGTCCGTTCAGCTCGGTATCCTTATGGGATACGATAAAACCGTCCCGGTTGACGATCATGGCATATCCGTTTCCGGAGAGTTCTACCTGTTCTGTTGTTTCCTGGATATGATTAACGATCACGTCCAGTGAGACTACATTGCTGTTGGTTCCGTCTTCCAGCATTTTAGTGATGGTGATGACCACGTCCTGGGTCTGGGCATCCACATAGGGGGAGATGATGACCACTTCACCATTTGCGGCAAGAGCGGAGAGATACCATTCCCTGGCGGAGGCATCATAACCCTCAGGCGGCACCCATCCGAGCCCATCCAGATATTCACCGCGGATGTAACCGTACAGTCCGGTGAAGTTTTCATCCAGCTGGTTGGCCTGCATAGAGGTCTGGTCCAGGATATACTGCTCGATCGCCTCCTGGGAATCACCGTTTTTCAGCATCAGTTCGATGGAATCGGCGGTAACTTTCAGGGTGGACATGGCTTTGGTCAGGTAGTTTTCCAGATCCGTTGCGGTGGAAACGGCTTTGTCTTCACCGGCATCGTAGACGGCGGTTACGGAAGCACGGTAATAGATGATGGAATTATAAACCGTTGCAAAGATCATCAGAAGTAGTGTTACGATGATGGTGAAGACAAGGTTGAAGTGATTGCGCTTGGAACGGACAGGAAGAGATTCTGTTTTGATACGCAGTTTGTATCTTTGCGCGACCATATAAATGACGGTCAGGATCACAAGTACCAGAAAGACCGAGATCAGAAACAGCACGAGTGCAATGATATTGTATACGCTGGTACCGTCCAGATCTTCCGGAAGCAGTTTTTTCATCCAGAGCGCAAGATAATAGCCACCGAAACAGCAGCCGATGGTGATACAGGTAACGATCATCTGAAGAAGGATCTGGGAACGGGTTTCGGAGTAGTCATCTTTTGCAGCTTCCAGGCCTTCGGCTTTGTAATCTTTTGCAGCGGCGCGTCCGAAGAACAGGACGATCACATAGCCGGCAAAAGCGAAGTAGTAATAGGGATTTTTCGGTTCACTCTCCCAGTCAAAACAGGAGGCGGTCCACATAGCATATTGTGTGATGATATAGAAAAGAATGGTGGTATGGAGATACGGAAAATGAACTTTTTTGGATGCATCCTTCCGGAATCTGTGCCAGTACAACAGGGCCTGGAGACAAAAACATGCAATAGCGGTGGAAAAACCGCATTGCCAGAGATTATTGAAAAAGCCGCCAAAGGAAATATATATGGAAAACTGATAAGCATTGAGTGGGATCGGGAGCAGCATAAGGGGATGGAAGTACCCCGCGCAATCTTTGGGACGGTTTCGTAAAACGGTCAGGAGCAGGATCAGATAGCCCAGATTCCAGCCGATATAGGCGATGATCGCGGAGACATCGGGCGAGTCGTTCATTACCAGGGAATAGATGGTCCAATAATAATCGCTTAGCATATCTGCCAGAAAAAAGACGGACAGATATAACCAGCCGCGCTTGGGAAACGCGATGTAGCGGAACATACAGATCAGAAGACCGATGATCGCAGCAGCGAGCATCAGGAGATTATCCAGGGCATCCATGCTCATAGAATATACTGTCTCCTCTATAAATTTTATTATAATATTATACTTCAGATATGGGATGGCGTCAATTTTAATAGGAAATGCAAACTACTTGTAGTGATGTTATCTGTATGCTAAAATATCAATATGTGTACGGATCTATGTGCACAAATCAGAAGGCAGGAAACACTGCCGGGGATTCCCGAAAGGAGAAGGGGTATGTATAAAGAGGAATATGAGCGCTGGCTGGCGTATGAGCTGGAGGATCCGGATCTGATGCCGGAGCTGCTGAAGGTGAAGGATCTGGATGAGGAGATCAAAGACCGTTTTGCGGTATCTCTGAAATTCGGTACGGCCGGGTTGCGCGGTACTTTGGGGGCAGGCACGAACCGTATGAATATCTGGGTGGTACGGCAGGCAACACAGGGACTGGCCAACTGGGTGCTGACCCAGGGCGGAACGCAGACCGTTGCCATTGCCTATGACAGCCGGTTGAAGAGTGATATATTTGCAAAAGAAGCGGCAGGCATACTGGCGGCAAACGGGATCAAAGTACGGATCTATGATGCTCTGATGCCGGTACCGGCACTTTCCTTTGCAACGAGATATTATAACTGCAATGCCGGTATCATGGTAACGGCATCCCACAATCCGGCGAAGTACAACGGATATAAGGCATACGGACCGGATGGCTGTCAGATGACGGATGATGCGGCAGCGATCGTCTACGATGAGATCCAGAAAACGGATGTACTGACCGGCGCAAAGAAGATCTCCTTTGCAGAAGGCGTGGAGAACGGTATGATCCGTTTTGTGGGGGATGACTGTAAGCAGGCATTTTATGAAGCAATCGAAGCCAGACAGGTACGTCCGGGCCTGGCAAAGACATCGGGACTGAAGCTGGTCTATTCACCGCTGAATGGTACCGGTCTTGTACCGGTTACAAAAGTGCTGAATGATATGGGGATCACGGATATCACGATCGTACCGGAGCAGGAGTATCCGAGTGGCTACTTTACCACATGTCCGTATCCGAATCCGGAGATCTTTGAGGCACTCAAATATGGCCTGGAACTGGCCAAAGAGACCGGGGCGGATCTGATGCTGGCAACGGATCCGGATGCGGACCGTGTAGGCATCGCAATGAAATGTCCGGATGGCAGTTATGAGCTGGTATCCGGGAATGAAATGGGAGTACTGCTGCTGGATTATATCTGCGCGGGACGGATCGAACAGGGCACGATGCCGAAGGATCCGGTAGCGGTCATGTCGATCGTATCGACGCCTCTGGCGGATGCCGTAGCAGAGCATTACGGCGTGGAACTGCGTCATACCCTGACGGGCTTTAAATGGATCGGAGATCAGATCGCAAAGCTCGAAGCCGCCGGAGAAGTGGATCGTTTTATCTTCGGCTTTGAAGAGAGCTACGGATATCTGGCAGGACCGTACGTACGTGATAAGGATGCCGTTGTGGCATCGATGCTGATCTGTGAGATGGCGGCATACTATCGCAGCAAAGGTTCTTCCATCAAGCAGCGCCTGGAGGAGATCTATGCACAGTACGGCAGATATCTGAATAAGGTAGATTCCTTTGAATTCCCGGGACTGTCCGGTATGGATAAGATGTCGGATATCATGAAAGGGCTGCGTGAGAATGCGCCGAAGGATTTTGCCGGAATTGCCGTTACTGGCGCGACGGATTTTAACGAGCCGGAAAAAACCGGACTTCCGAAGGCAAACGTGCTGATCTACAGTCTGGAGGACGGCTCTACCGTGATCGTTCGTCCCTCCGGTACCGAACCGAAGATCAAGACTTACTTTACCACGAAGGGGAAGGATCTGGCCGAGGCACAAGCAAAGAAGGATGCACTGGCCGAAGCTTGCAAGCCGATGCTGTCATAGAGATAGTGTCTTATAGATGCTGCCATAGAAAGGCAGAAACGGTTATAAGAAGATGTAAAAGTCTTACGTTATATTGTAAATAAGGGGTAAATGATGTAAGATAGGCGGGTAAGCGGAGTATTCTGCTTACCCGCTTTAACATGACAGGTCAAGCATTTCCTTGGCTTCCACTCAAGGGGAAGCCAAGAAACAGGGAGTGGCAAGGTTACGCAGTAAATCATTAGAAGGAGCTATATATCATGTATCAGAAAATAGTGCAGTTATTAATGTATGGTGACTTGCAGGAGAACAGCATTCTGTATCGCCTGGGCAGGATCTTAGAGCAATTGGAGACCGGAGAGTATTCCCGGACCGAGATCACCAGACAGATCCATGCACTGTCCAAGGAACTGCTGATGGTGGCGACGGATTACGGTTTCGATGATAATCTGTGGCACAATTATCTTGCCTTTTATATCATCATGAATGAGAATCCATTCTCACTGGTGAGCGAAAAGAGTGATGTCCAGGCGGGAACCGTCAATACGCTTGTGGAGCATGATTTCGGGATATTGAAAGATCTGTTTGATTATGACTTTTCCGCGATCGAGGAAAAACTGGGGATCAACTGTTTTTCCCTGTTCTCGAATTACAGATCGATCAAGAAGAAAGAACTGATGTACAACCGTAACGTGAGTGAGAAGGTTCGGAACCTGTCCAAAGCGCTGGAAGCAGCGCCCGATGCGCATGCGTTCTTTCAGGTAGTCACGGACTTTTATAAGAACACCGGTGTGGGCATGTTTGGTCTGAACAAGGCGTTCCGTATCGACGAGAATCCTGATGGCAGTGTGAAGTTCCTGCCGATCAACAACATGGATGAAGTGAAACTGGATGATCTGGTCGGTTACGAGATCCAGAAGAAGAAACTTGTGGATAATACCGAAGCATTTGTCAAAGGGATGCGGGCTAACAACGTGCTGCTTTTCGGCGATGCCGGTACCGGCAAATCGACAAGTGTGAAGGCAATCGTAAACGAATACTATGACCGCGGACTTCGCATGATCGAGATCTATAAGCATCAGTTTAAAGATCTGTCTGCAGTGATCGCGGCGATCAAAAACCGCAACTACCGCTTCATCATCTATATGGATGATCTGTCTTTTGAAGAGCACGAGATCGAGTACAAATTCTTAAAGGCTGTGATCGAGGGCGGCGTGGAGACCAGACCGGATAATATCCTGATCTATGCGACATCCAACAGAAGACATCTGATCAAGGAGACATGGAATGACCGTAACGATCAGACGAACGGAGCAGATAAGCATCACTCGGATACGGTGGAAGAGAAGATGTCCCTGGCAGCGCGTTTTGGTGTGACTATCAACTACAGCAAGCCGGAGCCGAAAGAGTATGTGGAGATCGTGACTGAGCTTGCAAAACGCAATCACATCAATATGTCGGTGGAGGATCTGGTGGCCGCGGCCAAGACATGGGAGATTCAGCATGCCGGGCTTTCCGGACGTACGGCGCAGCAGTTCATCGACCATATACGTTATCAGGTAGGAGCCATGGAATAAATGAACGGAGGGACATTTATCGTAGTGGCGCTGCTTTCCCTGGCAGTGCTGGCAGCAGTCGCGCAGATCATTAAGAATGCACGGGACGGAAAGAACGGCAGCTGTGGCGCAGACTGCGCGCATTGTGCGATGGAATGCGCGAAAAAGGATGCGGAAGAAACGAGGGAAAAGGACGAGCGGCAAGACACGAAAAGTAGCGGAAACGCAACGAACAGCGGTTTGAAAGTTTGACATGGTATAGTATAATATATGTGTATTAAAATCTGTTGTGAGGGAAAACAGAGAAGGAGGCATTGACTATGGATCAGAATTTTAATAATGGTCAGAATCCGCAGTTTGGTAACGGCTGGCAGTACCAGAACGGTACGCAGCAGTATCAGAATGCAACCCAGCAGGCTTATGCACAGCAGGCGCAGCAGCCGGCATACGGACCGAATTACGGACAGCAGTATCAGACAGGAGGGCAGCAGTATTATCAGAATGCAAACCAGTACGGCGAGCATTTTGCAGGCGGGACTCCGTACGGAAATGACGTATATTCCAATGCAAACGGGCTGAATAATAATTTTTACGATGACGGAAGTACCGTACAGGGACCGACAACTGGCGTGATGGCGCAGCTGGCACAGGCCATGGCACAGGATGTGATACGCAAAGCCTTTCTGTATATGGTGGCGGCTCTCGTGGTCACCGCGATCGCGGCCTTTACCCTGCAGGGCAATATGTATATGTGGGCCAGAGAAAACTATATGCTTATCATTTTTGCAGAACTTGGCATTGCGATCGGGTCCAATTTTGCAATCCGAAAGGGAAATGCAGTTATCACTGCGATCCTGTTTACGATCTATTCCTATATGACGGGTATGACTCTCGGACTGATCCTCGAAATGTATACGGGAGCATCTGTGGCATCCGTCTTTGTTGTTACGGCAGTGACCTTTGGCGTGATGGCAGTATACGGACTGGTAACGGATGCGGATCTGTCATCGGTAGGCAGTCTGTGTATGATGGGACTGATCGGTATCATTCTGGCAAGTCTGGTCAACCTGTTCCTGCACAATACAGTGATGGAAATGATCATTTCATGGATCGCTATCGTGGTCTTTGTGGGATTGACTGCATATGATACCCAGAAGATCAAAAAGAACGCCAGATACGATATGGGTGATAGAACAGCGGTGATCGCGTTGGCGGGAGCGTTTGAACTGTATCTGGATTTCATCAACCTGTTCCTGAGACTGCTTCGGATCCTGGGTAAGAGAAGATAAGTTAAGTAAAAAAGGATGTACAGATCATAAAAATCCTCCGGCAATGCCGGAGGATTTTTGCGTTCGTTTTATTTTGTTTTAGAAGATTTCTTTTTGGGAAGTTCGATCAGATCGGCCAGTGTTTTTCCGTAAAAGAAATCGTGTACCATGGTATCGAATTCCGTCCACATCGGAAGGGTTTCACATTTCTTTTTGCGGGTGCATTCATATTCCGGATCCGCAAGACATGCAACCGGTGAGAGTGTTCCCTCCATCAGTTCCAGGATCTCACCTACTTTATATTCTTCCGGCTTCCGTACCAGTTTATATCCGCCGCCTTTGCCGCTGGCGCCATGCAGTAATTTATGCGTTACCAGGTCTTTTACGATGATCTCCAGATATTTTTTGGAGATCTCCTGGCGTTCCGCGATATCCTTCAGCGGAATATAGCTGCCGTTATCATTCTGTGCCAGATCGATCAGCACACGTAAAGCATATCTGCCTCTTGTAGAAATCATATAAAGCCTCCTTCCGGTCTGCGGTATAATGTCTGCAAAACCTATTATATCCCAAGGTAAATATGGTTATCAATAATTTTTATGAAAAAGTTTATAATGCCTATTGACATAGTAGGCGAATAATGGTATAGTAACACCATCGAAGCAAGAACTGCTGAATAACAAAGAATAAATCAGGAAAGGAGAGCAGAAAGATGGCTGGTATTGCAAAGAATGATCGAATGTATGAAATGTGTTGTTGCCGAATGCAATACTCCCGGGCATACCTGATGACTGGGGCTGGCGGCTGTCTGCCTGAAAGCCTTTCATAAGATAGATCCTTTCGAAAAAAGGAACAGTCATTTTGCCCGGGAGCTGAAACAGCCCGGGTTTCTTTTATGTAAAACAGAAGGGCAGATAACACAAAGTGAAAACAATCATTTAAATCAAAAAAACAAAAAGGAGAATTTAACAATGAGCGAATACAGATTTGAAACATTACAGTTGCACGTAGGACAGGAACAGCCGGATCCCGCAAGTGATGCAAGAGCGGTACCCATTTATCAGACCACTTCTTATGTGTTCCGCAACAGCAAACACGCAGCAGACCGTTTTGGTCTGGCAGATGCCGGTAACATTTACGGTCGTCTGACCAACTCCACACAGGATGTACTGGAGAAGAGAGTGGCAGCTCTGGAAGGTGGTGTGGCAGCACTGGCAGTGGCTTCCGGTGCAGCATCCATCGCTTACACGATCGAAGCACTGGCAGCAAACGGCGGTCATATCGTAGCGCAGAAGACCATTTACGGCGGCAGCTACAACCTGCTGGCACATACACTGACACAGTATGGCATCACCACCACATTTGTGGATGCACACAACCTGGCAGAAGTGGAAGGGGCTATTAAGGACAATACCAGAGCCA
>JAEEGL014732522.1_pt1 | contig 40355 bp, 40 predicted proteins | sample 9134231 | NCBI WGS metagenome assembly JAEEGL01 (sample SAMN16246548, study PRJNA631951) | gut metagenome | biome: gut microbiome; feature: rumen; material: fiber-attached | host: Bos | place: Iran: Karaj | collected 2018-10
AGAGAAAACTCTGATATAATATATCTATATACAGAAAAAGGAGAATAATATGGGTCAGACAATGGACCAAATGAAGCTATTAAACCAACTTCGTAAAGCACAAAAAGAACTTAAAAATGAAATCGTAGAAGTAGAAGCCGGAGACGGTGCAGTTGTTGTACAAATCACTGGTGAACTTAAAGTTAAAAAGGTTTCTATCGACCCAGAGAAGGTTGATCTTGATGATATCCACGAACTAGAACGCTGGATTGAAAACTGTATGCGTGATGGCTTTGCAAAAGCCCAAGAAATCGCAACCGACAAAATGAAGCCACTCATGGGTGGCCTCGGCAACTTCGGAATGTAAGATGCTCCCTAAAGCCCTCCAAAATGCGATTGATGCGCTAGGTATGCTTCCTGGTGTAGGTCCACGTACCGCAGAAAGGTACGCCTATTATCTTTTTCGTTCCAACGAAAAGATTTCGGATTCTATCGTAGAGGCTTTGTCTAATCTACACGACGGAGTAAAACTTTGTCCAGTAACATTTGCTTTAATTGACGCCGATGAAGACGTATCGCCTTTATATGAAGACGATAAGCGCGACAAATCTACTGTACTCGTCGTAGAAGAACCACTTGATATATATGCTATCGAGCAAACTAAGGCCTTTCATGGCACGTATCACGTGCTTGGCGGCGCTATTTCGCCAATAGACGGTATTACACCAGACCAGCTCCATATCAAAGAGCTAATTGACCGCGTAGTAAAAGACGACGTCAAGGAAATCATTATTGCTACCAATCCTTCCGTGGAAGGTGAATCTACTGCACTCTTGCTCGAAAAAATGCTTCATGAAAAATCTCCAAAACTCAAACTTACCAGGCTGGCACGTGGGCTTCCACTTGGCGTAGATTTGTCTTACGCCGATCAAATCACTTTGAATGCTGCACTAGAGAATAGAACCGAATTATAATTGTGCCTTTAAATAGTCTTTTACGAGTTGTATTTTTTCTTGGTCTTTTGGACGGTTGTGGTCGATCCACCACTGCATCGTAAGTTCGAGTGACTCAACCGGGCAACCATCAACCATCCGTACATCCGCGTCATTATAATCTCTTACTGCAACTTCTATATCGTCATCAATCTCATATAAATCGTCGTATTCTAATTTTGGCGATTTTTTGAAGTTAATAATACTTTTTAGTTCTTCAAAATAATCTGGTCTGATTTTAATATCAATATCCGACGTTGTGTCTTTTAGTCCATAAACTAGTAAGACCCCACCCGAAATCACACAATACCTATTCCTGTCTAGTTTTAGTTTTTCTAGTCGGTCTAGGTATTCTTGCTTTTTCATCTTACAATTCTTCTAGTTTTTTGAAATCAACTTTATTTAGTTTAGTTTTTGGAAGTTCAGTAACGAAGCGAAGTTCGCGTGGTTTCTCGTATTTAGCGAGATATTTCTTGTAGATGCCGTCGAGTTCCTTTTTAATGGCGCGCTCCGTTGCGCCTTCGGCAGGAACGATAAATACAACAACCTTTTGACCACGTATTTTATCTTCACGGCCAACAGCAGCACAAGCTGCAACCTTTGCGCATTTAAGTGTGGTGTCTTCAATGTTTTGTGGATAGACATTGTAACCATTGGTGATAATAAGGCGTTTGAGGCGTGTGCGGAAATGGACTACGCCCTTCTTATCGATATAACCAATATCACCGGTGCGAAGATATTTCTTTTTGCCAAGAGTAATAAATGCTTTTTCGGTTTCTTTTGGATCGTCTAGGTAGCCCTGCATGACGGAGAGACCCGATACGAGGATTTCACCATCATCACCGAGCTTTGCTTCTTTCATAGTGTCGAGATCAAGAATTAGAATGTCATTATCTGGAATTGGATAACCAATGCCATCGGCTTCTGATGCAACGCTACGTGGGGAGAAAATGATACCACCAGTAGCTTCGGTGCAGCCATAGCCGTTTTGGAGTACAGCCTTGGACCCGTGAGCTTTAAGGAAATCGTTCACACGTTCCTTTGATGACATGCTAATCATATCACCACCAGAAACTGCGTGTTTTACACACTTAAGATCATTTTTCTTAAATTTAATCTTCATGAGATATTCAAATACAGCTGGTACGCCTACGAGAATATTAATCTTATACTTAGTAATATATTTCTTAAGTTTCTTTGCATTAAACTGTGGGATCAAGACTACGCGTGAACCAAAGTAGAGCGGCATATGAATACAACAACCCAAGCCAAAGGCATGGAAGTTTGGCAGGAAGGTAAGGAAGGAATACTCGGTACGAATCAGGTCTGGTACAAGATATTTTGCACCAAGCGCAAGAGCGTTGAAGTTTAGGTTCGTAAGAAGAACACCCTTTGGTTTGCCGGTGGTACCACCAGAATAGAGAATCACGGCTAAATCTTTTGATTCTACACGAGCGTGCGGGTTGCCAATATATTTGTCTGCTTTAAATAAGAAGCGATCCCAAGTGGTAACTTGCTGAGTTTTCTTAATATGATTCTTACGGCCTTTAGTAAGCTTATAAATAGCACGGACCAAGAAATCCATAGAGCGGAGTGGAGAAACCACCACTACTTGCTCTAGTTCAGTGTTTTTAATTACTGCTTCTACCTTTGGATAGGAAATATCTACACAAAGCAAAATCTTTGAGTGAGCACGATTCACGAATTCTTCAATTTCTTTTTCGGAAGAAAGTGGGTGAATCATATTTGCTACTGCACCGATTTCGTTTACAGCATAGAATGCATAGATAGACTCTGGGGTGTTTGGCATACAAATAGAAATATTGTCACCCTTTTCGGCACCGATGGCTTTTAGAGCCGCCGCTACGCGGTTAATTTTTTTCACCATTTCTTTATAGGTGATTTGCGTGTCGAAATATTCGAGCGCAATGTTGTGTGGCCATTTGCAAGATGCATCATAGATAGCATCATACATGCCACCGTTAAAATATTCGATGTCTTTTGGTAATTTATCGATATATCCGTATTTAGCACGTTCTAATTTCATGTCGATCTTACGGAGAGTGTTTTTAAGTTTGTTGTACATTATTTCGAGCATAATAAATACATTATATCACAATACACTGTGCTATAATTGGGTTATGGACAAAAATTTACGCATGAGACTTATTGTGGGGTTCAGTTTATTCTTTGTAGCGCTTGTGGCTTTATACACGTTTGATGCTATTCCGTTCAAGGTAATTTTTGGACTCTTTGCATTCATTGGTGCAATCGAACTTCTCAGCTTTTTCAAGAGAAAAGTATCGCTTCTCACCATTGTGCTTGCGGTAATGGAAATTGCGTTTTTAGCCTGCGCAGCCTACTTTGTCGCGATGATTGATCCAAGCCATTTCTGGTATATCATCCTTGGCGTTTGTGGGTACGACATCTTTGCTTATACGTTTGGCAAAATCTGTGGTGGCAAGATTATCAAGAAGTCTCGCCCATTCCCACATATCTCAAAGAACAAAACTTGGGAAGGCACAGTGCTTGGTCTTGCTACTTCCGTTGGTATGGTGGCTATTATGATGGCTGTAAGAAACGCTTTTTCTACCGAATGGATGTATCTACTTTGTGGCCCACTAGCTGTAGCTGGTGATCTATTTGAAAGCAACTTGAAACGTAAATTTGGTGTAAAAGATAGTAACGAAATCGTAATCAAAAACAAGTTCTTCTCACAAATCGAGCTCGCTGTTGGCGGCACAGAAGGGCATGGTGGATTCCTCGATAGAATCGATTCAACCGCACTCACCGGTACGGTTCTTCTAATTATTTCATTCTTTATTTAATAACTTTTTTCCAGCCTTTTACTAAGTAATCTAGGCCAGAGATTATTGTGAGTGTAATTGAAACATAAAGCAAAATATTATTTACTATACCGATATATTCGTTGCTAAAAATAGTGTTCGCTAGGATTGCAATTAAGGTAATCATCTGAAAAGTGGTTTTAACTTTGCCCCACATAGAAGCTGCAATCGTGATGCCGTCTCTTGCGGCCATCATACGCATACCATCCACTGCGAGATCGCGGACAATAATAATCGCAAACATCCAAATTGGAACAATATTCATATAGACCAAAACCAAAAATGCTAAGTCTACTAACATCTTGTCTGCTAGTGGATCTAGAAACGCACCCATATCGGTAACTTGGTGAGTTTTTCTAGCCCAGTTTCCATCAATCTTGTCAGTAATGGCAGCAATTGAGAATAGCGTAAGGGCGACAATCTTTGGAGCCAACCCTTCCATCAAGCAGGAAACCATAAATGGGATCACTAAAAGCATACGAAAAATTGTGAGCACAGTAGGCCCAGTAATTTTGTTTTTTGTCATACTACGTATTTCCTATGTTCAACTTTATAAACTTTAATACCGGCGAATTTGGCCGCCCAAACGTCGGTGGTAATTTTGTCACCAAGCATAGCGGTCTCTTCTGGCTTGAACCCACGTGACTCGCGAGCCTCGGTAAGCTTTTTGCTGAGAGGCTTACCAGCCCACCAAACACAATCTACGCCGATAGGTTCACAAAACTTTTGCATCATTTTCTTACGGCCGTTATTGGACACAATCATAATTGTAATACCGGCTTTCTTGCAATCTTCAATCCAATCAGCAAGCTCATCAGCTGGTTCTTTTTCGGAATGGAGTCTTAGAGTATTGTCTAGATCGCACAAAAGAAGTTTAATTCCTTCTTTCTTTAGGAATTCTGGGTTTACATCTTCAAATCTTTCAAATTTTTTGTCTGCGTTAAAAATGCTCATATATATTATTATAGCACACTGACCATGATATAATATATGTATGTATACGAAGTTCACTGATTTTTTGAAGGATAAGAATAGAATTTGTATTATCCAAGCAGAGAATCCAGATGGAGACTCGCTTGGTGCTGCAATTTCTTTGGACTACCTACTTGATGGTAAGGATGTTTCTTTGTATTGTCCAGTTGATATCCCAAAGTATCTTCACTATTTTGCGGACTGGTCTAGAGTTACAAACGAATTCGATTACAAGGCCGACGGCTATATTATTGTAGATACTGCCGCCGAAATACTTCTTTCTAAGTTAACTGAAGATACGGCTATTCGCAATCGTTTATATAGTGCGCCAGTTCTTATAATTGACCACCACGAAACTGAGGATGATATCAATTTCTCACACGAGAGCATTATAGAAGTCCGTCCGGCTGTCTGTGAACTGATTTATTCTATTGCAAAAGACCAGAAAATTGAGATTTCAAAGGAAGCTGCCGAAGCCATCTTCCAAGGAATTTTGTCTGATACTTTAGGGCTCACCGCGTCATCAGTCACGGCTGAGACTTTTGACATTGCCGCTGAGCTTACGAGGCTCGGCGCTGATGTTTCCGTGCTTGAAGATCGTCGCAGAGAATTCATGAAAAAGTCTGCCCGTATTTTGGATTACAAGGCAGATCTAATTAAGCGCGTAGAATACTCACTTGACGGCCAACTCGCAACTGTACATATCCCATGGGACGACATTCGTGAATATTCCGACGAATATAATCCTAACGTGCTAATCTTGGAGGAACTTCGTTTAGTTGAAGGCGTTGAGGTAGCGGTTGCTATTAAGACGTATCCAGACGGCAAAGTCACTGGCAAAATCCGCTGCAATTCCGACGCGCCAATCGGCGAAAAAATCGCTGGATACTTTGGTGGCGGAGGGCACCCGCTCGCGGCTGGTTTTAGAACCTATGACACGACCTACGAAGAGGTAGTACATGACCTAGTAAATATAATCCCAGGAATGCTTGAGGAGGCAAAAAAATGAGTCTAGCAACTAGTATTAAATATGGTCTTTTTAAAAAGCCTTTGACCTTAAAAAAGAAGCGCGACTTTTGCCCAAGCGGCAAGCCAAAATTAACTGCCGTTTTTATTCATGGTATTGCTTCAGATTCTGCCGCCTTCAAAAATACCATTGAATATCTTTCTGGTACTTATTCACTTCGTGATGTAAGATTTGTTTCGTTTGACCTTCTCGGCGCCGGCAAATCTTATTCTTCCGACAAACTCGACTACACATTAGAAGACCAGCTCGAAGCTCTTCATAATTCGATCGAGAAATTAAAACTAACCACCCCACTTGTGCTCGTTGGTCATTCTATGGGCTCTCTGATTTCTTTAAACTATGCAGACAAATTCAAAAAGTCCGTCAAAGAACTAGTCCTAGCGTCTCCTCCAGTTTATAAAAAAGAAGAGCTCGAACACCCTGCCTTTAAGGAGGGAATTAAGGTTTTCGAAAAGTTTGTTGGCTCTAGGCATAAAGGCGCAGAGCAGAAAAAGCAATTTAGCTGTTCTATGAAAAATATTGTTCTTAATGCAAAGAACTACGATGTACTTTCTAAATTAACTACCAAAGCAGTGATCCTTTACGGTGAGCTCGATAAATTTATATCCGCAAAAAACATCGTAGATATTGCTAAGAAAAATGCGAAACATATTACTGCTATTAAAACCATTGGCAATCATCCAATGTCTCGCGATAAGTATCATAAAATCGTGCCAATTTTGGAGGAACTTTTATAATGAAGTTTTATAACACAGCAACCCGCAAAGTCGAAGAATTTAAGCCACTAGGTGACATTGTAAAGATTTACACCTGTGGTCCTACCGTATATAACTATGCACATATCGGTAATTTTGCTTCATATATTTATTGGGATTTGCTCGTGCGCGCCCTCAAAGCGAACGGATACAACGTCAAACGTGTACTGAATCTTACCGATGTGGGGCATCTAGTTTCTGATGGCGACGAGGGTGAAGACAAACTCGAAAAAGGCGCCCGTCGTGAAGGTAAGTCCGCTTTTGAAGTAGCTAAGATGTATATCGACGCCTACATGAAAGATTTTCATTTGTTAAATCTTACCGAGCCAGACGTACTTGCTAGAGCAACCGACTATGTAAAAGATGACATGGAGGCCGTAGACGAGATGACTAAAAATGGTTTCACCTACGAGACTCGTGACGGCATTTATTATGACACCTCCAAATTTCCTGGATATGCAGATTTTGCAAGATTGGACTTAGAAGGATTAAAGGCTGGGGCCAGAGTAGATTTTTCCGACGAAAAGCATAACGCTGCAGATTTTGCTGTTTGGAAATTTATCCAACCAGGCGAAAAGCATGAAATGCGTTGGGATTATCTTGGTCGTCCTGGCTATCCAGGTTGGCACCTTGAATGCTCTACTATTATCCATAAAGAACTAGGTGAGCCGATCGACATTCATACTGGTGGAATTGATCATATTCCAGTGCACCATACTAATGAGATTGCACAAACTTATGCTTTAAATGGCAAACCACTCGCAAAGTATTGGCTCCACTGTGACTTTATTCTGATTGATGGACAGCGCGTTTCAAAATCGCTAGGAAATACTTACACTCTAGACGATCTTGCCGCTCGCGGTTTCTCGCCAATGGACTATAAAATGTGGATTTTGCAAGGCCACTTCCAAGGCTCACGCAATTTTACATTTGAGAGCCTCGAAGCCGCTAAGTCACGCAGATTAAATTGGCGCAACCGTATTGCACTCTGCTACCAAAAAGAGATTATTTCTACTGGTGCTTTTGACAAGATTCTCGAAGCCGTAAACAACAATCTAAACTCCGCTGAGGCTTTTGCAATTATTGATAATTCCGATTTATCCATGGAAGATTGGAAAAAAATCGACGAACTATTTGGGTTAAATCTCATTAACGACACGCCAGACGTTGAAAAAGAAGTTTATGAACTCATTGAAGAGCGTGCTTATGCGCGCGCTGTGAAAGACTACGCTGTTTCTGATGAAATTCGCGACAAGCTTGCAGTAAAGGGAATTGCTATTCGCGATACTGCCGAAAAAGCATTTTGGGAATATATATAATATACAAAATATATATGCTATAATATAAGCATATGAGGTATGGAAAATTAGTATTTTGTGGAATGCTGGTTTGTAGTATTTTTGGTTCTCTCCCAACTTTTGCTACCACCTATTCCCATGACGCTACCGTCCAGTTCACATTCAATTCTGAAATCAGTGTGGTAATAGATACTGCGGATATTGAAATTCTAGATCTTGCTCCTGGTACAAGCTCAGACAGTAATGTAGTTGGTATTACCATCAGCACTAATAACGTAGTTGGCTATACTGCATCCGCTACGGTTGGCAATGCTACTTATAATACGACCAATATGACTCATACCAATGGGACTAATGCATTCACTAGCCTTGCAGAAAATGCGAGTGAATATTCATTATCCACAGACAATACTTGGGGTTATACTACATCACTAGATAATGGTTCTTCCTGGGCTAATTTCTCTGGTCTTCCAATCTACACAGATACCCCTAAAGAAATCGCTAAAACTACCAGTCCGGCTGATGATGCAATTAAGTTTAAGATTAATGCTAAAGCGTCTACTTCTCAGGCCGCTGGTGACTACAAAAACGTAATCAACTTTACCGTTGTGGCAAATGTTCCACCAAAAACAATCGACGACGTACTTGATGAAGACCCAAATACTCCAACCGATCCAGAAACACATCGTCCAATCATTCAAGCCATTACGGAAGATGTCTGTGATGAGGTTGAGGCAATTGACGAGTCTAGCCTTGTTACTGATATTCGCGACCACAAAAACTACTGGGTAGCAAAACTTCGTGATGGCAAATGTTGGATGACACAAAACCTCGACTTTAATATCCCATCCACAGCGCTTTCATCAACTACTACTGATTTAACACAATATGGCGTTGGCGGTTATACGAGCACCGATGGATATAGCAAAAGTGGTAATACTATTTACTGGACACCAGTACGCGCTACTTTACCAACTTCGAGCATCGACTCTAATAGTTACGTCACTGGTTGGCCTGACGATGTAGATCATCCTTATTCAGTAGACCCGGGCAACTGGTACTTTACGGATACCTGGTATGACGATACAGACATTTACAATTATTTGGCTGGCAACGCTGGTAATAGATTCTCTACAGACGCTTACCCGGGCAACGGTTTACACGGCCATGTAGGTAATTATTATAACTGGCCTGCCGCTATTGCCACTAATAATGCATCTTCGTATACCAACTCCACTTACGAAGACGCTGCGCAGAATCCACAAAACTCCGTTTGTCCTGCTAACTGGCAACTACCCGTGATGGCTAAATATTCAAATTATGAAGTTGGAGCTAACGATTATTACAACTTGGGGTATCTATATAACAGTGCCTACAATGATGAACATATTTCAGAAAGCCCTACTTGGTTTACTCGTACCGGCTGGATTACTCCAGGTGGTGGCTTGAATAGCGCTGGTGGTTATGGTCTGTACTGGTCTAGCACAGTCGCAAATGAGATGAGTGGATATGATATTTATTTCCACCACTGGGGCTTTAATGCAAGAAACTATTACACCAAGAGTAATGGCGGAGCTGTGCGTTGTGTAAATAGGCAATCACCAAAATATACTATCACATTCGACGCGAACAGTGGCGCTGGTTCAATGCCAAGTCAAAGAGGCAAGACAGGTAAAAGCGTCATTCTCTCTCAAAATCAATTCTCCCGTAGTGGTTATATATTTAATGGTTGGAATACTAAGATTGATGGCACTGGTATTGGCTATGGCGACAAAGATGAGTTAGTTCTCACTGGTAATATTACTCTTTATGCACAATGGGCTGAGGATTCCGGCCAAGGCGGTGGATCGGGCCACTATGGCAAAACTATCCAGGATGCCTACGAGCAGGCCTACGTAAACAATCCAGGGCAGTTCCCGAAGGATGGTGGCGGTTATAAACATGGTCTTTACGTCCCGCATAAAACCAATGGTGTATATGATGGTACCTATTTTGAAGCTACACAACAATCCGATTATGATGGTATCCCGGCTAGAGATCTTCGCTTTGCTATGCAAGATATTGATCTAGAGATCGATGGCGTAAAAGTCTGCGATTACGCTACAGTAATCGGTTCCGAGGCTTATGTGCTAGATCTTCGTGATTTCAAGTCTTATTGGATTGCCAAACTTGCCGATGGTAAATGCTGGATGACTCAAAACCTAGACTTTGATTTAGAAAACGGCACAGCCTTAACACCAGATTCTAGCGATGTCCAAAGTAATTGGAACCCTCCATATTCTACTATTCATGGTACGGTCGCAGCGGCAGACCTTAGCGGTCGCGGGTGGTCAATGAACAATCCATATTTGCCGCTTTCTTATGACCCAGGTTTTAGTTTATACTACACTAGCCAGAGTGGCACGAATACTCAGTTCACTTCACTAAGTGATTGTATGACTACTCTTGGCTTAAACTGGCAAGAGGAGTGTATGCATTATCATATAGGCAATCTTTATAGCCAAGCAGGTGTCGCTGCTAAAAATACGATACAAGACATTTCTGGGAATGTAAACTTTGACTCGTCTGTATGCCCGGCAGGCTGGGTACCTCCAGCTGGTATTACAGGTAGTACGGGCTCCGCAGAAACTACACCCGCTTATAATACTTTGTTAACTAGTTATGGTATTGTTGCGCCAGGATATACTACCAGTGGTAATTCATCAATGTCAAAGAATTACATTTCTGGTAAAGCGAATGCCGTATACGACAGCCCGCTCTATTTCGTGAAGAGTGGACAAGTTAGCAATATGTCTTATTGGAGAGGACCAGGCACTTCCGAATATTGGGATGGAACATTCCTTGATGCAACAGTATACTTTACTACTTTTGGCGCCAACGGTGCTCAACTCGCAGTTGGCGGGATTGGCTGGTGTGGACGCGCTGTTCGTTGTATCGCAAGATAATTATTTGTAATAACGGCTTAGGAATTCGTTTTTGTATTCTTCAAAAGTATTGTTCATGATGCTTTCGCGGATTCTGTCTACGACAGAAACTACAAAATGCTCATTGTGGATTGAAGCAAGGACTTTTGCGGTAATCTCATCTGTTTTGAATAGATGATGCAAATATGCTCTGTTGTAATTTTTACAACACTCACAATCACACTCCGGCATGAGAGGCGTAAAGTCGTTTTTGTACTTTGCATTCTTGATGTTGATGCGGCCATCCAATGTATAAAGTGAGCCATTCCTAGCCATACGCGTTGGAGCAACACAGTCAAAAGTATCACAGCCGTTTTCAGCGCCAATAAACAAATCGATTGGTTCTTGGCCCATACCAAGCAGGTGACGTGGTTTATCTTCTGGGAGAATAGGGCAAACGGTTTGAAGCATTTCAGCCATGCCGTCAGCAACAAAGACGCCACCAATACCGAAGCCGTCTACATCCTTTGAAGCAGAGTACTTAGCGGACTCAGCGCGAAGATCATTAAAGGTGCCACCTTGAACAACTGCATATAAGTATTGTTCTTCAAGCCCATTTTTCAATGCTTCTTCTTCTAACTTTTCGTGCTCATTAAGACAGCGATCAAGCCAGCGGTGAGTGCGCTCCATCGCGTCTTTCATGTCTTTTTTATTCTCTGATTTTGCAAGTTGATCAAAAGCCATATGAATATCTGCACCAATGTTCCATTGAGCTTGCATAGATGATTCTGGCGTCATTTCGAATTTGTCACCATTAATATGTGACTTAAATTTAGCGCCATTTTCGGTGATTTTTACATCTGGCAGAGAAAAGATTTGAAAACCGCCCGAATCGGTAAAGGTTGGACCGTTCCAACTAGAAAACTGAGATAACCCACCAGCCTTTTTAATTAGCTCAGTGCCTGGGGCAAGCAACAAGTGATATGTATTTGCAAGAATAGCCTGAGAGCCTAGTTCCTTCATTTCTTTCATAGTGAGGGCTTTGACGGTAGCACGGGTGGCAGCACCCACAAAAGCTGGGGTCTTAATATCGCCATGTGGAGTATGAATTATACCAGCACGAGCTAGACCGAATTTTTTCTCAATATCAAACTTTAACATATAAACATTGAATCTCCGTAGCTTAAGAAATTATACTTTTTTGCAATTGAATGCTCGTAAGCGTTCTTTAGATGGTCCCAGCCAGCAAAGGCGGCTGCGAGCATGAGGACGGTAGATTTTGGTGCGTGGTAATTAGTAAGAAGTGCATCAATCGTAGTGAACTTGAAGCCTGGATAAATAAAGATATCATCCTCACCGTTAGTCTTGCCGGTCTTACCGTAGTACTCGAGTGTGCGTGCTACGGTTGTTCCAAGCGCAATGACGCGGTGGTTTTCTGATTTAGCTTGTTTAATAGCGTTAATTGTATCTTCCGGAATATTAAACCATTCTGAATGCATTTCGTGCTCTTCGATCTTATCAGAACGAATTGGAAGGAAAGTACCAAGACCTACATGAAGAGTAAGATATTTTATAATTACGCCTTTTTTCTTTAACTTGCCTAACAATTCTTCTGTCATATTTAGGCTGGCGGTAGGCGCAGCAGCCGAGCCCATATTTTTGGCCCAGACAGTTTGATAGCGTTTTTTGTCTTCTTCGGTGGCGTCGCGATGAAGGTATGGTGGAAGGGGAACTGTACCATATTTTTCGGCAAGGTCGGCAAGTGGGGTGTTGCTCTCCACTTCTGCAATACCATTACCAAGGATTTTAGTTACAGTAATTTCTTCATTTTCTACATATAACTTATCATTGTCGTGTAGTTTACCACGATACATCACACGTTGAGGCTCATCACCGTGCTTTTCAAGAACAACTAGCTCGCGCTCACGGCCATCTTCTAGGTGAGTAAAAATTCTAGATTGCATTACGCGGGTGTCATTTAAAATAATTACGTCGCCAGGGTTTAAGAATTCGTCTAAGTTTCTGTAGTAGGAATCAGTAATCTCACCAGTCTCGCGATTCAAAACACAAAGCCTCGTGGTGCCACGAACTTTTGGTGGGAATTTTGCAATACGCTCCTCTGGGAGTTCGTAAGTATAGTCAGAAACTAACATGAATTATATTATAACACTTTTTTGGTCTTTTTCAATCTGTTTGCGGTAGCGATCCTCTTCGGAAAAAACGCAACCACAATACTTTTGCATATAGAGACCGGCGGCGCGAGCTTTGTCTTGGCCCTCGCGAAAACCAACCCGAAAATCGCGATAGACAAATTCAATATCGTAGGCCTCGGCAAGACCTTCACAGACAGCCTTCAGGGCTTCGTGTTTTTGATATGGCGAAACGAGCAGAGTAGTCGTGAAAGCGTCAAAGCCATGTTCTTTAGCATATTTCACAGATTCTGATAAACGCTTAATATAACAATAATTAACACAGCGATTTTCAATATCATCTACTACATTTTTACAAAATTCGTCTAAACCATATTCTTCTTTAAAAATCGCCTCGACGTTTACTGATTTTGCATACTCTTTAAGGCAATCACGACGAGCTTTGTATTCTGAATATGGGTGAATGTTTGGATTGTACCAAAAAATAGTAGGCTCAATACCTTCTTTTCTCAAAGCATCGATACAGTAAACACTGCAAGGCGCACAACATGTATGCATCAATAATTTCATTAGCATTATTATAGCATTTATGCTACAATTAATCTATAAAGGAGGTTTATGTCTAAGACATTTGAAACGGATTTAAGGACGTTTACGAAATTTTGGTTGGTTCCTGTTGGTATTGCAGCTGTAATTTTTATTCTGTACAAAGCCGTAACCGGGCTTATCATTATTGGTATTTCTATTTTCTTAGCGCTTGCTTTAAAACCACTCGTACGCAAGGTAAATTCTTTCTTTAATAAACACTTTGGTACTGACAAAAAGCACCAGACCGTTTCTGCTGTACTCGCATACCTCATCGTTGTACTTGTAATTGGCGGTATTATCCTCACTATCGGGCCAGTTGTAGTAAATGAAACCTCCAAGTTTATCCAGCAATTCCCAGAAACTTTTGAGAACAGTCTTGGCGGCTGGGAGGGAATTAATAACTTTGGTCATAACTTTGGTATTGATAACCTCCAAGGCGAAATTACAAGTGCACTTTCTAATCTATCCTCATCGCTTCTCGGCAACCTTGGCGCAGATTTCGTAGCAAACGTCAGCGGAATTGCCGACGTAATTATGAAAATAGTACTTGTACTCGTGCTCACTTTCCTATTCCTACTCGAAGGCCCAAATATGGCCAATACTCTTTGGGATAAACTTAGCGCTGGCGACGAAAACAAGAAGCCGATTAAAGTGGCTCAACGTGTCTTTGCTAGGATGGCAAACGTAATCTCTACTTATGTTTCTCGCCAAATGATTGTAGCGGTGATTGATGGTGTTTGTTCTGGATTAATCGTATTTCTTCTATCGCTCTGCTTCGGCTTTTCTCCGGCAATTGCTGTACCAATGGGCATGACAACCATGATTTTCTACATGATTCCAATGTTTGGGCAGTTCATCGCAGGTACGCTCGTAACTCTAATTCTAGCCGTATCTAGCCCAGTCGCTGCCATAATCTTTGCCGTAGTATATATAATATATGCACAAATCGAAAACAACGTAATTGCTCCAAAGATCCAGGGCGATGCATTAAATCTCCCAGCCGTGATAATTCTTTGCGCAATCGTGATTGGCATGTATATGTTTGGCATCATCGGTGCAATCGTCGCAATTCCAATCGCTGGTTGTATTCGCGTACTTATTGATGAGTATCCTAATATTATTCGAGCAGCAAGAGGCTAAAAAATGGCAAAAAAGAAAAAGTGGCGTAAAGTAGTTCTCGTTATTCTGTTTCTTTTGATGAACGCGGCCGTCATTGCAGCTACGGCTATTTCTGAATTCGGTAATTCCGAAACCGCTGCTGAACTTTCTACTGTGCAAATCAACTGGTGGCTATTGGTTCCGGCCGCCGCATGTTTTATTGTGGCGATATGGATTGAAATCGCAAAGTATCGTCTAATGATGGTGGGTGTTTCTGATACTTCAAAAATGAAGAAGGGTGAGGATTGGAAGATTGCTCGCCGTACCGTCATTCTTGGCCGTTATTATGATAACGTAACTCCAGCCGCAATTGGTGGACAACCATTCCAGATTTTTTATTTGCACAAAACCGGCGGGCTTCCGACTGGCATCGCTTCCGCCGTTTCTGTATTCGGGATGATTTCAATTCAGATTTCATTTTTGCTCATTGCAATGTTTTGTTTTATCTTTTCTAATCTCGCCCAAGAAAATCCAGCTCTTCTTATTACCGCGCTTCTTGGCCTCATTTTCTACGCCTTCTGGCCAGTAATGATGTTTATGGCGCTTTTCTTCCCAAAAACTACGACAAAGATTATTACTATAATCGTTCGTTTTTTTGCCAAGATTAAGCTCGTAAAAAATCGTAACGAAGCAATTAGAAAAACTGAAGAAGGCGTAAAAGATTATGTAAAAGCTATTAAAGTTATTTTGAAGCGCCGTGGTTTGTTCTTAAAAACAATTATGATGTCTTTAGCGTTTAATGTACTTGTTGCATCAATCCCGTTCTTTGTACTGACCGCCTTTGGTGGTAACGTGAACTATTTCTCATCCTTTGCGCTCACGATTGCCGTGATGTCTGCTGTTTACTTTATTCCAACGCCAGGAAACTCCGGCGCAGCAGAGGGTACATTCTATATGGTATTTTCTGGGCTTTCTACTGGTTACGTTTTCTGGGCAATGCTGGCGTGGAGATTCTTTGCGTATTATATATACCTAATCATGGGCCTTGTCACATATTCTGTAATGCAAATAGAAAAGAAACGTAAGAATGCTTAAATTGCTCAGATACCTAAAACCATATTGGTGGCAGGCCATTCTGCTTCTTCTTTTGACCGCGTCGCAAGTTTATACGACTCTGCAGCTACCTTCACTTATGGCAGATATTATTAATAATGGTATCGTGCTAGGTAATACTGATTATATTTGGAAGATTGGTCTTAATATGATTTTACTTGCCATACTTTCGGCATGTTGTTCGCTTGCAGCTGGATATCTGTCCGCACGAGTTGGATCATATTTTGTGCGTGATCTTCGCCGAGATATTTACAAAAAAATCATGCTTCTAAATACTTCAGACTTGGAGCATTTTAGTACCGCCTCACTCATTAACCGCACCACAAATGACACAAACCAAGTTCAGCAAACTGTTGTGATGATGTTATCTCTCATGCTCCACGCTCCGCTATTTTGCATTATTTCACTTGTGATGGCAATTAATACTGCGCCTGATATGAGCTGGATTATTGCACTTGGTGTGGTAACCGTGCTTGGTTCTATCATCATGATTATGTCGCTTGTAATACCGAAGTTTAAAGTATTCCAAACTTTACTAGACCGCATTACTTTGATCACGCGCGAAAACCTTACAGGACTAAAAGTGGTCCGTGCTTTCGATAAAGAAGACGCTGAAAAGAAAAAATTCAAAAAAACCAACGACGGTCTTACCAAACTTCTAATTTATATTGACCGTATTTTGGAACTTCAAAATCCTATCATTAATATAGTACTTAACGGTCTTACGCTCCTTTGTACTTTTATTGGTATCACGCTTCTCTCTAAAGATTTTGCGTATCTAGGCAATATGGCTGCCTTTGCACAGTACGTAACATTTGTGATGATCTCGTTCCTCATGCTTTCAATTCTATTTGTAATGCTCCCACGCGCAAATGTATCGGCTGGGAGAATTAATGAAGTATTAAACTCTGAGCCACACGTTCATTGGAAAGATAAGACTGTTGGCGTTCCAGAAAAAGTTCCTTCCGTAGAATTTAAGAATGTTGATTTTATGTATCCAGGCGCCGACGAAAAGGTGCTAGAAGATATTTCATTTATAGCAAAGGCTGGTGAAACTACAGCATTTATTGGCTCTACAGGCTCTGGTAAATCCACTCTTATAAATCTAGTACCAAGGTTTTACGAGCCTACTGCTGGCGAGATCTTAGTAAACGGCATTCCAACTTCTGACTATGCAAAAAATGATTTAATGGGCCGAATTGGGTTGGTACCACAAAAAGGAATTCTATTTTCTGGTACCGTAAAAACCAACATTAAATTTGGTGCGCCAAATGCCACGAGCGAACAAATCGAGCAAGCTGCAAAAGTAGCACAGGCAGACACATTTATTAAAAAACTCCCGAAAGGCTACGATTCACACATTGCACAAGGCGGCACCAATGTATCTGGCGGCCAAAAACAAAGGCTTTCTATTGCTCGTGCAATTTGTAAAAACCCAGATGTTTACATTTTCGACGATTCATTTTCTGCGCTCGATATGAAAACCGATCTCAAACTTCGCGAAGCGTTAAAACCAATCATAAAAGACTCCGTTGTTTTAATTGTTGCTCAGCGTGTTAGCACAATTAAAAATGCCGATCAAATCGTTGTACTAGACAATGGCAAGATTGTAGGAAAAGGCACTCACAAAGAACTACTGTCTAAATGCGCCGTATATAAGAGTATTGTAAAATCACAGCTTTCCGATAAAGAATTTGAAAATGAACTGAAGGAGGCCCATGCATAACGACATTCACGGCAAGGGCAAAGCAAGAAACGGCAAGAAAACCTTCCGTAAGTTTTTGAAATCAATCAAAAGATATTGGTTCATGATTTTGGTCGCAGTAGTACTTGCGATCGGATCAGCACTTCTTGGCGTATTCATCCCAAAAATTCTAGGCGACATGACAAATATCGCGGTTGAGACTTATCCAGAAGTAAATATGAATGCCGTAGGCGAAAAAGCAATTATTGTTATTATTCTATTCGTGATTTCGGCAGCTCTAAATTATGGTCAAGCATTTATTCTCGGTGTTGTAACTGCAAAATATACAGCTTACCTTCGCGAACAGATTCTAAAAAAGATCTCTAGGCTGCCAATTTCATATTTTGACAAACATAAATATGGCGACGTACTTTCTCGTATGACAAATGATATCGATGTGCTCACAACTTCGCTTTCACAGGAAATCGCAGATATTTCACTTAGCCTTACTATTGTGATCGGTGTAATTGCTTTGATGCTCACAATTTCAGTACCTCTCACTCTAATCTCTCTTCTTGTAGTAGTTCTTTCTGTGCTCGTAGTCGGCAAAATTACGACCTATGCGCAAAAGTTCTTTATTGAACGTCAGAACATTCTCGGTACTTTGAATGCGCGTGTAGAAGAGGATTATGCTGGACAAAATATCATTAAGATTAATTCCCATGAACAAGAATCAATCGAAGAATTCACAACTACAAATAATAAATTAACCAAGATCACATTAAAGTCACAGTTCCTGTCATCTATCTCGATGCCGGTGACCCACATCTTCACAAACCTTGGCTATGTCGTAGTTTGTATTATCGGTGGTTTCTTTGTAATAGACGGCACTTTATCGATTGGTAGCATTCAAGCATTTGTACAATACGTTTCCAGATTTAATCGTCCAATCACCGAAATCGCATCTAGTATTTCTGTGGTTCAGGCCTTACTCGCATCGGCAGAAAGAATCTTTGATTTTCTTGATGCGGCTGAAGAAGAACCTGACACTTTAGACGCACAAAAGATTTCTGATGTAAAAGGTGCTGTAGAATTCCACGATGTCTGTTTTAGTTACAATGAAGGTACGGAAGTAATTAAAAACTTTTCAATCAAAGTTGAGCCTGGGCAAAAAGTCGCAATCGTTGGCCCGACCGGTGCTGGTAAAACTACAATCATTAATCTACTCATGAGATTTTATGAGCCAGATTCTGGTTATATCACTATTGATGGCGTACCGATTCGCGAGATGAAACGCTCTGATGTACGCAAACTATTTGGCATGGTACTCCAGGATACTTGGCTATTTAGTGGCACTGTAGAAGAGAATCTACGTTATGGCAAAAACAATGCGACGTTTGATGAAATAGTCGCCGCAGCCAAGCTTAGTAACGTAAACCACATCATCGAAGCTTTACCAAAAGCTTACAAAACCGAGATTTCTGAAGACTCCGATAATATTTCTGCTGGCGAAAAACAACTTGTAACGATTGCACGCGCAATGGTCGCAAATCCGCCAATGATGATCCTAGACGAAGCGACCTCAAACGTTGATACACGCACCGAGCAACTCATCCAGGATTCGTTTGAAAAACTCACTAAAAAACGTACTTCTTTTGTAATTGCTCACCGTCTTTCAACTATTAGAAACTCTGATCTAATTTTGGTCATGCGTGATGGCGCCGTGGTAGAGCAAGGGAATCACGAAAATCTTTTGAAGCTTGGTGGATTCTACGCCGAACTCTATAACTCACAATTTAAAGAAGATTAACCGTGGTATAATTAAACCATGGCGAAATTATATTTTCGGTACGGAGCAATGGGGTGTGGCAAAACAATGCAACTCCTGCAGGTTGCTTTTAATTATGAAGAACGCGGTCACAAAGTCTGCGTAATTAAGCCCGCTACTGATACTAAAAATGGCGAGAAGTTACTCACCCGTATTGGACCAGAACGCGAAACTGATTTTTGTTTTACAGAAAATGATGATTTGTTTAAAATTGTTTCCGAAAAATATAAAGATGTGCATTGTGTATTAGTTGATGAAGCTCAGTTTTTAACTAAAGAACAAGTTGACGAACTCATGCAAATTGTCATTAAACTAAATATTCCAGTAATGGCATATGGGCTTAGACTAAACTTCAAAGCCGAAGGTTTTGAAGGCTCAACTAGATTACTCGAAATCGCACACGAAATTGAAGAACTTAAAACTATTTGTGACTGTGGTAAGAAGGCAACTTTTAATGCAAGGTTTATTAATGGCAAAATGGTGGCCGATGGGCCAGAAGTCCTAATTGATGGCAGCAAGGCAGAAGTAGAATACCGTGCATTTTGCCCAGGTTGTTATTATAAACTATTGGAGGAAAAATAATGCATATCGTAATTGAGGGGCAAGATGCTACCGGCAAAGATACCCAGGCTAAATTATTAGCTGAATATTTTCGCAATCAGGGGAAAAATGTTGTACATTATTCTGAATCCGGTACCGGATCTACTAACCCCTTCATTAGCGAGATCGCTCGCCTTAATTACGGCTCGGACCAAGGGATCGACCACCGTACTCGCGTAATGTTATATCTAATCAATCGTTACGAACAGTGGCGTACACTCGCCGAACCTGCCCTTAAAAATAACGACATTGTCATCACGACTCGAAACTGGTTTTCAACCTTGATTTATGAAGGTTATGGTGCTGGCGTGAGTAAATCACTCATCATCAAACTCCATAAACTTATAATGCCTGAACCTTATTTTCATCCAGATAAAATCGTTTTCTTTACTTTGTCAGACGAAGACCGAAATAAACGTATCGGTACCCAGACCGCCGAAGCCAAAACTAGCTGGACACGTAAAGATGAAGTTTGGAAATCCCAAGGCGACCCGTTCCAGCACAAGCTAAATCATGGATATTTGGATGTCGCGAAAAAGTTTAACATACCAACGCTCGATGCTTCTGGCACTATTGAAGAAGTATTTGAAGACCTAAAGAAATTATTTAAACTCTAAATTATATATGCACGAAAGCTGGAAAGAGTTTTTAAAAACTGAATTTAATAAGCCTTATTTTAAGGAGCTATCCAAGTTTTTGCACGAGGAATACGAAAAGAAAACTATTTTCCCGAAAAAAGAACTAGTCTTTCGCGCGTTTGCGACAGATTTAAACGACGTAAAAGTAGTAATTCTCGGACAAGATCCATATCACACACCTGGCGCAGCAGAGGGGCTGGCTTTTTCGGTGCCAAATTCTCAGCCGATTCCACCTTCACTAATAAATATATATAAAGAAATCGATTCTGACATCGGGCATCATGCTAACCCGACTGGGCATTTAAAGAATTGGCAGGAGCAAGGCGTTTTGCTCTTAAACACAGTCCTGACCGTAGAAGCCCACAGGGCTGGCTCCCACCGCGGCAAAGGTTGGGAAACATTTACGACAGAAGTAATCAAATACCTAAACGACGCCCGTCCACACTTAGTGTTCTTATTATGGGGCCGAGATGCCCGTAACAAAAAGACCTTGATTGATGCAAAAAAGCATTTAGTTTTAGAAGCCCCACATCCATCTCCTTTGTCTGCGTACTCTGGCTTTTTCGGATGTAAACATTTCTCTAAGTGTAATGAATTCCTCACAAAAAATGGGGAAACACCAATTGAATGGTAAGTGGGTAAGCATTTTTTTAGGATAGCGCTCAAGGGCGCTAGCCCAAGCTTTACTATCCTAAAAAACGCTATACCCACTTACTTAGTCGTTGATATTCTTCGGATTCTTTTGGGTATGAATCAATTATGTCTTGAGTATAGGTTTTACCATTCGAAAGATTCAAAGTCTCAACTTCTGGCATTGAGGCAAGCAAACGAATTACTGCTTCATCTGTTTCAACGTTAGTCATTGATTTTTTTGGATCGGTCGAATGAGAATGAACGCGAAGATCATTATAGACAAAGCGTTTAATCCCAGCCTGAAGACAATATTTAAGACAGTTTTCGCAAGTAGCAACGCGATTATAAATCGTGCAGCCTTTTAGATCTTGGCGAGCAAACAAAACTGCGTTCATTTCGGAATGAATTGCAAAATAATACTTCATTGGGCGTTCTGACAGAGTCATTTTGGACTCGTCTGCGCCTTGCACCATACCGTTAAATCCCACGGACACTACGCGCTTGTTTTGATCGACAATTACGCAGCCCATTTGACTAGACGGGTCTTTACTTTTAAGCGCAACCGTTTCGGCGATTTTCATAAAATATTCATCCCACTCACGCTGACTTGTACTCATTTTTCCTCCATTTTCCTCTATTATATCACACCGAAAGGGGGAGGGGGTTGTAATTTTTGATGTGATGTGACTATAAATCCCCATCAATTAAACAAGGAGAAAAATGCGAGAAAAAATTAAACTAATATTAATCATAATTACTCTATGTTTTGGCATGATGCCAAGCATTGATGCGGGAGCACTTGGATGTCCGTCGCTACGTTTAGTATTCTTACGAGGCTCCGGCGAAAGTTTAGAAGACAAAAACTATCAATCATTTAAAAGCACAATTGAAAACAAGTTACAAACTACTATGTTTTTTAGCTACGAATTTATCGATCTAGATTACACTGCGATCGGCATAGGTGATATAGGCGTGATGCTCGGAGCGGCAATTAGTGCAGGCGAAGCTTACGCTTTTGGTGATAGTGTAAATGATGGCGTAAATAAACTCACGAATCTGATGAATGATTCTTGTTCAAAAACTAAGTATGTTCTTGGCGGCTATTCACAGGGCGCGATGGTGATTTCAAAAGCATTGCCAAGCCTTAGGGCAGACAAAATAATATATGCGGCCACTTTTGGTGATCCAAAGATTTATCTGCCGGAGGGAGCTGGCATAATTCCTCCAGCATGTCGTGGTGACAATCTTTCCGACTATCGTATGTATGTACCAGACTGCCAAGCTTACATGGGGCTTCTTGGCGCGAACAAACCATACGAGCCAAGTGACTTTGCTTACAAACTCGGTACTTGGTGTAATAAAGGTGATATCATGTGTAGTTCTAGGTTTAGTATTTCGGATCATGTTTCATATATATCAGACGGGTTATATGAAGATGCTTCAAAAATGATTTTCTATAAAATTACACAGGCGTTTGGACTAGAAAACAAAGTCTCTTCGCCACACGATACGGCGATCCTAATTGACTCTACTGGTTCGATGACTGAAATGATTGATAAATACAAAGCCGAAGCTTTGAGGCTTGCTAAAGAGACTTTGGACTCCGGTGGTAGAGTCGCACTGTATGATTATCGTGACCTCGAAGAGTTTTATTTGCCAAAAGAACACTGTAATTTCAACACCTGCACGCTAGAGATTTTTGAGAACGAGTTAAACAATATCACCACAAGTGGTGGTGGCGATCGTCCAGAATCTTTGCTTTCGGCATCGTTTCATCTGATGAAGAATCTTACTTGGCAGCGTGGTGCTACGAAATCTGTGGTAGTTCTTACTGATGCAGATTATTTAAATCCAGATCGTGACGGAGTGACTCTCCCGCAAGTAGTTTCTTTGTCGATGTCGATTGATCCAGTGAACTTTTATATTATTACAAGACCAGAATATGGTGCATCTTATACAGAGCTTGCTACTTCAACCGGTGGCAGGGTTGTTACGGATTTTGATGAACTAAGTCTACTTACCGATTATATTATGGAGAGATTCGATTCTTTGCCACATGTTGAGGAAGAAGAAGGGGGAATTATTAAACCGCGACTAAAAGTGCTAAGCGCCGAAGAGACGAGCAACTCCGAAATTAGTATCAGTTTTGAAACTGATGGCGAGAAAACGATTGTAATTGTAGACGACTCAATTCTTGGAGCTACGACCGAGCATGAGATTAAAATTAGCGAACTACCGCAGGGAAGCACTATCCGACTTGTGCCGATACTTGGCGGCGTTCGTGGCGAAGCAAGCGAAATTAGATTTGAAGGGGTTGAACTAGTAATCCCACTTGCTCCAGACACTGGTGCCTTAGAATAAAAAGAGACCCGGATTATTCCGGGTCTTCATCTTCGAGCCACAACTCCATGGCATCTTTAAAAGAAATATTTTGGGAGCTGATTTCTTTTGCCCGCTCATATTCTGCATAGATTTCGTTGCCAGACTTGTCTTTATAAACAAGGTTAGCGTCGTTCTCATCAGAATGAGCGAATTTAATATTTTCGTTGGCGAGAAGATCCCACTCTGCATCACCATCTACGTCCATTAAAGAAAAGCAAACATAGCTTTCTTCATATGGTACATACCAGGTAACAATCAGGGCTGTAATATTCGGGTCTAGGTGCCACTCTGAGCACTCTTTTATGGATACAGCATCTGTTAAAGCATGGTAGATATTGTACTGCAAAATACTTTTTCCGGCCGGTTCATCACCTTCGCCTGGCATAAAGTCCATCACAGTATGATAAAAATGGCTACCATCGTTAAGTTGGTAAAAAGCCTTGATCTCCGTCCTGTATCCTTTTTGGATAGTCGTCGCGGCGAGAACCGACTCACTATGGGCCGATTTCGTAATGTTGCTTGTTCTGGTTATATGTTCTCTCGCTGTAACACGATCGTCGATTAGCTTAATCTGTGCTTCCGGTAACTTAATTATGCCTTTTTTTAGGCTGATGTATGCAAAGACACCACCCATAACTAAAACTAGAATAAGTATAGTTGTTACTATCGTTATTTCTTTTTTAGTAAAAAAGCTCAAACTCACCACCTCCTTCTTTGAAATGTACAAAAACTATATATATTATATAATAACTATTGCCAAAAGTCAATCTTACCCCTAGACTTTTTAGCATAATGGTGATATAATAGCCGTTATGACTTTGAACAAAGATATGATTCGTAATGTGGCGATTATCGCACACGTCGACCACGGTAAAACTACCCTTGTAGATGGGCTTTTAAAGCAGTCCCATACTTTTCGTGATAACCAGGCCGAAATGCAGCAAACCTTGATCATGGACTCTATGGACCAGGAACATGAGCGCGGCATTACTATTACCGCTAAACAAACCTGTGTTTATTACAATGGCTACAAGATTAATATTATCGACACTCCGGGCCACGCCGACTTTTCTGGTGAGGTGGAGCGTACTCTAAACATGGCCGACGGCGTATTCCTAATTGTAGATGCCCAAGAAGGCCCAATGCCACAAACGAAATTTGTTCTTTCAAAGGCTCTTGATCTTAAACTAAAACCAGTTGTGATTATTAATAAAATTGATAAACCAGCTGCTCGTATCGAAGAAGTAAAAGACGAAATCGAAAGTCTCTTCCTTGAGCTTGCAACGGACGAGTCTCAGCTAAACTACCCAATTTACTATGCAATCGCTCGCGAAGGCAAGGCTGGTAAGACTACCGACCTAGACGATGATCTTCACGTAATTTTTGAGTCTATTATTAATGATATCCCAGCTCCTTCGGTAGATCCAGACGCTGAATCCGCTCAGCTGCTTGTGGCTGCACTTGCTGCGGATAATTATCTTGGCAAATACTGTATTGGTAAGATTTTCCGTGGCAAACTTAAAAAAGGTCAGACTGTAAAGATTTTGCACGAAGACCAGACTAAGACCGCTAAAATTGACAATCTATTTGTATACAAAGGTCTCGCCAAGGAAGAGGTGCAAGAAGCAATCGCTGGTGACATCGTTGCCGTAACTGGCGTAGCTGAAGCAAACATTGGCGACACCATTGCAACTGGTGACAACCCAGAAGCACTTCCTACCATTGAGCTTGAGGCCCCAACCCTTTCTATCTATATTGGGCCAAACACCTCTCCTTTAAAGGGCCGTGAAGGCGAATTTACGACTTCACGCCAAATCGCCGAGAGGCTAGAGCGCGAGCTAGAAACTAACATCGCTCTTAAGATCCAGCCAGATGGTCTTGGTTACAAAGTGTCTGGTCGTGGCGAACTTCACCTTTCTGTTCTAATTGAAACTATGCGCCGTGAAGGCTATGAGCTTGAAGCTGGCCGTCCTGAAGTTGTTTACAAAGAAATCGATGGCGTTAAATGTGAGCCAATCGAGAGCCTCACTATTGAAGTTGCGCCAGAATATGTCGGTGCCGTATCTCAAGAACTTGGTATCCGTAAGGCTGAGATGAAGTCCCAGGAAATTACTTCTTCTGGTGCTACTAGATTTGTTTATGAGATTTCTACTGCAGCACTTATTGGCCTTCGCAACAATCTACTTACCGCAACCAAGGGTACTGTAATTATGTCTAGTATTCCTTCTGGTTATCGCCCAGCTGAAGGCAAATACAAACCAGAGCGTAATGGTGCTCTCGTATCCTTTGAGGATGGTGTTTCTACTGCATATGCACTTGATGCTGCACAGGCTCGTGGTATTCTTTACATCCCACCACAGGTGCCAGTATACCAAGGTATGATTGTTGGTCTTTCCAACAAAAAGGATGATCTTGATATTAATATCTGCCGTGAGAAGCAGCTTACCAATATGCGTACCCATGCGTCCGATGGCGCGATTCAACTTACTCCATACACCCAACTTTCTCTTGAACAATGTCTTGATTTTCTTCTAGACGACGAACTTCTTGAAGTCACCCCGAAGTCTCTACGTCTTCGCAAGCGCCAGCTCGATCCAATTAAGAGAAAGCGCGAAAACCGTGTTAATTGATACACATTGTCATCTTCATGATAGGGAATTCTTCTCCGCGGAAGAAGCCGAGAAGATGCTTGCTCGTGCCAAAGAAAACAAGGTAGAAAAGATTGTTTGCATTGGCACCTCTAACGAGGATTCTTTAGCTGCTCGCGATTTTGCAGAGTCTCATGATGATGTCTACTGGACCTACGGCATCCATCCCGAGAATGCTTCAGAAGAAGACTTTTTGAGGAGATCCGGAGCCTGGCAAGGCGAGGACGAGCGCCGGTCGCCCGTGGCGACGGGCCGACCGGACGCGCTCCGAGAAAAGTTTACTTCTGAAGCACTCGTCGCGATCGGTGAGGTAGGCCTAGATTATCATTATGAAGGCTATGACAGAGATGCGCAGATTAAGCTCTTTCGTGAGATGCTGGATCTTGCTAAAGAAAATGATCTCCCTGTAGTTTTTCATGTGCGCGAAGCATTTGATGATTTCTTTGAAATCGTAAAAGAATACCCTGAAGTTCGCGGTATAGTGCATAGTTTTACCGACAGCAAGAAAGTTTTGAAGCGAATATTAGAAGAAACTGACTTCTATGTGGGCGTAAATGGCCTCGCAACATACTCGACTTTACCTACTCCTCCTCTCGAGAGAATCGTGCTCGAAACAGATGCGCCTTTCTTGACTCCTGTGCCATTTCGTGGTATAATAAATGAGTGTGCCTATGTACGCTGTACAGCCGAGTGGTTAGCAGCTAAACTAGGCGTCGATATAGATACTATAGAGAGGGAAACTACCAAAAATGCAAAAAGATTATACCGTATATAACATACCCGGTAAGGTTCAGCCTGAACCGGCTGAGATTCCTGTTGATGCAACGGATGTCTATATCGAACTTAATGAAATTGCCGAGGAGCTCGAAGAATGTCGCTTAAGAAATTGCTAGATATTCCTTTTAATGTTTTTCGAGATGTAAATAAAGACATCGAGAATTTTTCTAATAAATTTTCATACGATGAGCTCGTAAATATGGAAAGTAACTACGGCCGTACGCTTTTTGGTGAAATCCCAGCCGGACATCAGCGTGAATTCTTTGAACACCGCAAAAACGTTTGGATCTGGCACGAAAGCTGGACCGATGTTTCTGGTCAGTTTATCGACCAAACTATCCGTTATGAAGTTCGCCCAGCTGGCGTCTTTAAAAAGGTCGCGGGTGAGCCTTACAAAAAACTCGAAGGCAGCGAACTCGATAATTTCCGCGACGCCGCCAAGATGTATTTGAAGCTTGTAAAGCAAAATTTGTATAATTAGTGATTTTTGCTACAATTAGCTTATGAATAAGCAAAGATTTTCTTTTACTATCTTTATAATCGGAATGATTACTTTGATTGCCGGCGCGGTGGCTTTGATTCTTAGTTTCGTGATTAAACCAGATATGCGCGACGCAGAATACTTTGTGGAGATGGGTGAATGGGTTGAGCAAGATGCAGATAGTGTAATCTGGAAATTCACCGAGGTAGGCAAAGGTACTCTTACTACCAATAACCATACAAATGACTACGATTTTATCTGGGCGATTGATGGTGACAAGCTCAAAATCGAGACCAAGTGGCTTACCGACATTAATAACGAATATACCTACAAAATAAATCAAGGTGAGAAGAAACTCACCCTGACTTCTGATGAAACCGAATATGTGTTTCTAGCCAACGTCAATCTCGATACCGCAGGTAGCGTTGATACCGAGGTTACTGAGGATAACTAGTTCGTCATCTGGAATCATGTGGGTACAGTGGAATTCCGAGCCGGCGAGCTTGTCTAGGCTTTCCATGGCTTTTTTGGCGATTGGGTTAGTGGTAGAACAGATTGAAAGCGCGATTAAGACTTCACCAAGCTTGAGATAACTTTCCTTAAAGTTTGAAGTCTTGTTTTTAATCTCTAGAATCGGCTCGAGTACGGCTGGAGCAATTAGGTCCACTTCGTCTGGAATCTTGGTAATGACTTTAAGTGCATTTAGCATGGTGCTAGAGATTGGCGAAAGATAGCCGGTTTTTCTGCCCACGATGTATTTTTTGCCAACCTGGATACAGGCGCTAGGGAGATTGCCGGATTTTTCGCGCTTCATATCGGCACATTCGGCAACGATGCGGTCTGATTCAGAAATGCCAAGCTCGTTCATGAGGAGTTTAATACGTTCTGGAACGTCTTCGGTAACAGCACCCTTTTTTAAGTCTACGAGCGCGCGATAGTAGCGACGTACAATCTCGTCTTTGGCGGCTTTTTGGACGGCTTTGTCATCAGTGATACACTCGCCAATCACGTTCACGCCCATGTCGGTAGGGGAATAGTAAATAGTCTTGCCAGTGATGCGAGTTAAGATTTCCTTAAGAACTGGGAAAGTCTCGAGGTCGCGGTTGTAATTGACGGCCGGAATGCCATATTTTTCAAGATGAAAATAATCAATCATGTTTTTGTCGGCGAGATCGGCAGTGGCTGCTTCGTAGGCAATATTTACTGGGTGCTTAAGTGGCAAACTCCAAACAGGGAAGGTCTCAAATTTAGCGTAGCCAGCGTTAACACCACGCTTGGATTCGTGGTAAAGCTGAGAAAGGGAGGTGGCAAGTTTTCCCGAGCATGGGCCCGGAGCGGATACGACTACCAAAGGTTTAGTGGTCTCGATATATGGGTTAGCACCGTAGCCTTCGTCCGAGACAATGGTATTTACGTCAGTAGGATAGCCCTTAGTGAATCTATGGAAGTACGGAGTAATCTTGTAGTCTTTTAGTTTATTGGCAAAATCTTTAGCCTTTTTCTGACCGTCAAAGAGGGTGATTACTACTGAGTTTACGGTGATGCCTTTGCTGCGGAGGAATTGAATCAAGCGAATTACTTCGGAGTCATATGAAATCATGTGGTCTGCACGGATTTTGGACTTTTCGATAGCGTTGGCGTTGACGCAAAGAATCACCTCCGCGTTGTCTTTTAGCTCTTGTAAGAGTCTAATTTTAAGATCCGGCAGGAATCCGGGGAGGGTGCGGGCAGCGTGTTGGTCGTCTATCAGTTTGCCGCCAAACTCAAGATAGAGCTTGTCGAACATCTTGATCCGCTGGTTAATTTTCTTTTTCTGGATTTTCAAGTATTTCTCAGCATCAAAACACTTTTTCACCGTGAGACCTCCTTATTACTTTTTTATTTTAGCACAAAAAATAACCCCCGAGCAATTTTGCTCAGGGGATTTTTTAGTCTTTCGGGCCCTCCCATTCTCCTGCCGGATTGTCCGGTGTATTTGATAAGGGCGTTCCATCTATTGTTGTTGCAATTGGTGGTGGGGTAGTCTTTTCATGGTTGGTGCTCCTCTGATTGAAAAGCATAACTCCTTCTATCAACACCATTATAAAGCAAGCAACACACACAGCAAGCATAATAATTCTAAATTTCTTCATACTTCTCCTCCTTTTTATCTAAGGCCCCCTTAGGGGAAGTTCTCTTAAGGTACTTCTTTAAGAATAGCATAAGCGCTTAAATTTGTCAAGATAGGGCAAGAGAAAACCCCGGTTTTCACCGGGGTTCTCGCAAATTAACACTCTTTTAAATTTTTGATAACTATTAGGCTTAACGGCACAAAGATTACCAGAGTAGCAAGAAGTCCATATTCAAGGTTAATATCCGCCACGCGACCGATCGCCCAGACAGCTGGAATATAGAGAAGCGATGCTGCTGCTTTGGTTAGTGAAAGCACTGAAGTTTGCTCGCTTGGTTTTACATACCTTTGGACGATTGGCATTAAAGTTGCACCTGTCCACCCCTGTACTATACCCATCAGGGTATAAAACCAGACTGTGACGATATTGAGATTAATCGACATAACTCCCATACTGATCGTCATGAGAAGTAAAGGAATAAGCATAATCTTGCGATCGCTAAGGTGTTGGCCGTATCTCGCCGCAAGGGCAGCACCGATAATACAGGTTACGGAGTTCAACGCCCAGGCAATTGAGACCAACCACAGAGGCACACCGGCCTGGAGCATCAGAGGTGTCGCCACCCAGATGATACCATGTGTCATTTCACGGCCTACCGCGTAGGCGAAAATGCGCCAGCGGAGCGGTTTGTTCTTGAGAGTTTCCTTTGTGACCACCGCCATATCTTTGAACGGGTTTTTGTGTTTTGGGATCAATTTTTCGCTATCATCATCTATAAATATGCTGATGATACCACCTAGAGCTATATTCACACACGAAAGTGCGATGGCGAGGCGAAGGCTGATTGCCCCAATCGGACCACCGAGGAGAAGAAGCACAAAGTTACAGGCGTAACGTGCAATTTCCAAAGTGGCGGTTTTTTTCTTTAGAATCTTGTTTTCTGATTCGCCGGTTTCTTTGGCAAGCTTACCAGAGAAATGTTTCAACAAGCTTGAGTCTACGCCGGCACTAAGTGCCATCGTAATACCAAGAAGGCTCTCGCAGATTACTACTCCTACAAAATTTTCAGTAAATGCATAGCAAAGAAGAATTAATGCACTACCAAGGTCGCCGATGATATTAGCCCATTTACGGCTCATGCGATCCGCAATGTAACCGGTAGGAATATTAAATATCATCACAACGATGGTAAAAATGATTTGCGTTAAAGCAATCTGCTCATTATTTAGGCCGATCGAATAAAAGAACGGCGACATAATAGACATCGAGAGAAGACCAGCAGTAATAGCAGACTCAGACATCACAAGACGGAGGTTTTTATTAATGTTTTTTATTTTTTTCATATTACTCTCCTTTCTTAGTGTTAATTTGCCAGCCGCAGCGCGTTTCCGTGTGCGGCTAGATAAACCCCGAAGCGTTTTCGGGGTTTATCTAGTTTTATCAAGTTCTAATTTGCTGCTGATTTAGATAACTCCCGCGCACGACATTGGCATGACAAGTAGGCCCTTACCTAGAGCCATACCGAAACAAAACTCGTGAACGGAATTATATCTATTCATAGTTTTATTGTAACATATTTTTTTCAAAACGCAAGAGCTTTTTGTATCTGTAAAAATATGTTATAATATGTTTTATGATATATCTGGACTATGCAGCGGCGACACCGATGAGCGTGAGGGCTAAGGATGCGATGGAAAGCTACCTTTCCACCGAGTTTTTTAATCCTTCTGCACCGTATCTTGCTGCCAAAAAAGTCCGTGATGCTTACGAATCCGCCAAAGACCGCATCGCCCACGTAATTGGGGCCAAGGGAAACGACATTATTATGACTGCAGGTGCCACCGAGGCAAACAATATCGCCCTCGCTGGAGCTTCACACATTCTATACCTTGTTACCGAGCACGACTCTGTAAGAAACATCGCCCGCACCCGCAAAGGCGAAGCTATCTCTGTAGACAAAAACGGTATTATTGATTTAAAAGATTTTGTTTCTAAACTCACCGATGATGTAGATATGGTCTCTGTGTCGCTCGCGAACAACGAGCTTGGGTCAATCCAGCCTATCGTAGAAATTTCCGAAATCATTAAAAAAACTAGACTTTCCCGCCTGGAACGTGGTGTAAAAACTCCGTTATATCTTCATTCTGACGCTTCACAAGCCCTAAATCTTATAAGTATCAGTGTGGCAAGGATGGGAATTGATTTACTTACCATCAATGCCGCCAAAGTATATGGGCCAAAAGGCGTGGGGGCACTATACGTGGCACATGGCGTAAAATTAAAGCCACTTACCCTTGGTGGTGGACAAGAAAACGGGCTTCGTTCTGGTACTGAAAACGTTGCCGGCACCGTAGCTTTTGCCGAAGCGATTTCCGATGCCCACGAACACCTTAACGGTAACCGCAAAAAATTCGAAAAACTCTCTGAAACTATGCGAAAAGAGCTAATGAACTGCCAGGTTGAACCAATTTTCCTCGGCAACCGCAAAAAACAGCTCGCAAATTTTGTACCCGTGTGTTTTCCTGGAATCGATGCGGAGCGCATTATCTTTAAACTTGAAGAACAGGAAATCTATTTATCAACCGGTGCAGCCTGTGCTGCATCTAAGGGTGAAAAATCCCACGTTCTAAAGGCGATTGGTCTAACTGACGAAGAGATCAACGGTTCACTTCGCATTTCGCTCGGCGAAGGGAATGATGAAAAACAGGTGATCGCTGCCGCGAGAGCAATTTGCCAGGCCGTAAATGAAGAATATGCGAGGATTAATGGGTAAAACAGTTTACGTTGGGATGTCTGGCGGTGTAGATTCGTCAGTGTCGGCTTTACTTTTAAAGGAGCAGGGCTACGATGTAGTTGGCGTTTATATGAAGAACTGGTCGCGTGATTTACCAGGTATGAAATGCCCTTGGGCTGAGGATCTTGCCGATGCCAAGCGTGTAGCCGTAAAGCTCGGTATCGACTTTAAGGTTTTTGATTTTGAAAAAGAGTACCATGACAAGGTGGTAGATTATATGCTCGCCGAATTTAAGGCTGGCCGCACGCCAAACCCGGATATTATGTGTAACCAAGAGATTAAATTTAAACTCTTTTATGAAGTATCGATGGAACAAGGTGCGGACTTTATTGCCACCGGCCACTACGCGCAAGTGAAAGATGGTAAATTATTACGCGCCGTAGACGAGAACAAAGACCAAACCTATTTTTTGTATCGCATTTCCGAAGATGCATTAAAACATACAATTTTCCCAATTGGTCATATGCTAAAGCCAGACGTAAAGAAACTTGCTTCCGAAAAAGGCCTTCACAACGCCTACCGCAAAGAGTCAATGGGCGTATGTTTTGTGGGTGATGTAGGAATGGATGATTTTCTCAAAGAATACTTCCCAGTAACTCCTGGCGATATTATTGACGCAGAATCCGGTGAAAAACTCGGCACACATGAGGGTGCAGTGTTTTATACAATTGGCCAACGTCACGGACTCAACGTCGGCGGCGGCGTGCCATACTACGTAGTAAACAAAGACATGGATAAGAACATCGTCTACGTATCTAAAAACCTCAACAACAAGGATATCTGGACGAAGGAATTAAAGCTACAGGACGTCGTAACACGCGCCAACGCATCCGAGCTCGGGGTATTTCGGAGCGCGGCAGCGCGAGAGTTAGCGCCAGCCGCCCGTGGCGACGGGCCGGCTGGACGCGGCCCCGAGTTGGATGTGTTGGCGCGTTTACGCCACCGTGCACCTTTAATCCCTGCGACCTTTGATGGTGAGGTTCTTAAATTCGAAAACGAAATTAAGCGTCCTGCCAGTGGCCAGTCCGCAGTATTATACATCGGCGACGAATGTATTGGTGGTGGAATTATTACATAAAAAAAGAACCCCGTGAGGGGTCTTTTTTAAGCGTTTGCGATTGCTACGTTTGCGGCGAGAAGGATGCCAGCGATGAGGGCTAGTGCTAAGATGAAGCACATATGAAACTTTTCTGCACCGGATACTGATTTGTAGCAGCATTTTTTGGATGACCTAGACATTGATTTTTTCGCAGTACTAGTCGCCATTTTCTTTTTTGCTTGAGCCATTATAATTCCTTTATTATACTTATGTATATTTTAATACCAAAATGAAGCTAGGTCAAGTAAAAAGTCCCAGATTACTGGGACTTATTTCTAAGACTTGCCGCAAGGACATAATCGTGTCTTTCGAGTGCGATTATAGTCATAATATACCTTGCAAAAAGGCATCTTAGGATCGCGTTCCTGCCTACTTTTGCAGCTAGTTTACCGCCAAGAACTTTTTCCATTGTAAAGTATGCTACTTCGGGTTCAGGTGAAAGAAGGCCGTCGCAGGAGATATTACACTCCCTAGCCTTTTTAACTACCTCGTTAATAGCTTCCATCGTAATCATATTCTCTTTTCGGCGATTTTCTATTTGTTTCAAGTTGTAGTCAATTATTCCGTCAATCAGACCCGAAGGTGTGTCGTCGAAATTATTGACAAGCTCAGTTCGCGTATTATTAATGTACTTCATTTTTTCTTTTTCTGTCATTTTAACACCTCCCTAGACACCAAAGAAAATGGCGTAATAGCTACGCCTCTTATGATTATAGCATACTTTGGCATTTTTTTCAAGATATGCTATAATTACCCCTATGGATGCAAACGAAATTAGAAAAAAATTCTTAGAATTTCAAGTTAAAAAAGGCCATAAAGTTATTCAGCCGGCACCACTCGTGCTAGAGAACGACCCGACCACACTTTTTACTGGTTCTGGCATGCAACCACTTTTGCCTTATCTCTTGGGCAAACCACACAAAGACGGCACTAGACTCACCGACTCTCAACCATCCCTTCGTTTGCAAGATATTGAAGACGTGGGCGACCCTCGTCATACTACCGTATTTGAAATGCTTGGTAACTGGAGCCTTGGCGACTACTTTAAAGAAGAACAGATTCGCAATTTCTTTGAATTTTTAACCCGTGAAGTCGGCCTAGACCCTACTAAGATTTATGTGACTTGTTTTATTGGTAATGAAAAGTACGGCATTCCAAAAGATACTGAAGCTGCCGAGATTTGGCAAAAGGTCTTTAAGGAAGCTGGTGTTGACGCCAAAATTGCCGAAATTGGCTCAGCCGAGGATGGTGACAAGCGTGGCATCAAAGAAGGCGAACACATCTTCTTTTACGATGACCACGAAAACTGGTGGAGCCGTGGCGGTGGTTGTGATTCCACTCCGATTGGTGACCCATGTGGCCCAGACTCTGAAGTATTTTATGACTTTGGCGAAGACAAACAAGACGTGGAAAAATACGGCCTTGCTCACCCAGCATCCGATGGTGCTAGATTCATGGAAATCGGTAACCAGGTATTTATGCAATACCGCCGTGCTGAAGACGGCTCGTTTGTTGAGCTTGAGAAGAAAAACGTCGACTTTGGCGGCGGCTTGGAGCGTATCGCTGCTGCCTCAATCAATTCGTTTGATGTGTTTAAGGTTTCACTCCTTAAGCCAATCATCGACAAGCTCGAAGAGATTTCCGGGAAATCTTATGACAATAATACCGACGAGATGCGCGTAATTGCAGACCACATTCGTGGTGCATATCTCTTGGCCGCACAAGGTCTCACACCTTCTAATAAGGCTCACGGCTATGCAATGAGAAGACTACTTCGCCGCGCAATCCTTCGTGCACTTGACCTTGGTATTTCTTCAAACTTCCTAGCCGAAATCGTGCCAATCGTAGCCGAGAACTACGCAGATCTTCCAGATTCTATCCTTACTCACCGTGAGGACGCACTAAAAGTCATGCTAAAAGAAGAAAATGCTTTCCGCCAGACTTTAAATAAAGGCATCAAAGAACTTCACAAGATGGGCGATTCTTTGAATGGTAACGACCTATTTAAGCTTCAGGATACTTATGGCTTCCCATTTGAGCTATCCGTAGAAGAGTGTTTCCGTGAGGGAATTAAACTTTCCGATAATTACCGTGAAGAATTTGAGGCAGCTCTTAAGGAACAACGCGAACGCAGTCAAACCGCATCAAAGGGTATGTTTAAGGGCGGTCTTGAAGACCATGGTGAACAAACCGTGAAGTATCACACTGCAACACATCTTCTACTTGCGGCGCTTCAAAAACTCGTAGCTCCTGATATCGTACAAAAAGGGTCTAATATTACTGCCGATAGAATGCGTTTTGATTTTAACCTTGATCACAAGATGACTCCTGAAGAGATTACTGCCGTAGAAAACCAAGTTAACGAGTGGATTAAAGCTGATCTTCCAGTACAATTTGACGAATACGACAAGGCTTACGCTCGCGACGTTCTTAAGGCCCACGGCCAATTCTGGGAAAAATACCCAGATATTCTCAAGGTCTATACCATCGGCGATTTTGACAATCCTATTTCTCATGAAGTTTGTGGTGGCCCACATGTAGAACACACTGGCGTAATCGGTTCATTTAAGATCGTAAAAGAAGAAGCTTCTGCTGCCGGTATTCGTAGAATCAAAGCGATTGTAGAATAATTATTTTGCTATACAGCGAACACTAGCCCCAGAATAGGCATTATTCCATTCATCTGCCGTGAAATAACTGACACCAACTTTTGCTTGATAATTGGTGGCTCCACCACCTCGGGTTGTTGCTGTCCAATAATAGCCATATTGGCCTTGATAAAACCTACCAACTAGTTCAAAACCATAGCCACCAGAGAGTGGCATACGCAAAATGACGCGCATGTCTGGATTGCCATATGCATTCTGGAGAGACTTATACTCGCCACTATTTGACCCTGATGGGATTCGCCAACCAAGCGGACAAATATCATAATCTAAATCTACGAGAGTATTCGGTTTATCTGGTCTGGTTCCATAATCACGATTGAGACCATAGCAGTATGAGCCAGCAGATGCGGCACAATAATTATAATAGATACCATATTTTGAATTACGAGTAACAGCAAGAATGTCTGAAGCGGCAGCATAGTTAACATCGGTATGGTTCTTAAATTCCGTAAAGATTTGGCCTGCAGAAAATGTCGCAGATGAATAAGGATTGGTTACTATCCCGCTGGTAGGCAAGCCATTAGTGGAGCTATCGCCAGATACTCTGCCACCATGGAATAAAGCATTAATTGAAGTAGAATCTGCATTAGTATTACTAGAACTGATACGCGATTGAACCGTTGAATTATTCAAATCAAGGATGAGATTATCAAGCAACCAACAACGACCGTCTTTTAGTTTTGCAACGTGGTAAGACGTATAGTCACGAAGATCAAGCACGTATGCCTCAGAGCCAATTACAGTAGTGCGTTCACAGACGTTTTCATTTCCAACGAGCAGGCCGATATCTTGGATGGCGAACCGGAGATCGTTGGCTGGGATGCCCTCATAGTCGGATTGCTGAGTAGCCTCAAAATAAGTGCCGTCATATTGCCCTTGGTCATTTTTGTGTGGAACATATAAGCCATGTTTATATCCGCCTTCATCTTTCGGGAACTGGCCTGGATTATAAACGTAGGCCTGTTCGTAAGCCGCCTGCAAAGATCTGCCTACACTTGCAGCTCCTTGGCCGGTATCTGCTACCCACTGTGCGTACAAAGTTTTTGTTTGCGGAGCGGTGAGAGTTGGGGCAGTATATAAATCACCGGCGCCATATCCTGTACCAGTACTATTGGCCTTTTCGTTCCAACCATTAAAGAGATACCCAGATTTAATAAAACCACTGGACGGCAGCGCAGCAGAATCGTTACTAAAAATAGAAATGGCGTTAGTAGAACCGCCATCAGCACCGTTTCCGTCGAATGCTATCGTAAGTTTTGGTGCATTTGGATTTACTACTACAGTAAAATTAAGTGTATTTGTATACGTGCCTGCCGCAGTGGCTCCATCCACTTTTGCGGCCAACGTAAGTGAATGGTTTGTTCCATTCGTCGGGCTATCATTATTCCAAGCAGAATCCTCATTTGATAGTTTGATTGGGTTGTAATCGCCAGTGGTTTTATAACCCCATTTGTTTACTGGAAAATTGGCTTCAGCTGTAGTAGTGGAAAGGGTTGGTATATTAGCAGTAGTAATGTTACTATGGAGCATTGCAGTCTGCGGAACCGACATTAGAACCCTGTATCCAGTTGGATTATTCGTAGCTACATTAAATTCTACACTTGCAGTCCCAAAAGAACTAGAAGCTCCAGGATTTAGAACAATATTTGCGGAACCAGGAACGGTAAGTTGCAAAGAAGCAGAAGAGACGTCAATAGAAAAATCTGCGCCCTCAGCATATGCGGATACGCAGCCAAAAAGAGCTAATACCCCACCAAGAATTAGACCTCTCTTTACCATAAGCTAATTATAACACATTAATTTTGAAGCAGTTTGGCGATTTTGGCGCGAAGTTTGTTTTCTTCTGGCGCACCGGCAAGCGTATCTACACCAACACGAAGAAGACCGAGTGCGGTGGCATAAGAATGGTCTAATTCGTGGTCTTTTGGCAAAATCAAATCCGGAAGATCGTTTACGTCGATTAAATGAATAACTGGGCGGCGAGAAAAGGCAAGGTTTTGATACCAATCGGAAATAGCAAGAGTTTCTTGAAGAAGGTTGAGGCTGGCGCCACCACCACATAAAAGGACGCTACGTGGCAAGGAACCGTCGGCTCCAAATTCTTCAAGTGCAACTTCTACGCCGGTAAGCCAAACATTTATATTGCGAGAAAGTGCAGACTCGACTTTTTCTTTGTCGTGGCCTTTTAGTTTGCCTTCGTCATAGTCAATCTTCATTTGTTCGGCAGTATCAAAATCTACACCAAGAGACGAAGCAACTTGGTGAGTATAACTGCGGCCACCAATCGAGAACATCCGGGTACCCTCAACACCACCTTCTTCGACAACGGCGATATCCGTAGTGCCGCCACCAATATCAATTACAACGCCAGAAAACTTTGAGTCCGCATCATCACCAAGACAAGCGCGGCAAACCGCGAATGGCTCCACGGCCACGGTCAAAAGATCGAGATTTAATTCGGCGCAGACTTTTTCGATTGCTGCCACGTGAATCATTGGTGCAAACGCAGTATAGAATTGAATAACTAAATCTGAACCTTTAAACCCGATTGGGTTAGAAATCTTGTAGCCGTCAATTGTGAGGGAAACGATGGCTGAATTAATTAAGCGAACTTCAACTTTGTCGTTGCCGGTTTCAAGGGCGACGGTTTTTTTGGCGACTTCGCCGGATTTTTGCTGCACTTTTTTGATGATTTCATTCATTTCAGCATCAGAAATCGGCTTGTTTGGATCTTTTCTAGAATAATTAACGGTAGTAGTGTTGCCTTTAATTAATTCGCCAGCAATGCCAACGACAGTAGTTTCGGCGCGCTCGCCGGCTTTATCTTCGGCTTCTTTTAATGCTTTTTCACAAGTTGATACTACGGCTAGGATATCAGCAATACCACCATTAAACATACTACCTTCAAGTTGTTTGGCCTTGCCAATTCCAAGAATTTCAAGCTGGCCTTTTTTTGAAGGCTTGGCCAATACGGCTTTGACGTACTCTGTACCGATGTCTAAACCAAGTATTGTGTTCATGGTTTAATTATAGCACATTTTCCAGATTCAAGACCGCTGAGCTGGTACTTACCGAACTGGGTGCGATGAAGAGCGGTAACCTTGTAACCTAGCGCCGCAAAGGTACGACGGATTTGGCGATTACGCCCCTCTGAAAGAATGACGGTATATAGGGCTTGAGGAATCGTCTTTCGTAGGGCCTCCGGAGCCTGGCAAGGCGAGGATGAGCGCGCCTCGCCCGTGGCGACGGGCCGAGGCGACGCAGCCCGAGAAAGACTATTCTCAAGCCTTATTACTGTAAATTTCGAAGGACCGTCCTCGAGCATTACGCCGAAATCTGAAATCATTTGCTGATGAAGCGGTTCCAGTGGTCGGTCCAGCTCCACTTCGTAAACTTTTTCTTTATGAAACTTTGGATGAGTCATCTCAAAAGCAAAATCACCATCATTAGTAAGGAGAATCAGACCAGAAGAATCTTTGTCGAGGCGACCAACAGTTTTTAGTTTTTGATATTCCTTTGGCAAAATATCATAAAGCGTAGGCGCATCACCCTGCGCACGGCGCGAACAAACATAGCCAACCGGCTTATTCATCGCTATATACAAGAAATCCGTATCAAACGGTACTACTTTATTATTATAGCATACTTTAGACGTTTTGTCAATGCGGGCACCAAGAACGGCTTTTTTGCCATCTATAGTTACTTTCCCAACAAGAATAGCATCGTCGGCTTCGCGACGAGAAAGACCAAGGCGTTCGGCCAAGAATTTATTGAGCCGGAGTTGCTGGGTTTGGTTGTTCTGCTGGTTGTTCATTAGTAACCTCAATCGGTTGTGGAACTGGAGCAGGAGCTACTGGAGCTTCTGGAATAACAGGTGCTGGAATGTCAGCTGGGGCTGGGGTTGGGGCTGGTTCTGGAGCTGGAGCTGGGGTTGGGGCCGGAGCAGGCTCAGCAACTGGTGCTGGAGCAGGTGCTTCGGTTGGGGCTTCGGCAGCAGGAGCTGCGGCTTTGTCGCCGAGTACTTCATGGATAGTATTAACTACGTCTTCGATGCCAACTTGTGATTTAACTAGATAACGATCTGCACCAAGGCGCTCACCACGTGCACGCTGATCATCAGATGACAAGGCAGTCATCATTACTACTTTTATATTTTGAGTTTCTGGAGTGGAACGAAGAATATCTAGCATATCAAAGCCAGAAATCTTTGGCATCATAACGTCAGACAAAATTAGGTCTGGCTTTTCGCGGACTGCTACGGCCAAGGCTTCTTCGCCATCGCCAGCAGTA
>JAEEGL010879048.1_pt1 | contig 40346 bp, 47 predicted proteins | sample 9134231 | NCBI WGS metagenome assembly JAEEGL01 (sample SAMN16246548, study PRJNA631951) | gut metagenome | biome: gut microbiome; feature: rumen; material: fiber-attached | host: Bos | place: Iran: Karaj | collected 2018-10
AAATGAAACACTTATCCAACAATCTATTTCAAAACTGATAAAAGGTAAAACTGTCATCGTAATTGCACACCGACTTCGTACTGTGGCTGGTGCCGACAAAATTATTACTATAAAAGACGGAAAAGCATTTGTTGAATCTAAAAATCTATAAAACTATGAACATTGAAAAAATCAATTCAAAATTCCGCTCGCTGACAGAGTGGAACTTGAGCCACCGACTTGTTGCGGTGCTCATTTTTGCCGCAATCTTTGTTTTGTCGGCAATGGGACTGAAAAAAATCTATTTTGAAACATCGTGGGACAGCTATTTTGTGGAAGGCGACCCTATGCTCGAAAAAACCGACGAGTTCAAGGCGATTTTCGGAAACGACTACTATGTGGCTGTGTTGGTGCAAAACGATGAAGGTTTGTTCACAAAACACAACTTGGAACTAATTCGTGAGTTGAGCAACAACCTGATGGACAGTCTTTCGTATTCCGAAAGCATCACTTCGCTTACCGACCTTGAATTTATGATTGGAACCGACGAAGGAATGGAATTGGGGCAGATTGTTCCCGACGAAATTCCCGACGATGAAGCAGCTCTTTCGAAAATCAAAAAAGTGGCGTATTCTAAGCCAGAACTTGCGTCACGATTGCTTTCAAAAGACGGAACAATGTCGTGGATTATGGTAAAACTTCGTCCGTTCCCCGAAGATTCTGTGTGGAAAGCCGAAAGTTCTGAATCTCCCGATATGCTTACAGGTCGTGAGGCGGAAAAAATTTGTATGCAGGAAAAATATGCAGATTTACATCCTGCATTGTCGGGTATGCCACATATGTCGTACGCTAAATCGCAATATATGGGCGAGCAAATGAAGCAGATGATGATGATTGTGCTTGTGATAGGTATCGTTGTTATGACCATCATCACTCGTTCGCTTCGTGGCGTGCTGATGCCGATTGTCACTACTATTATGAGCATACTTATGGCATTTGGTTGGATTGGCTGGATAGGTTTGTATATTGATATGTCGGCGACGCTTTCGGTTGTCGTGCTTTGTTTTGCCATTTCAATCGCATACAACATCCACATTTACAATTACTTCCGTTCGCAATTATACCAACACGGCGACCGTATGAAAGCCGTCACCGAAGCAATCACGGAAACTGGTTGGCCAGTTCTGTTTTCGGGCATCACCACCATTGCGGCAATGCTGTCGTTTGTGGCAATGAAACTTGTGCCGATGAAAGCAATCGGTATCAATTCGTCGTTATGCATTTTGTCAGTTGTGCTTACGTGTGTGATTTTCACACCGATAATTTATTCTTTTGGTCGGAAAAACATACGTTTGAAAAAAGCACCAGAAAGCACTATCGAAGGAAAAACAGGCGCATTGTTTGAAAAACTTGGCAATTGGGTTCTTACTCACAGCAAGGCGATTATGATTGTTTCGTGCGTGTTGGCGATAGTGTGTGTGGTTGCTGTGCCACGCATACAACCTGCGTTCGATATGGAAAAAACTATGGGTCGCAAAGTGCCGTATGTTGCAAAACTGCTCGACATCTGCGACACTGAACTTGGTTCAGTTTATTCCTACGATATGTTAATCTCGTTGCCAAACGAAGATGATGCGAAGAACCCAGAAATACTGAAAAAGTTTGAGCAATTGGAACAACACACCGAAAACTATCCGTTGACCAAACGTCATTATTCAATTCTGCCAATTTTGAAGGATATGAACCGTACTCTGAACGAGAATAATCAGGATTTTTACCGTATTCCCGAAGAAAATGACATGGTTGCGCAATTGTTATTGTTGTACGAAAACGCTGGCGGTTCGGAAACGAATTATTGGATAGATTACAATTACCAGAAACTTCGTCTGCAAGTGGAAATTAAGTCATATAACTCTGCTGAAGTGGAAGACAACATCAATGATTTGCAGAAATTCGCCGAAGATTTGTTTCCAGACGCACAAATTTCCGCTGTCGGCAACATTCCGCAATTCACCGTTATGCAGCAATATTTAGTGCGCGGACAAATGTGGTCGCTGTTGCTTTCGGTCGTTATTGTGGGCGTTTTGCTTATGATTGCGTTCGGAAACATAAAGTTGGGATTGATTGGTATGATTCCAAACCTTGCTCCAATTATTTTTGTGGGCGGTGTGATGGGGTGGTTCAACTATTCGCTCGATATGGTTACCGCCATTGTAATTCCTATGGTGCTTGGTTTGGCGGTTGACGACACCATTCACGTAATCAACCACACACATCTGGAATTCGACCGAAAACGAAACTATCGTTTCGCAATACTGCGTACGTTCCGAATCATCGGTATCGCTGTGGTAATGTCAACCGTGATTATTACTTCTACATTCCTTGGCTTTACATCATCAACGGCAAACAATTTCCGAGACCTTGGTATTCTTGCCGCAGCTGGTTTGTTCGCCGCACTGCTTGCCGATTTGTTCATTTCGCCTGTAGTGATGCGGAAGTTCAAAGTGTTTGGTAAAGAATCAGATTCCAACGAATAGAGTTACGAATTAGTTTTTTAGTGTATAACATAAATATTTAACAAAATGAAAAAGATACTTATAACAACCTTTGCAAGTCTGTATATTGCAGCAAATCTTATGGCTCAACCACTTACTGGCGACCAAATTGCGGCAAAAGTCCACGACCGTCCCGACGGCGACACCCGTTACTGCGAGATAAATCTCACGCTTATCAATAAAAATGGCAGTAAGCGTGTCCGTGAATTGAAATCATATTCAAAGGATTACGGAAAAGATCGCAAGACTATCATGTTTTTCATGTATCCTGGCGATGTAAAAGGTACAGGTTTTCTCACTTGGGACTACGACCAATTAAATAAGGAAGACGACAAATGGTTGTATTTGCCTGCAATGAAGAAAACACGCCGCATCAGCGGTTCTTCGTCGAAAACCGATTATTTTATGGGGTCCGACTTCACATACGATGATATGGGTCGTCGTAACTTGAGCGAAGACACCCACACGTTGCTCCGTGAGGAGTCTATCGACGGACATAAATGCTGGGTGCTTCAATCGGAACCAAAAACAACTGGAGAAATCTACACCAAACGAATTTCGTGGATTCGTCAGGATTGCCTTATTCCTGTTCGTGTGGAATATTACGACAAGTTGAACAAACTTCACCGTTTGCTGATTGCTTCCGACATAAAACAAATCGACGGTTTTTGGACTGTGGGTCAAATGAACATGAAGAACGTTCAGACGAACCACGAAACAAATCTTATTTTCAAAAATTATAAGTACAACGAGCCTGCAAACGATAATATGTTTACCGTTTCGCAGTTGGAAAAAGGTTTATAGACACATGAGACTCATTGCCGTTTTTTTACTTCTGTCGCCGTTTGCGCTGTGCGCCCAAAACCAAGATGACGATGTGCATTTCCGATACAAAGGTTTTATCGACACGTATCACGCGGTTCGCAGCAACGGTGACTGGGATTATATGTCGAGCCGTACACGCACACGCTTCGAGAGCGGACTTGAAAAAGGTGGTACATCGGGATTTGTTTCGCTCAATGCGGTTTACAATCCAATTGTAGAAAGCCAGTCGGGTATGTTCCTGCGCGAGGCGTATTTGGAACATACCCATAACGGCTGGGGATTGAAGGCGGGCAGACAGATTGTTTCGTGGGGCGTTGCCGACGGGTTGCAAGTTACCGATGTGATTTCGCCAATGGATTACACCGAATTCCTTGCTCAGGATTACGATGACATACGAATCCCTGTGAATGCTATTCGTTTGAGTTACAGTAATATGTATCTAAAAGCGGAAGCAATTGCCGTTCCCGTTTCGGAGTTTTACAAAATGCCAACCGACAGCGAAAATCCATGGAGCATATCGCTCAACGGAATGTATTGTCAATTAAACAATTGCACACCCGAACATAAATTGGAAAATTGTGAATTTGGAGGAAGAGTTTCGTCGTATCTGAATGGTGTTGATTTTTCGGTTTGTGCATTGCGAACGTGGAACAAAATGCCTGCGTTTCGGCTCAACGGCATTACTGCGGAAAACAAACTTGACATTGATGCACGATATGGACGGATGACCATGTTAGGTGCAGATATGTCGGCTTCGGTGGGCAAATTCGTACTACGAGCCGAATTTGCCGAATACATCGACGCATTGCTTTCGACAAAGAATTTTGCAACTGACCCAGTTAGGAAAAATCAAACTTCGGCACTTGTTGGCATCGACTGGTATCCAGGTGGCGATTGGACAATTATGTTCCAATACAATCACGTGTATATTGCCGATTATTCCACCGAATTGAATGACTACGAACACACTGGTATAGCAACGATGAACGTAAGTAAGGCATTGTTACGCAACACCTTGAAATTAGGCGCATTCGGGCGAATTGACTGTGCAAATGACGGAGCTTTTTTCATCCGATTTAATGCCGATTATCAACTCACCGACGAAATTTCGCTCACGTTGGGGTATGACTGGTTTAACGCCGACAGCGGTATGTTTGCGTTCTATAAGGATAATTCCGAATTGTGGCTAAAAGCGAAATATAGTTTTTAGAGATTCACAGTCTAATATTATATTGTTTTCTGACCGCCATCTTCAAGCCCGCCCGAAAGGACGGGCTTTTTTATTGTATTCCAAATGATAGCAAAGCGTCGCAAAGGCAGGGAGATTACCGACATTGAACCTATTGTACGGCTATGGAAATGTGAAGAAGAGGGGGGCGAATGTCCCGAAACAATCTTGAATTTTTACGAAAACAGCTTGAGGCGATGAATCTCCACAACAATGTCAACGCCTTGCGAGAGGTTGACAGCATACAATTTAATGGGGATAATTACGAGCTTGTCTGCACACAAAAATTAGCCGTCTATCTGAAACAAAATTTCAATGTGATACAACCCATATTGCACGATTTCATGGGTGAAAAAGGGTTGAAAGTAAGATTCATAAAATGATTGACGTCAGGTTTGGTGTAATAGCTTTGTTTTGTATTCCCTTTTTTACAACAGCATTGTCATATATGCAGGAACAAGCGTTGTTTCGCCATCTTTACGTAAATCTTTGGTATAGACCAAATAACGGTTGCCAATGCGAGAAGAAAACTTCTTGCAAAACTCATCCAACGAAACGTGAGAGTTATAATTTGACGATTTCACCTCCACGGGACAAATCTTAGTCCCACGCGATAACAAGAAATCTATTTCATAGTTGTGACGGTCGTCCTTTGCCCACGTATAATAATATAATTCATTGCCTGAAGCTCGGAGCATCTGTGCAACAAGGTTTTCGTAGATATATCCAAGATTGGCGGGAAGTTTGTCTGCCAATAATTTGCTGTATAAGATGTTTTCTGTGAAACTTTTGTCCCAAAACGCAAGCGTGACCATCAATCCTGTGTCGCCGACATACAATTTGAAACGGTTTCTATCTTCATTCAAGGGGAATCCTACTTGTGGGTCTTGTACGTGATATGAGAAGTTTACCGTTTTACTTTCTTCCAATGCAATCAGAAAATCCTCCATTTTTTCCGATGATACCCCCTTTATAACCGATGTTGGATAATAACGTGCCACGCCACGAGCCAACATGGATGGAATAGCTTTGAATAATTTGCCGATTTTTCCATTCTTGTCAATCTTTCTAAAATCGTCAATATAGAGATTAATTATCTTGCGCTTAACCAAATCAACCGTATGCAGATTCTTTGATTCTAAATATGCATTTACAGCCTGTGGCATACCACCGACAAGCATATACAACCGCAAATCACGTATCTTCATACGTGCGACGTCGTCGCCCAGCGAGATTCGTTTTTCAAACAATTGTTTTTGCAGGGGAATTGTTGTCGTATCACCCAGCGCCCAGCGAAATTCTTCGTAATCCATCGGAAACATTTCTATTCGGTCTTCTTCGCTTGGAATAGTAATGTCTTTAACATTCTGATGAATACTAATCAGCGAACCTGTTTCGATATAGTCGTAACGTCCGTCTTGTACCAAATATTTGATTGCTTGACGTGCTTGGGGGCATTGCTGGACTTCATCAAATACTATGACTGACTCCCGTTGATACAATGTGGTTTTATAGATATCCTGCAAGTATAAGAAAATATAATCCAAGTCCATCAAATCATCGAACAAGGTTTTTACCTTTTGTGTCGCTTTATTGAAATCTACAAGGATATAACTCTTATAGGCGTGTTTCGCAAATTGCTCAACAATTGTTGATTTTCCTATTCGTCTCGCACCTTCAATCAAAAGAGCAGTTTTACCCTGATTCTCCTCTTTCCATTGAAGCATTTGTTGATAAATTTTGCGTTTAAAAACTTGTTCCATATTTTTGTTATAAATCACTGCAAATATATTGATAATAAGTAAACCATGCAAGTTATCAAAGATAAAAATACTATCTTTCCCCGAAAATTATTTTCACAAAATACTATCAATCCCCAAAATGTTTTTCTGCAAAATTATAGTTATCCCCGATTTTTCGTCATAAAGATATGCTCTCCCGCAATTTTTTAAATCGAAAAATCATTGTGACCCCAAAATCTTTTTATTAAAAAATCGTAGTCACCCCGAATTTTACTTGAATCGCCAACATCATTTCGCAAATAAAATCTCTCGAATTTTAGCTGTTTTCTTGGTGGTTGTGTCGAAAATCTGACGTTTTCTTCCGTTTTTCACCTCAAAATGTAAAAAGACCAAACTCGCAAGTAGATTTCATAAAACACTATAACTAATTATGTATCAGTAATTTATGGAAATTCAGAATAGGACTCATAATCAGGTGGTCGCTGGTTCAAGCCCAGCAGGGCCCACGAAAGCACTCTCAAGAAATTGAGGGTGCTTTTTTTATTCATATCAGCCTTATAAAAAAAGTAGGGGCGAAAACATTTTCGCCCCTACCTACACTGTTTTATTAAATTGTATTTCTATACTATCTTTTCAAGTTTCGAAACATTTTCTTTGATGATTTCGTCTGGCAATTCGTAGTTTGTCAAATCGCCTGCAAGATATTGGTCGTAAGCCGTCATATCAATCAATCCGTGACCAGAAAGGTTGAAGAGGATAGTTTTCTTAACGCCTTCTTCCTTGCATTTCTTTGCTTCGCGAATAGTTGCCGCAATTGCGTGTGCCGATTCGGGAGCAGGAATGATGCCTTCGGTTTGTGCGAACAATGATGCTGCCTGGAACGATTCCAATTGTGGAATGTCAACACCTTTCATCATACCATCCTTAATCAACTGGCTAACGATAGAGCCTGCTCCGTGGTAACGAAGACCACCTGCGTGAATGTGTGCAGGAGCAAAATTGTGTCCCAACGTGAACATTGGCAACAATGGCGTGTAACCTGCCTCGTCACCGAAATCGTATTGGAATATTCCTCGTGTCAATTTCGGACAAGAAGCCGGCTCGGCAGCAAGGAATACTGTTTTCTTTCCGTCAACCAAGTTGTGACGCATAAATGGGAATGACAAGCCACCGAAGTTAGAGCCACCGCCAAAACAAGCAATCACCATGTCGGGATATTCGCCAGCCATAGCCATCTGTTTTTCTGCTTCAAGACCAATAACTGTCTGGTGCAACGTAACGTGGTTAAGCACGCTACCAAGCACATATTTGCAATTTGGCGTCTGCATAGCCAATTCCACTGCTTCGGAAATTGCCGTACCAAGACTACCTTGGTAGTTTGGCGATTCGGTAATGATTTGTCGTCCTGCCTTCGTACTCATACTTGGCGACGCAATTACTTGCGCACCAAATGTTTGCATGATAGAACGACGATATGGTTTTTGGTTGTAACTTACTTTTACCATAAACACAGCCAACTCCAATCCGAATGCTTTTGCTGCATACGAAAGAGCCGCACCCCATTGTCCAGCACCTGTTTCAGTGGTAATGTTGGTTACGCCTTCTTGTTTGCAGTAATATGCTTGAGCCAAAGCGGAGTTCAATTTGTGGGAACCGACAGGGCTCACGCTTTCGTTTTTGAAATAGATGTGAGCAGGAGTGTCGAGTGCTTTTTCCAATCCGTAAGCACGTACCAACGGAGTGGAACGGTATGATTTGTACAAATCGCGGACTTGTTCAGGAATTTCAAACCATGCGTCGGTTTGATTCAATTCTTGTTCGGAACAGGCACGGCTGAACAAACCCGTAAGTTCTTCAACCTTAATTGGTTGCTTTGTCTGCGGGTTCAACATTGGCAGCGGTTTGTTCTTCATATCCGCAACAATATTGTACCATTGAGTAGGAATTTCGTTTTCTGGTAAAATAAATCTTTTTTGTTTTTCCATTGTCTTATATTTCTGAATTAATTTGGACAAATGTATTACAATTCTTACAAAATTTAAGATGTTGCTTTAAATTTTTTAATATTTTCTTATTGTTTTCTCGTGACAATCAAAACAGCCATACGTTGCAAGTGGTCTGCAACATGTAATTCCTACCTAAAAACTATGATAAAAGATAATAGTTCCTATTGCGTGAAATATTGAAAAGCATAGAAAAACATTGCAATTAAATGGTTGTTTGTATAAACTTTCCTACCTTTGTAGCAAATAATAAAATATGCAAGTTGCTATAGTTAAATATAACGCGGGGAACATTCAATCTGTCAGTTATGCATTAAATCGTCTCGGTATTGAGCCGATCATAACAAACGACCCCGACGTGCTTTACAAAGCAGACAAAATCATTTTTCCCGGCGTGGGCGATGCAGGAACGGCTATGCCTTATCTGCGAGAACGTCATCTAGACGAAGTGCTTGTTTCGTTGAAACAACCGTTTTTAGGAATCTGCTTTGGTATGCAGCTCATGTGCAAGCACTCCGAAGAAGGCGACGTGGATTGTCTGGGTATTTTCGACGTAAACGTGAAACGATTTCCTTCGGGAACGGAGAAGATTCCACACATGGGTTGGAATACCATTACAGACTTGAAAGGCACATTGCTAAAAAACATTCAACCAGAAAGTTACGTGTATTTTGTGCATAGTTATTATGCCGAAATGAATCCGTTTAGCACGGCAACATGTAACTACGTGCTTCCCTTTAGTGCCGGAATAGAAAAAGACAACTTTTTTGCATTTCAGTTCCACCCCGAAAAAAGTGGTCTGATAGGTGCTCAAATATTGAAAAACTTTATTGAACTCTAATGCCAAAGATTGAGGAAAATTTGAGAATTGACAAGTGGCTCTGGGCTGTGAGACTATATAAGACTCGCAGTTTGGCAAGCACAGCATGCAAAAACAATCAAATTTCAATCGAAGGTGTGTATGTGAAACCGTCACACATTGTAAAAATTGGCGATGTGGTGTGCGTGAAGCGTCCTCCCATCGTGCGTTCCTACGAAGTTCTCGGACTGCTGGCACAACGGGAATCGGCGAAAGTTGTCGTGGATTTTGTAAAAGACGTTACTCCACAATCAGAATTGCAAAAATTGGAAGATGTGAAAATGGTCTTCACCGTGTATCGGGACAAAGGTGCCGGACGCCCTACGAAGAAAGACCGTCGCGACTTAGAGGAATTCGGATATTTATAACATACGATATGAAAAGTTTAGAAAATTACTGGAAATACATAAACGACGCCTTAAACCAGAAATTACAGGCAGGCGATTTTGACGAACCGAAAGGATTGTACGAACCGTGTAAATATATTTTGCAAAACGGTGGCAAACGTGTCCGTGCCTCGTTGGTACTATTAGCGTCAAAAATGTTCTCCAACTCATTCGAACAAGCTCTTCCTGTGGCTCTTGCGTTTGAAACATTTCATAACTTCACATTGATTCACGACGATATAATGGACAAAGCTCCTCTTCGCCGTGGCATTCCTACTGTCCATACGAAATGGGATGAAAACACGGCAATCCTTTCGGGTGACGCCGTGATGATTATTGCCTATAAATTTTTTGAAGAATCTGGCGAATTTGTACCTCAACTCTTCCGTTTGCTCAACAAAACGGCATTGGAAGTGTGTGAAGGTCAGCAATACGACGTGGATTTGGAAGTTGCAAAACTGCAAGATTCCATTGTTTCGGAGGAAATGTACATTCGTATGATAGAACTGAAAACCTCAGTTTTGATTGCCGCTTGCCTAAAAGCAGGAGCCATTGTCGGTGGTGCGTCAAGCAAAGATGCCGATACATTGTACGAAATCGGGAAAATGATTGGCATCGCGTTCCAACTTCAGGACGACGTGCTTGACACTTTCGGCAACGAGGCGACCTTCGGGAAAAAAATCGGTGGCGATATTCGTGTCAACAAAAAAACATATTTATTGATTAAAGCTTTGCAAACGTTGCAATCCGAAGATAAAGAGCAGCTTATAAAACTTATGTCGTCAACCGAATCCGACGAACAAACCAAATACGACCGTGTTGTGGCATTGTACAACAAAGCACAGGTAAAAGAGCGATCTATAGAAAAGATTGAAGATTATTTTCAACAGGCAATGCGTTTGGTTGATGAGATTCAACTTCCTGAAAATCAGAAATCAGAACTAAAGATTTTTATGAATGAATTGCTTAAGAGAGAATTCTAAGAACTAAATTCCAATGTATTTTATATATTTGTGACATTAAAATAAAAATAAAACAATGGCAGAATTTCATTATCAACCTATGTTCCCTCTTGGAGAAGACAAGACGGAATATTATTTACTGACAAAGGATTACGTTTCGGTAAGCGAATTCGAAGGTCACAAAATCCTAAAAATCGAAAAAGAAGGTCTGACGGCTATGGCAAACGCCGCTTTCCGCGATGTATCGTTCTTGTTGCGTCGTTCTCACAACGAACAGGTGGCTAAAATTCTTTCAGACCCTGAGGCAAGCGACAACGACAAATATGTTGCTCTTACATTCCTTCGTAATGCCGACGTGGCTTCGAAAGGTAAATTGCCTTTGTGTCAAGATACGGGAACGGCTATCATCCATGGTGAAAAAGGTCAGCAAGTGTGGACTGGCTACTGCGACGAAGAAGCTCTTTCGCTTGGTGTGTACAAAACCTACACCGAGGAAAACCTGCGTTATTCGCAAAACGCTCCTCTTTCAATGTACGAAGAAGTGAACACGAAATGCAACCTTCCTGCTCAAATTGACATTGAAGCAACCGAAGGTATGGAATACAAATTCTTGTGCGTAACAAAAGGTGGCGGTTCTGCCAACAAGACATATTTGTATCAGGAAACCAAAGCCCGCATTCAAAATCCGGGTACATTGGTTCCGTTCCTTGTTGAGAAAATGAAGACGCTGGGAACGGCTGCGTGTCCGCCATACCACATTGCATTTGTAATCGGTGGTACTTCGGCTGAGAAAAACCTTTTGACGGTGAAATTGGCTTCAACTCACTACTACGACACGTTGCCAACAACAGGAAACGAATACGGACGTGCGTTCCGCGATGTTGAGTTGGAAAAACAAGTGTTGGAAGAAGCTCACAAAATCGGTCTGGGCGCTCAATTCGGCGGTAAATATATGGCTCACGACGTTCGCATTATCCGTCTGCCACGCCACGGGGCAAGCTGTCCAATCGGTTTGGGCGTAAGCTGCTCTGCCGACCGTAACATTAAATGTAAAATCAACGAACAAGGTATCTGGATTGAAAAAATGGATGACAATCCAGGCGAATTGATTCCAAAAGAACTTCGTAACGCTGGCGAAGGCGACGTGGTGAAAATCAACTTGAACCAACCTATGAAAGACATATTGAAAGAATTGTCGAAATATCCTGTTTCAACTCGATTGAGTTTGAACGGAACAATTATAGTTGGTCGCGATATTGCACACGCAAAACTGAAAGCCCGCTTGGATGCCGGCGAAGATTTGCCACAATACATCAAAGACCACCCAATTTACTACGCAGGTCCTGCAAAAACTCCTGCCGGAATGGCATGTGGTTCAATGGGTCCGACAACTGCTGGCCGTATGGATCCGTATGTTGACGAATTCCAAGACCACGGAGGCAGTTTGATCATGTTGGCAAAAGGTAATCGCGCACAATGTGTTACCGATGCCTGCAAGAAACATGGTGGATTCTATCTGGGCTCGATTGGCGGTCCTGCCGCAATCTTGGCTCAAAACAACATCAAGTCAATCGAATGTGTTGAATACCCAGAACTCGGAATGGAAGCCATCTGGAAAATCGAAGTTGAAGACTTCCCTGCTTTCATCTTGGTTGATGACAAGGGAAATGATTTCTTCAAGAAGTGGCAACACTAAGAAGCCCGAAGATTTCATAGCTATAAGAATCATTAAACATATTAACATTCAAGTGAATATCAATATGTTTAATGATTTTTTTTGTTCACAAACGAACTTGGCATCAAAATTTCCTCAGGAAGTATTTTCATTATAAGCGGAATAATGACAACGGCTCCTGGAAGCATAAAGATTGCCAACGAAGGTATCGTTTTTAGCAAATCGAAAATTTGTTCCTTAACTTTTTGTTTTTCCTCTTCGGACAGTTCCTCCGTGACCGATTTTCGGATTAACTCAACCAATTCCTTGCTTTCCAGAATTTCAGTAACGATTTTCTTCTTATTTTTTAATATAAAATCCTGACAGCGATTTATAAACGCTTTTCGGACAAGGTCAATGCCTTCGCCATAATGCAGATAGAAAATTTTATCGCCCTTGTTGAGCAAGAAATTCTCTATCGCTATCTGACATTGTTGGCTGTCGTCTTCTTGCAACTCAAGTTTTTGGGCAAGATTATGCAAAAACAAAACCTTTTTCACGCCCAAGGTCGATTCACAGAAGCAAACATATGAGGCATATTCATATAACAACAAACGGTACAAATAAGGGTCTTCCTTTAACGATTCATTCTCGTCAAAGTCGGAATACGACTCTAAGCCTGCAACTTCCTCCGTCGCAAAATTTCCCGAGGCAATGAAATACGACACAATGGATTGCGCATTACTTTCCAATGAATCTATCGCACAGGCACGATTCATAATGGCGATAACTTCTTTCTTGAAGACATCTCTCCTATCGTATGCATATTCCGACTGTAACCACGAAGAAAAGTACAAGACGTCAAGTCCGGAAAAGATATTGAATTGCGAGCCACGCCAAAAATCGCGTTTCAAGATTGTTGGATTGCTCACTCTAAAATCAATGACTTGCTCAACAGTTTCGGAAACCTCCTGTCCCCTATTATATAAGGTTCTATATTTTTTTGCCATTGTGTCGTTCATGGTAAACAACACATAGAAATCATAAATTTTTCTGACACAATCCGTTACAACCGTCGCAATATCCTCGTCAAAAGATTGTTTTTTCCGAAAATGAAGGTACGTGAGAAATAAACCTTCCGTCAGCGAGATTTTAAAGTGGTCGGCAGCATTCCACGATTCCGATGTCGGGAACTTGCACACCAAACGGGAATTGTTCGTACACCCATAAAACAAGCCGGAATAATGAAGATAAAAATGGGCAAAATCCGTTGTCTTCTTATGACTATATACGTATGTATCAAGCAGATGAGAATTTCTCAATACGCTATTTTGAAATTCATCATAAAATAATACAAACCAGTTTTTTGACGACGGATCCATTCGATTTTACATATCTACCTACGGAATATGTCTTGCTATCTGAGTAGCAATGCGTTTCAAGTAAATATCACAAATTTGATCAAGGTCGTTGACTTTTGCCGAGAATGTGGTGGTGGCAATATTTCCATACACGAATTTCCCTAACGAATTGTAAATCACGTAATGGACGCGTATTGTCCGAAGATAGGAATTGTCGGCAACGGTATAGGGATTGGAATAGTCGCCCAACAATTCGAATTGCGTAAGATACACGATATATTGTGCCTTGTAGTCTTGCACCAAATCGCTAAATAACTGTGGATCTTGCAGTTTCACATTCACCAACCGATCTTTGTTTTCAGAAGTGACGCTCACCACTTCGCCTGCAATAATATTGGGCGACACTTCGGGGTTTTTCTTCGGCTTGTTGATGTCCTCATCTATCTTTTCCGAGAAATAGTATTCCGCATTACTATGAACTATCTCCAAATCGCTTGCTGCATCGGTCGTGTAAGTGAGCAACAAACTTGCCACGTTCGTAGAATCCTTCAATGCAGAATAAATATGCATATCCAAATCAGAACGGATTTTTTCTATTGACTTGCTATACGAAACACCCGAATACTCGCAGATTTGCTTTGATTCCTGATTGTTATACATCTTTGCATCGAACGGAATTATCAAGATGTTTTTTTGACCAAACACGCAAAGTGTCATCAAAAAAAGAAGAACTAACGAGATAGATTTTTTCATCATTGTTTTCCTAAATTTTCAATGCACTAAAGTACAAAATTTAGGAGTTACATTGTTCCTTTTTTGTAAAAAGTTTACGAACAAACAATCCCAACATCGCAAATGCCATTCGCACGTTAATTCCCAATTTTACGAAAAGGAGGAATAATCTGTTATATTGCGTAAAATGCTGTTCGCAAAAAATCTCCATAGATCGATAAAACTCTCGTACACTTTTTACTTCCAATTTCTTTGTGCTTGCACCTTTCAGGTGTATGATGCTCGTTTCGGGGAAATAGTAATTCTTGTAACCTGCCTGCAATATACGATAAGAAATATCAACATCTTCGCCGTACAAGAAATATGTTTCGTCAAGCAAACCAATCTCATCAAGCACCGATTTACGAAGTAGCATACACGCTCCAGCCAAAATTTCAACCTGTGCCACCGAATCTTGCGAAATGTTGGAAAGGTAATAGCGATTACATTTTTCCGATTTAGGAAATAGTTTATACAATCCGAACAATTTACAAAAAGCCACCCACGGTGTGGGAATTCCTCGTTTTGATTCAGGAAGAAAAGTTCCTTGTGCATCCAACATTTTCACTCCCAAACCGCCGCAATTATCGTGTTCGTCCATAAAAGCAAGCATTTTTGAAAACGTGTCTTGCTCAACCACAGTATCGGGATTTAACAACAGGACATATTCTCCGCACGATTTTTTTATGGCAATATTGTTTGCACGGGCAAAACCAAGATTCTCGGCATTTTCAATAAGCGTAACCCATGGAAACAATGTTTTTATTACATCGCATGAACCATCGGCAGAATGATTGTCAACCACAAAAACCTCACCTTCAATGTCTTGCAGAGCTTGTTGCACCGAAGACAGACAGAAGGTCAGTTCTTCCTTAACATTGTAATTCACTATGACGACTGACAATTTCATTCCTCGAACTGTATTGGTGCAAACAAATAGTTTTCTTTCTGTAAATACTCTATTGTTTTAGGCAAAGCGTACAACAAGTTTTTCTCCGATTTTGGCGAATCGTGAAACACGATAATGGAACCGTTTCTCACATAATTCCTCACGTTTTGAAAGCAATCCTCTCCCGACAAATTGTGGTCGTAATCCATAGTGATAATGTCCCACATTATAACATGCAAATGGTCGTACAGCCGTCTCGCCTGCAAAGGACCTATTTTTCCATACGGAGGGCGGAACAAATTGCTGCCGACAACCGCAACACCTTTTTCAACGTTTTCAACGTAGGTTTTATTGTCGGTTACCCAACCTTTCAAATGATTGTAAGTATGCGAACCGAATGCGTGACCGGCGTTTTTCACCTGTGCATACACTTCGGGAAATTTTGTCACATTCTCCCCTACCATAAAAAACGTTGCCGGAACATGATATTCCTGCAAAATATTCAGGACCTGAGGAGTATAAACGGGGACCGGACCGTCGTCAAACGTCAGATACACGGTTTTTTGCTCCTTGGGCAGTCGGAAATGAGCACGCCGATACGCCAATTCTCCTACAACTGGCGGTTGCGCTTTAGTTACGTCAAATATTGGTTGTCTCATTTCTCAACAGATTTTTCTATACAATTCCACAACAAATCGGCTGTCTTATCCCACGAAAAGCGTTCCAATTGCGTCTTTGCATTGTTACGCAATTGTTCGTACAATTCCTGATTCTGACTTAATTGAATCATTGCATCGGCAATAGAGGAAACATCCTGCGGTTCACACAGAAGAGCCGCCTCGCCTGCAACTTCGGGCATAGAGGTGCAATTTGAAGTGATGACGGGAATGCCACACGCAAAGGCTTCCAAAATTGGAATACCAAATCCTTCGAACAGAGGGACATACGTCATTGCAAACGCCGACCCCAACAAATAGTGCAAATCCTTGTCGGACACGCGTCCCGTGAAAACAATGTCTTTTTTGTACGGATGTTTGTCGTATGCCCGTTGTATGGAATGAGCCAGAAACATTGCCTCGCCAACAATCACCAATTTCATCGTGGAAATTGTCTTTTCCTTAAAAACGGCAAATGCAGCAAACAGATTTTCAATGTTTTTCCGAGGATGAAGCGTTCCTGCATACACAAAATAATCACATGAATTCGTGTATTTCTGTTTTATGATGTTTTTCTCCACGTCGATTAACGGCGTAAACACGCTACTTACGCCATTATACACCACATCAATGTTTTCCAACGGAACATTGTAAAGCGAATGGATATCCTGCTTCGAAAATTCCGAAACAGTTGCTACACGCGTTGCGTGACGGGCGTATTGCGGGAAATACTTCTGATAATATTTTCGTACCAACCACGGCAAATATTCTGGGTAATGCTCAAAATTCAGGTCGTGAATCACATCAACCACGGCGCAAGGCGATTCCACAACGCTATATCCGTCGGTAGAGACGAACACGTCGGGTTGCAACGCCTTTAGCACACGAGGTACTTGCGAATGGAACCAAAACCACCACAAAAACGGATGTCGTGCCTGAAACGGAACGATGATTGGTTTCACATTTTCGGAGAAAACGAAATCCTTGTCATACATTCTGTCAAACAACAGATAGAACTGATGTTCGGGGTGATTCACGCAAATACGTTTGATTGTTTCGTACGTAAAACGTGAAATTCCGTCTATTCTGCCTTTTATAAGCAACCGTGTGTTGATTACAATTTTCATATATGCAAAGGAACGAATTTTTATGATGATTTGGTCAATATGTTAATTAAAATGACGTTCTTTGTTTCCACAAAGTGAAAATAGTAGTATGCACAACGTAAGGAAAATAATATCTATAATTTGTCTTGTTGTAGTGTTTGCCCACCAAACCTATGCTCAGGAATTTTCAGAAAACAAAGTAAAAGTTGCCGCCGGTTTTGAATTACTTGAAGATGACATTTTTTTTGGAAATGGTTTCGTTACCATTCTTGGCTATCAATGGAAAATGAAAGACTGGTTATTTCTTACGCCCCAACTCAAGCACGGGACTTTTTCCACAATAGGAATAACCTGTGTTTCAAATCAATACTTTAATTCAGTTGGTATGGGACTTGGGTTGAATGCCAACTTCCTAAAAGTATTGTGCACTGGATTAGGTTGGGAAGTCAATTATCTGCACGGGTTGCTTGGGAAAAAGTATCCTGAATATGACAGAAATTTCTGCTTTGATCTATATGCCTCGGCAGGTTTTCACATAGCACCAAAGGACAAACGATATGCTATAAACATTCTGCCTTTCTCACTCTCATTTGGCACAAGCAATTACTTTGACGGCGGAGTACGAGTTGAGATGGAGATTAAACTTAACGAATGTAATAAATCTTGACCAGAAAAAATGTACTTTTGTGTGTTGAAATTTGAATCGTTTTGAGGAAGACTTTTATTACAAATCTGATTCTGCTGCTTTTCCTTAACATTTTGGTCAAGCCGTTCTACATTTTTGGCATTGACCGAACTGTGCAAAATGTTGTGGGTGCCGAAATCTACGGCGTGTATGCGGCAATGTTCAGTTTGTCTATTATTTTCAACATCATTCTCGATATGGGTATTGCGAACTTCAACAATCGCAGCATTGCCCAGGACAACGCACTGCTCCCGCAGTATTTTTCGAGCATGGTGGTACTGAAATTCTTGCTGGGAATTGTATATTGCATCGTGTTGGGAATTGTCGGCACATCGTTAGGCTTTGGTTTTGAGCAATTTAAGATATTCGGCATTCTTGCCATAAATCAATTTCTACTTTCTTTTCTTTTGTACTTGCGCTCCAACATTTCGGGAACGTACATGTACAAGACCGACAGTTGTATTTCGGTGATAGACAGATTGTTAATGATTATTATTTGCGGATATTTGTTACTCACGCATCGAGACGATTTTTGTATTGAATGGTTCGTCTACGCTCAAACTATTTCGTATGCAATTCCTTGTATCATAGCATTTTGCATAGTTCTCGGGAAAGCAAAACGTTTCTCGTTTCATTTTGACTTGAAATTCCTTTTGCAGATTGTCAAAAAAACATATCCGTTCGCCCTACTCTCACTGTTGATGAGTCTTTACACACGAACCGACATGGTGATGATAGAACGGATGTTGCCCGACGGTGCAAAACAAGCCGGCATTTATGCACAATCATATAGAATACTTGATGCAGTAAGCATGTTCGCCTATCTGTTTGCAACCTTGCTGTTGCCAATGTTCGCCAAAATGCTCAAAGACCAGGCTCCTCTCGGGAAATTCACCAAATTCTCGTTTTTGCTGCTTCTTTCACCCGTACTCGTGTTCGTTATCGGTTGCTGCACTTACAGCACGGAACTGATGGACTTGATGTATGAGGAAAGCATTGACACGTCTGCCAAAATATTTCAAGTCCTTATCATAGGTTTTATACCTATCTCCTCGTCATATATATTTGGTACGTTGCTTACGGCCAACAACAGTATGAAAGTGATGAACCTGATGGCGGCGGCCGGTATGATTTGTAATATAGGATTTAACGCCATTTTCATTCCCCGATACGGCGCCTGGGGTGCTGCCGTGGTTTCGGTGATAACGCAATTTTTCACGGGAATAATTCAGATTATTCTTTCGCTGAAATATTTCAAGTTCCACATTCCGTACAAGGACATTGCAAAAATGACGGTATTCATTTTGATCAATCTCTTGTTATTCTATTTCCTTAAAGGAGTTATTTCTGAGAATTGGATTTACAACGTATTGATTTTGTGCGTAATAGGTTTCGCCGTGGCATTTGTCATCCAACTAATTAAAATCAAAGACATACTCTACGTTCTGAAGAACGAAGATTAACAATCGTTTCTAAAAGTTGACCTTGAAAACGCAACATGTTTTCTTCTCAATAAAATTCCCTTTTATACCGTTTCAATCAGCAAAATGTGTACCTTTGTCTTGTTTCAAATTTGAACAATAATGATAACATTACAAGAGATTCAAGCCATAGTATTTGATGGTAAGAAATTGAAAATCAGTAAGAAGGAAGAAGAAAAGATGAGCGAAAGTTACTCTTTTCTTGAAAAGTTTGCCAAAGATAAAGTCATTTATGGTATCAACACGGGATTTGGCCCTATGGCTCAGTATCGTATCAACGATGCCGATTTGAATGACTTGCAATATAATATAATTCGTTCACACTCGTGTGGTGCGGGAAAACCGCTTCCCGAATTATACGTTCGCGCCGCTATGCTTGCCCGTTATAGGACATTTGTCTTGGGGAAGTCGGGAATTCATATTGACTGTGCAAAACAATTGATGGAATACATAAACAGAGGTATTTATCCTTATATTCCCGAACATGGTAGCGTAGGTGCGAGCGGTGACTTGGTACAATTGTCGCAATTGGCTCTCACTTTGATTGGCGAGGGTTTTGTGTTTTATAAAGGGAAAAAATGCGAAACAGCCGACGTGTTAAAGAAAGAAGGCTTGAAACCGTTGAAATTACATGGTCGCGACGGACTTTCAATTGTAAACGGTACGGCTTGTATGACGGGTATTGGCGTTGTGAATCTTACCTATTCGCAAAAATTGCTCCGTTGGGCTATGTTATTCTCGGTTATGATGAATGAAATAGCTTCGTCGTACGATGATTTCTTGAGTCCCGAATTGAATAACATAAAATTGCACGAAGGACAGCAGAAAGTGGCTGAATGTATGCGTGAAATCGCAAAAGACAGTAAATGTATGCGTGACCGCCAAGCAGAATTGTACAATCAGAAAACCACAAAGAAAATCTTCTCAATGGACCAAAAGGTACAACCATATTATTCGTTGCGTTGTGTGCCTCAAATTCTTGGTCCTGTTTACGATGAACTCAAAAATGCCGAAAAAGTCATTGTAAACGAGTTCAATTCTGTTGACGATAATCCCATAGTGGATGTGGAAACGAAAAACGTGTATCACGGAGGAAACTTCCACGGTGACTACATTTCATACGAAATGGATAAATTGAAACTTGGCGTTGCTAAAATGACTATGTTGATGGAACGTCAGTTGAATTATTTGTTCCATGATAAAATCAACGGCATTTTGCCACCGTTTGTAAATCTTGGAAAGTTAGGACTGAACTATGGTATGCAGGCATTGCAGTTTACGGCAACGTCAACTACGGCGGAATCGCAGACGCTTGCCAATCCAATGTCTATCCATAGCATTCCGAACAATAACGACAATCAGGATATGGTTTCCATGGGAACAAATTCCGCTTTGATTGCAAAACACGTTATTGAAAATGGTTACCAAGTCGCTGCAATTCATTGTTTGGCATTGGTTCAAGCCGTTGATTGCCTTAAAATGCAAGATAAATTGTCGTCGGCTACCAAGGCGTTCTACAACGATATTCGCAAGATAGTTCCTGCCTTTGTTGATGACAAACCGAAATATGAAGAAATAGCAACATTGATTGAATTTTTGAAAAACGCAAACATATAATGAAATACGCATTAGTAACAGGAGGTTCAAGAGGAATAGGACGGGCTATCTGTTTGGCAATCGCCAAAGAGGGATATAGCGTGCTTATTAATTATAAGTCGAACGAACAAGCCGCTCTTGACGTAAAGAAACAAATTGAAGAAAATGGCGGTAGCGCAGAATTGCTACCGTTCGACGTTGCAAATCCTCAATCGATTGACGAAGCAATCTTGGGCTGGCAAACTGCTCACCCCGACGACTACATTGCCGCTTTGGTCAACAATGCAGGCATTCGCGAAGATGCCGTCATGGTGTTTATGCAAGACGAACAATGGAACAAGGTGTTACGGACTAATTTGGATTCGTTCTTCTACGTGACTCGTCGCGTGCTGAAAGGTATGATTACCAAACGAAGCGGCCGTATTGTCAATGTTGCCTCGTTGTCGGGTTTGAAAGGTTTGGCAGGACAAACAAATTATTCTGCCGCAAAAGCAGGCTTGATTGGCGCCACAAAAGCCTTGGCACAAGAAATCGGCTCGCGGAAAATTACCGTAAATGCCGTCGCTCCTGGCTTTATTGCCACTGATATGACGCAGGATTTGCCCGAAGCAGAGTTGAAGAAAATGATTCCGCTTGGCCGTTTTGGTAATCCCGACGAAGTAGCCGACTTGGTTGCATTTCTCGTTTCCGACAAGGCTGCGTACATTACAGGCGAGGTGATTTCAATAAATGGCGGATTATATACATAGTATTAAAATAATTCTTATTTTTGCGTACTACTAAAATTAACTAAATAATAAAGACATGAAAAGAGTATTAGTTTCTACAATCGTGGCTGTTCTTTGTGCTACATTCAGTTTTGCACAAGAAAGCGAAATTCGTGTACCTAGCGGTTATCAAGGGTACATAGAAGAAGGTAATTTGTTCCATTTCGATGGCGAAAGTTCTATTAATCTGTCAACGACCCACGGATTCTTTTTCGGAGGACATACCTTTGCTGGTATAGGTTTGGGAGCTGAATTCAACAATAATTATGCGTTGGTTCCGTTCTTTACTTCTATTAAATATGTTGTAAGTAATAAAAAACCGGTTTCTCCATTTTTCTCAATGCGTCTTGGCTCGTATTTAGGTCATGACCAAGGTGCATACGGCGATGCGTCAGTCGGCGTGCGTTTTGCAACAACAAAAGATTTTGCACTGTCAATTATGGTTGGTGCTACATATTATGAAAAATTTGTAGGGGACGAAGTTTGGGATTCTTCCAAAGACGCATACATTCCTGGCGAGAAAGTTGACTTTTCGGGCGTAAACGTTCGTTTTGGAATAGAATGGTAATAAAAAACTTTTAGAAAACAAAGAGCGAGGATTCATAAAGAATCCTCGTTTTTATTTTGTATATGTTGCCAATGTCTTCCAGTCTTTGGCTTGCATACCGTTCAAGTCAAGTGAGGCGTTTCCGCTCATTTTATGGAAGGCAAAATAGTAGAGATTTCCTTCTACGTCCATCAATATCTTATAACAGCGACCAGGTATCATTTCATTATTTTGAACCATTTCCAAATCTGTCCAACCAACAATATGAAGGAATAGAGCATTTGCTTCCTTGCGACGGATGATTTTTTCTAACGCGCTTCTATCTTCAAGAATAGAGATGGTTGCCAACGGATTTACCGCCGTTATCTCGGCACTTTCGTCAAACGAAGGTGTTTGCTCGTATTTTAACATATAAATTGTTTTTCCTGCGATGCTTTTTTTCTGTTTTGTATAAGAATTGTAGTTTCGGTCTTTCAACAATGCCGCATTTGACTGAATTGCCTGTACATGTTTACTGAAAAAAGCAACAATGGCTGGCAATTTGAATGCCATCTCGTCTTCGTCGCTACCCTCGTAACAAAGCGGGAACGTGCAAACCTCGGGCAAATCATTGATAGTCTCATACTCTCCCCCAATGAGCAAGCTCAAAAAAGTGTATTTCACAGAATCTTTGTCTTCCTCAAATTTCATGGTCACTTGTGTAAGAAACGCATTGTTAGGATTTTGTAATTTTGCGTCATCCAAATCGCCTAAATGTATAAATCTGATAGGAGTAAGTGACCAACCGCTTTCTGCCGCTTTCCGAATTTCTGGATTGTAATCGCTGAGCGGACTATCTTCCAACACGACATATAATGTAGCATTTTGCACCATATCATTCACTTGCGCAAGCGTTGCCGTTGGTCGTTGTGCAAACGATGACAATGCGACTAAAATTCCTGAAATAATCAATCCTAACTTTTTCATTATATTATTTTTTTGAACCATTTATCTGAATATATAAATTACATCCCGGCGTTACCTCAAATGATTTTGAGGTCGACTTCTCCGTATCGGTCTCATTTTTGTCACGCCAAATCACGACATATTTCCCCGGTTGAAGCGTCAGTACATCACTTTTCCGACTATCAGCACTCAAATAAGTGACAAACTCCAAATCAGTATTTCTGTCAATATACACGGCTCCAATACCCATCTGTGGACGAGTAAACGAAACATGTCCTGGTTGTGGTATTTTTACTGTCTTAACCTCGTCGGGCTTAATTTCCACATCATAGAAATACGTGCGAGGCGTTGTCAAAATCTCCAAATCATATTTTCCCGTTATATATTTTACTCTTTCGTTTGCCTGCTGCACATTCAGCGTGTTCATATCGCCCTGTTGACGGACAATGACGGGAATAGGAATAGAAATGTTGAATCCGTATGGACGTTCCACCATCAAATATCCTTGCGGAGCGTCAATCTTCACAATCGTGTGTTTTCCCGGTTCAAGATTGATGTTGTCAGCATACATGGGTGGCAACGTGTGAACCTTGATTTTATACGATACAAGCGGGTCAAGGAACAAAATATCTGGTTCGCCGGGCTTTATGACAGAATGAACGAAATTGTAATGAATGAAACCTGTCGTGTTGTCGTAAAAAGTCATTGGCACGTCGGTTTCACGAGGTTTTTTATACGCATCAAGCAAATAAACTTGCAACGGAGTACTAACCAATGCCTTCTCCATTGCCAAATTTAATATCGGAAGAAAATCCAACTCGTTTTTTGCACTAAAAACTTGTCCGGCACAATTAAACACTTTGTTAAAATCTACATCATTCCCAACTCCGATAATAAATGGCTTCAAAATCACGCCTTTCGCCTGCAACTCGCGGGAAATCGCACATGGATCACCTTCACAGGCCTCTACACCATCGGTAATCAAGAAAATAATATTTCGTGCCGTCGTATCTGGGGGAAAATCTTTCGCCGCCTGTTCTATCGAATACGCAATAGGCGTTGTTCCGTTAGGATTAAGCGAAAGAATCTTATTCATAATTTCTGGAACATTATTTTTCCCGAAAGGAACCTCCAAATGTGAGTCCTTGCAGTCTTGTGGAGGAAACGGACTACGGTTTCCGTAAATTCGCAAACCAATTTCTACGTTAGGAATCTTTGAAACACTGTCTATAAAAGGAATAAGGATACTTTTGGCAACCTCCATCTTGGAATGACGTTCCCATACTCCCAACATACTATACGAACCATCAAAAATGAACAAAACTCTCGTCTTCGGCATCACGTTGGGAACATCTGCCAACTGCTGCGAATAACACGACGCAAGACCTACAACGCATAGGAGAACAGCAACAACAATGTTTCGTAATGTTTTCATCTTAATTTTTCTATTTCGCAAATATAGTCTTTTTGACAATATATAAAAAACGTTACATTTGTCTTGTTTATTATGGAAACAACTAATTGGCACATATTCAAGGATTCCATTGCCTCGGTAACCGACGCCGATGCGTTGTTGACGGCGCTCAACACGGAAAGATTGACGAGTATTCGCATCAATCCCCCAAAATATAGTGCTGTATCGTTGCCTCGTGTTCCTTGGTGTGAAACAGGATATTATCTTGACCAGCGGCCAATTTTCACGCTTGACCCCTTGTTTCACGCTGGTGCTTACTACGTGCAGGAAGCGTCTTCCATGTTTTTGGAGCAAATCATCAAACCTTTTGCCACACGGCCGCTTCGTGTGCTGGATTTGTGTGCCGCGCCGGGAGGAAAGACGACACTCGCTCTTTCACTTCTTCCCGAAGGTAGTCTTATTGTTGCTAACGAGGTGATAAAAAGTCGTTCGCAGATTTTGTCGGAAAACCTTATAAAATGGGGGTATCCCAATTGCATTGTAACCAATAACGACCCCAAAGATTTCAGTTTTTTGAAAGGGGCATTCGATATTATTATTGTTGACGCTCCATGTTCTGGCGAAGGGATGTTTCGTAAGGATTCTGACGCTATTTCGGAATGGTCGCCCGAAAATGTTGACTTGTGTAGCAAGCGACAACTTCGTATTTTGTACGACATATGGGATTGTCTTGCTCCCGAAGGTTTGTTGATTTATAGCACGTGTACGTTCAACGAAAAGGAAAATGAAGATGTGGTGGCACGTTTTGTTTCCGAAAATAACGCTCGTTGCGAACGGATTCCTTTGCAAACCGAATGGAATGTAACCGAACGGGAGAAAAACGGTGCATTTTCTTATAGATTTTTCCCTCACAAGACGAAAGGCGAGGGGTTCTCGGTTTCCGTCATTCGCAAGACCGACGGACAAGAGTATGTCTTGCCTAAACGAGTACAGCAGGCGAAAACCATCACTTTTTTGTCAGAAAAAAACACTGCACCGTTCAAGAATCTTATTTCTGATTCCGACCAGATATGCTTTAATGACAGAAAAAATCTTTCGTGGGCATTTCCTCTGCATCACAAGGATTTCATGACCGAAATTGCCTCGCATTGTAACCTTGTTCACGCAGGAACGCCACTCGTGGAATGTATCGGGAATAAGATAAATCCATTGGCGGGATTGGCATTTTCCACAAAGTATGATAAAAATGCGTTCCCTTCTGTCGCTGTTGATTTGGAACAGGCAGTTCGCTATTTTAAGAAAGAGACCCTGTATTTGCCCGATGCCGAAAAAGGTTGGATCAACATCACCTTCAACAATACGTCCATCGGATTTGTGAAAAATATTGGCAATAGGGCAAATAATCCATATCCGCAAGAATGGGCAATTAAAATGAATGTTGATTATGCCAATCTGCCGAAAAGTATTCTTGCATAAAGAAGGTTTCTGTCATATAAAACAGAACCTTTCGATTCTGCTTTTAATCATTTAGCTTTAACACTGCCAAGAATGCTTTCTGCGGAATTTCAACACTACCGATTTGCTTCATACGCTTCTTCCCTTCTTTCTGCTTTTCAAGAAGTTTGCGTTTACGGGTAATGTCGCCACCATAACATTTTGCCGTCACATCTTTACGAACGGCTTTCACTGTTTCGCGGGCAATAACTTTCGTACCGATTGCCGCCTGAATTGCAACATCGAATTGTTGTCTCGGGATAAGGTCTTTTAATTTCTCGCAAATTCGTTTACCGAAATCGTAAGCATTGCTTTGGTGAATCAATGCCGAAAGGGCATCAACGCTGTCGCCGTTCAGCAAAATGTCAAGTTTAGCCAACTTTGACTCACGATATCCAATAATGTGATAATCGAACGAGGCATAACCCTTCGAGATACTTTTTAGTTTGTCATAGAAATCAAACACGATTTCGCCAAGAGGCAGTTCAAAATTGATTTCCACGCGGTTTCCCGTCAAATATGTCTGGTTTTTCAAGATACCACGTTTGTCGATGCACAACTTCATTATCGGGCCTATGAATTCGGCATTTGTAATGATTTGTGCGGCAATATATGGTTCCTCAATGTAATCAATTGTTGTAGGTTCCGGCAAGTCGGTAGGATTGTTCACCACGAGTTTCTGCCCTTTCTTGGTATAACAATAGTACGACACGTTGGGCGTGGTGGTAATCACGCTCATATTGAACTCTCTGTCCAAACGTTCCTGCACGATTTCCATGTGAAGCAATCCCAAGAATCCGCAACGAAAACCGAATCCAAGAGCCGCCGACGATTCAGGCTGATAGGTCAGCGAGGCATCGTTTAACTGCAATTTTTCCATTGACGCACGAAGCGGCTCATAATCCTCAGTATCAATAGGATAGATGCCGGCAAACACCATAGGCTTCACTTCCTCAAATCCTTCTATGGCCGTTTCGCATGGTCTGTCACGATGGGTAATTGTGTCACCAACCTTTACTTCACGTGCAGTTTTTATACCCGAAATAATATAGCCCACATCGCCCGTCTTCACCACTTTGCGAGGCTCCATGTCAAGGCGAAGCACGCCGACTTCAAGTGCCTCGTATTCTTTTTTGGTGTTGATGAACTTCACCAAATCGTTAGTGTGAATTTCACCGTTAATAATCTTAAAATAGGCAATAATGCCACGGAACGAGTTAAATACCGAGTCGAAAATCAATGCTTGTAACGGAGCGTCGGGATTTCCCTTGGGAGCAGGAATTTTCTCGACAATCGTCTGCAAAATCTTCTCAACACCCAAGCCTGTTTTTCCGCTCGCCTCAAGAATATCTTCGCGTTTGCAGCCAATAAGTTCCACAATTTGGTCTTTTACCTCCTCGGGCATGGCACTCGGCAAATCCATTTTATTAAGGACGGGAATGATTTCAAGATCGTTCTCTATTGCCAAATATAGATTAGAAATCGTCTGTGCCTGAATACCTTGCGTTGCATCAACAATCAGCAAGGCACCTTCACAAGCGGCGATGGAACGCGAAACCTCGTACGAAAAATCAACGTGTCCCGGAGTGTCAATAAGATTCAAAACGTATTTCTGCCCATTGTACGTGTAATCCATCTGAATGGCGTGGCTCTTGATAGTGATACCACGTTCACGCTCCAAATCCATATCGTCCAAAATCTGGTCTTGTGCCTCTCGGGCAGAAACAGTATGGGTATATTCCAACAATCTGTCCGCCAAGGTACTTTTCCCATGGTCGATATGAGCAATGATGCAGAAATTACGAATGTTTTCCATCTACTACCACTTTGTGTTCCGCATATCACCCGAACTCAAAAATTCAAGGTGCATCTTGAACGCTTTATCCAATGTCTGCATTGTGTGAGCAGGTTTCGTAGAAAGTTTCAGGTAATCCCACAACAATTCACGATAGTCAGGGTGAGCAACCTTCTCGATGATTTCTTTTGCTCTGTCGATTGGTGCCTTTGCACGCAAATCGGCAACACCATATTCTGAAACTATTACTTTAAGTGAGTGCTCCGAATGGTCTAAGTGTGTTACCATTGGCACAATCGAACTAATCATGCCACCTTTTGCAGTTGATGGAGTAGTACAGATTGACAAGTACGAGTTTCTTAGGAAGTCGCCCGAGCCGCCAATACCGTTCATTACTTTCGTTCCGTAGAAGTGAGTTGAGTTCATGTTACCGAAAATGTCGCACTCGATTGCTGTGTTGATAGCAATCAAACCTATTCGGCGAACAACTTCGGGACTATTGGAAATTTCCTGTGGACGAAGCACCAACTTGTCGCGGAAGAAATTCAAGTCGCCCATTACCTTGTCCATAGCTTCCTTGCTACAGGTGAGCGAACTACCGCTGGCAAATTTTATGTTTCCGTTTTGAATCAAACCAATAACCGAGTCCTGAATCACTTCGGTGTACATTTCAAATGCAGGAATGTCCTTGCTTTCGCCAATGCCGTGAAGCACAGCGTTTGCTATATTTCCCACGCCCGACTGGATAGGAAGGAATGTCTTTGGAATTCTTCCAACCTTGATTTCGTTTGCAAGGAAATTAGCCACATTTTCACCGATTTTCATCGTGGTTTCGTCCAATTCGGTAAAACCTTTGATTTCGTCGTCGAAGAATGTTTCAATCACGCCGATGATTTTGCTTGGATCAACCTTCAAAATCGGGTCGCCAATACGGTCGCTTGGTTTGTACACCGGAATTTCGCGACGATATGGAGGATCGGCCGGCATATAAATATCGTGAACGCCACGAAGTTCCTTAGGACGGTTCGTGTTGTGTTCCAAAATGATTTTGTCAGCCAATTTCACGTATGTAGGAGCATTTCCCACAGCAGTGGTCAATACCAAATTACCTTGTTCATCGTAATCGCACACTTCGATTACAGCCACGTTGATTTTGCCGAAATAGCCGTAACGAACATCTTGTGCCAATTGCGACAAGTGATAGTCGCAATAGTGGATGCGTTGCTCGTTGATTGCCGCACGCGAATCCTTATTTGTCTGATACGGAGCGCGGATATTAATCGCATCGGCACGTGCAAGCACGCCGTCAAGCGATTCGCCGGTGGAAGCACCAGTGAAAAGGTTTATTTTGAATTCTCTTCCGGCAGCATGTTCTGCCTCTGCTTTCTTTGCAATGGCTGTACCAATTGCTTTTGGCACACCAACGGCGGTAAAACCGCTCACGCCAATACTAAATCCATTCTGAATGTACGATGCCGCCTCGTCGGCAGTGATTACTGGAATGCTCATTTCTGTTGTTTATTTTTTAATTGCGTGCAAAGTTATTCTTTTTGTGGAAAAAATCAATTAGTTACGTAGCTACAATGTTAAATTTGTCCAAACAAAAAAAGAACGAGAAAAATGCATGCATTTTTCTCGTTCTTTTGTATTGAATAATATTGTACTATTCTGCTTTTGCTTCGGTAGCAGGAGCTTCTTCAACAACCTCGGCATCCTTTGCTGTTTCTTTTGCAGCAGCTTTTGCCGTAGATTTTTTGCTACTTCTACGTACCGTTTTCTTCTTTTCTGTTGCAGGAGCAGCTTTCTTCGTGTAAACATCGTTGAAATCAACCAACTCAATCAAGCACATTTCAGCAGCATCACCAAGACGCGTTCCAAGTTTAATGATTCTTGTATATCCACCTGGACGGTCGGCAACTTTTGCAGAAACCTCACGGAACAATTCTGTAACCGCATATTTGTTTTGCAAATCGCGGAACACAATACGACGTGAGTGAGTAGTATCGTCTTTTGAACGAGTGATAATTGGATCGATATATTTCTGTAACGCTTTTGCCTTAGCAACAGTTGTTTTTATTCTTTTGTGCATGATTAAAGACGTTGCCATGTTCGACAACATTGCCAATCTATGCTCATGCGTTCTACCTAAATGGTTTACTTTTCTTCCGTGTCTCATCTCTTTCTATTCTTTATCCAATTTGTACTTTGAAATATCCATACCAAACGTTAGATTCAAACTTTCAAGCAATTCGTCTAACTCTGTCAAAGATTTCTTACCAAAATTTCTAAATTTAAGCAAATCGTTTTTGTTGAATTTAACCAACTCACCCAATGTAACGACTTCAGCTGCTTTCAAACAATTCAATGCACGTACTGACAAATCCATGTCAACAAGCTTTTGTTTCAAAAGCTGACGCATTCTCAACACTTCTTCATCGAATTCTTCGTTATCAGATTGTTTTTCGTCATCAACAACAATCTTTTCGTCTGTAAATAGCATGAAATGTTGAATCAAAACGCGAGCTGCTTCCTTCAATGCTTCTTTTGGATGAATTGATCCATCAGTCTTAATTTCCAAAACAAGTTTCTCGTAGTCTGTCTTTTGCTCAACACGATAGTTTTCAGTGAAGAATTTCACATTAACTATAGGTGTAAAAATTGAGTCAACCTGAATGATTCCGAAATCAGCTTCCATTGGAGTATTTTCTTCTCCTGGAACATAACCACGACCTTTTCCAACCCAGAAATCAATCGTCAATTTGATTGAAGGATCCATATTACAAAGAACTTGTTCAGGATTCAAAACTTGGAAATTAGTCATAAAAGCATTCAAATCGCCTGCTGTCAAGACATTCTTGCCAGAAACAGTAACAGAAAATTTCTCTCCTTGTACCTGTTCAGTCATCAATCTTTTGAAACGAATTTTCTTGATGTTCAAGATGATTTCTGTCACATCTTCCACAACACCCTTGATTGTTGTGAATTCGTGGTCAACACCTTCGATTTTTACATTTGTTACTGCATAGCCTTCCAATGCAGAGAGCAAAACTCGGCGGATTGCGTTTCCTACTGTGGTACCATATCCTGGTTCCAAAGGACGGAATTCAAACACTCCGAATTTGTCGTCCGACTCAAGCATTATAACTTTGTCGGGTTTTATAAATGAAATTGCCATAAACAAGTACTCTTTACTGTTATTTAGAATAAAGTTCAACGATTAATTGTTCCTTGATATTTTCAGGAACTTCAGTTCTGTCAGGAACGTTAAGGAATTTACCTTGCATTTCTGCCTTGTCAAATTCCAACCACGCATATTTACTAACAGAATTCGTGCTTAATGAACTTGCTATTACTTCCAAAGATTTTGACTTTGGTCTCACAGCGATAACCATACCTGGTTTAACAGAGAAAGAAGGGATGTTTACTACTTTTCCGTCAACCATAATATGACCATGGTTAACCAATTGGCGAGCAGCACGACGTGACGGAGCGATACCCATACGGAACACTACGTTGTCAAGACGTTGTTCTAGCAATTGGATTAAGATTTCACCAGTGATACCTGGTCTTCTTTCAGCTTCAGCGAACAAGTTAGAGAATTGACGTTCCAATACACCATAAGTGTATTTAGCTTTTTGTTTTTCTTGCAACTGAACGCCATATTCTGTTTTCTTACCTCTTCTTTTTGAAGGACCATGCTGACCAGGAGCATAATTCTTTCTTTGTAGAGCGTTATCTGAACCGAAAATAGGTTCACCAAATCTACGTGCAACTTTTGATGTTGATCCTGTATATCTTGCCATCTCTTTACAATCAATTAAATATTATACTCTTCTTCTTTTTGGTGGGCGACAACCATTGTGTGGCAGTGGAGTAACATCAATGATTTCTGTTACTTCAATCCCAGCATTGTGGATTGTACGAATTGCCGATTCTCTACCAGCACCAGGACCTTTCACAAAAACCTTCACTCTACGCAATCCTAAATCGAATGCTTCTTTCGCACAGTCTTGTGCAGCTACTTGAGCAGCATAAGGAGTGTTCTTTTTTGATCCACGGAATCCTTTACGACCAGATGAAGACCACGAGATTACCTGACCTTCTGCATTTGTGATCGTAACAATAATGTTGTTGAAAGAAGCGTGAATGTGGGCTTGCCCAGCAGCTTCTACTTTTACAACTTTTTTTACAGACTTTGTCTTTTTAGCCATACCGTATCAATTATTATTTAGTTGCTTTTTTCTTATTTGCAACAGTTTTTTTCTTACCTTTTCTTGTTCTTGCGTTGTTTTTCGTAGATTGTCCACGAACAGGAAGACCTAAACGGTGACGGATTCCTCTATAGCATCCAATATCCATCAAACGTTTGATGTTCATTTGAACTTCAGAACGCAATTCACCTTCTACTTTCAATTCGTCTGCAATAATGTTACGGATTGCAGTTTCTTGATCATCAGTCCAATCTTGTACCTTGATACCTCTGTCAATGCCTGCCTTATCCAAAATCTTTGCAGCAGTTGTTCTTCCGATACCGTAGATATACGTCAACGCTATCTCACCTCTTTTGTTCTTTGGTAAATCTATACCTGCTATTCTTGCCATACTGACCTTAAAATTTTGTGCAAAATTATTAAATTATCCTTGACGTTGTTTCATTTTAGGATTTTTTTTGTTAATCACGTAAATTCTACCTTTACGACGAACGATCTTACAATCTTCGTTTCTCTTCTTTACAGATGCTCTTACTTTCATTTTCTTAACTTTTAAAACTACTTATATCGGAACGTTATTCTTCCTTTTGATAAATCATATAAGGACATTTCAACTTTTACTTTATCTCCTGGTAAGATTTTGATGTAGTGCATTCTCATCTTACCCGAAATGTGGGCTGTGATAACGTGTCCGTTCGTCAACTCAACCCGAAACATTGCGTTCGACAATGCTTCAATTATGGTTCCATCTTGTTCTATCGATTGTTGTTTTGCCATAATTAAATCATTGATGTTCCAACGCCAGAACGACCTTTAATTCTACCTGTCTTCATCAAACCATCGTAGTGACGATTCAACAAGTAGCTTTCAATTTGTTGCAAAGTATCCAAAATCACACCTACAATAATCAGCAACGAAGTACCACCATAAAAATATGAGAACTGGTTACTTACATGTGCCAACGATGCGAATGCTGGCAATATTGCAACAATTGCCAAGAAGATTGAACCTGGTAATGTTATACGAGAAATCACTTCATCAATAAAATCAGCCGTCTTCTTACCTGGTTTCACACCTGGGATAAATCCACCATTACGTTTCAACTCTTCGGAAATTTGTTGTGGATTCATTGTTATTGCCGTATAGAAGTAGGTAAACAATATAATTAAGATAGCATATACAATGTTATACCACAAATTCGTATGGTCGGCAAATGCTGTCAAGAATGACGAAGCACTATCGGATGCAGAGAAACCTGCAAATGTCAACGGAATGAACATCAACGCTTGAGCAAAGATGATAGGCATAACGCCTGCACCGTTAACCTTGATAGGCAAATATTGGCGAACACCACCGTATTGTTTGTTTCCTACGACACGTTTTGCGTATTGAACTGGTATTCTTCGTGTACCTTGAACCAATAGAATTGCCAATGTAATGATTACAAGCAACATAACTATTTCAATCAAGAATACGATCAAACCACCAGCACCTTCGATACGTGTACCGAATTCTTGGAACAAGGCAGATGGGAAACGGGCAATGATACCTATCATAATGATTAACGAGATACCATTTCCAACACCTTTGTCGGTAATACGTTCACCAAGCCACATCACGAACATTGTTCCCGCAACCATAATGATAATCGAAGAAATCCAGAACATTGGATCGAAATGAGCTCCTGGAATTTGATATTCCAAATTCTTCAAATAAGCCGGTGCCTGAGCAGCAGTAATGAAAATAGTCAAAACACGTGTGATTTGAGTAATTTTCTTGCGACCACTTTCACCTTCGCGTTGTAGTTTCTGGAAATAAGGAATTGCCATACCCAACAATTGAATCACGATTGATGAAGAAATGTAAGGCATGATTCCCAATGCAAAAACCGACGCATTTGCGAATGCACCACCGGAGAACATGTTGATCAAACCAAGAAGACCTTCATTCGATTGTTTTGCCAAATTATCCAAACTTGCAGGATCAATACCAGGGATAACAACAAATGAACCTAATCGGTAAATCAAAATCAATCCAAGTGTAAATATGATTCGAGAACGTAATTCTTGAATCTTCCAGATATTCTTTATGGTTTCGATAAACTTCATAATTCAGTATTTTTCTATTCTTCTACTGTTCCACCTTGAGCTTCGATAGCTTCTTTAGCTTTTGCCGAGAATGCTTGTGCTTTCACATTAACTTTTGCAGTCAATGTACCGTTTGCCAAAATCTTGATCAAATCGTTCTTTGTTGCCAAACCATTTTCAACAAATACTACATTGTCGAAATCAGTAATACCTTTTTTATCAACTAAACGTTGGATTTCGCTCAAATTGATTGCCTTAAATTCAACACGGTTAAAACTCTTGAATCCGAATTTAGGCACACGTCTTTGTAATGGCATCTGACCACCTTCGAAACCAATCTTGCGAGAATAACCGCTTCTTGATTTAGCACCTTTACTACCACGTGTAGAAGTACCGCCGTGTCCCGAACCAGCACCACGACCAATGATTTTTTTACTTTTCGTACCTTGTACAGGTTTTAATGTATGCAAATTCATCTCCGTACTATATTTCTTCTGTTTTTACTAAATGACTTACTTTTGTCACCATTCCCAAGATTTGTGGAGTGGCTTCTTTCTCGACACATGAACCCATTTTGTTCAATCCCAAAGATTGCAATACTAACTTTTGAGCTTTGGGTTTGTCTATTTTACTTTTAACTAAGGTAATACGTATTTTTGACATTTCTCTTAGATTTATCCGTTAAATACTTTTGTCAACTCAACACCTCTTTGTTTTGCAACCATTGCAGCATCCTGCATTTCCATCAATGCTTTGAATGTTGCCTTAACCACATTGTGAGGGTTCGATGAACCTTTTGATTTTGCTAACACGTCTTTCACACCAGCACTTTCCAACACGGCACGCATTGCACCACCTGCCTTAACACCAGTACCGGGAGTTGCAGGTTGTACCAATACTTGAGCACCGCCGAACTTAGATTCTTGAGAGTGAGGCAATGTTCCTTTAATCAAAGGTACACGAATTAAATTTTTCTTAGCGTCTTCAACACCTTTAGCGATAGCTGCCGTTACTTCACCAGCTTTACCCAAGCCGTACCCAACGACACCATTTTCATCGCCCACAACCACGATTGCAGAGAATGTGAATGTTCTACCACCTTTCGTAACTTTAGTCACACGATTGATTGCAACTAAACGATCCTTCAATTCTACATCAGAAGTTCTTACCTTTTTTGAATTACTATCCATCATGTGCTTAAAAATTTAAACCGTTACTACGTGCTGAATCAGCTAATGATTTCACTCTACCGTGATATAAATATCCGTTTCTGTCGAAAACTACCGAAGAAATACCTTTTTCCGTAGCTTTCTTTGCGATTGCCTCACCAACGAATGCTGCTTGCTCAGTTTTCGTCTTTCCCTTGCTTTGAGCCGCAATTTCTTTATCCAAAGATGATGCAGCAGCAAGTGTTACACCAGCAACGTCATCGATAAGTTGCACAGAAACTTGTTTATTACTTCTGAACACTGTCATACGTGGTCTTTCAGCAGTACCGCTTACTACCTTACGTATTCTTCTTTTGATTCTTACTCTTCTTTCTATCTTTGTAATAGCCATCTTTCCTAAGTTTTATTATTTACCTGCAGATTTACCAGCCTTACGACGAAGTTGTTCACCTTTGAACTTGATACCTTTACCCTTATATGGTTCAGGAGCTCTCAAAGAACGAATCTTCGCAGCAACTTGACCTAACAATTGTTTGTCGCAACTTGTCATTGTCAACATTGGGTTGCTACCTCTTTCTGATTTAGCTTCAGCTTTGATTTCCTTTGGCAACTGGAAAATGATTGTGTGAGAGTAACCTAACGCCAACTCAACATTCTGACCAGTTACGGTAACACGATAACCCACACCGACAATTTCTTGTTCTACGGTATATCCTTCGGTTACACCTTTAACCATATTGTTAATCAAAGCACGGTACAAACCATGTTTTGACTTTGCATCTTTTTCGTCAGATGGTCTTTTTACTTCCAAAGTACCATTCTCAATTTTCACTTCAAAACCGTCGGCGATTTTTTGTTCCAATTCGCCTTTAGGTCCTTTAACCTTCACAAGGTTTCCATCAACCTTTACTTCCACATTTCCGGGAATACTAATCGGTGCTTTTCCTATACGTGACATATTCTCTCAATTAATATACGTAACACAATACTTCACCACCAACATTCAAAGCACGAGCTTCTTTATCGGAAATGATTCCTTTGTTTGTTGATAAAATGGCTATACCCAAGCCATTCAATACTCTTGGCAATTCTTCAACTGGAACATATTTACGTAAACCTGGTTTACTGATTCTTTCCAATTTTCTGATTGCCGGTGCTTTTGACACTGGATGATATTTCAATGCAATTTTAATAACACTTTCTGGTCCTTCACCTTCGAACTTATAGCTCAAAATGTATCCTTTGTCAAACAATACTTTAGTCATTTCTTGTTTGATTTTAGATGAAGGTACTTCAACTACTCTGTGTTGTGCTTTCTGTGCGTTTCTAATTCTTGTTAGAAAATCTGCTATTGGATCTGTCATTGTTGTTGTATTTTTATATTACCAACTTGCTTTCTTTACTCCTGGGATTAAACCTGCCGACGCCATTTCACGGAATTGGATACGGCTGATACCGAATTGACGGATATATCCTCTTGGTCTTCCTGTAATGCTACAACGATTGTGCAATCTCACACGAGATGAATTTTTTGGCAATTTGCTCAATCCCACATAATCACCTTGTGCTTTCAACTCTGCGCGTTTCTTCGCATATTTATCAACTAACATTTGACGCTTTCTTTCGCGTGCTTTCATTGATTCTTTTGCCATGCTTCATCTATTTTTTAAATGGAAAACCAAATTCTTTTAGTAATGCAAAACCTTCTTCATCGGTTTTAGCGGAAGTAACGAATGTAATATCCATACCCATAATCTTAGTCACTTTGTCAACTTCGATTTCTGGGAAGATAAGTTGTTCGGTAATACCAAATGAGAAGTTCCCTTTCTTATCAAATTTTGTACTGATGCCTTGGAAATCTCTAATACGAGGTAATGCTGTACAAATCAATCTTTCCAAGAATTCGTACATTTTTTCTCTACGTAGAGTTACGCGAACACCGATAGGCATTCCTTTTCTCAATTTAAAATTTGAAATATCCTTTCTAGAATATGTAGGAACTGCTTTTTGACCTGCAATCATAGATATTTCGCTAATTGCCGTATCAATCAATTTCTTGTCGGCAACTGCATCACCAATAGCTTGGTTGATCACGATCTTCTCGATTCGTGGAACTTGCATTTTTGACTTATACCCGAATTGTTTTTGCAAATTCGCCTGTATAGTTTCAGTATAAAGTTTCTTTAATGTAGGTACGTAAGTCTCCATTATTTAATTACCTCCCCTGTCTTTTTTGAATATCTTACTAACTTACCTGCTTCAGTACGTTTCTTACCAACTCTTGTCGGTTTCCCTGTTGCAGGGTCAACAAGCATAAGATTTGATACATGAATAGGAGCTTCTTTCTTAATAATTCCTCCTTGAGGATTTTTTGCGTTAGGTTTAGTATGCTTCGATACTAAATTAATACCTTCAACAAGGGCTCTCTCGTCTTTGATGTGCATTTCAAGCACTTTGCCTTGTTGACCTTTGTACTCGCCTGAAAGAACCAGTACTGTGTCGCCTTTTCTTATGTTAAACTTCTTTTGCATCGTAACTACTATTAAATTATAACACTTCAGGTGCAAGTGAAACGATTTTCATATACTGACCGTCACGCAATTCACGTCCGACAGGTCCGAAAATACGAGTACCTCTCATTTCACCAGCTTCGTTAAGTAAAACGACAGCATTGTCATCGAAGCGGATGTACGAGCCATCTGCACGCTTAACTTCTTTTTTAGTTCTAACAACTACTCCTTTAGTAACTTGGCCTTGTTTAACATTACCGTTTGGTATAGCGCTCTTCACAGTTACTACGATTTTATCACCGATAGAAGCGTAACGTTTTCTTGTACCGCCTAATACGCGAATACAGAGAACTTCTTTTGCTCCACTATTATCAGCAACGTTTAATCTTGTCTCTTGCTGTATCATCTCTTATTTCGTTTTTTCAATTATCTCAACTAATCGCCAACGTTTTGTCTTACTCAATGGACGAGTTTCCATGATTCTTACTACATCGCCTTCTGAGCATTCTCCTTTTTCATCGTGAGCAACAAACTTTGAAGTCTTTTTCAAAAACTTACCATACAAAGCATGTTTTTCTTTTTCTTCAACAGCAACGACAATTGTCTTGTCCATCTTGTTGCTAACTACGATACCGATTCTTTCTTTTCTAAAATTTCTCTCCATCTTAGAATTATTTAGTTAGTTCGCGTTCTCTTAATATTGTATTCAAGCGAGCAATTGTTTTTTTCGCTTCCTTAATCTGATTAGGATTTTCAAGTGGAGTGATAACATGATTAAGTTTCATCTTATTCAAGTTCTCTTGCTCAACTTGGATTTTCTCCACAATCTCCTTTGTCGATAATTCTCTAATTTCTGTTGCTTTCATGGTTCTTTCTTTTAATCTTGATTATAATCATTTCTTACAACAAATTTGGTTGTTATCGGCAACTTTTGTGCAGCCAAGCGAAGTGCTTCCTTAGCAACTTCCAATGGAACGCCATCTGCTTCAAACAATATTCTACCCGGAGTCACAGGTGCTGCCCAGTGAGAAACAGCTCCCTTACCTTTACCCATACGTACTTCAGCTGGTTTAGAAGTAACCGGTTTGTCAGGGAAAATTCTAATCCAAATCTGACCTTCACGTTTCATATAACGAGTAACAGCAACACGGGCTGCCTCGATCTGACGAGCAGTAATCCAATAAGATTCCAAAGATTTTATTCCAAAAGATCCGAATGCCAACTCATGCCCTCTTTGAGCATTTCCTTTCATTCTGCCCTTTTGCTGCTTTCTATATTTTGTTTTCTTAGGTTGTAACATCGCTAAATCCTCTTAGTTATTTTTTTACTACTTTTTTCTTACCACCTTGAAAGCTTGCTTTTTTGGGAGCTGCTGTTGCGGCAATGCTGTTTGGAGTTAAATCCACCTTGCCATAAACTTCGCCCTTGAAAATCCATACTTTCAAGCCCAATTTACCATACGTTGTCAATGCATAGGTACTTGCATAATCAATGTCAGCACGGAACGTATGTAGAGGAATACGACCTTCCTTATACATTTCCGAGCGAGCCATTTCAGCACCGTTCAAACGACCTGAAATTTGAATCTTGATACCTTCAGCACCCATCTTCATTGCCGATGTGATAGCCATCTTGATTGCACGTCTGTAAGCCACACGGCCTTCCAATTGACGAGCGATACCGTCAGCAACGATTTCTGCATCCAACTCTGGACGTTTAATCTCGAAGATGTTGATTTGAACTTCCTTGTTAGAAATTTTCTTCAACTCTTCCTTCAGTTTATCAACTTCTTGACCACCTTTACCAATAATGATACCTGGACGGGCAGTATTAATAGTAACTGTAACCAATTTTAGCGTACGCTCAATAATAATCTTTGAGATGCTTGCCTTAGAAAGACGAGCATTCAAATAACGACGGATCTCATAATCCTCATGCAACTTCTCAACGTAGTTGTCTCCGCCGTACCAGTTAGAATCCCAACCTTTTATAATTCCTAACCTGTTTCCTATTGGATTTACTTTTTGTCCCATGAATTATTTATTTGTTTCTGTTTGAATTGTATCTACAACAACTGTAACGTGATTAGAACGTTTGCGAATTCTGTGAGCGCGACCTTGTGGAGCCGGTTGAATTCTTTTCAAAGTTCTACCTTCATCAACGAAGATTTCCTTAATAAACAAAGGATTATCCTCGATTCTCTTACCCTCATTCTTTTGTTGCCAGTTGTTTACCGCGCTCAAAACAAGTTTCTCAACTTTTTGAGCTGCTTCTTTTGAAGAATAACGCAACATATCAAGTGCAAGATTCACTTCTTTGCCTCTAATCATATCAACAACTAAACGCATTTTGCGAGGAGATGTCGGACAATTACGCAATATAGCGAAAGCCTTTGTCTTTTTAGCTTCCTTATACTTTTCTGCTGTTACTTTTTTTCTATTCATGACTCGCTAATTTACTTTTTATTACCACCATGACCTCGGAAGTTACGTGTAGGAGCGAATTCACCTAATTTGTGTCCTACCATATTTTCCGTTACATAAACTGGAATGAACTTATTTCCATTATGAACCAATACTGTATGACCAACGAAATCTGGCGAAATCATTGAGGCACGTGCCCACGTCTTGATAGAGGTTTTCTTTCCACTTTCATTCATTTGAAGAACT
>JAEEGL011293822.1_pt1 | contig 40345 bp, 34 predicted proteins | sample 9134231 | NCBI WGS metagenome assembly JAEEGL01 (sample SAMN16246548, study PRJNA631951) | gut metagenome | biome: gut microbiome; feature: rumen; material: fiber-attached | host: Bos | place: Iran: Karaj | collected 2018-10
TCACCAATACAGAGCTGAACCATATGGCATCTCTGAAGCGTCTGGTCACGCCGACGACGGATCTGTCCTTTGATGCGGTTTATGCGCCGTTCGGTCAGGTGCCGTCCGATCGCATCCTGTCGCCGGAGGTGCTCGGCATCATGGATCCGCTCACAGTCCAGATCCGTGCTGCGGCTTTCCGGGTCGGAAAGGGAGAGCTGACGGTGGATGAGGCTGTTGCGATGTATGGAAGTATTGAGTAGAATGGCGGCGATCGCTGTTGCAGTAAAGCTTGTTTGTTCTGGAGCCTGTTGACACGAACAAGAAAATGAGATATAATTATGGCATTCCGGCTCGTCCATACATATCTATGGTTGGCACAATTATAACTGAAAATACAGTATTATTACGACAAATGGTTAAAGCTGGTGTTACACCCTGCACTTTCAACCGAAAGCCCTACCTTTCATTTGATGATGATATGCAGGCTATCGGCATCCGAAACGGATACTTTCAATAACAAAACAAAGGTCAACTGCCGAAAATGTCGCAATTCTGCGTGTTTTCGGCGGTTGACCTTTTATTTGTTTGTATCCTATCCGTAGTCTAAGTATCCACATACTCAGAAACGAGATTCCATCCCTTGTCATGCACGAATTTTGTCAGGATCATTTTCTGATTTTCGATAGAGAGCGATTCGCCCTCCAACATATCTTCCTTTGAAAGGCGAAGATAAATTCCAACATTGTTTTCGGTCTGCTTTGCCATCAATAACCTTCTAACAGAAGCGACGACCCTCTGTAACCGCTGAGGTTACGCAACCTTATCTTCAAATCATAAAAACTTCTTTGTGAGTACCCGCCTTTATTCTGCGGGGGTGTTTTCGTAAAAATCGTTTCGGGGTGTCACATTTTTCAAGAAACCCTGTTCTTATGTATGAAGGCGATCACGAAGGGCGGTGGCGGCTATGACCGATCGGGAAATCATCTCACTGTTTGAACAGCGCAATGAGCAGGCGATCTCCGAATGCGAACTGCAGTACGGAGCGCTCTGCCGGACCGTTGCGCGCAATATCACCGGCAGTGATGAGGATGCCGCGGAAATAAATCGCTCCCCCGCGCCTTGTTCGGCTGCGCGGGGGAGCGGCTTGTTACATGCTTTAGGATTGCTTGACAACGATCGTGTCGAGATCGGTGAACGTCTCCTGATTGCCCGGATTATCGGTTGCGGCGGTGTAGGAGCGGACCAGATAGACGCCGTAGACCGCGCCGTCGAGCGACAGGCAGTATTCGAGCTCAACATCGCGCTTGCCGCGGGTGATCTTCTTGGACGCCTCCTTTGCCTTGCGGTCGAGCGCCGAATAGTTCGAGCCGGGTGCAATGTCATTATAAGTGACGCCGAATGTACGAATGCTACCATCTGTATTTAAGTGAACACCGGCAACATTCGATGCTTTTTCGTCCATGCTGCTGTTGCGCATGAACAGCTCGCAGGGGTAATACAGGCTGCCGATCTGTGCATTGACGACCGTGGAATCCTTCTGCACATAGCTCTCATAGTCGGGCACGACGGTCTGCAGCACCTGATTGGCGATCGCGAGCATTTCATCATCCGGCATCGCATTTTCCGCCCGGTTCTTGAATTTGACGGCGATCTCCTGCGCATTGATGAATTTGCGGAGTCTGCCGTATTTGTCATAGCAGAGGGTCGCTCCGGCGTCATTCTGAAACTGATACCAGCTTTCGGTCAGATACCGCCCGGCGCCGTCGATCTCGGCGTCTGCGGCGTATTCCTGCTCATAGCGTTCATCGACCAGACGGAATTCTGCGGTGTCAATGCCGAATGCGGAGAGATCGGGCAGCTCAATGGTCCCGGGGTCGACCTCTGCAGCAGGGGTGGTGCTCTGAATGGCGGCATCCGCGCCGCAGGACGTCAGCATCAGCGCGGCGGCAAGCAAACACAGTACTTTCCGCATGGTGATTACCTCCCTGAAAATGATGCAGAATCGTACAATTTCTGTTGTCTCCATTATATCACAAATCAGCGGATTGTCAACCGAAAAGCGGAAACTGTTAGTATTTTGTAGGGAAACTGTAACCAATGAAAATGCCCGCCTTCACAGCGGGCGTTTTCATTCAGTTCTGTGTGATCCTCGCCTTGCGCAGCAGCGCATCCAGCTCGGTGATCGAGAGCGCCTTCAGCAGCACGCGCTCGTCGTTGCCGTCGAGGAAGTATTCCTGCAAAATCTGCATCGCCTTGTAGAAATCCACGTCGCCGAGCACTGCCTGCTTCGTGCGGCTGTAGAGCAAAATCCGCCACTCGGTCAGCGTCAGACCGTCCGGGTGATAGAGCTCATGCGGGCGCAGCGGCAGAACCGTCTCGATGCCCTCATTGATCGCGACCGCCCCGAACACCGTGCCGTCCTCCTTTTTGTAGTAGCGCGGTGCGGCGACATAAGCCTCCGACCAATCCAGCACGCCGCTGCCCTGATAGCTTTCAATGCTCATGGCGTTTCCTCCTCACAGTACGGTTTCCATGCCGATTTTCTGCGGCTTCATCCCGCAGCTTTCATAGAATGCCTGCGCCGACGGATTGCACGCCCAGACATTCAGCGTCACATTGTAGCAGCCGATCTCCCGCGCATATGCGATCACGGCGTCGTAGAGCTGCCGCCCGATATGCTGCCGCCGCGCCGCCTCGTCGACGCAGATGTCGTCGATATACAGCGTGCGGATATCGGTCATCACAGCGTCGTTGACATGCTGCTGCAGGATGCAGAATGCATGCCCGCGCACGGTGCCGCTGCCGTCGGCGCAGACAAACACCGGGCGTGTCTCATCGTGCAGCAGCGCGCTGAGCTCGTCTGCGCTGTATTTCGTCGCCGGACCCTTGAACAGATCGGGTCTGCCCGTGTGGTGCACCATGTCGACCTGCACGAGCAGCCCCAGAATTGCCGGAATATCCCCGGGCACGGCTCTGCGGACAGTGCCCATCAGCGGTGCGTCAGCTCGATATAGCTGACACCGGCGCTCGATTTTCTGTAGTAACGGATCAGGAAGCGTGCGAGCTCGCTGTCGGCATCGGAGCTGCGCACGGAAGAGGTGCTCACTGCCGCGCCGACCACGCCGCCGACGAGTGCGCCGAGCGGTCCTGCGATGAGCAGCCCGGGCAGTGCGCCGATCACGCCGCCGCCGATCGCGTCACCGGTCTTTTTCTCGTAGAAATACTTTGCCTCACCCACAAGGTGCAGCATGGTTTCGTCTCTGCGGACGGCATCTGCCAGCTCCGCAACGGTTGTGACTGTCAGCATGATTGTATCCTCCTTTTGATTTCTGTTGCCTTGCAGGGGACAAGCCCTGCTGCTTCTATTATACCCCGATTATTCCGCCGTGTCAAGCGGTTCTGCCGGTTTTTCTGCGCCCGCACAGCCGTCCCACGGCTTGTTCCGGAACATGCGGTTTGCGATCGCAAGCGACAGAAAGGCAAATCCGACGCCGAGCACGATCCCGACGAGCACGTCGGTGGGGTAATGCACATAGAGATACATGCGGGAAAAGGCGATCAGCACCGCGAGAATCAGCGCGGGAATGCCGAGCCTTGGCTTCCACATGCACAGTGCGGTCGCGACGGCAAAGGATGCCAGCGTATGCCCGGAGGGGAAGGAGAAATCGTTCGGCTCCCGGATGAGCAGCACGATCTGCTGCACGTCATAGGGGCGGATGCGCGCGACCAGCGGCTTGATGATGACATTGCTGCACAGCAGTCCGAGCAGCAGTGCGAAGGCGGCGACATGCGCGTATTTCCGGGCGCGCCGCGGGACGAACATCAGCAGCGTGACCGCGATCCAGAGGATGCCCTTGTTCGCGAGCGCGGTGATGACCGGCATGACTTTATCGAGAAAGCCGCAGCGGAGATGCGTCTGTATCCAGTCCAGCAGGGCAAATTCCCATTCCATAGGCGTTGATATCCTTTCTTGTCGGTGTACTTTGGGCGGGAGGGGAAAATGAGAAATTAGAAGTGAGAAGTGAGAAGTGAGAAGTGAGGAGTGAGAAGTGAGGAGTGAGAAGTGAGGAGTGAGAAGTGAGGAGTGAGAAGTGAGGAGTGAGAAGTGAGGAGTGAGAAGTGAGGAGTGAGAAGTGAGGAGTGAGGCGCCGGAATCATTCCGCATTCCGCATTCGCCTGCTCCCTCCTCCCTCAGCGGCGGGAGTGAAGGTGACGGAACAACCCCTCACTTCTCATTTTTCCCTATCAATACGATGCGGATTTCACCGGTCGCGCGCCACTGCTCCGTGCCGTCCGGATAGCGCACATGCAGGCGCACGCTGTCGTCGATGCCGAGCGCGACTGCCGGGGTCTCTGTGCCGTTCTCGATCACCGTGATTGGCTGCCCCATCCCGCAGAGCCTTGCGCGGTAGCCCGCCAGATAGCGCTTCTCCGCGAGCCCCGCAAAGCCGCGCAGCAGCGCCGCGGTCAGCGATGCCGCACACTGCACGAGGGCTGCGTCCGGGTCGGTGCCCGGCGCGCAGACTGCCCCTGCGATCTCCCGCAGCTCGGGCGGAAAGCCTCCCGGCGGCTCGGTGAGATTGATGCCGATGCCGATGACGACGTAATAATCGCCGCCCGAAAATGCGGTCTCTGCGAGAATGCCGCAGACCTTTTTGCCGCGCAGCAGCAGGTCGTTGACCCACTTGATCTGCACGCGCTGCCCCGAGACCGCTTCGGCAGCCTCTGCCGCCGCGACCGCTGCCATCGGCGTCAGCTCGGAGAGCGCGTCGGGGCGCAGGTCGGGGCGCAGCAGCATCGAGAGATATAGCCCCGAATCAGGCGGCGAGAAAAACGCTCTGCCCTGCCGCCCTTTTCCGGCGGTCTGCTGCCGCGCGATGATGACGGTCCCGTCCGGGGCGCCGGCATCGGCGAGCTGCCGCAGCAGCGTATTGGTCGAGGTCACACTGTCATATACATGCAGCGTGACGCGGTCCGCGTCGGCGCCGAGCGCTTTGACGATCCGGTCACGCATGTCCGGTAATTCTGTCATGGCGTCACTCCCGTTCCGGTTCGGCGGCGTTCTGCTTTGCATATTCGAGATTTGCCTTGTCATAGCCGACCCTTGCGCGGTCTGCGCGCTGCATGATGACCGCGAAGGCGTTCTCCATCTCACTTTCATGCTTTTTGCCGAGCCTGAACGGATAGTCAAAGCAGTCGCCGTAGGCATCGTACACGGTGAGAAACACGCCGTCCTGAACGCCGTTGGTCGAGTGCGTCTTGCGGTAGATCAGCAGGATATCCTCGAAGGGCACAAAGCTCTCGAAATCGCCGTGCTTCATGATAAAGCTGTCGGTCAGGAGCGTTTTGCTGCTCTCCAGCAGCGGCACGCCCTCCGAAATGCGCATGGCGAGCGCATCGGGGGAGCCGAATTTGCGGAAGACCCTTGCGCGGGCGACGTTTTTCAGCGTCCCTGCCGCCTTGCCGACCGCTTCGATGCAGAGATAGAACAGCAGCAGTGCCAGCGCAATCCCGAGCACCAGATACAGCCAGTGTCCGTTCCGCCAGAAATAGCGCGTGCCGGCGACCAGCATCACTGCGATGAACACAATGAGAAATGCACGCGAAATCAGGACCCATGTGTTGTGCCTGCGGACGGATGTTACAATGTCGCCGCCTGTCAGACCGGCGTAGTTCTTTGCCATAGTGTCCTCCCGGGAATGTAGTGTGCCGTTTTAGATACTCTCTTTTCAGAAAAGTGCACCGCTTGCAGGGCAAACATGCGGAATGCGGGGAACAATTCCTGACCCGGCTTCCTGCCGTTCATTCGGTTCGGCATAGCAGCAAATATCAGAAGGAACCGGAAAAGAGCGCATTCAGCCGTCTTCGTAGCGTGCAGCGACGCGCTGGAGCCAGTCGATGATCTGCAGATGCTGCGGGCAATGCGCCTCGCACTGACCGCACTGCAGGCAGTCGGACGCCTTTCCCGAATCTGCCGCCTGCGCCTGATAGCGCTCCCTGTCCGCGCCGCGGTTGTAGAGCGCAAAATACTCCGGAATGGCAATGCCCGCGGGACATCCCTCGGTGCAATAGTGACATGCCGTGCACGCGATCTCGATCTCATGCGTCAGGATGCCGCGCACCTGCGCGCAGAGCGCCTGTTCTTCGTCGCAGAGCGGCTGAAAATCGCGCATATACGAGGTATTGTCCCGGAGCTGCGCCAGCGTGCTCATGCCCGAGAGCACGGTTCTGACCGCCGGCAGCGTCGCCGCAAAACGGATCGCCCACGAGGCGTCGGAGGCGTCGGGCGCATAGCCGCGCAGGAGCTTTTCGGCGAGCGGCGGCAGCTTCGCGAGCGTTCCGCCCTTCACCGGCTCCATGACAATGACGTCCTTGCCGTGGCGCACTGCGGTCTCATAGCAGCGCCGCGACTGCACACGCGCGCTCTCCCAGTCCAGATAATTGATCTGGAGCTGCACGAACTCGACCTCCGGGTGCTTGGTCAGGATCTCGTCGAGCAGCTCCGGGGTATCGTGGAAGGAGAACCCGAAATGCCGCACGAGCCCGCGCTGCTTCATTTCCAGCACGAAATTGAAGCAGTCAAACTGCTCGGCGCGCGGGTAATTGTCGCTGTCGAGGCAGTGCAGCAGATAGTTATCGAAATACTGCGCGCCGGTGCGGGTGAGCTGCTCACGGAAGATGCGTCCGACGTCCGCCTGCTGCTTGAGAAACATCGTCGGCAGCTTGTCTGCGAGGAAGAAGCTGTCCCGCGGGTGACGCGCGGTCAGTGCCTCGCGCAGCATCTCCTCCGATTTTCCGTTGTGATACATGTACGCAGTGTCAAAATAGGTAAAGCCTGCATCGAGAAACGCATCGACCATGCCGCAGATCTGCGGCTTGTCAAAGGAGGTCGGGTCGTTTCCGTCCAGAAGCGGCAGGCGCATAAAGCCAAAGCCCAGTTTTTTCACAGAATAGCCCCCTTTCTGCGCGGAGCCCGCGCCGGCATTTCCCTCCGGGCGCGGAGCCCGCGCCGGCGATTCGGCTCCGCAAGCCGTTCAGCATGTTCTCCTATTGCGCGTAATGCACGGCGCGAAAGCGCCTTCTTTAACGCAATAACTCCAACTGCTTTTCGCATTCAGCAAGAGAAGTGACAGTGACGGAACCACTCCGAACTCCTCACTCCTCACTCCTGACTCGACATCCTACCTCAAACCGCTTCAAGCGGTTTCGCTCATCCCTGTGCCATCCAGAGCCCGTGCAGATTGCAGTAGGCATAGGCGGCGATGATCTCGCACTCCTCGGAGGCGCAGAACTGCGTGACAGGCTCCTCGCCGGGGCTGAGACGGTGGAGCTCCTGCCCCTCGGAGGTCTCGAGCAGGATCCACTCGATATAGTGCACCTCCTGCATCGGGTGTGCGACCGAGCCGACCGAGACCGTCACGGTCTGCCCCTCGCGCCCGATGACCGGCACATGCTTTTCCTTTGCCGCATCGACGGTGTTGGGGATGATCTCCTGATAGCCTTCGGCAGCTTCGGTGACGACTTCCTTCGTTTCGGGGTTCTGATAGAATTTCAGCATGGTGATTCTCTCCTTTTTTCATGTTTTATAATCGAGAGGGGGCTGCCCCTCCGATTTCCGGATGATGCTCCGCCATGCGCGCAGGATGCGGGCACGGTCGGCGTCGGGATAGTAAAAATGCGTCGAATCGCGCAGGATATGCAGGCGCAGTGCGGGATTCTCCGCGAGCATCGGCAGCGTTTTCGGCGAGACCAGCTCGTCGTGCACCGCCTGAAAGACCTCTGCGGGCGTCTGCATCTGCGGCAGAAGCGCCTGCACCGCCTGCATCTCGTCGAAGAGCTCGAGATAGCGATTGAGCCACGGCAGATAGTGCAGCGGGTTTGCGTCCGGCGAGATGCTGTAGGCTTTCCGCATGGCGGCAGCGCGCGGCAGCTGCGGGTGATATCCGCAGGCGAGCAGCACCGAGCAGCCCGCACAGTATGGCGTCAGGCGCGCGACCAGCGGGACATTGAGCAGCAGCATCCCGGCGATGCGGTCGGGGTGATCTGCGGCAAGCTCCAGCGAAAACAGCGTGCCCATCGAGTGCGCCGCGATCAGCACGGGGACATCCGCGGGCAATGCGTCAAGCGCCTGCACTGCCTGCTGCCGCCAAAGCGGCAGTGAGGCGGCGGAAAAGTCTGACGGTGTGCCGCCGTGCCCCTGATAGAGCACGCCGCTGACCGCATAATCCGCGGGGATGTCGGGCAGCAGAAATTCAAAATACTGCGGCGCGCCGAGAATGCCGTGCAGCAGCAGCACCGCGCCGCGCGGGCTTTCCGGGGTGCGCAGAAGGCTGTGATACCTCATTTGTAAAACTCGATCTTCCGGCACTGCGGGCAATAGAGGATGCGCACGCCGGACTTGTATGCGTAATTCTGGACAGGCTTCACCAGATTTGGCAGGATCGGGCATCTCCATGTCTCATAGTGTATGGGTTCCAGCGGCACATTGCAGCGCAGACAGCTCATCCCCTCGCCGGGCTCCTTTGTCTGTGCAGTGATTCTCTGTTCCATGCGGATCATTCCTCCTTGCTTTCTGCCGGCGCGCGGTATCGGGACGCAAAATCGTCGAGCATAAACTGCACCACGCCGTCGTAATAGTGCGCGCCGAGCTCTGCGCGGACGCTCTCGCTGCGCTTTTGTCCCGCCTTTTCGATCAGCGCCTTTGCCTTGTCGCTGCTGACCAGCTCGGGGTTGGCAACGCGGTTGTCCTCGGGGTTTTCCTCCCCGCGCTCTCTGTGGTACAATTTGTAATTGCCGGTCATATCGCCCAGCAGCAGCGGATAATCGTCAAACTCCTCCGTGGCATTGCAGAAGGCGATATAATCAGGGTCCTCATCATCCGGCTCCGCATCGCCGAAATACGCCTTCTCGACCGCAGACCAGATGTAATTGCGCACATCGAGCCAGCCCGCATAGCGGATATTGGGGTCATCGCTTTCCAGACAGAGCAGCAGCCCGAGATAATTTGCCTCGTCCTCCCTGTGATAGCCGCAGAAGTGACTGTATTCGTGCGCATAGACGCTCATGAAGCGCGTGCGGCTTTTGGTGTTGACCGTGAACACCAGCTCGCGCCACGGCTCGATGTAATAGGCGGACATGTTCAAGCCCGCGACCAGCTGCGACACGACCGAGGTCTTCGCATTCGGGACCGGCAGCCCGAGCCGCGGATATTCGCCGGAGAGCCGCTGTGCAGCCTGTTCCAGCCCGGCACGAATCTCGTCATCGCTGCGCAGGATGAGGTGACCGTTTTCGTCGCGGTCGGCATCGTGCATCATCTGATTGCCCTGCCGCACCCAGTAATTCCAGAGCGCGACCAGATCGTCAAGATCATGCGCCTGTGCGGAATAATCCGCCCTGCCGAGCACAGTGCTGTTGATGCCGACCGCAGAATAGATCGGCTCGGAGATCACTGCAATCAGCGCGACCGCGAGCGTCAGCTTGACGCAGAAGCCGACAAATCTGCGGTAGCCCCTGCGCTTTCGCAGGAAGATCAGCAGGATCAGCAGAATCACAAGCACGGCGCAGAATACCGCCGCCGCGATCTCGGTGATCTCGCAGACCGGCGCGGGAATTTTGCTCATCAGCCCGCCGATGCCCTCTGAGAGCTTCGGTGTCACGCGGTCGAGATACCAGTCGCAGACCCTCCGGATATGTGCGAGCAGATACTGCACGCCGAGAATCAGAAGGACGATCCCGAGAAAGATCCAGTATCCGTATTTTCGCTTTTTCTTCGGCGCGCCCGTCTGGGCGGCATTGAGCTCAGGCATTGCGGTAAGCCTCCAGACGGCGGCGCGTTTCCGCCTCGCCGAGCACATGGCTGATCTCCCGGATATCCGGGGCATTCTGTCTGCCGGTCAGTGCGACGCGCAGCAGGTTCGTCACGTCGACGATGCTGCCGCAGTAGAGCTCGGGATTTTTCTTGTATTTCTTCGGCTGCACCGCATAGCCGAGCGCCTCGGTCAGCACCTTGACCTTCGCGAACCACTCCTCGGCGCTGTCCGCAAAATCGAGCGTTTCGAGATAGCCGTCGATGATCGCGCTGCGCTTGTCGCCGTCGGCGTTCTCGGGGCAGGGGTCGGTGACTGTGAAGGTCTCCGGGTCGTAGAACGCGAGGAATTTCGCCGCCTGCGACCAACAGCCGTAATCCTTGCGGGGCTTCTCGCCGCCTCTGCCGACATTGATCGCCGCCCTGTAGAAATCCGCCTTGGCGCGCATTCTCGCAGCGAGCGCCGTGTCGTAGCGATCTGCCCACTCGAGCAGCCCTGCATAGACGAAATCGGCGGACTGCCGCGAGAGATATTCCTTCGCGATGTTGTCGAGCTTTTCCAGATCGAACAGCGAGCCCGAATTGCTCATTTTCTCGAGCGAGAAGGTAAATTCGCGGGTATCGGCGTCGGGGTTGGCGAGATGCCACTCCTCGAAATTGCTGTTGAGCACGGTCAGCAGATAAATCCACGTTGCCTCCTGCGGCACGCCCGCCTCGCGGTAATAGGACAGGGCGAGCTCGGGGTCCTTGCGCTTGGAGAGCTTGCGCTTGGATTCGCCGTCCATCTTCATGAGCTGTGCGGTGTGGCAGTAGAGCGGGCGCGCCCAGCCGAGCGTATCAAAGAGCTGCACATGGATCGGCAGGGTCGCGAGCCAGCTCTCGTCGCGGATGACATGGGTCGTGCGCATGAAGTGGTCGTCGCAGACATGCGCGAAGTGATAGGTCGGGATGCCGTCGGATTTGAGCAGCACGAAATCGGTGAAATTCTCCTGCACCTTCAGTGTGCCGCGGATGCCGTCCTGCACCTCGACGGTGTTTGCCGGGTCGCCCTCGGAGCGGAAGCGCAGCACCCATTCGGTGCCCTTTTTGAGCTCCGCCTCGATATCGGCGAGCGGGCGGTCGCGCCAGACCGCGTATTTGCCGTAGTAGCCGTAATTCTCCTTCGCCGCCTCCTGTTCTTCGTGCATCCGCTTCAGGTCGTCCTCGGTGCAGAAGCAGGGATAGGCAAGCCCGCGCAGCACCAGCGATTTCGCGATGCACTGATAAAGCGCCTTGCGCTGCCGCTGCCGGTAGGGACCGTAGGCACCGGTCTCGCCGTCGGCGGTGGCGCCCTCGTCGAATTTCACGCCGTAGAAGGTCATTGCGTCGATGACCGCCTCGACAGCGCCCTCGACCTCGCGCTTCTGGTCGGTGTCCTCGATGCGCAGATAGAACACACCGCCGGTCTGGCGGGCAAGCCGCTCGCCGATGGCGTTGTAGAGGTTGCCGAGGTGCACGAAGCCGGTCGGGCTCGGTGCGATGCGCGTGACGACCGCGCCGGAAGGCAGGTCGCGCGGGGGATATTTTGCTTCGTAGTCTGCGATCTCCTCGGTGATGCCGGGAAACAGCAGATCGGCAAGAGCCTGATTGTCCATATAGATTGACAGTCCTTTCGTTCGGAAGTGAGAAATGAGAAGTTAGAAGTGAGGTGTGAGAAATTAGAAGTTAGAAGTGAGCAGTGAGGAGTTGTTCCGTTATCGTTACTTCTGCTGCTGAGGGATAGGGCGGAGTGAAAAGTGAGGAATTGCTTTACCGCCGGAACGCTGTGACAAATCCCCCCTTGAGGGGGTAAAAACGCGCAGGGTTCCGATATGCCAAAGCGGGGGTGACATCGCCCGCGGGGGCTCCCCGCCGCGCCAGCGCCGTGCATAGTGTGAAACTGGGAGGCTCCGCGAAAATGTACCCGGAGGGAAACGCCTGCCCGGGCTCCGGGCTCACCAGTGACCGCCGCCGCCGCCGTGGGAGTGACCGCCGCCGGAGGAGTGCGAGGAGCCGCCGCCGCCTCCGCCGCTGCGTCCGCCGCTGTCGGTGTCGATGCGGGTCTTGGTGGTGTGCGTGCGCAGGAAGATATCGTCCTTCTGGTAGAAATTGGTCTCCTTCTGGCTGACATAGGTCGTCGGGTTGACGGACTTTTTCAGCTTGTAGCTGCTCTTGATAATGATCATCGCGATCAGCGCCGCAAGCCCGCCCCCTGCCAGCGCCGTGAGCAGATAGGGCTTGAGGTCCTTGCCGTAAAGCAGCGGCAGCTTGTCGGCTTTCACGATCTTGCCGTCCTTGACGTAGAGCACCTCCTGCTTGTCGGTGTTCTCCGTGTAGGCGTTCTTCGGAATGCCCTTGTTATAGTAATATTCGAGCTGGCTGCAGAAGTATTCGACGGCGCCTGCGTAGTCCTCCGCGCGCAGATAGCTCTTCATGCCGTCGATGATCGAGCTGATGCGGTTGGCGGCGCTGCCGTTGTAATAATAGAACTGTCCGAGTCCCGAGGTCGAGATGTATGCGTAGCGCGTGGAGAGATTCAGGAAGAGCAGCGCACCGTCGGTATCGGTGTCGGGCTCGGGGTTGAAGTATTTGTCATAGAGGTCGTCTGACATCTTCTCGACCGCCGAATCGCTGTAGCTCGGGGCGGTTGTGCCGCGCAGCACGACCGCATCGAACATGCCGGTCGCCTTTCCGACGCTCAGCAGACGTTCGCTCGCCCTGGCAAGCTCGTCGTCGGTCAGCACAAAGTCCGGGTCGTAGATGCGCAGGGTCGAGAGGTCGCTCTCCTCGCGCGGGGTGCGGTTCTGGACGTCCTCGGTCGTCTGCGCGGGGTCTTCGGTCTGCGCGGGGATGCCCTCGTCATAATAGGTCTTCAGCCCTTCGCAGAAGGCGATGACCGCCGCCTTGTAGTCGTGCGCGGAGCCGAAGGCTTCCACAACATCGCTGAGAATGACGCTGCCGCGGTTTTTCCCCTTTTCCGCGTCTTCGGCATAGTAATAAGACTGCCCCTGCCCGCTGCTGCTCAGAAAGACCAGCTTTGAGGAGAAATAGAGCATGGTGCCGTCGAAATCGAAGTCCTCACCGGAAGAAAAATAGCTGTTGAACAGTACGTCGGATTCCTTCTCGATGTCAAAGTCTTCCGGATCCGTGACAGCCGGGTCCGTGATGTAGACCGCCGTGTACATGTCGATATAATTGCTCACGTCGAGCAGGGCTTCGTTTGCGGCGAAGAGATCCTCAGCCGGCATCGCGTTGCCCGGGTCATGGACGCAGACATTGTCCATGGCGATGTCATTGCCGCGCTCCGCAGAGACCGGAACGGCGAGCGGCAGGAGCGTCAGTGCGGCTGCTGCGAGCACTGCCGCGGTCTTTTTCAGTCTGTTCACAGGAAAAACACCCCCCCGATAAAGGTCAGCGCGGCGACTGCGAGCCCGAGCCCGATGCAGAAGCCTGCAAGGCGGGAGCGGCTCAGGGGCGGCTCTCCGACGAATTTCGCCGTCTGCCCGTTGAGCGCGAATTCATAGACCTTGTCGCGGTATTTGTATGTCATGAACCACACCGGAAGCAGCATGTATTCCCACCGCGTGCTCATGACCTTGATATCGGAGCGCGTGACGGAAACCGTCGAATAATTCTTCATAGTTGCGCGCACGACCGAGTCGCTCGCCTGCACCGCACGCTGCTGGATGCGCGGGAACATTGCAGCCATATCCTGATCGTAGCGCTCCGCGTAGAAGCCGCTCAGATACTGCATTGCAAAGGGCTTGACCGCCTTGTAGTCGAAGGGCTCGACTGCCTCCATCAGCTCGTCGTCGATGTGGGAGGCGCCGTCGGCGGGCAGACCGTGGATGACGACCTTTGCCTTGCGCGCGACCGCATACTCGCGGGTCTCTGTGTAGCGGTAATTGCCGCTGGTCCAGGAACGGATGTTTTTGCCGAGCGCGTCCATTTCGGCGTTGAGCTCGACATCGGTGACCCAGAAGGGGACATAGAGCCCGGTGATCTTCTCCTGCTGTGCGGAGGAGAGGAAGTCCTTCGGGAGGAACCAGTGCTTCTTGCACCATGTTTTGAAGTGTCCGATCGCGGTCTCGCGGTCGATCTGGAAGGGGAGCACATAGGACGGGCGGAATTCGCCGGAAACGCGCCCGGCAAGAATGACGGGGTTGTGGCAGTAGTAGCAGAAGGTGGCGGCGGTGTTGTCGTCCGCCATGATGGAGGCGCCGCAGCTGCTGCACTGATAGACAGAGGTATGCTCTGCGAACTCGGCGTCGGTCTGCACCTCCTCATCGGGGCGGGTGTCGGCGTGTGCGTCGATCTGCGCGGCGATCTCCTTCATCTCCTGCTCGGTGAAGGAGGAGCCGCAGTATTCGCAGTTGAATTTCTGGTCTGCGGCGGAGAATTTGAGCTCGGCATAGCAGTTCGGGCACTTATAGACAAGTGACTCCATGAACGGGAACGCTCCTTTCGTGATGTCATTTCGGGGCGGATATAACAATCCGATTCTATTATATCACATTATGGAAAAAAACGCAATGGGGAATGAGAAATGAGAAATGAGTAGTGAGAAATGATTGCGGGGGCTTTTGTTCTCTGTTCTGAATCGTTGTTCCTGCGGTGCCTTTCACCGGGCGCGGGGCGCAATGCGAAATTCACAGCAGAAGCAATAGTGACGGAACAACTCCGCACTCCTCACTTCTCACTCCTCATTGCGAACTCATCCGCCGAAATCATTCCGCATTCACTTTTCCCTCGCGCGGAATACCGCCGAAGCCAGCAGCCCGAACAGCATTGCCGCCGTGATGCCCCCCGCCGCGGATGTCAGCCCGCCCGTGAAAATGCCGAGCAAGCCCTTCTCCGTGACCTCGTCGCGGATGCCCTCTGCCAGCAGATTCCCAAAGCCGCACAGCGGAACCGCCGCGCCCGCCCCCGCAAATGCCGTCAGCCGCGGATATAGCCCCGCTGCCCCGAGAATCACCCCCGCGACCACATATCCCACAAGAATGCGCGCAGGCGTCAGCTTGGTGCAGTCGATGAATAGCTGCCCGACCGCGCAGATCGCGCCGCCGACCAGAAATGCCCATACATACGTCATATACCGTTTCCCTCCAAAGTGAGAAGTGAGAAATGTCAGATTTCGTGCGCCAGATGCACCAGATGACAGATCGCCGGGATGGATTCGCCCTGCTGACAAAGCATCGGGGAGAGCAGTGCGCCGGTCGCGGCATAGAGCACATGCCTGAGCGCCCCCGACCGCAGCCGCGGCAGAAAATATCCGCAGATGATGCTCGCCGAGCAGCCGCAGCCCGAGCCGCCCGCGTGGGTGTCCTGCCGTTCGCTGTCAAACATCATCACGCCGCAGTCGCGGTGCACGCCGGAGACATCAACCCCGCTGCGCGCCGTCAGCTCGCAGAAAAGCCGGCTGCCGACCGTTCCGAGGTCGCCGGTCACGATCGCGTCGTAATCCTCCGGGGCAGTGCCGGTCGCGGAGAGATACCGCAGAACCGTGTCGGCGGCGGCAGGTGCCATCGCGGCGCCCATGTTGGAGGCGTCGGTTGTGCCGAGATCGCGGATGCGCCCGGGACAGACCCCGACAATATAGGGCGGGTCGTCTGCCTGCGTCAGCATTGCCGCTCCCGCTGCCGTGCAGGTCCACTGGGCATTCGGCGTGCGCTGTCCGCCGTAGGAGAGGGGAAAGCGGAATTGCCGCTCGGCACTGGAAAAATGCGACGAGGTCAGCACGGCGCAGCGCGGGAGACCCATGCCGCTGACCGCCATCGTGCCGAGCAGCAGCCCCTCCGCGAAGGTCGCGCAGGCACTGAACAGCCCGAGATAGGGGATATCGAGATGCCGCAGCGCATAGGTCGAGCTTGTGCACTGGTTGATGAGGTCGCCCGCGAGCATCAGCGCGACCTCCTCCTCGGAGACGCATGCGCGCGTCAGCAGCAGATCGACGGTGCGGCGCTGCAGCTCGCTCTCCGCCTGCTCCCATGTCTGCTTGCCGAGGTGCGCGTCCGGCTCGATGACGTCAAAGCACTGCCCGAGAGGACCCTCGCCCTCCTTTTTCCCGACGACCGAGCTCCACGCGGCAATGCTGACGGGCTTTTCGAGTGCCAGCAGGCTTCTGTATTCTCTCATGTGATCAGCTCCCTTTGCGGCTAGTATCTGCCGCTTCCGGGGAAATATGCAAAATCCCCGCAGACAAAATCGCCTGCGGGGATTGGGATTATCTGCGCGGCTGCGGATGCATCGGCGGCGCATCAAAGGCGGGGTTGAAGGCATAGGGGTTGCGCGGGTCGGGGGAATACTTCTGCATGTGCTCCTGCAGCAGGCGGAGGCATTCGCCGAACCGCTGATAATGCACGATCTCGCGTTCGCGCAGGAAGCGGATGACGTCGCGCACATCGGGGTCGTCGGCGAGGCGGAGGATGTTGTCATAGGTCGTGCGCGCCTTCTGCTCGGCGGCGAGGTCCTCGCTGATATCGGAGATCGGGTCGCCGGTCGACTGGAAGGTCGCAGCGGAGAACGGCACGCCTGACGCCGACACCGGATAGATGCCAGCGGTGTGGTCGACGTAGTAGTCGGCGAAGCCCTGTGCCTCGAGCTGCTCGGCGGTCAGTCCCTTGGTCAGCTGCGTGATGAGCGCCGAGACCATTTCCATGTGGGAGAGCTCCTCTGTCCCGATATCGGTCAGGGAGCCGGCGACCTCGCGCAGGGGCATCGCATAGCGCTGATTGAGATAGCGCATTGACGCGCCGAGCTCGCCGTTGGGTCCGCCGAGCTGCGACATGATCATTTTCGCGAGCTTTGCATTGGGGCGCGCGATCTTCACGGGATACTGCAGCGCCTTCGTATAATCAAACATTCAGTTCGCCTCCTTTTCCCACGGCCACGGCGTATTGCTCCATGCCGCCCAGCCGTGCACGTCGCGCACCTGCATGCGGCAGAGGGCGCCGAAGCGGTCTGCAAAGACCTCCGTGAGCGTTTTGTACGCCTCGGCATGCGCCTGAAAATCGGCGAGTGCGCGCGCATCGGTCGGGTGGGTGTCGAGATAGAGCCCGAGATCGTGCATCGCAAAGCTGTGCTCCTGAATGCAGCGGAGCAGCTCAGCCCTTGCCATTTTCTCCGAAGACTGCGACGGCTGACGCATCACGGCTCCCTCCCTTCTCCGGCATGAACGGCTTGACAAGCGACGGGAATACCGTGCCCGCCTCGAGTGCCTGTGCATCCGGCAGCGGCTCCTCCCAGCTCTGATAGGGAACATACGCCATTGCGAGGGTGAGCTGCGACGGAAAGACGCCTTCGGGCTGCATCGGCACGGTCTGGTCCTGTAACATAGACTGCACTCCTTTTCGGGGATATTTGCGCGGATCGCTCCGCACAGTGCAGTATATGCGATTCCGACACAAAACGACACGCCCGGAGCCCGGGCTGGCATTTTCCTCCGGGCACCGTTTCGCGGAGCCTCCCAATTTCGTTCAATGCACGGCGCGAAAGCGCCTTCTTGTGGCGCGATACTCCCGGCGTGGGCTCCGCACCATAACAGAAAACCCCGGCAGACCGCATAATCTGCCGGGGGTTTGGCAATTATTTGTTCAGCAGCCTGAGCAGTGCGCGCACGTCGAGCAGATCGACAATGCCGTCAGTGTTGACATCAGCGGCAACAGCGTCAAATTCGCCTTCGGGCGACATCTCTGTAATCCGGTGTGTGAGCTGCACTGCATCAGAAACGGTAATCGCACCGTCGCTGTTGACATCGCCCCGGAGCGGCGGTGCGCCGAGCGATTCAAACGGGATTCCCCGGTCGGCGGCGTAGGCTTCGGCATAGCTGCCCGCGTAGCCCGCGATCGTCAGTGCATTGCACCCCTTGAAGGCATCCTTGCTGATCTCGGTTACGCCTGCCGGGATGACAATGCGTGCCAGTCCCGTACACCCGGAAAACGCCTCCGGACCGATCTGTTCCATGCTGTCGGGCAGTGTGAGCTCCGTCAGGGCGGCACACTCTCTGAATGCCATTTGTCCGATCTCCCGCAAGCCGACCGGCAGTGTGACAGCTTTGAGCACCTTGCACCGATCGAATGTGCAATAGGGCAGGACAGTGAGAGCGTTGGGAAACCGGGCGGTTTCCAGTCCGGAGCAGTCGGAAAAAATAGAACTGCCCAGCTCCGTGATGCTGTTCGGCAGCGTGATCTCTGTCAGCTTGGTGCAGAAGCTGAATGCAGCATCCCGAACGACAGTCACACCTTCCTCGATGCTGACGTCCGCGAGCTGTTTGCAGTTGTAGAAGGCTTCCGTGTCGATCGTGCTGACACTGCCCGGCACCGTGACGCCCGTGATGCGGCTGCTCGGCGAGAATGCCGACATTCCGATCACCGAAACCTCCTCGGGGATGCTCACATCGCCCCGTGCCTCTCGGCCGTCGATCAGCACATGATTGACAATGACGAGCGGACTTTCCGCACGCTGTGTCTTGAGCCACGGCGTATATTCAAATGCCTTTTCTCCGACCGTTGTGACGTTTTCGGGCAGATCGACCTCACTGAGCGAGGTGCACCATTCAAATGCCTCCCGATAGATCGCGGTCAGGCTTTGCGGCAGCACCAGCTCGCTGAGCTTGGTACAGAGGGAGAATGCCTGTACGCCGATCTCCGTCACACCCTCCGGTATTTCCGCGCAGATCAGGCTTTCGCAGCCGGAAAATGCGCCGTATGAGATATTGGTCAGCGAGGCGGAGAGTGTCAGTGCAGAGAGCGCCGTGCAGTCGCTGAATGCCGACATACCGATTTCCGTCACGCTGTCGGGCAGATGCACCGCAGACAGCGAAGAACAGCCGTTGAAGGCGGAATTTCCGATCGTTTCCAGACTATCCGGCAGCGACGCTGACGTCAGCCCGGTGCAGTTCTGAAAGGCACATGCAAGAATGTGTCGTAGACCCGCGGCGCAGGTGATGCCCGTCAGCGATTCGGCGTCCCTGAATGCATAGCCGGCAATCACGGTGATGCCCTCCGGCACAGTATAATCGCCGGTGACACCCGAGCCGTCGAGCAGCATGTGCTTTTCGGTGACCGCCTGCCCATCCTGCTGCTTTGCCGCAAGCCACGGGGTATCGGCAAAGGAATCTGCGTAGATTTCTGTGATGCTGTCCGGCAGCGAAACCCGCTCCAGCGCGGTGCAGCCGGAGAAGGCGCCGGGGTTGATCGTTGTCACGCCCTCCGGAATTGTGATCTCCGTCAGATTTGTGCAGCGGGCGAAGGTGTTTCTGCCGATGGCTTTGAGTGTATCGGGCAGTATAATGGCAGCGACCGACTTGTAATTGAAGCTGCGCAGTTCGACAACGGGCTGCCCGTTCAGCGTGTCCGGAATCACGACGGTATCGTCGGTGCCGTTGTAATAATTGATACACACGCCGTCATACAGCAGCGAAGGCTCGATGCCGAAGCTCTCCGCAGACACGGTCAGGGAGGGTATGCACGCAATCGTCAGAGCGATCGCGGTCACAGCGGCTGCGAGCAGTGCGAACAGTCTCAATCGTTTCACAGCGAACCCACCTCTTTCGGTTGTTTTTTTTAGTATAGCATACAGCATGTGAAAAGTCAACTCCCGGCAGACCGCGAAATCCGCCGGGAGTTGAGTGTTAATTGTTCAGATTCTTCTCAAAGAATGCGTCAACCGTGTCGATCAGCACGGAGTTGGGGATATTGCACTTTGTCTTGTCGACGGTCGCGACGAATGCCTCGCGCACGTCATCGGGAATCGGGTCGCCGTTGTAGCGGTCGGTGACCTCCTTCCAGCGCGCGTTGATCTCCCTGATATAGGCGTTTGCGTCGTCGCTGTAGAAGATGCCGGCGTGTCCGGCGTTCTCACCGGTGAAGACGTAGTATTCCGCGTTGGGGTTCGTGATCTGCTGCTTCTTCGAGATAATGCTGATCGTGTCATAGCCGACGACCGTGTCCTGATCGCCGTGCATGATCAGAATCGGGACGCTGCCCTTGTTGATGCCGTCCAGCGCGGTCAGCTCAGCATATTTGCCGAAGGTCAGCCGGTTCCACACCCACATGAAGGGCTTGTCGATCGCGGCGGGAATCTCGCCGATCACGTCGTCGGCGCCGTCGGTGAGCATTTCAAAGGCGTTGTTGTAGCCCGAAACGCTGACAACAGCGTCGATTTTGTGCCCGAAATCCTGCACGGCAGCGACCGCATAGCCGCCCCAGCTGTGCCCGAAGAGCATGACCGGCATGCCGGAAAGTCGGGTGTCCTTCTCGATAAAGCTCAGTGCGCTGTCGAGGTCGATCGCAGACTGCACAAGCCCGCGGGAGCCGCTGCCCTCGCTGTCGCCCGAGCCGGTCGCGTCGTAGGCAAAGACCTTCCAGCCCAGATCGACAAATTTCACGATCGTGCCGATATAGGCCTCATGCCCCGAGCCTATGCCGTGCGACCAGACGATCAGACCCTTGTCGTTGTTGTCGGCGCCGTAGATATAGCCGATCAGGCGGTTGCCGCCCGACTCGAAGTTGACGAGCTCGCGGGGATAGCGTTCGGCGAAGTCGTCATACCAATAGGCGGTCGTGAAGCGGCGGTCGGGGTAGTCGCCGCGCCCGAACTGTCCGCGGATGATAAGTGCGGTGATGAGATACGTCACCGCGACAATCAGAATGAGTATGATCAGCAGATTCCGGAAAAACCGCAGTACCGGATGCTTCTTTTTCACTTTCTCGCTCATATTGCACCTCACTGTTGATGATAGTACCTTTATCATACCACATTTGCCGAAAAATGTCAAATGACCCGGAGCCCGGGCAGGTATTTCCCTCCGGCGGGGCAGCCCCCGCGGGCGAATCCCTCCGGAGACCTTTACGCGGAGCCTCCCAGTTTTGCGCGACACACGGCGCTGGCGCGGCGCGGAGCCCGCGCTGGCAATTCCCTCCGGGTGCCGTTTCGCGGAGCCTCCCAGTTTTGCTTGACACACGGCGCTAAAGCGCCTTCTTATGGCGCAACGGCTCCCAATGCTCTCTCATTCAGCAGCCGAAGTGAAGGCGCCGGAACAACTCCTACCTCCTACCTCCTACCTGCTCCCTTCAAATTCAGCAGCAGAAGTGATGGCGCCGGAACAACTCCTCCCTCCTCCCTCCTTCCTCCCTCCTTCCTACCTCCTACCTGCTCATTTCTCACTTCTCATTGACATTCGGGGGAAATTCCGGTATAATATAGGCAGACTGCGAAGGAGGCACCGACATGAAGGACACCCTGCTGATTCCTGCGATGCTCGATATGCACTTCCCGCTGATGCGCTATGCCTTTGTCTCGGCACGCTATGAACCGGTCGTGCTCGAAGCGAAGCAGGAGCATGTCAACCTCGGGCTGTATTATACCCACAACGATATGTGCTTTCCGCTCTCCGTCATGGTCGGGCAGATGCTCGCCGCACTCCGCAGCGGGGCGTATGACCCCGAACACACCGCATTGCTCATGCCGACTGTCGGCGACGCCTGCCGCGGCTCCAATTATACCGAGCTGCTGCGCAAGGCGGTCCGAAAGGGCGGCTTCCCGCAGACGCGCGTGCTGACGATGAACTTAAAGCACATCGACGACGAAAACCAGCTGCACGTCACGCCGCAGATGGTCTGGCGGGCGCTGTTTGCGCTGTTTTACGGCGATATTCTGCTGCTGCTCACTCAGCAGGTGCGCCCCTATGAGCGCATTCCGGGCGACACAGAGCGACATCTGCGGCACTGGTACCGCGTGCTCGGGGCAGAGCTTGCCGATTTCCGGCGGCTGACCCTTCCCGCCATGCTGTACCGCTTTGACCGCATCACCGCAGATTTCGCCGCGATCCCGCGCAGGAGCGAGCATCGGCAGCGCATCCCGATCGTCGGCGAGCTTTACACCAAATACTGCGCGATGGGCAACTGGGACATGGCGCATTTTCTCGAGCGATCGGGCTGCGAGAGCTTCACCAACGGGCTCTCGTGGTATGTGATCTACTACATCGACGCGCAGCTGACCAAGCTGCATTCCCCGGCGGCGGCAGGCTATGCGGCAGTCGGGGCGGCGCTGGAATTCCTGCAGAAGCGCATGATCCGTACACTGACCGATGCCGGGTTCTATTCGCTGCCCGCGCTGCATCAGCTGAAAAGGGAGGCGGCGGGCTGCGTCAACCTCCGGGCAAGCGTCGGGGACGGCTGGCTGATCGGCATTGAGACCGCCGGGTATATCCGGCACGGCTGCAGAAAGGTGCTTGGCGTCCAGCCCTTCGGATGTATGCCGAATCACATCTTCGGGCGCGGCATCTATTCCTCGCTGGCAAGGCGCTTGGGCGGACAGGTCACGGCGGTCGAGCTCGATGCCAACGCCTCCCGCCTCAATGCCTACAACCGCGCCAGAATGCTCATCGACAGTGAAGTGAGAAATGAGAAGTGAGAAGTGAGGAGTTGTTCCGTCATTTTCGTTTCTGCCTCCTGCTTCCAGCCTTGCAGCTTGCACATCATATTCCAAAAGAAAAAAACAGATATACCGTTCAGGGAGGAATTACCATGAAAAAGAAAACAGCCAGAAACATCTGCACGGGCGCTGCTGCCTGTGCCATGCTCGCACTGACCGGATGCAGCGGCGCAGTCCGGCAAACCGCCTGCGACTTCGGCAATGTCGCGATCGGCGGCGGCGGCTACATCCCCGGCATCGTCTACAGCAAGGGCGAAAAGGGGCTCAAATACTGCCGCACCGATATCGGCGGCGCCTATCGCTGGTCGAGCAGGGACAAGGAATGGGTCCCGATCACCGACCATCTCGGCGGCGTCAATTCGGACAACTGGAATCTCATCGGCATCGAGTCGATCGCCGCAGATCCGGTCGAGCCCAACCGCGTCTATCTCTCCTGCGGCACCTATCTGGGCACGCACGGCGCGATCCTCTCCTCCGAGGACTACGGCGAGACATGGACACAGGTCGACATGCCCTTTGACATGGGCGGCAACCAGTCCGGGCGCGGCGTCGGCGAGCGCCTGATGGTCAACCCGAGGAACAATAAGCAGGTCTTCTGCGGCTCGCGCAATGCCGGGCTCTATGTCAGCGAGGACTACGGCAGAACATGGGCGGAGTGCACCGCGTTCCCGGTCAAAGGCGACTATCTGCAGGAGCGCAACCAGATCGGCGTGATGTGGGTCGAGTTCGATCCCGAATCGGGCGACATGTATGTCGGCGTCGCGATGAAGAACGGGCAGTGCATCTATCACTCCGCCGATGCCGGCAAGAGCTTCGACGCGCTTCCAGCCTATCAGGCAGGGCTCTATCCGCTGCAGGCGGAGATCTCGAAAAACGGCTATCTCTATCTCGCCTATTCCGACTCCTGCGGACCGAATGCGTCGGTCAAGAACGGCTGCGTGGCGCGCTACGATATCAAAAACGGCAAATTTGAGGAGATCACGCCGCAGTGCAACGACAACCGCTACGGCGGCTTCTCGGGCATCTCCGTCGACGGCTCCGACCCGAATGTGATCGTCTGCGGCACGCTGGGCTTCTGGGATTCCAAGGGCGAAAACCTCTACCGCTCGACCGACGGCGGCAGCACATGGACGCCGTTCTTCACGGTCGAGCAGAGCAACTATGTCATGGACGTCAGCGACGCGAAGTGGCTCAACTGGGGCAGAGAGTCGGCACAGACCGGCTGGTGGATGGCGGACGTCGAGATCGACCCCTTCAACAGCGACGAGGTCTCGTGGGGCACGGGCGCAACACTCTATTCGACGAAGAATCTGACCGCGCTGGGCACCGGAACGCCCGTCACGGTCGCCTTCAACGCCTACGGCATCGAGGAGACGGCGGTGTTTAAGGTCGTCTCCGCACCGGTGCAGAACGGCTCGCCCGAGCTCTATTCGATCATGGGCGACCTGACCGGCTTTGCGCATCTCAGGGCGGATGTCCGCCCCGATGACGCACACTTCATGAACAACGGCACCGCCTCCGACCTCGCGGCTGCATGGGGCAGCGGCAATGTCGCTGCCTATTCGACGGACAATAAGCGCGTACCGATCTGGTATACGACCGACAGCGGCAGCACATGGAATGCGTTTGCCAATATTCCCGAGCAGACCGCAAGCGGCAGCATTGCCGTCGGCGCAGACGGGCAGACGGTCGTGTGGGTGCCCGGCGCGATCAGCGCGAAAACCTATTTCACGAAGGATTTCGGCGGGCTGTGGTATATCAGCAACGGGCTCTCGATGGGCGCGAAAATCACCGCGGACAAGCTCGAGGCAAATGTCTTCTATGCGGTCTGCAGCGGCAAGGTCTTTGTATCGACCGACGGCGCGACGAATTTCACCGAGACGGGTCTCACGCTGGCGGACAACTGCGAGCTTGTGCCCTCCGCCGAGAAGAAGGGCTTTTTGTGGGTGCGCTCGGGAACGAGCGTCGGCTATTCGGAGGATTACGGCAAAACCGTGACCTATCTGAAGGATGTCTCCGCAAATGCGATCGGCGTGGGCAAAGCGCAGAAGGAGGGCGGCGCAATGACGCTCTACCTCATGGGCGAGACCAAGACCGGCGGTTCGGGCATCTATATGACGACCGATCACGGAAAGCACATGGAGAAGCTCACGACCGAAAAGGACGGCTTCGGCAATCTCACGCCGTCGATCACCGGCGACGCGACGGCATGGGGCAGATTCTATTTTGCAACGAACGGGCGCGGCATCATCATGGGTGATGTCAGGACCGAAGGATAAGGGGAATCCGATTGGAGAAATCGAAGAAAAACGAACAAAACCGCACCGGCAGGCTGCTGCTGCTTCTGCTGGTGCTGACCGCCGTGCTGATCGGCGTGCTGTTTTACCGCGGCGTGCTCTGGTTCAACATGCCCTCAGAGGACCGCTACCCGGTGCGCGGCGTCGACGTATCGCACTATCAGAGCAAGATCGACTGGCAGGTGCTCGCGGCGTCCGAGCCCAAGCTGAGCTTTGCGTTCATCAAGGCGACCGAGGGCTCGGGCACGGTCGACGAGTGCTTTGCCGCGAACTGGGTAGGTGCGCGCGCAGCCGGGCTCTATGTCGGTGCCTATCACTTTTTCAGCTTTGAGAGCGCCGGCGAAACGCAGGCGGACAATTTCATCGCGCAGGTGCCGCGGGAGCCCGACGCCCTGCCGCCGGTCATTGATCTGGAATACTACAAAACAGAGAATCTGCCGGAAAAACAGGAGGTGCAGGCGCATCTGCGCACGCTGCTCGACCGGCTGGCTGCCTATTACGGCAAAACGCCGATCATCTACACGACCGAATCCTGTCTGAACGCCTACCTGACGGATATCGACCGGGACTATATTCTGTGGATCCGGAGCATCACGCAGCTGCCGAAGGGCGATCTCGCGGCGCAGTGGAGCCTGTGGCAGTATAATCCCCGCGGACGGCTCCCGGGCTATTCCGGCGGCGAAACATTCATCGACCTCAATGTCTACCGCGGCAGCCTGCCTCAATTCCGGCTGGAGATGCAACTGCCTTGAGCGGGATACACGGAGGGCGTGAGCGATCGCGCCCTTTTGTTTTTTCATCTTTTTTTAATGTTTCCCGCTCTTGTATCTTCATAAAGAATATGTTATAATAAGGATGCTTCAAAAAAATCCGCAGACATCACCGCAAGAAACCCCGAAAAAACCGAAAGGAGCTCTGCTATGCTAGAGACAAAAAACCTATGTAAAACCTATAAGCCCAAGAAGGGCGTGCCGGTGCTGGCAGTCGACCACGTCTCCCTGCGCTTTCCTGAGAAGGGCATGGTCTTCCTGCTGGGCAAATCCGGCAGCGGCAAATCGACTATGCTCAACCTGCTCGGCGGTCTGGACTCCTACGATGAGGGCGAGATCATCATCAAGGGCATTTCCTCGAAGGACTTCAACCAGCAGCGCTTTGACAGCTACCGCAATACCTACGTCGGCTTCATCTTTCAGGAGTACAACGTGCTCGAGGAATTCACAGTCGGCGCAAACATCGCACTCGCACTCGAGCTCCAGAGCCGCACGGCGACCGACGAGGAGATCAACAGCATCCTGAAGGCGGTCGACCTCGACGGCTACGGCGACCGAAAGCCCAATGAGCTCTCCGGCGGTCAGAAGCAGCGCGTCGCGATCGCGCGTGCACTGGTCAAGAACCCCGAGATCATCATGGCGGATGAACCGACCGGTGCGCTCGATTCCAACACCGGACGGCAGGTGCTCGACACACTGAAAAAGCTCTCCGCGGAAAAGCTTGTCATCATCGTCTCGCATGACCGCGAATACGCCGAGGCATACGCGGACCGCATCATCGAGCTCGCCGACGGCAAGGTCATCCGCGACGTCGAAGCCGTGCACGACGCGGACGACACCGAAAAGCAGATCGTCTTCCGCTCGACCTCGATCGAGATTCCGCCCGACTATCACCTGACCGAGGAGGACCGCATCCAGATCAACGAATATCTGGATAAGCTGCGCTCGGGCGCCTCGCTGATGCTGCCCTCCGCCTCGCAGCGCTTCGCCGAGACCGACGAATCGAAGATCCCGGAGCAGGACGGCTCGAAATTCAGCCTGATCAAATCGAAGCTCCCGATGAAGAGCGCCTTCAAGATCGGCTGCTCGTCCCTGAAGCACAAGCGCTTCCGTCTGGTCATGACGATCTTCCTCTCGGTCATCGCGTTCACGCTGTTCGCGCTGGTCGACACCTTCAGCTCCTACGACCACATCCGCGCGTGCACCGATTCGCTGATCGACTCCGATGTCAACTATGTCTCCGTCAACCGCGAGATGAAGCAGGGCTCCGGCATCGACGAATACTGGTCGTCCTACGGGCTGAAATTCTCCGAGGAGCAGATGAAGAAGCTCACCGAGGACACCGGCGTCAAGGTCACGGGTATTTTCATCCCGCGCGGCGCCAACCTCAACTTCACCGAGCAGTATGACATCAGCAAGACAACCAGCGAAAAGGCTGCCTACAACGTCAATCTCCGCCATTTCTGCGGTTTCGCGGAGGTCACAGACGAGCTGCTCGCCGACAGCAGCTACGAGCTGATCGCCGGCAAGCTGCCTGACGGCACCAAAAATGAGATCGCGATCTCGAAGGCACTGTGCGAGAGCTTTGTCAAGGGCGGCTATCACGCACCGATCGACGAGGAGGAGCCCGAGAGCGATATGCCCGGTTTCGCCGAGCCGCGCAAGACCGACGAGGAAGAGACCAAGATCAAGTATGACACGATCAGTTCCGAGAAGGACATGGTCGGAAAAGTCATCCGCATCATGGACACCGACTACACGGTCACCGGCATCATCGACACGCATGTCGACCTCTCCCGCTACGAGCGTCTGAAGGAGGACGAGGAGCGCCTCACCACCTCGGAGGAGCTCATCAACTACATGCTCTACAGCGAGCTGCGCGTGACCGCGAATTACTCGCTGACCGGCTGCGCGATGGTCGGCAAGGGCAAGGTCGCAAAAATGGTCGAGGAGGAGCCGAAGGTCTACGACGTGAAGAACAACGCGGACATCAGCATCCACTCCGACTGGACCGAGGACCGCACCGGCAAATCCAGCATCTACTGCTACGCACAGCTGCTCACCACGCTCGACAGGATCCCGGATTCCGAGATCATCTGGGTCGACGGCAAGAAGGATAAGCTCGAGAAGAATCAGATCATCCTGTCGCTGACACAACTCTCCCCCGATTCTGCGAACGGCGATGACTGGAATGCATATCAGGCGCTGCTCGACAACGGCAAGAACGCGACCTCCGAGGAGATGCAGGCATTCATCAAACAATTCGGTCCCTTCAAGACAGAGGTCGGTTATCAGACCTCCGAGCAGATGGGCGGCATGGTGACCACATGGACAAGTGACGATTACGATACCGAGATCGTCGGCTTCACCAACCCGAAGGGACGCTACAGCGATGCGGTCGTCATTCCGCAGGATTTTGTGGAGACGCTCATCCTCGAGACCGACGGCATCTATGACAGCGCAGTCGGCGGCATGCCCGACAGCCGTGCGGGCATCGAGAAATTCGTCCGCACCTGCTACCGCACCGGCAGCGACGTTACAGAGCGCTATGAGCTGAACAACGCCGTCACCTATGAGCTCGACACGGTCAATTCGGCGGTGAAGGTGCTCGCAAAGGTGTTCCTGTATATCGGCATCGGCTTTGCGGTGTTTGCCGCACTGCTCATGGCGAACTTCATCACCACGTCGATCCACTACAAGCGGCAGGAGATCGGCATTCTGCGTGCGATCGGCTCGCGCTCGAACGACGTGTTCCGCATCTTCTTCTCCGAGAGCTTTGTCATTGCGATGATCAACTTCGTGCTCTCGGCGGCGCTCTGTGCCACGGCGGTCTATGTGATCAACTGGGTGCTGCGCAAGTATGTCGGCATACTGATCACGGTGCTGCATTTCGGCATCCGGCAGATCCTGCTGCTGGTCGTGATCAGCATCGGCATTGCGGCGATCGCGAGCTTCCTGCCCGTGCGCCGGATCGCCGCCAAGAAGCCGATCGACGCCATCCGGGACAAGTGATCGGGAAAAAACGCGCCAAAGTCCCTCATTCCGTTCAGAATCCAAAAATGAGCCCCCCGCAGCGGAACCGTGCTGCGGGGGCTCTCCGTCTGATATACAAAATACGAAAACCGTTTCGCTCATCCCTGAAATGCACCGAAGCCGCCGCGGCGCAGGGCAGTGCCGAGCAGCTCGGGCAGGCGCTGCGGCGGGCACGCGAAGCACGGGATATCATAACCCGCGAGCCGCTCTGCAAATGACGCATCGTAGATCGGTCTGCCGCTGTCGGAGATCGCCAGCAGCACCACCACGCACACGCCCGATTCCTTCAGCCCCGCGAGCCGCTGCTCCAGCAGAGCGCGGTTGCCGCCCTCATAGAGGTCGCTGACGAGAAATAGCGTCGTCTTGGCAGGGGAGCGGATCAGCGTTTCGCAGTAGGCGACCGACTTCTCGATATCGGTGCCGCCGCCGAGCTGAATGCCGTAGAGCAGGTCGACCGGGTCGGCGCAGTGCTCCGTCAGGTCGGTGACTGCCGTGTCAAACGCGACCACATGCGTCTCCACCGCGCGGATGCTTGCCAGAATGCAGCCCATCACGCCCGAATAGATCGCCGACTCGCCCATCGAGCCGCTCTGGTCGATATCGAGGATGACCGTGCGCGCGCTCGACCGCTTTGCCCGTTCGTAGAAGTAGAAATGCTCGGGCAGCAGCATGGCGCGGCTGCGGTCATAGTGCTGCAGATTGCGCCGGACCGTCATCCGGAAATCGAGCGCGGCAGCCGACGGCAGCGGCGAATGGGCGCGCCGGTTGAGCGACGCCGAGACCGCCCTGCGCAGATCGTCGGCGAGCATCCGGTTGATCTGCTCGACGATCGCCGCGATATAGGCGCGCGCCTGCGCCTTTGCCTGCTCGGGCACCTGATCCTTGAGCGTCAGCAGCAAAGTCGCTGTCTTGACGTCGGGCTCGAGCGATTCGAGCATTTCCGGCTCAAAGAGCAGCTGCTTCAAGCCCCTGCGCTCGATCGCGTCGCGCTGAATGACCTGCACCTCCATCGGCGAAAAGAGTGTCCGCAGGTCGCCGAGCCATTTGCTCAGCCGCAGCTTCGATGCGCCGAGCCCGGCGGAGCGGCTCTGATCGGCGCCGTCGCCCTCAGAGCCATAGATCTCCGAAAGCGCCGCATCCATGAGCATTTCCTCCTCGGAGAGCGCACCGCCGCCCATCTGCGCGATCGTCTCCTCCGCCCCGGGTCCGAGGATCAGCCGCCAGCGCCGGAGCATATCCAGATCGTCCATACCGCACACCTCCTCTCAGATATCGTCAAAATCAAAGTCGTCGAGCCCGTCGAAGGCTGCCGCCTCCGCAGACGTGCCGCCGAGCATCACAGCCGCGGCATCGGTCGCGCCGAGCCCGAGCACCTCGCCGATATTTTCCGCAATATCCGCCTTTTCGCCTGCCGTGAAGGTCGAGAACGTGCGCCGCAGCACGACCAGTGCCGTGCGGAATTCGCCGTCCTCCAGCCCGGAGAGAAACGCGCAGAGCTGCTCCCACAGCGAGAGCCTTGCGATCAGCGCGCGGCGGCTGCGGTGGCTCAGCCCCTCAAACCAGAGTGCGGCGTCTGCGGGCGATGCACCGTAGGAGAGCCGGCGCTGCATCAGCGCGGAAAAATCGGTCTGCGGCAGCTCGCCCCACTCGAGCAGCAGCGCCGCAGCAAAGCCCGAGAGCAGCGGGTTTGCGCTGTCGTCGTCGGCGACCGTGCGCAGTGCCCAGACCAGATGCCGCCGGTCCAGCAGCTGCGCATGTGCCGTGACGGTCTCCGCCGCAGCCGCACAAGCCGCGATCAGGCGGTCCGCAGCGTCGCTGTCGCACTGCGCCGCGCCGTGCAGACCGAGGCTGAATTTCAGATAGAGCTGCTCCATCAGCGGGAGCAGCGGCGCCGGGTCGATCCGGCGGATGCTGCCGTAGCGCACCGAGACCGACAGCGACCCGAGCGTGATGCCCGCATCCGCTGCCTGTGCACAGTCCGCAGCCATTGCCTGCACCGCGGAGGCAGCCGTGCGCACACAGTCCGGCAATCCGCAGAGGAACGCCTCCGGGAGCAGTGCCGCGGTTTCAGGCAGATCGGACGCCGCCTTCAGGCGAGCGTTGAGCGCCGCAGCCGCAGCCTCCTCGACCGTGTCGCCGAGCAGCGACGCCTCCACCAGCGCGATCTCGGTCTCCGGCGTCCAGCGCAGGCTCCACCTTTCCGCCCACGTCGCATTGTCCTGCTCGCGCTCGAGCTGTGTGCCGAAGCCGACGCCCGCGGCCCGCAGCCGGTGCAGCAGGCTGGAGCGGTGCAGATCGAGAAATGCCGATTTCTCCGACTTGACGCGCAGATTTTCGCGCAGATCGAGCTCGAGCTCCTGTGCCGCGCCCGTGCGGTAACGCTCGAGCTTCAAGTCGTGCAGCTGATCGAGAAAATCCTTCTGCACCGAGGTGTTGACCCAGCCGTCGGGCAGGCTGCCGATGCGCGTGCCGATCTCGACATCCGCGCATGCCGTCGCAATGCCGGCGAAGCTGCCCTCGCCCATGCAGGTGACCGCCGCGTCGTGCAGATCGGTCAGGGCAGGGGCATTGCCGCCGCGAAGCCCTGCGACCGTTTCGGCGAGGCGCAGCGATTCGATCACATTCGCCGTGAATGCTGCCCCGCCGGTCTTGCGCAGATATGCCGCGAGCCGTGCCAGATACTCCGCCGGTGCGCGGTCAAGCCGGTTTTTGCGGCGGCAGTCCCAGAGAATCTCAAAATAGCCCGGTGCCGTGCTGCCCGCGCCGTAGCCCGCGCGCGACGACAGCCGGTAATACGAATAAGGCATCAGCGTGCTGTTCGCCGGAACGGTTTTCAGCTTTGCGATGCGTTTGCGGTCGGCATCGCTTGCGGGAATGCCGTCGAGCGCGGCTGTGTGAAAGGCGCCGGTGATGACCGCAATATTTTCATATTTTTCAGTGGCATCGGCAATCTGACAGCGCATGAACGCCTCGCGCAGCGCGGTCTCTTCGTCAATCTCCGAGAACGCCCGCAGCGACCCGCCGTATTCCCGCATTGCCGCGAGAAAATCCGCATAGTCCGTCACCTGCTCAAGGTGATACTCCCAGAAGGTCTCATGCGGCAGACCGGTCACGCGCTCCAGTGCCGCGTAGACCGACTCGCGCTGCGGAATCTCCGCGTCAGAGCCGGATTCCTCCCCGCTCTCTGGCTGTGTGCGCATTGCGAGAAGCGCTGATGCGGGCAGGTCGATAAACGCCGCCGGAATGCCCGCCTGCTGTGCCCAGCGCATCGCCTGCAGCTCGGGGGAAAATTCCGCAAAGGGGTACAGCACGGTCTGCACCGGCTGCTGCTCCGTATAGGACAATATTGCGGCGGGAAACTGCACCTGCGCGTCACAGAGCTTCGGGATCAGCCCGCTGAGATCGGACGGACCCTCGATCAGCACGATGTTCGGCTTGGTCTCGTCAAGAAAATCGCGCACGAATGCGGCACATGCGGGCGAAAAATGCCGCACGCCAAAGCACCGGATCATACCTGATTCAGCCGCCCGAGGCTTTCGTAGAGACCGGCGAACGCCTTGCCCTTTTTGCGCATGACATTCTCGAGATATTCGCGCCAGATCGCGCCGTCGCGGCTCTCGTCCTTGACGATCGCGCCCTGCACTGCCGATGCGAGCTCCTCATCGGTGACCGTGCCAGTGCCGAAGCTCCCCGCCAGCGCCATGCTGTTGATCATCGCGGAGATCGCCTCGGCGGTCGAGAGCGTGCCCGCGGGCTGCTTGACCTTGACCTGCCCGTCGAGGGTCTGCCCGAGGCGCAGCTCGCGTAAGACCGTCACGATCTTCTCGAAGGCGCTCTTCTCGGGAAGCTTTGCGCCGAGCTCCATGCCGTGCGAGAGCTGCTCGACACGGCTGCGCACGATGCTGATCTCGGTCTCCATATCGGGCGGCGGCGGCAGGATCACGACATTGAAGCGGCGCTTTAGCGCGGCGGACATCTCATTGACGCCCTTGTCGCGGGTATTCGCCGTCGCGATGACCGAGAACCCGCGCTTTGCCGCGACCTCCGCGGAGAGCTCGGGCACGGAGATGCGCTTTTCGGAGAGCAGTGAGATCAGCGCGTCCTGCACCTCGGAGGCACAGCGCGAGATCTCCTCGATGCGCGCGATCGTGCCGGTCTCCATCGCGTTGTATACAGGGCTCTTGACGAGCGACTGGAAGGACGGTCCCTGCGCCAGCAGCATCGCGTAATTCCACGAATAGCGGATCTGCTCCTCGGTCGTGCCGGCAGTGCCCTGAATGACCTGCGACGAATTGCCGTTGATCGCTGCGGTCAGGTGCTCCGAGACCCATGATTTTGCAGTGCCCGGCTCACCGATCAGCAGCAGGGCGCGGTCGGTCAGCAGCGTCGAGATCGCAATTTCGATCGGGCGCCGGTCGCCGATGTATTTCGGGGTGATCTCCGTTTTGCCCGCTTTGCCGCCCATCAGATAGGTCAGCACCGAGCGCGGCGACATGCGCCAGCCCGCGGGCACGGGGTATTTCTCGTTTGCGATGAGTGCGTCGAGCTCCGCCTTGAACAGCTCCTCAGCAGGCAGACGCTGGATTTCAGTTGACATAGCGATACCTCCAAAAGTGTTTTCGGATGCAAATTTCAAAATACGTATCCCTGAACGAAGTTAGGGTGTGTTGACACTATAATAATGTGCGGATTTTGAAGACGAAAGCCCGCTGCGCCGCCGATCCGGCGGAAATCACGGAGCCGCTCCTGACCCGGCTTTCTCACTTACCCTTGAATACGTCCGAATTGAGCTGATAGGAAAGCAGGCTGCCTTGGTCGTCGAATGTCACATACAGCATGACCGCGCCGCCGTATGTGTAGAAGATCGCTTCGCGGATCATGCCGTTCGGATACCAGAAAATATGATGACGATACTCTTTCTCCTTTGAAAGAAAGTACTGTTCCTGTATCTTGCCGGACGGATCATAAATGCACTGCTTTCCGTGCTGTTTTCCTCTGTCATATTCAAAAATACTGTCGCCGTTCCTGCCGTTGCGGAAATGGATGCAGGCGGAGGCGTGCCACCAATAAAAGCCGGATTTGCGGGAATAACGCCTGCACTCCAGATAACCGCGGTAAAGCCGGTACTTTCCTCTGCGAAAAGGCTCACAACGCGGAAGACCGTCTTTCAGCCTTTTGTCAAGCGAATCCTCGGTATAGTGCGGATTCACGGCAAAGTGCAACGGGATCCCGTCCGGGTCAAACCCGATCCCGGTATAGAGATCGTGAACAGAGGGCGCCTTCACTGTGATCTGCCGGAATTCGCCGTTCCCGTGAAATGTGAAATCAAGGGGGGACTCCGCCGCATCCGGCTGATATATCGCCTGGATCTCGCATACCGTCTTCATCCCGAACGGTCTGCCGGCTGCGTCAAATACCCTTTTGCGGTAATAATCCGGATTATCCTTTCTGTTCCATTCCGTGACCGCTTTCAGAGCGCCGTTCTCGTACCAGTCATACCGGTAGTGCTCATCCTCATCCATCCGTTCATAGGATGCAAGCGCCCCGCTCTCATAAAACGAAATATCATCACCGAACGGGTAGCCGTTCTTGATCTCCGTGCAGCGCGCGAGCTGACCGGAGCCATCGAAAAACTCATACTTCAGACCGGTGTACGGTTTTTTTTGCCGGTTGGGCGGCTGCGTCATCAGCCGCCGGGGATTACGGACCCCGAAATATGAATAATCCGCCTCGGACAGCCATTTCCCGTCAACGCCGTGCTGTCTGATATAATCCATATCCACAGGGAGCAAAAGCTTCATGACCTCTTCCGGTTTCAGCATGTCGTTTTTCTCCTTTTCCGGTGCCTCAGCTGTTCAGGTTTCTGAGCATCGCACGCACCTCGCCGAGCGCCTTTTCGCGCAGCTCCGTCGGAATATCGGACTGCTGCGGCAGAATATTCTCGAGCTCGCGGAGGTCTGCGAGCATGATAGCGCTGCCGGTATCACCGAGCAGCCCCCGGAATGTAAACGTCGTCGGCACATATTTGCTGATGCGCAGGCTGTTCAGCACCAGATCGCGCACCTTGCCCGCCATTTTGCCGTGCGCAGCCGCACAGACCCTGACGACCTCTGCAGAGGGCGTCTTTTCAAGCAGCGTTTCGGTCAGCGAACGGACGCAGCGTTCGACCTGTTCGCGCTCGCCGTCGGTGCAGTGATCCAGCAGATTTTTCGCCGCCTGAAGAAATGCGCGTCCGGCGTCAAAGCTGACAGCTCCGCGCATACGGCAGCATTCGCCGAGGAAATCGGTCAGTGCCTTCGGCAGCTCCGCAAACACCTCGATGCTGTACCTGTGCTCGCGTGTTTTGCTGAAATCCGGTGTCAGCTTCCACGGCAGATCGGCAACGCGCGAGATCCCCTGCATCAGCAGTGCAGTATCCTCAATCTGCGTGACTGCCTCCGATTCCAGCTCGCACCATGCCTGCGCCGGGTCCGTGACGACCGCGAGAAACAGCCTTGCCGGGAAGAACATCTCCGGCTCCTCCGCATAGAGCGTGCGGATCAGCGCGCGGTAGGGATAGTCGTCACGGCGGCAGAGATTTTCGCAAAGGATGTCATTGAGGCAGGCGCGCAGCCGCTTCCGGTACTGCTCCTCGCAGCCTGCCGCAGCATGTGCACAGAGCAGAAAGAGGTCTGCGGCATCGGGCTTATTTGCCAGCATTTCGGTATTCCGGATCAGCGTCTCGCCCGGCTGCTCCAGTGCTGCGCGGAGCTCGCGTTCCGCGTAGGCGCAGCAGAGCGGCGTACCGCCCTTGGCAGCCAGTGCGTTGTTGGAGTCCTTCGCCTTCTCAAACTGCTTTTCAAGCGCCTGATCGGCAAGCGGCGAGCCCATCTGCAGCAGGCTGTCGATCGCCGCAGACTTGACCTTGCCCTTCTCGGTCTGCCAGAGCGTCAGCAGGATATCGGCGTATTCGGGATAATCCACCAGCGCCTCGATCGCCTGCACGCGGACACCGGCAGGCGCTTCGGCATTCTGTGCGAGCGACAGAAACAGCTCCGCCTGATCGCCGCCGGCTAAACGCCGCAGATAGACGATCTGCTGCCCGGACGCCTTTTCGTCGGTCAGGTTGAGCGCTTCGGTGAGCAGGGGAATGAGCGCCTCGCCGTACACCGATTCTGCGACGCGCTCCAAAGCCTCGGCAAGCTCACCGCGCCGCCCGGAGCTTTTGAGAAATGCCGCCAGCACGCGCGGGTCCCGCATCAGGCGGCGCGCCTCCGTGCCCTCCGCACGGTGCTGCCCGTTTTCGATTTTCTGCACAGCCTCTGCGACGGTGCGGTAGGGCATCTGCGCCAGACGCGGCATTGTCCGCGCGGGGATATCCGCAGCATCACGGGCATCCTGAAACGGCATCTGCGTCACGGCAACGGCGTCCGCCAGCGCAATGCACTCCGCGAGCTGCAGTGCCGGAGACTGCGCCTGCGCCAGTCCCGCGCACATCGCATAGAGCCGCGCAAATACCTTATTCGATGCCGAAAGCGGCTGAAATGCCTCGATTGCGCGCTGCAGGCGGAAATCCTCGGCAATGACGGCGGTGCCTGCCGCCGCGGCTGCATAGAGCCGGTCGCGCAGCATAAAAAACGGATTGTTCATCGGTTCCATAGCTGACCCTCCCTCACAGTATGATGCGCTCGTGTTCGGTCAGCACCGAAAGCGGGCGGAAGACCATTGCGCTGCGTTCGCGTGCCCAGCAGACCGTGCCGAACATCGCGCCGCCGTGCAGCGTGCCGGCGAGCACCCTGAGCGTGTCGATCGCGTGCGGCTGATCGGGGTGCATCTCCGCCGCGACGGATTCCCCGCCGCAGCACAGGAGCAGATCGCCCGTATCCGTGCGCCTGACCGCGTCAAACGGCAGCAGCAGCGCGGCTTCGGTCTGCCCAAGCGTATTTTTCAGCTCGTTTTTCGCCGCCTTCACGCCCTCTGCAATGCTCTTTGCGCGCAGAGCATATGCCTGCCTGAAATCTGCGGTCTCTGCCGGGCGCTGCTCCGCCGATTCCCACCGCACGCGGGGGTTGAGCCCGCCCGGATAGCGGCAGAGCAGGGGAATTTCGAGCACATCGGCGGTCGAATCCTGCGCTGCGATATGCTTGAGCGCCTTATAGGGGCGGATGTTTTCAGTGCAGACGATCTGCCCGGACTGCAGGTCGAGCCAATAGGCAAGATCGGTCAGCGTCTGGCGCTGCGGGCGGTCCTGCACGAAGAACGAAAGCTGCATCAGCGAGACATGCTCGGCGGTCAGCCCGAGCTCCTGCAGCTGGGTCAGCTTCCACACGCCGCCCATCGCCTCATAGAGCACGCTGTCCTCGGGGAGCACATCGCCGCTCTCGAGCTTCTCCTCGATATAGGCGCGGCACTTGCGCACGGAGGCGGCAAGGCGCACGCACAGCGCAATGATCTGCCCGGTCTCGCTGTCGGCGGGCTTTTCGGAGAGCGCGGCTGCGGCTTCGATGATCTCGTACATGATCGACTGCGGCTCGGGGAGGTAGTAGTCGCCGAGCTGCTTTGCCAGCTCCCGGTACTGCGCGCAGGCTGCAGGGGTCACGGCGGTGACGCCGCGCGTGAGGATATCCTCAGCAAACTGCTCCGCGCGTGCGAGCCCCTCCCGCTGGACCCGGAGCTTTTTCGCGGCTGCGGCGGCATTGGGCTTTTTCGGGGCAGCGGGCTTGGCTGCCTTTTCGGCGCGCTTTTCGCGTTTTTCACGCTTCTCGGCAATATCCGCGGGCAGCTCCGCCTCGGCAAATGGCTTGCCTGCGGTGTATTCCAGCATCAGCGCGAGACAGTGCTTGCAGGGAAACTGTCTGCTCGGGCAGGAGCACCGGCTGACCGCCTCGCCGTCCGCAAAATCGACAGAGACTGCATAGGGCGTCTTGCCGCTGCCCTTGCATTCGCCGAAGATCAGCAGGTCATCCGCAGTGCGGCGCAGCGACAGAAATCCGCCGGTGCGCGAAATCTTCTGCGCATTGGCAAACGCGGCGGTATTCGGTGCGGCTGCACGGACAAAATCCTCGGTGAGACCGTTAATATTCATGAGACTACCTCCTTTTGCGGGCTGGTGCACAAAATCGGAACGAAGAGATCGGTTTCCGCTTTTATTATAACACAGCACATGCCGATTTGCAAGCATATTCCGGTGTCAGCATCATCCTGCAAGCAAAAACGCACCCCCGGGCTTCGGGAGTGCGTTTCCGTCCGTTCCGATGCTTCGCAAAAAAACACCGGCTTCACGGAGAAACCGGTGTTTTCCTTGATTCGGGCGAATTACTCAGCGATGTCAACAACAACGCCGGAGCCGACAGTCTTGCCGCCCTCGCGGATAGCGAAGCGGAGACCCTTCTCGATTGCGATCGGGGTGATCAGCTCGACAGAGATCTCGATGTTGTCGCCGGGGTTGCACATCTGGACGCCTTCCGGCAGCGTGATGATACCGGTCACGTCGGTGGTGCGGAAATAGAACTGCGGTCTGTAGTTGGTGAAGAACGGCTTATGACGGCCACCCTCTTCCTTCTTCAGAACGTAGACCTGACCCTTGAACTTGGTGTGCGGGTGAATGGAGCCCGGCTTGCAGAGGACCTGACCTCTCTCGATGTCCTTACGGGCAACGCCGCGGAGCAGTGCGCCGATGTTGTCGCCAGCCTCAGCGTAGTCCAGCGTCTTGCGGAACATCTCCAGACCGGTGACGACGGTGGAGGACTTCTCGTCCTTCAGACCGACGATCTCGACGGTCTCGCCGACCTTGATCTGACCGCGCTCGACACGACCGGTAGCGACGGTGCCGCGGCCGGAAATGGTCATGGTGTCCTCGACCGGCATCAGGAACGGCAGATCTGCCTTTCTGTCCGGGGTCGGGATATAGGAATCAACAGCGTCCATGAGCTCGAGGATCGGTGCGTAGACCGGATCGTTGATGTCCTTGGACTCAGAGATCAGAGCCTGGTGTGCAGAGCCCTTGATGATCGGAATTTCATCGCCGGGGAACTCGTAGCTGGACAGGGTGTCGCGGATGTCCATCTCGACGAGTTCGATCAGCTCCTCGTCGTCGACGAGGTCGGTCTTGTTCATGAAGACAACGATTGCCGGCACGCCGACCTGACGTGCGAGCAGGATGTGCTCCTTGGTCTGAGCCATCGGACCGTCAGAAGCAGCGACGACGAGGATCGCGCCGTCCATCTGAGCGGCGCCGGTGATCATGTTCTTGATGTAGTCGGCGTGTCCGGGGCAGTCGACGTGGGCATAGTGTCTCTTCTCGGTCTCATACTCGACGTGACGGGTGTTGATCGTGATGCCTCTTGCTTTCTCTTCGGGGGCGTTGTCGATCTGGTCGTAAGCCATGAATTCGACCTTGCCGTCCTTGAGGGCGAGAACCTTGGTGATCGCCGCGGTAAGAGTGGTCTTGCCGTGGTCGACGTGACCGATGGTGCCGATATTGACATGCGGTTTGGTTCTCTCAAACTTTGCCTTTGCCATTTGGATTTCCTCCTTGATTTTCGTTTCGTTTTTTTGTTTTTTGTAAAATCACCGCTTAACAAGCGATTATTTCTGTCTGGAAAGCTTCACCTTTTCCGAAATGGAAGAGGGAACCTCCTCATAGTGGCTGGGTTCCATGGTGTAGACGCCCCTGCCCTGCGTCTTCGATCTCAGATCGGTGGCGTAGCCGAACATTTCGGACAGCGGCACGAAAGCCGAGATCTGCTGCGTGCCCTCGGAGACGGCGTCCATGCCGGTGATCTGGCCTCTGCGGGAGGAGAGATCTCCGATGACGTCGCCCATGTACTCCTCGGGGACGACTACGGCGACCTTCATTATCGGCTCGGTGAGCACGGGATCGGCGCGGCGCATCGCGTCCTTGAACGCCATGGAGGCGCAGATCTTGAACGCGAGCTCCGAGGAGTCGACCTCGTGATAGGAGCCGTCCGTGAGGGTGACCTTCACGTCCACCACGTTGTAGCCCGCAAGCACGCCGGACTGCATTGCGCCCTTTATGCCCGCGTCCACGGCGGGGATGTACTCCTTGGGGATGTTGCCGCCGACGACCTTGTTCACGAACTCGTAGCCCTTGCCGGCCTCGTTGGGTTCGATGGTCATTTTCACGTGCGCGTACTGGCCCTTGCCGCCGGTCTGACGCACGTACTTGTTGTCGACGTCCGCGCTCTTGCGGATGGTCTCCTTATAGGCGACCTGGGGTTTGCCGACGTTGGCCTCCACCTTGAACTCCCTGAGCAGTCTGTCCACGATGATCTCGAGGTGCAGCTCGCCCATACCGGCGATGATGGTCTGACCCGTTTCCTCGTCGGTGTAGGTGCGGAAGGTGGGATCCTCCTCGGCGAGCTTGGAGAGGGCGATGCCCATCTTCTCCTGCCCGGCCTTGGTCTTGGGTTCGATGGCGACGCGGATGACCGGGTCGGGGAACTCCATGCTCTCAAGGATGATGGGATGGCGCTCGTCGCAGAGGGTGTCGCCGGTGCCGGTGTTCTTCACGCCCACAACGGCGGCGATGTCGCCGGCGAAGATCTCATCCACGTCCTCCCTGTGGTTGGCGTGCATCGCGACGATCCTGCCGAAGCGCTCCCGGGAATCCTTGGAGGCGTTGTACACGGTGGAGCCGGTCTTGACGCTGCCGGAATAGACCCTGACGAAGCACAGTCTGCCCACGAAGGGGTCCGTGGCGATCTTGAAGGCGAGAGCGGCGAAGGGCCCGTTTTCGTCCGGGTGCCTTTCGTCCTCCTGTTTGGTGTTGGGGTTTATTCCCTTGATGGCGGGGATGTCGAGCGGGCTGGGCATATAGTCGACGATGGCGTCGAGCAGCTTCTGCACGCCCTTGTTGCGGTAGGAGGTGCCGCAGGTGACGGGCACCATTTTGCCGCTGACAGTGGACTTCCTTATCGCCGTTTTGATCTCCTCGACCGTGAGCTCGCCGCCCTCGAGATATTTCTCCATGAGCGCCTCGTCCGTCTCGGCGACGTTTTCGAGAA
>JAEEGL012675471.1_pt1 | contig 40334 bp, 32 predicted proteins | sample 9134231 | NCBI WGS metagenome assembly JAEEGL01 (sample SAMN16246548, study PRJNA631951) | gut metagenome | biome: gut microbiome; feature: rumen; material: fiber-attached | host: Bos | place: Iran: Karaj | collected 2018-10
ACGATGTCCGTGAAACCATCCTGGCCGAGGCCGCTCGCCGTGGCTACGATACTGGAAAACTTATCTGGGTGGAGCAGTAGAGGGATTTATAAAAGATAACCCATGATTTACGATCACATCAAAAATATTGGTCTGTACAAAGGCCTTACGCCGGCACTGGATCTTGCGCTGGATTATATTGCAGAGGTCTCTGCTGACGTTGAGACCGGTACCGTGCAGCTGGAGCGTGGCGTGAAAGCCGTTGTAAGCGCATACGAAACCCGCCTGGTGAACGATAAAGGCTACGAGGCCCATCGTAAGTATGCCGATGTCCAGTACGCAGTCTCCGGCCGCGAACTGGTCCGCTGCAAGCCTCTGGAGCAGGTGAAGGAAAGCATCCCGTACGATGAGGCCAAGGACGCCGCCCGCTACACCAACTGCCCCGGCGCAGACCTTGTGATAGGCGAGGGTTACTTCCTGGTAGTTTTCCCCGACGACGCCCACGAGCCCTGCCTTGCAGCCGATGGAGTCCAGGCTCCCGTGAAGAAGGTTGTAATGAAGGTGCCGGTGGAGTAGGGGAGATGGCAGGAACGAATTATAAAGTATCAAAGGGTTAATTTTACAGTACCTTTGCGATATTTCCCTGAGATTGTGGTAGTCGCGGCAGCGTCATTCCTCTTTGGATATGCTCTCCAGCAGCCTAATCGCTTGACTTACAACGCCTAACATTCCTGCTAAACCTACTTTTAGTAAAGTCATCACCCTAATCCTCAAAACTTGAACGCAATTGGCAGGTTTTTGAACGCCAGGAACAGAATTTCAAAAAACAAAAATCAGTGCGTGTTTCACAACACTTAGGTGCGAAAATACCAGCTTATTAAGCCCTATTTCCAAGCGCAATTTACGTAATTTTTCCCACCTGCCCAAGGGATGTTCAATTAAAAAAGCAAAAATTTCAACAAAAATGAACGGTATTGAACGGAAGTGTCCATCCTCTCCTCAACCCGCCGTTCACCCCTGGAAACTCCAGACCCCGTACGACTGAAGACGCGTACAACCCGGCGCCACCGCGCCCTCCAAAACTAGAAAATAAGTCGCTCCATATTAATAATAATAATTGTTCAATCCAATTCGCACAAACAAAGATACAAATCTTTTTTAAAAGCAAGGCAATGTACTCTCAAGACGCTTTTCTTACAAGCATACAGAACTACCTTTCCATGGAATCCTCCGGGGCCCTCATGATATCCGGCTCGTGGGGGTCGGGTAAGACATACTATGTCAACCACACCATGAAGGGAAAGCTTATCGAAGAAGGAAAGTACCCTGTCAAAATATCGCTCTTCGGCTTGAGCAATCTTGACAATCTTGAGAAGCGTATCACTGAGGTCTTCTTGCAAGAATACGGAGAAGAAAATCTTACCCCAGCCCAGGAAAAGGACAACAAAGCCATCGCTAAGTTCACGAAATGGATATCAAAAGTACAGATTTCTAAAGGTGCCCAGGGCCTCCAGTCTGTTACGGATATGGTGCCCCTTATCGGACAATACGTAGATGTAAGCCGAATCGTTGATGCCTATACAACTCTCTGTACCCGTCGTCTCCCGAAGGACAAATTGGTTATCATCCTTGATGACCTCGAGCGTGCAGTCAAGATCATCCGACCACACCTTCTTCTCGGCGCCATCAACAATCTCGTCGAAACCAAGAAGTACAAAGTTATCCTGATTGCCAACGATTCATACTTCAACAAAGGGGCAAGATCCTATCTCGACTTCAAAGAAAAAGTTATTGAAAGGACTCTCCTGTTCCCGCACGACATCATAACCGTTTTTAAGGCCCTCATCCTCCACCATGGTAAAAGTTTTGCTGAGTTGATGACAGACACCAGATTTGTCAGCGTTATTGACCCTGATGCCAATATCAACAAATCCGGGCGCGATCTTCAAGAGGACCTCAGCAACATACGCATCCTTAAATTTGCCATCACTCACTTCGCCAAGATTTACGAGGCATTCTCAGAAACTATACAATCATCGCCAGGTAATAAAGATTTGAAAGAGTTTCTACTGTCCATCTGGGCGCTCACAGTTGGCTTGTCGATTGAGTACAAACGCAACCGTATTACTTATCTCGACAGAGATGCCTACATCCAAGCCTCGTCAGTAGAGTCCTTCATGATAGACCTTGATGAAAGTGAGCCTAATCCATTCGTCCCGCAAGAAGAAAAAGAGAACCAGGAAGAAATTGATGCCACCGCCGAAAGGATCCGCGCTATCTTCAAAAAGTATATTGAACGCCACGGTCTGCCACTTGTCGCGTCTGTTCAGGTCTTCGATTTGATTACCGCCGGCATCAATTTGGATGCGCAACAGCTAATTCAAAACTGGGACGAATACCGCCTCAACATAGAGCAGCAAAAGGAAAACCCCGCAGTGCAGCTCATCAACCGCTTTGTGATGTCGATAGGATCATTTACTAATGAAGAATTCCCGACCCAGTTGCAGCTACTTGCCCAATACACGGAACAGGGATTGCTTACTGATGACGCTTCATACATCAATGCTGCCACATTACTTCAGCACTATGGCAGTCTCATCGGAAAATCACCTGAAGATATTAAAGCCATCATAACCAAAGGAATAGACATCCATTATCAGCGTATTACGAAGGTTCCCATTTTGGCTAAAAGTTCTCTCGATATGATAGGCGTAGAAGTCCCGCCTATTAGCAAATGGGTAGTGGAGTACATAAAGGCTAAGATAGAGAATCAAGTTGACAAAGAAATGGATGATGACATCCAGGAAGTCATTCGCCAGTTCCAAGAAGACCTCCCCGCCTTGGCACAGAGACTACTTCCGGACTTGTCCTCCCATAGCGTTCCAGATTTCTTCAAATTCCCAATTCTTGCCAAGATACCTGAAGAAGCGATCATCGAGAAATTCAAAGTAATCCAGCCCAAAGATGTCTTGGCCATAAGCACTATACTTGAAAGCCGCTTCATTCAGCGAAACACCGAAGTACCTTATGCCGAAGAGTCTGCCTTTGCCCTGAACATTCAAAAAGGCATAGTTGCCAGAGGCGAAGCTCAAACACTTTCGGACTTCCTCATAAAGGACCACCTTCAGCCGATGCTCGATAAGCTTATCGCATCTATCCCGCTAAAAACCGAATAACTATGCTGCCACTTATTATCTTCTACTCCTGGCAAAGCAAAACGGATGAGAAAAAGAACCGCTACTTTATCCGTGATGCTACCGAAGAGGCAGTTCGACTCATAAAAGGGGAGAACAAGCCAGAGTTGCATAACATAGAAATCTTTGTACAGGACAGCACCAGAGGCGTTCCTGGGACTCCGGATATTCCGGAAACAATCAAGAAAAGAATCAGGGAATGCGATATCTTCTTGTCCGATATCACAATGATTAAGGATCAGGAAGTCATTCCCGAACTGCCTGAGCCCCATTATTCCAATAACGTAATGTTGGAACTAGGATTCGCCCAGTCGGTTGTGGAATCGGAACGAATCATTACGGTGTTGAATAATGACTATGGCTCTGTCAAGGATGATCACAACAAGATTCCCTTCGATAACCGTCAGCTTCGCGGGCCGATAGAGTATTCCTATGACAAAGCAAAAGATAAACTTGTTGGAGCTCTAAAGAAAGCAATTGAAGCTTCTCTGCCTCCTGCTATCATCAAGCGCAAGACCCGCTATCAGCCCTTTGACTCTTGGGAAGACTTTGGCCGTGTAATGTCTTGGGAGAAGAATGACTATATATCCAACGCAAAATACGAGGAGATTGTTGCTCAGATTCGGAAAGCACGTTACGACCTTCGCGTCATAGGAACTTCCGGAATGGGCAAGACTCGCGCGGTATATGAAGCATTTCGCGATATGGCGGAGAGAGCATACTCCAACCAGTTTCTCTATCTTGACCTTGGCGAGTATGAGGATATCATGGATATCAAACCAGCCTTCAATACCCTGCCGCAAGACATCTACGTCATCCTTGATAACATTGAACCGGAAGATCTTCATACGGTGATGCGCTGGAAGAAAAAGAACCGTTCTTCCAATCCAATCATCTCTCTCTTCAATGACCCGGATGAACTTGCTCAGGACCGTGTAGCTGACGTTGAATATGTAATCATCCGATTGGGAGATATGGCCGAAGTAATCGACCAGATGATTGCAGCTAACCCCGATGTCCCAGAAGACGTTTCCCGCCGTATCAAGGAATTCTCAGATGGAGTCCCATTTATGGCGGAGATGATGCTCACCAACTATCGGAAAGATCCAGACAAAGACTTCGCAAAACTAACAGATTCCAGTATCGTTGACCGCCTGCTTCCCGGGATTACTCCAGAAGAGCGCCACATCTTAAGATCGATCTCAATCTTTAAGCAAATTGGTTGTGAAGAAGAATTGGAGACGGAAATAAGGTTCGTCCTCACCAGCAGCTCAATTACTCCGCGCCTTACAGGTGACGAGAAGTCCCGGATAAATATCTTCAGGGAGCTAAAAGAGAAGTGTCTGCAAATTGGGATTTTCGAGAGAAAGGGGCGTTACATCCATATCCGCCCGCGTCCTTTGGCATTCTACCTGGCAGGAGAGTGGTTCAGAGGATGTGACAAACAACGAATTAACGATGTCGTACAGGAAGTCCAGGGCTTTGCCACCGCGCAGCGTTATCGTCTACTCAATGAAGCCATTTGTGACCAGATTAGATATCTCGCCGAAGATGAAAAGGCAAAGCAGCTTTTCGGTGGGCTCATGGAGCGTGGTGCGTCTTTTGATAATGCGGAATTGTTAAATACAGAACTGGGTTCACGGCTCTTCCGCACTATAGCAGAAGTGAATCCAGAAGCGACGGCTAGTTGCCTGTGGCGTCTTCTTACCCCAATGACCACTGAGCAGCTCCGCGCTATTGACGAAGGTCGCCGCAACCTTGTTTGGGGACTTGAAAAAATCTGCTTCAAGCCTGAGACCTTTGAAAAGGGAGCCAAGTTGATGATGCTTTTGGCTGTGGCTGAAAACGAAAACATCGGTAACAATGCCACTGGTGTAATCAAGGATTTGTTCCATGTCATCCTCCCCGGCACCATGGCCAACTTGGACCAGCGCGTACAGGTTCTGGATTGGGCTATGAGCCAAAAGGAGACAATAGAAATGGGTCTTTCTTGCCTAAAGACCTCCTTGGCGACTGACCATTTTGTTTATATGTCTGGAGCCGAGACCTTTGGCACAAGGAAGTATGAGCACTATATGCCCTCAATCCCGGAAGTGAGGAACTATTGGGCTCATAATCTTACTCTGCTATCTGAGGCCTACAAAGCAGGATATAAAGATGAGGTTTCATCAACGATAGAGAGGGCAGTCGTTGGTTTTACCCAGAGCCGGTGTTTCTCCCTGATTCAGCCAATCATTGCTGAAATAGCTGAAGACAAAGACTGGGATTGGGAGGATATGCGTGACTCGATGGACCTTATCGAGTTCGAGTATATGGCACTGTTGACATCAGAGGAGCAAGCAATCATTAAGGAGTATCACGCCAAACTTACTCCTACAGACTTCGTCTCTAGGGTCGGGATGGTTGAATCCCGCTTCAAGTACCGCGATGCCGGCTCTTGGGAAAAGGAGATGGCAATCAAACGCGGGAAATACCAGGAACTGGCGGAAGAGTGCGTGAGCAATAATTTCTTATCGAAGGAAATCATATACGACCTTATCGCTCGATACGACAAAAATAGCTTCATTCTCTATGAATTTGGATATGCTCTTGGGCATAGATTAAAAGGGAATACGGATGGGTGTAATACAGTTATTGACTATACCATAGAATACTTCCTAGAACACAATTATGCGGATGATCTCCGACAAAGCACGTTTTTCTTCTCCTTCGTCCAAGGATATGAAGAATATGCCTATGCTGCCGATGAAATTCGCAAGCATCCCATGTTGAGTTATCTTCTATTCACGCTCTTTGGCCTTCAGGGCGTAAATGTTGAGGAAACGGATGAACTCTTTGAACTTGTAAATAAAGGTGTTTGTACTCCTTTTCAGTTCATTCAGTATTGTAATCGTCTTAACTGGATGGTACAGGATGACGAACAGGTTATCAAGTTCTTTGACAGGCTTATTGCTCTTGGGCTTGAGGGCCAGAAAGTGGTTCTGAAGGAGGCGCATAATAGAGTTTATTGGAAGAATGAGGCAAAGTCTTTCCTGGCTTTGGCAAGGCATGTGGTTGAAGCTGTTATCTCCAAAGCAATTGAACCTCAACTTAATGATTCTGACTATCTAGAGTATATTGAACTGGTGCTGGAACGTATGGATGTGCCCGAGTTGGCAATCTTCATCAACAATGAGTTTGTTAGTTATTATACCCATCATGCGTTCCGTGACTTGCCGCGTCATGAGGTGGAGAGCATTTATCGCCTTATCTTTACGAAGTATTTCGATGTTGTTTGGCCGGTGCTGTCTAAGCAGTTGGTAAGTGAGGATACGGGTGTGATTGCGTTTCATTACAAATATATGTTTGGGTCAATGATTGGTGGTTTGTCTGGAGGGGTGATGTTTGCGGCGAATCATGATGATGCATATATACAGTGGTGTAAGGATTATCCTGAGAAGGCGCCGTGGATTCTGGCGATGTCCACTCCTGTTTTTGCCGGAGAGGAGTATCATCCGTTGGTGAAATTCTTAATTGCCGAGTTTGCCGGGGATGAGAGTGTGATGAATACGCTATCTGCAAATATGGGATCTTTCTCTTGGACGGGTTCGATTGTGCCGCTGTATCAGAAGAGGAAGGATTGTTTTGTAAAGATGTTGCCGGAGGCGAATCCGGTATCTAAGAGTTGGATTGAAGAGCAGATTGAGAGGTTGGATTTGGAGATTAAGTGGCAGAGCGGGAGAGAGGAGGAAGAAGATTTGATAATGAGAAGTTAGAAGTTTTATGAATAGTTTTATGGTGACCTATACCACCCCCCAGCTCCGCTCTCTCATCGAAGAGTACATAATGCAGCAGAAGTCCTCTCTCTCGCTTAAGGGTGCATGCGACTATGTGCTGTACTGGGCAATCGAGGAAGGGCGCGGTTCTACTTCCGGTCTATTTGAAGGAATCGCATTGCAGTCTAACGACCGGGTAAGAATCAAGCAGATTCTGGAGACAATAGCGAAGGATGGCTGTATTGCTCCATCCTCAACAGAAGGTATATACGAGCGTGCAAAGAATTAGAACACTATGTTTACATCCAAAGTCTATAAAGTTATGGTTGGCAGCCTCAGCGGCACCATGGAAGAAGTGTATGTGGCGAAGGAAGTGATTCGCAAGTGGAACCAGGAGCATGCCGAGCGAGAAGGGAAATTGTTCTTGTTGGTGGATTCGCCGGTGGAAGATGTCGATGTGTTGATTGGAATCGTGGGGAATTGGATTGATAAGCCGGAAAGTGTGCTTCAGATGGTCGAGGTGGGAAAGAAGGTGATGTTGTTCTTTAATGCGTTCCAGGATCCGAATAACACCATTTCAACTGAGCAGGAAGAGATGATAGCGTTTAAAGAAAGGATGCAAGGGCGGTGCTATTGTGGGGAGTATAATGGTAGTGATAAGTTGGGCCGATTGGTTGCGGATAGGTTGGCAGGGGTTTAAGCCATTGGCGTGCATTATAGCTGTGAAAGAGTAAGATCTAACAAAATATATACATAACAACATTTTAATATTAAGCGAAAATGATTAACGTTGGAATTATTGGATGTGGCTTCGTAGGTGGAGCCTTGAAGAATTGGCTGGAGCATAACAACCCGGAGTGCAAACTCTTCATCAGCGACCCTTACAAAGGCTACAATGATGATTTGAGCAATATTGACATCGCTTTTTTGCAGATTCACGTGCCTACTGAGGATGACGGAACCCAGGATCTCACCCTGATGAAGGAACTCATCACCAACCTGCCTGACGTTCCGGTATTCGTGCGCACCACCATTCTTCCTGGTACCAGCGAAATGCTCTCACGCGAGACTGGACATCTGGTGTGCTATATGCCTGAGTTCCTCACCGAGCGTACTTTCATCGAGGACTTCAATAAACAGACGATGGTCTTTACTGGTGCACAAGAGTTGCTTACCAGGATCTTCGTAGGCAAGAAATTCACCGTCATGACCCCTCTGGAGGCCGAGTTGACCAAGTATATGCACAATGTATTCGGCGCGTATAAGGTAACTTACTTCAATGCTTGTCGTGAATACTGTGAGCAGATGGGTGCAGATTGGCGCAAGGTACATACTGGGATCCTCCTTTCAGGTTATATTAACGACACTCATACATATGTCCCTGGTCCTGACGGTAAGTTTGGTTATGGTGGTAAGTGTTTCCCTAAAGATGTTAATGCCTTCGCAAAGATGACGGAAGGAACGCCTCTGGGGACTCTTCTGGAGCATCTTCACGAACTAAATGTTCATTTCCGTGGTGTAGAAGAACATATATAACCCTTTTTATGAAAAGAGTAATGTTAGTATTCGGAACCCGGCCGGAGGCAATTAAAATGTGCCCGTTGGTGAAGGAGTTCCAGGAATTCCCCAAGGAATTTGAAACGATAGTTTGCGTTACCGGCCAACATCGTGAGATGTTAGACCAGGTTCTCAAGATATTTGATGTCAAGCCGGACTATGACCTTAACATCATGAAGCAGGGACAGGATCTCTATGATGTAACGGCCCGGGTTCTTACAGGTATGCGTGATGTTCTGAAGGAAGTGAAGCCAGATGTGGTTTTGGTTCACGGTGACACAACCACTTCTACTGCTGCTGCCCTCGCTGCCTTCTACCAGCAGATTCCTGTTGGTCACGTGGAGGCCGGTCTCCGCACCCACAACATCTACAGCCCTTGGCCCGAAGAGATGAATCGCCAGATAACTGGACGTATTGCGACCTACGATTTTGCACCCACACCACTCAGTGAGAAGAATCTACAGGAAGAAAAGGCACAGGGCCAAATCTTCGTCACCGGCAATACGGTCATTGATGCTCTCCACATGGTTGTGAGCAAACTCAAGAGTGACAAGGCTCTTGCTGATGAACAGATCAACGTTTTGAAGAATGCCGGTTACGACGTAACACGTCTCAATTGCGGCAAGAAGCTCGTCCTTATTACTGGCCACCGCAGAGAAAACTTCGGAGAGGGTTTCATCAGCATGGTTACGGCCATGAAGAATCTCAGTGAGAAGTATCCCGACGTAGACTTCGTTTATCCAATGCACCTCAACCCTAATGTCCGTAAACCAATCCACGAGGTGTTTGGGGATGACCTCACGCGCCCCAATTTCTTCTTTATTGAACCCCTCCAGTATCTGGAGTTCGTTTATTTGATGGAGAAGAGTACAGTGGTTCTTACAGATAGTGGTGGCATTCAAGAGGAGGCTCCTGGTTTAGGTAAACCCGTACTTGTGATGCGCGACACCACCGAGCGCCCCGAGGCCCTCAAGAGCGGCACTGTCCACCTCGTGGGCACAAACCACGACCTTATTGTCAACGAGGTCAGCATCCTTTTGGATGACGCTGTCGCATATGAGAAGATGTCCAAAGCTGTGAATCCTTACGGTGACGGTAAGGCCTGCAATCGCATTGTGCGCGCTCTTAACGGTGAATCCGTTGATAGGTACGAAGTTAAGTAGTTGATTAAGAATAATATAAATAACAATTTGATATGATTAATGTAATTGGACTGGGCTATATAGGATTACCCACCGCTTTGATGATGGCCTCCCATGGTGTTGAGGTTATTGGTACCGACTACAACAAAGAACTCGTTGCTACTTTGAACGCAGGAAAGACCACTTTTAAAGAAGATGGTCTTGATGAATTGTTCCAGGCTGCCGTGAAGGCTGGTATTAAGTTCACGACAGAGTACCAGAAGACGGACATGTACATTGTTAGCGTTCCTACTCCTTACGATAAGTTCTCGAAGAAGGTAGATGCTTGCTATGTGGTGGCTGCTGTCAAGGAAGTGATGAAGGTGTGCCCGAAGGGCGCGACTGTAGTCGTTGAGAGTACTGTATCTCCGGGTACCATTGACAAGTTTGTGCGTCCTGTAATCGAAGCCAACGGCTTCAAGATTGGAGAGGATATCAATCTTGTTCACGCTCCTGAACGTATCATCCCTGGCAACATGGTGTACGAGCTGCTGCATAACAACCGCACCATTGGTGCTGACAGCAAGGAGATTGGTGAGAAAGTAAAGCAGTACTATGCCAGCTTCTGCCAAGGTGAGATTGTTGTAACCGACATTCGTACCGCTGAGATGACTAAAGTGGTAGAGAACACCTATCGTGCCGTGAACATTGCTTTTGCTAATGAGCTGAGCCGCATCTGCCGTCACGACAATATGGATGTTTACGAGATTATCAAGATTTGTAATATGCACCCTCGTGTCAACATCCTTCAGCCCGGCCCTGGCGTTGGTGGCCATTGCATCTCTGTTGACCCTTGGTTTCTCGTGGGCGACTATCCCCAGCTGGCTAAGGTGATTGACGAGAGTATGAAGACCAATGATTATCAGCCTGTATTCGTGCTCGAGCGTATCCATGAGATAATGGAAGAGAACGGCATCACGGATAACCGCAAGGTTGGCCTCTATGGCATTACCTACAAAGAGAACGTTGATGATGTTCGTGAAAGTCCTACCCTCCAGATGATTGACATCCAAGAGCGTCACTTGGCTCGTCCTCTCAAGAGTTTCGATCCGTTCTTTACGCAGAAGGAGATTGTGAAGAACCAGATTCTGGACTTCGATCAGTTCCTCGATGAAGTTGACATGGTCGTGATTATGGTAAAGCACGACCATATCAAGCAGAATTGGGACAAGTTAAAAGGCAAGGTAATCCTTGATTGCCATAACATTTGCCCGTTAGAAGGAGTATATCACATTTAAAATCTTCGACAATGAGTATTTTTAAAAATAAAACTCTCTTGATTTCTGGAGGGACAGGAAGTTTCGGGAACATGGTTTTGAAAAGATTCCTGGAGAGTGATATCAAAGAGATTCGTATCTTTAGTCGTGATGAGAAGAAGCAGGATGATATGCGCCATCATTTGCAGGCTGCATATCCTGAGGCCTCTAAAAAAGTAAAGTTCTACATTGGAGATGTGCGTGACCGCCAAAGCATTGACATAGCCATGCGTGGTGGTGTGGATTACATCTTCTCAGCTGCTGCGTTAAAGCAGGTACCTTCGTGTGAGTTCTTCCCCATGCAAGCCGTTGAAACCAATATAATTGGTACAAACAATGTGTTGGAGTCCGCTATCGCTCATGGCGTAAAGAACATTGTGGTTCTTTCAACTGACAAGGCAGCTTATCCTATCAATGCAATGGGTATCTCAAAAGCAATGATGGAGAAAGTAGCTGTTGCAAAAGCTCGTCAGTTAGGAGATAATGCACAGACAACAATCTGTTGCACGCGTTATGGTAATGTGATGGCCAGTCGTGGTTCTGTGATTCCTCTATGGGTAGACCAGATGGAGGAAGGTAAACCTATCACCATTACTGATCCTCAAATGACTCGTTTTATGATGACCCTCAACGATGCCGTTGATTTGGTTATCTATGCGTTCGAACATGGAAAGAATGGAGACTTGTTTGTTCAGAAAGCCCCAGCTGCTACTCTTGACGTGCTTGCCGAAGCATTAAAGCAGACCTACGCCAAGATTGATCCCAAGTATGGCGTAACAGAGGTGAAGGTGATAGGTACTCGTCATGGAGAAAAATTGTACGAAACTCTTGTAACCAGAGAGGAGATGGCTCGTGCGATTGATATGGGTGATTATTACCGTATACCTTGCGATGCTCGAGACTTAAATTATGATAAAGTAGAAGGTGGTAATCCTGATATTGACAAGATGGAAGAGTACCACAGCCACAATACCAAGCGTCTGACTTTAGAGGAGATGAAGGAACTGCTGCTTAAGCTTTCCTTTATTCGTGAAGATCTTGGCTTGCAGCCTCGTGCACATGCAAAAGAAATACGTTCAGAATAGTACATTTTGCGATATGAAATTTTTTATTTGCGGCTGCAATGGTATGGCTGGTCATACCATCAGCTTATATCTTCAGGAACAAGGACACGAGGTCTATGGATTTGACCTCCAAGAATCAACACTCATCAAGAGTTTTGCCGGGAATGCCTTTGATACAGAAACCATTGCAAGGGTTATCAAAGAAGGGAACTATGATACGGTCATCAATTGTATTGGTGTATTGAACCAGTTTGCTGAGAACAACCATGCGCTGGCTGCATTCTTGAACGGTTATTTCCCGCATTTCCTTGCCAAAACTACTGAGGGAACAGATACTCAGGTTATCCACATGACCACTGACTGTGTGTTCTCTGGCAAGAAAGGTAGCTATACAGAACATGATCTTCGTGATGGAGAGACATTCTATGACCGTAGTAAGGCATTAGGTGAACTGGATGATGAAAAGAATCTCTCTTTGAGAAATTCGATTGTTGGTGCAGATATCAACCCTAAGGGCATTGGTCTGCTAAACTGGTTCATGAACAACACAACAGGTGATCATCCTGTGGTCAATGGGTACACCAAGGCTATGTGGACCGGTCAGTGTACTTACCAGTTGGCGAAGACTATGGAGGCTGCTGCCAAGGAGCGTGCTCATGGATTGGTGAATGCAGTTCCTGATACTGACATTTCCAAGTATGAACTGCTGAATCTCTTCAATAAGTATCTTCGTGGAGGCCGTGTTCAGATTAATCCCGTTGATGGGGTTAATGCGGACAAGAGCCTGAAACGTACCAACTGGGATTTCAACTACCGTATTCCAGATTATGAGCAGATGATCGCCGAAATGGCGAAATGGATTATCCAACATAAAGAATTGTACCCTCACTATATTTTATAATCTTATAGTTTAAGCATTGTTAGAGAGTTAGGTATAGTCAGCATTTTCTTCGAAATATGGGGAGTTTGTTTCTAGTATTCTTTACATTATTGCTTGTTATTGCGCTTTTTATTCATACTAAACGCAGGCGTTCATTTGACGCAGGTTCTGTATTAATTGCGCTTTATACGCTCTATGCAATTTTCTCAATTTTTCTATACAATGATTATAATTCCTCAGAAAATGCTGATTTTCAGGGTTTCAAGATAACTTTGTTCCCTTTGCTATACCTTTTTATATGCTTAATGATATCATTTTATCCAATACTTTCTTTTAAACCAAAGAATTATAACGGTATTCAGCCACCTGCTTTTAATATAGATTATTTCGCATGGTTTGTTATATTCTGTTATCTTCTTCAAATTGGATATATTGTACAGAATTTAACGACTGGCCTTTATATGGTCTTATTTGTGGATGATGGAACATTGGAATTATATGGAGAGCTTCGGGATAATCAATCTGAAGGCGGAAAGGGCATTGCTAATATTTTCTCAATATTTGCAAATATGCTTTTCCCTTTCACCGTTATGTTGTTTTTCTATTACCTGTCAATGTCTAAGAAAAAGAAGGTTATACTCATCGGATTAGGTTTAGCGATTTTGGTGGGGTTGTTGGAGTATATAGCTAGGGGGCAAAGAGGTGGTATGGTAAAGCGTCTTTTCCTTTTTATAGGAACATACTTCCTTTTCAAAGATTTTCTTGAAGATCAAATAAAGAGAAGAGTTAAGTTCTGGGGTGTTCTGTTGGTGTCAGTATTAGCAGTCTTTTTTATGGTTATGTCGATGACTCGATTCGGTGAAAGAGAAGGCGGTGTAATGTCGTCGATTAACAGATACGCTGGGCAAGCTGTAATCAATTTCGACCATTATGCAATGGATAATAATGGTATCAGGTACGGTGATAGAGTTGTGCCAGTATTTAAGAAGATTCTTCAGTTTGATAATGTCCCGGATAACTACTTTGAAAGAAGAGCAAAATACCCTCGTTTGTATATAAATGATGAGGTGTTTGTGACATATATTGGAGATTATTGCTTTGATTTTGGGCCAATTCTTGCATTCATTCTAATTATTCTATTTTCGATATGGATACGCAAGTTAACTTGGTCATCTCAGAAAGAGTATCCTTTTCATAAGCTAATTGTATTACACTTTTCAATGGCCATTTGTGTTCAAGGTGGCGCATTATTCCCTTATGCTGATACGGGTAACTTGGTTATAATAATGACAGTTTTGCTGTATTTGTTTTTTTATTTCTGTTACAGTTATAAAATGCAGAGTTATAAGCGGCAATTATCAAATAAAGCATGAATGAATCATCGAAATCAGGACGTATAGCTAAGAATACTTTGTTACTATACGCCAGAATGCTCATTCTAATGGTGATTAATTTGTATACCGTTAGAGTGGTGCTTTTGGCGTTGGGAGTCGAGGATTATGGTATTTATAGTAGCGTCGCTGGTGTTGTTACTATATTGAATAGCCTTAATAGCGTCATGTCGAACGCTACACAGAGATACTATTCTACATATTTGGGCAAGAAAGATGATGTCGGATTAAACAAGGTGTTTTCTGTTAGTCTGGACGTTTATATCCTTTTTATAGCGGTAATACTCATTTTAGGAGAAACTGTGGGATTGTGGTTTGTTAATGCAAAACTTGTTATTCCGGAAGAACGCATATTTGCTAGTAATTGGACTTATCAGTTCGCAATTTTAACATTTGCTACCACAATGATATCAATGCCTTTTTTGTCAGCTATCTTAGCTCACGAAAAAATGGGCATTTATAGTTTGTTTACAACTATTGAATATGTGTTAAAACTTGTATTTGCCTTATTATTGACAAAACTAAAAGGAGATGTGCTCATATTGTATGCAGCATCAAATTTTATAGCACAGTTTTTCCTTGCGAATTGTTATTTTTGGTATTCTAAGTCACGGTTTGGTGAATGTGTTTACCATCCTTTTAAAAAGAGCGGAATGCACAAAGAGATGATTTCTTACTCTAGTTGGATTTTATTTGGTTCAGTGGCAGGAGTCGGGATGAATCAAGTGATGACGATATTGTACAATCTGTTCTTTGGACCTATTGTTACGGCTTCAAGGGCTATATCATTGCAGATTAGCAGTGCTTTAACAGCTTTCTCTAATAGTTTCATTACAGCATTACGCCCTCCAATGATAAAGTCATATTCAGAGGGGAATAATACCTATTTGATGAGATTGTTTAGCATTAGCAATAAGTTTATTTTCTACTCGATACTAATCCTTGCTGTTCCTTTAGTTTTAGAAATGGATACTGTCTTGATGGTATGGTTAAAGGTGGAAGACAGTCTATCAATCAATTTTTCACGACTGATAATTTTATATTTTATAATCCTGGTGCTTTGTAATCCAATTACTATTATCATACAAGCAATTGGAAAAGTAAGAGAGTATTATATAAAGGTTGAAGTTTTTACATTAATATGCCCAGTCGTTGCCTACATCCTTTTCAAAATTGGATTGAATGCATATTATGGATATTTTGCAATGATTTTATCTGTTCTATGTTCACATGTAATGCGTTTGATTTGTTTGAAGAAGCTATACCCTCACTTTGATTATAAAGATTATATCCTCGGATTTGCCCTGCCGGCACTAATTATAGCAATTGTTGTATTCTTTGCTTTATACTTTGTGCATTCCGCTATTAGTATAACAATTATAAGAATAGTACTTGTTGCTCTTACATCTATTGCGTTATCATTGGTTTTAGTATGGCTATTTGGTGTCACAAAAGAAGAGAAAAAACTGATTAAAAGTCTAGCAGATAGTTTTATCAAAAGAATAAAAAAATAAGAAGAGTATAGTATGGAGAATCTACCATTATTTTCTATCATTATTCCGCAGAAAAATAGAGCGGAATATGTTTATCACACAATTCGAACTTGTATGATTCAGGATTATCCAAATCTGGAGATTATCGTATCAGACGACTGTAGTGACGATAATTCTGTGGAAGTAATACGTGGCCTTATGGCAATTGATTCAAGAATCCGGTTGTTTACTCATGAGCATCATTTAGGTATGAGAGGCAACTTTGAATTTGCTTTAAGCCAAGTTAAACCCGGATATGTTATGGCGTTAGGTGGTGATGATGGTCTGGTCCCGGGATGTATATGGAGGATGTTAGAGATATTAAAAGAAACAAATACCCAATTATTAACTTGGACTCCTCATTTGTATTTCTATCCAGAAGTAGAGGGGGGGGCTAGCATCTTATGTGTGAAAAGATACAAGCGGTATTTTATTAAGAAAATGCTTTCTGAAGATTATTTTAAGAAAATCGCAAAGACCTTTAATTACGCGACATTTGATTGCCCGATGTTTTATATAAAGGGTGTTGTTTCAACAGAATTAGTAGATAGAGTTAAGTCAAGAACAAAAGATCATTGTTTTTATGTTTGTCCAACGCCAGATGGTTTTTCTGGTATTGCTGTAGCTGGTGAAGCTGGTGAATATGCTTTTACAAACGAACCGCTTTCCATAACCGGGAGTTCGCCTAAGTCCCAAGGGAAGAATTACCATAGGACAGACGAGCAATCAAAGAAGGAATCTGTTGCCTTTTTTAAGGATAATGCAGACCGTCCCATGCATAAAGAACTTGCGTCCCAACCGTGTTCTCCGTTAGTAACTATAATGACAGCTGATTTTATCTTACAGGCTAAAGATATGCCAGGATGGCCAGGACGTTTCCCTGAGCTGTCTTATGAAGAATTAATACGAAAGACATTCGCTTTTTTAACCAAAAAAGATTTTCATAACGAGGTTCTCACTCGTGAATTAATAATATTAAAGAAGATTGCGGAGCAACATGGTCTTCTTGATTTGTTTAATCATTTGTTAAAGACAACAAAGCGAAAAGTGGTTTGGGCTAAGCCAGTTTATGGTTTTGCTGTAACGAACACGATTCATTTTGATGGGGCAGAACATGGTATTAATAATGTCTTTGATGCCTCAATAGCAGCTCAATCAATTGCAAAAGTTTATCATAAGGTTTCCTTTAAAGGCTTAATGGAGCTGGTCTCAAATAATATAAAAACATTAATACGAAGAGGAAAGTATAAGAAAGAATCGTTACCTCAAATTTGACGTTGATCCAGTACTTAAATTCGCTCTTTTAGTTGCGTCTATAACATTATAAATATAACTTTTTCATGAGTATCAAGAAGTCTTTTATATATCAGTTTTTAAGAGAGTATTATCTTAAATACACGGTTAAGATTAACCCGGAAAGGGAGGTCGACAGGTGTTATTTCCCTCATTATAATAAACATATTAATTTGAAGGCCCCCCACAATCTTATCGAAAAGATGTATTGGATGGAGTTATACACCGATACCTCCATGTGGACTTTATGTGCAGATAAATATCGGGTAAGAGAGTATATAGGCTCGCTGGGTTTATTGAACTATATGCCCAAACTATATGGTCATTGGGATAAAGCAAATGACGTTGATTTTGATAAACTTCCGAATAGTTTTGTCATTAAGGCCAATAATGGTTGCGCAACGGTAAAAGTAGTACATGACAAATCCAAGATAGACTTAAGAGCTTTAAGAAAAGAATTAAAACGCTGGTTGATTCTACCATACGGATGGATGCATGCTCAGCTTCATTATACAAAGATTAAACCTTGTCTAATTGCTGAAGAACTATTGCATAATGACTACCCAGACCTGTCACCTCAGTCACTTGTTGATTTTAAAGTCTATTGTATTAATGGTGAACCTCAGTTTATCTGGGTCGCTTATAATCGAGTCAATATGCATGTTCATGTTCAATGCTTCGATACACAATGGAATCCGAAACCGGAATATGCAAGGGATACTATGTCCCATTATGTGTATAGCCACAATGATAAAGCGTTAGAAAAGCCAGCATGCCTTGAGGAGATGATGGATTTGGCGCGGAAATTATCTGCCCCTTACCCTCAAGTAAGAGTCGACTTTTATGTAGTGAATGGGAAGCCTGTTATAGGTGAGTTGACATTTACTCAAGGCTATGGTTTCTTGAAAGAAGAAGTTTATGACAGACTGGGAGAAATGATAGATTTAAGCAAAGTTGAAAGAGTACGTTAACTAAATTTCATCCTTTCTTAAACATAAAGCCATTAGCAATTATGGATAGTCTTAAGATTGTTTTTTTTGTTACAAATTTGACACCCAGACCTAACAGGAGGATTCAAGAGTTTGTTGACGCCGGCTTTGATTGTGAAGTCTTTTGCATGAGCCATTCCGAAGACATAGTTTCTCCCCGGTATCAAGTTAAATATCTTAACGAGAACAAACTTTCTAACATGTCCTATCCTAAGAGGTTGTTACTCTTCTCTCGCCAGATAGGTGATGTGGTTAGGCGCTTTGATAAAAAAACGACATTGTTTTATTTCTTCTCGTTCAATACGGCTTTTGTTACGCTGGGGAGAAAACTGCGATTTGTCTATGAAGAATCGGATATGTTGTTCGATAGGTTCAAATCTCCGTTTCTACGTCGGATGATGATAAGATTGAATTGCCGCATCATATCAAAGTCAAAGATTACAGTTTTTACATCAGAAGGTTTTGCCCATTTTTACTTCAAGAACTCAATACCAAAGAATGTAATCTTTGTCCCCAATAAGGTTGATAAAAGATGCCTTGATTTGCCTATGGCCAAGAAACAAGCCACGGATTTCAACCATTTGAAATTTGGTTTTGCCGGTTCATTGCGATATGAGACTTTGCGAAACTTTGCAGATGTCCTGATTAAGAATTTCCCTTCTGCACAGTTCGATTTCTATGGGCGCAACAGCGATTTCTCGGAAGAAGCCATTCAGGATTTAAAGAAGACAGGGAGGGTTTTCTTCCACGGAACTTTCATAAATCCCGACGACCTTCCTCGAATCTATAGTCAGCTTGATTTTGTTGTCGCCACATACGATGTAAGCGGTATCAACCCCCGGTATGCAGAACCTAATAAGTTATATGAGGCCATCTTCTTTAGAACTCCGATTATCGTTTCGCGCGATAGTTTTCTTGAACATAAAGTGAAAGAACTTGGGGTCGGCTTCTATGTTAATGCACTGGATAATAGTGATGTTGTCAGTCAAGTTGGTGCAATTACTCCTGATGTTTATAAGACTTTTGTCACAAATCTGGAATCGATAGAAAAAGAGAGCGTGATTACGTCCAATGAAGAATTGATTCAAAGAGTGAAGGCTCTGAACTGATGTATATTTGAATAGTCATCATTATGAAGATACAAAAAGACATTGACCTTTTTCCACGGAATACAATGCGCCTTCATTCTGTGGCAGCTCAGCTATATACACCTGAAACGGAAGAAGAATTAGACGGCTTAATACGAGATTTTCAAAAGCGGAATCAGTCGTATGCGATACTGTCAGCAGGAAGTAATATTGTTTTTGACAACCACGTGACAACCCCCTTGATAGATATGATGTCCATAGATAATCATATAACCTATCTTGAGGATGGTGACGTTTATGTAGGTGCTTCAGTAAGGGTGCAAACGCTGATAAGAGACCTACAGAAACATCAACTAGGTGGGATTGAATACTTGTTTTCTGTCCCCAGCAGTGTTGGTGGGGCTTTGTATATGAATGCAGGAAGAGGCAAGTCCATTGGGGTGTCCATTTCCGATTATTTGAAGAAAGTCTATTATTATGACACTTCTAACAATAAGTATTGTTGGTACGAGAAGAATTCAGAAGATTTCAGCCACCGTCATTCCCCTTTTCAGGATGCTCCCAAAATCATAATAGGGGCAGTTTTCTGTTTTAAGGCACAAGAGGAATCTGAAACGGAACGTCTGATAAAGGAGAGGATGGAGCATTCCAAAAAATATCTGTCAGCGGACAAGCCTAGCTGCGGATCAGTTTATTGTAAAGGCAATCCTATTGTATATCGGTTGTTGATGGGGCGAAAAAAGGGAGGAGCAATGTTCTCAAAGAAAACGCCTAATTGGATTAGCAATACAGGTAACGCCACATCCGACGATGTTCTATATTTGATTCATCTGGGACAAAAGATTCACCGTTTATTCTTCTGCCGTTGTGAAGTTGAAATTAGGCATATTCGATAAAGGAATAAATGATTTGAAAATGACATATATACTAATAGCCTACAAAAAATAACCACAAAATGAAAATAGCGCTTTTATCATTTCATAATGCAGCCAATTATGGTGCAGCTCTTCAAGCTTATGCATTGCAGCAGGCACTGGAACAGATGGGGCATGATTGCGTATACATCAATTATCTTAATGATGAAAGGCGCAATCATTATAGCTTGTCGTTCTTGATTCGGGATGCCCTCAAAAAGAGGGACATTAAGGGAGCGACAAAGTATCTTTTGGGAGCGCCTTTCTTGTTGGCCAGAAAAAAAAGATTCAATACATTCTATGACGCTTACCTTCATGTAACTAAAAAAGCGTATAGAAATTCAGAAGAAGCGGCCACTCTTAATCCTTACTACGACAGGTTTATAGTTGGGAGTGATCAGGTCTGGAATCCTGATAACAATGGTGATGATGCGGCTTTTTTGCTTGATTTCGTTAAGGATGATAAGAAAAAGATATCATACTCATCGAGTTTTGGCATTGCCAGTATTGATGAAAAGCATAGGGACGTGTTCAAAAACAATCTTGAAAAATTCAAGGCATTAGCTGTGCGTGAGAGTATTGGCCGCGATATTATCAAGGATTTGACAGGGAGAGATGCAAAGGTTGTTCTTGATCCTGTGATGTTGCTTTCTAAAGAGCAGTGGTTGAGCATTGTACCGAAGAAACCTTTGAAAGAGAAGTATATTTTCAGCTATACCAACCGCAACAGTCAGATTTCGGACTTCTTTAAGACAAAATATGAGCTTAACGGAAGGAAACACTATATTCTTTCACGTTATACCAGACCTCAAGATTTTTTGAGCAGCACGGCCCGTGTAAAATACTGGATGTCTCCCCAGGAGTTTGTATCCGTGGTTGCCAATGCAGATTTGGTAGTTACAGCATCCTTTCACTGTATAGCGATGTCGATTATACTAAACCGCCCCTTTGTTGCGATACTCACTGGTGATAAAGGAAAAGATGAAAGGCCGCTGAATATTTTAAGGGCCCTTCAATTGGAATCAAGAGTGCTTTGCCCCTCCATGACTGTTGAAGAGATAGAGAAACCTATTGATTGGCAAGCGGTCAACGTTCGCATAGAAGAATTGAAAGCAAGTTCTATCGATTACTTAATTAAGGCTATTGAAGATTGACATGAATTGTTTTGTATCTGTTATTTGCCCTGTCTTTAACGAGGAAAAGTATATTGGTGCGTGTATAGATTCTATCGTCAAACAGGATTTTCCAAAAGAAAAATTGGAAATCTTGTTTATTGATGGTATGAGTACTGATAAAACCCGTGAAATAATTGCGGACTATCAAAAGAAGTATTCTTTCATTCGTTTGCTGGACAATCCCAAAAAGATAGTTCCCTGTGCCATGAATATAGGCATCAAGGCTGCGAAAGGTGAAATCATCATTAGACTTGATGGCCACGCGCTCTACCCGGATGACTATTTCTCACAAATCGTGATGTGGCACAAGAAATTGCCAAACGCATGGAATGTTGGTGGCGTTTGTGAGACAAAAGTGGTTAATAGTACTCCTGTTTCTGAAGCGATCGCTAAGGTGATGAGCGACAAATTTGGCGTCGGAAACAGTACATTCCGGACTGGAACGGATGAGGAATATTTGCTGGTGGATACAGTTCCATTTGGCGCGTACAAATCTTTCGTGTTTGAGAAAATAGGTTTATATAATGAGCGATTGGTGAGGTGCCAGGATATTGAACTTAATAAGCGTGTGGCTCATTCTGGTGGAACAATATATATGGTACCCTCTATTCATTGTACATATATCCCTCGAGACAACTACAGAGCATTTGCCCGGAATCGTTACCTTACCGGTTACTGGGTAATCAAAACCTGCTTTATTACACATACATTAAAGAATCTGGGGATTCGCCATTTTGTGCCAATGGGGTTCGTGCTTGCATTGCTATTATCTTGGGTATTAGGTTTTATATGGTGGCCACTATTCTTTATGCCGGTTGTTATTGCAGCTTTGTATTCTGCGTTCATGTTGTTGCGTTCTTATCAGATTAAAGATGAAAAAACCACAATCTGGGCATTGTTCAAGGCTTTTTGGTGTATTCATTGCAGCTACGGCTGGGGATCTTTACGTGCTTTGTTGACAATGGGGAGATGATAAAATAGACATATGTTTTTAAAAAAAAGATTCTCTATTAATAAATGCCCTGCTCTGGCATTGTTGGCAATTTGTTGTCTTTTACTTGACAATTGTTCAGTTTTAACAGTGTTGAGAGGTAGGAGGTCTGTCTCTCCATACGATTTTGGATTATCACAGGCACATTCTGGAATAGAACGTTACTATGTACTTTATAATACGCATAAGGCGGCAGTGGAAGCCGGTGTCAATGTGGACTACAGTGGTATTAAGCGTATAGATCTGGAGATTCCAGCTGATGCGGTGTCAATCCCTTTGACTTCAGAGAATGATTTCAAGGGGGTTGTCTTTAATGTAACCAATACTACCAAACATCATGTCCTATTTTCGCTAGCTCAAAAAGATTACAAAATTTCTGTGAACAAAGCGGATATTGATAGAGGTGTTTTTAAAAAATACCCAGAATTAGCAAGGGGGAAAAAGTTGCTCATAGTAGCAGACGATACCCCTTGGGTGGAGAATCGTGAAGGTTTTTCATACGGACATATACGGAAAGATCTGCTTCTTTTGAACAATGGGAAGGCGTTAAACAAGACCGTGATGCCATATAACAATCCCCAGTCATCGCCTTCCTGCACATGGTGTGTAGCGAAGCCGGTTTCAGTGATGAATGTGACGTTTAATCGAACAACGGGCTCGTCATTTAGAACTTTTTTGTGTAGCATCCAAGGTTTTAATGAGGTTACTTTGTCTGGCATTTTGGTTTTTACCCCAGATGGAGAAAAGATGAATGCAGATAGAGTCATTCGTTTGTACGACTGTTCAAATGTTAAAATTAACAATGTAAGAATAGAAGGTACATATTCTCAGGTAGAGCATTTTGGGTACGGGTTTGATTTAAACAATATTTGGAATCTTACTGCTTGTAAACTCTACGGAAAGGCCAATTGGGGTATTTTTGGAACGAACAACGTCAACACTGCTTTTTTTGATGATTGCGACATCAACCGTTTTGACATTCATTGTTACGGAAGGGATATTTTTTTTAACAACGTGCATTTTACGGATCGATACAACCAATTGGCATCGGTTTATGGAACTGTCAGTTTTGAAAGATGTACCTATACTGACTTTTGTCCCGTGGTTAATGGCCCATCTTACAATGCATATGTGGGCTATGATTTAGTAATGGCGGATTGTGTTTTCAATGTAACACCCAAAAATAGAAAGCTGATGGATTGTGGTAGGCTTGATGGTAAAAGAAATGAGCGTGAGGAGTTAAGCGACAGGTGCCTTCCGAATGTAACCATCAAGAATCTTACTGTCAACGTGCCTGACAATGTACAAGATGTGACACTGATGTATTTCAGAACAGTCCCGGAAAGCCAATATGCAGGAGATATAAAGTATATGGAGAATCTGACAATAGATGGCCTTACGTTCCATTACGACACCCCAGACAGAGCACCTGTGAACTTCTTCCTCTCCAATATTGACTTGCCCCTTCAGAACAGAACTGTTGTATCTGTGCGCAATTTGGATTTGATGGGTAATGCTGTTAATACTAAGAATAATAAGGGACGGTTGATCTCAAACCTCAAAAAACAATCTAAAGCAATTATTCTGGATGCAAGCGGAATCCGAGCCACTGCCGTACAATAGCCTTTGGCTCGAGTGCATGATAGTACAGATTAATGAATGTCTTGTGTGGGATGAATAGAAACACAGAAGCATTTTTTGCGCTGGTGAGAGCTGGGTTATGGGAAAGCGAGATTCAGCTTCAACCTTTGGGACCTATTGATTATTCTGATATTTACCGACTGGCGGAAGAACAGTCGGTAATCGGTCTTGTTGCAGCCGGCTTTGAGCATGTGGTGGATATTAAGCCGCCTAAGATAGTCGTTTTACAATTTGTGGGTCAGACGTTGCAATTAGAGCAACGAAATACGGCCATGAATTATTTCATAGGTGTGCTCGTTGACAAAATGAAGGATGCGGGAATACATACTCTGCTGGTGAAGGGGCAAGGCATAGCACAGTGTTATGAACGCCCTAATTGGAGATCATGTGGTGATGTGGACTTTTTCCTTGATTCGGAGAACTATGAGAAAGCAAAGGCGTTTTTAGTGCCAATGGCGACTTCTGTTGAAAACGAAGGGGAGTATAAGAAACATCTGGCGATAACAATTGAACCTTGGGTTGTGGAGTTGCACGGAAACTTAAGGTGTGGATTGTCTTATAAAATGGATGAGGTTATCGACGAGATACAGAAGGATGTTTTCTTTGGCAGCGATGTTCGGTCGTGGATGAGTGGGGAAACGCCGGTGTTCTTGCCCGGTGCAGACAGCGATGTGCTTTTTGTGTTCACTCATTTCCTAAAACATTTTTATAAAGAAGGGCTTGGGCTGAGACAAATCTGCGACTGGTGTAGATTGTTGTGGACCTATAGGGAATCATTGAAATACAATCTTCTGGAATCACGGATACGGGAGATGGGACTGATGTCAGAGTGGAAGGTATTTGGTGCATTTGCAGTTGATTATTTGGGTATGCCGGCGGAAACTATGCCATTTTATTCAAGTGAAACAAAATGGAAGAATAAAGCGAAGCTGGTTTGCAAGTTTGTAATGGAAGTGGGGAATATGGGACATAATCGTGATAGCAGTTACTTTGATAAGCCATATCTGGTAAGGAAGATGTACTCCTTCGGGCGTAGATGTGGAGATTTACTGCATCATGCCAGGATATTCCCAATGGACTCATTTAAGTTTCTTCCGAGTATCGTGATACAAGGAGTAAAAAGTGTAGTTAACGGCGAATGAAATGAGGCAATAGCTTTTTTATGATAGACACATTGTTGAGATATAGGTTGTTAAGATGGGTTATTTCGGTCAGGATAAAAGGAATGGAATATGAGGGAAGAATTGAATCTTTATTTTGAAAGACTGATACAACATATCCCAAGCTATGTCTTTATTGCTTTATTGTTGACGTTTTTCCTTGGTGCCGTTTGGTTGTTGTATAAAAAGAAATCTCCATGGTGCTATATCTCCAAATTAGCATTTATAGAGTATATTGTCCTTCTTTTTTGCTCTACTGTTATTTTTCGAGATGTCAAGGCCGTGAGAAAGTTAAAATACGTGCCTTTTTGGAGTTATGGACAGCCAGATTTGCTGATTGTAAATTTGATGAACATTTTAGTATTTGTGCCCATAGGATTGTTGCTTGGTTTTGCGAATAATAAGATGAAATGGTGGCATGTGTTGTTGATAGGAACTGCTATATCGATGTCCATTGAGTTATTGCAGCTGGCTTTCAAGAGAGGTTTTTTTGAATTTGACGATTTGATTCATAATGTATTAGGCTGCCTGATAGGGTATGGCGTCTATGTGTTATTCTGTGCTTTCAACATAAAATACCAGAAAAAGCGAAGTAAAGTGTCAAAGGAGTTTAGTAATAACTCATAAGATCGTTTCAGCCTCCTCATTCTTTTGGGTGCTATGTCACGGATGGGAGTTAAGTGTCCCATGGGATTAAGAAAGAATCAATACGAATAATAATACATATTATGCCTTTTCCCGAGTATAGTGATACATGGGATGAAAAGTACTGTTAAAGGGGAATAATCAATGACTTCGCAACGCTTTATAGACCTGGATGCCTTGAAGGCCATCGCTATTATTGCGGTGGTCTTGTATCATGCGGGTTTTCTGAAGTATGGGTATCTGGGCGTGGATGTGTTCCTTGTCATTGCGGGTTTCCTCACCACCAGGAGTTTGGCTGAAGGCAAAAAAGGGTATTTCCCGTTTATACTTGGCCGGGTAATGCGATTGCTGCCGGTATTGCTGGTGGCGGGAGTCGCGGCGATGATGTTGGGCTGGTTCACGATGCTGCCCGATGACTATGAGAATCTCGCGGAGTCGGTTGTCGCGACCAATCTTTTTGCCAACAATATCCTATCGGCCATAACCACCGGGGATTATTGGAATATTGCCAATGAGTACAAGCCGCTGATGCATACGTGGTATGTGGGCTTGCTGATGCAGTTCTGCCTTGTGTATCCGTTGCTGTTTTATTTGGCGAAGCTGGACAAGAGAACGCCTCGTAGGACATTGTTGGTGGTTATTTGCTCTCTGGCTTTGCTCTCGCTACTGGTGTTCTTTACGGGTAACAATGAGGCACATCGGTTCTATTATCTGCCGGCCAGGTTTTTCGAGTTTGGAGTTGGCGGCATCGTAGCATTGGTGTATGAACCATCGCGGGAACGGGTATTTCACCCTGCATTTTCGTATTTGTGTTATGCGTTCTTGCTGGCTTTGCTGGTAGTTGGCTTGAGGGTTGTTCCGGATTCGGCTCGTCTTGTGCTGGTAGTGGGGCTTACTGCGGCGCTGGTGATGTCTGGCGGGGCGCTTGAGAATGGAGTTACTTCCAATAGAGTTCTTGCTGCAGTGGGCATGGCCAGCTATAGCATTTACGTCTGGCATCAGGTACTGATTGCGTTCTATCGCTATATCTTCGGCAATCAATTTACTATTTGGAGTTACCTGCTGCTATTCGCTGCGGTGGGCGTGGTGTCGTGGATCTCATATCGAGTGATTGAACGGGGCGTTTCTTATGCGTTGGAGTCTGGCAAGGGACGTCGGGGTGTTTTTGTTGCGACGGTATCTCTGTTTGTGCTGCTTACAGGCTTTGCCGGTTGGGTCTATATGAATGCGGGTGTGGTCCGTGATGTGCCGGAATTGGGCATATCGGTTCAGGATCGTCATCGCCGTTTGAATGTCGAGTACACGGAGCGCGGGTATCAGTACGATCGGCCTTTTGTCTCTGAGGAAAAGCCACATTGGCTGGTTGTGGGCAATAGCTTTGGACGAGATTTCGTGAATGTGGTGTTGGAGTCGCGCATTTCTGACCGGGTGGATATTTCATTTACGGACAATTATCAACGTTTTGAGGAGCGGCTTTCTTCGGCCGATTTAGTGTTTGTCGCCTGGCGGGGCTTCGGCAAGAAAGTCGTGTCCGAGGTTGAATTGCTTTGCTGGTCGGCCGGGATTTCCCCGGAAAAGGTTGTGGTCGTCGGAGACAAGAGCTTTGGTGAGCATAATGGTCATGTGTATGCACGACGTCATCGGCCTGACTATTATGAGCAGCGTGTGCTCCCCTTGGGAGGGACGCAGTTCCTTGAAAGGAATAAACAGTTCCGTGCTTTCTATGGAGATCGGTTCTTGGATATGATGGCCCTGGTGACTGATGATACGGGGCTGGTGCAGGTGTTTACTCCAGAGCATCGGTTTATCTCTGCTGATGGGAAGCATCTTACGAAGTTTGGTGCTAAATATTTCGCCGAAAGAATCAATTGGAATAAATACTTGCAATGATAATCTACTCTCAAGTCCTTTGACTCATTAGCATCCCAGGCTGTTCAGGCTTCGCCTCGTCTGCGGATGCATCTGGATTATCGGTATTCTCCGGAGGATAAGAGCCAGCGCAACCTCAACGCCATCAAGCCTTCGCCTGATGGCCCTATCATTGCCATCGACGTCCCCATCGGCCGGTGGCACTAGGTCGCTTGAAAGTGGGACGGTGGTGTTGGCGGTTAAGGATGGGGCTGTGTGAGCCACTATCTCCCGACGAGATGATGGAAGTTTAAGGATTACAAAACAGAGATTCACTGTAAATAAGGGACTGAAAAGGCGGATGAGGCAATGAGGCGTGTGCGGGGGGAAAAGGAGCGTTAGTTCAAGATCGTCTCGACTTCTAACGCGAATCGGTATCGGCCTGAAGTGGGCTATCGGCCTTTTACACTCGCGTATTAATCGGCATGTGGAGAGAATGGGCTTAAACTTGCCGGAGGCTCTGAAGCGTCCGTTCCATATCTTTACGTATGAAGATGCGGTGGTGGATGGAAAGAAGGTGTACATCATTCGTCCGTGTATGATTCACGGTCCTGGCAACAAGGGTAATCTGAACTTGCTGTATGGTGTGGTGAGCAAAGGAATTCCCTGGCCGCTTGGTGCCTTCGAGAACAGACGTTCGTTCACGAGCATCGGCAACCTGCAGGAGGTGATCAAGGGTCTCCTGACCAAGGATGCCCCCAGCGGCATCTATCACATGGGTGATGATGAAGCACTATCGACCAATGAACTGATAGAGGTGATATGCAGTGCCCTGGGCAAGAAGGAGATGCCTGTGAGAGCTAGGGATGGGCTTAGGGAGACTATTAAGAGTTTTGTAGGGTAAATCATACACGTGTATTTTTTAAGGTATGCTTTGGGACTATCGTCCCTGAATACTAATTGATATGAAACGAGCACTTGCTTTATTATTGATGGTCGCCCTTGCGACATCGTGCTATAAAGAAATCCCCCCTTCTGACGTCACTGGTTCCTGGCTGGCGGTGCGGGAGGACTGGGTCATCGATACGGATGGGAGTGTGACGAAAGAATCCTATGATGCGGCCAAGGCTCCATCAGATGATTTTGCGGTTCTGCAGTTGTATCATGCTTCCTTGTATATGTTCGACAGTTATGCTTCCAGTACTGAGAAGAGTCTTCAGATGGTATATTCAGACAGGTTTTCTCCTCTTGAGCCAGGTTCCACAAAGCATACCAGGGTTACTTTTTCTGTAAGGTTGAGGAAACAAATGATTAGCGGTGGCAGTGCAGAATGGGGGGTCGTTTCTGTGGATGATAAGAGTATGGTGATAGAATATGACAGCGGGGCTCTGAGTATTGACGGGGCCGCGGTTCGCAGAAAGTGCAGGTTTGTGTTTAAGAAGGTGGGGGATGTCGTGGTGAGGGAGTGATGTTATCGTCCCGTCTGCCGCAACGAGGAACGGAGCTTCGGTAACCGGAGGATTATCAGGCCGGCGTACCTGAATGTGTTTGGAGAGAGTGAGTATGTGGGGTTGGAGGAGGGGTAGGGGAGATTATGGTTTAAACGGGTTGGCGGATATCGGCGCATGATGAGAGGTGGGATTGTCCTAAAGCGAACTATGGTCTCTTTGCACTCGCGTCTTAATCGGCATATAGAGAAAATGGGTTTAAACTTGCTTTACGGATGCGGATGCTGTGGCGGATGGGAAAACGGTGTCCATCATGCGTCCGTGTATGATTCTCGGCCCTGGCAACAAAGGTAATCTGAACTTGCTGTATTGTGTAGTGCGCAAAGGAATTCCCTGGCCACTTGGTGCATTCGAGAACAGGCGTTCGTTTACGAGCATCGGTAACCTGCAAGAGGTAATCAAGGGTCTCCTGACCAAGGATGCCCCCAGCGGCATCTATCACATGGGTGATGATGAAGCACTATCGACCAATGAACTGATAGAGGTGATATGCAGTGCCCTGGGCAAGAAGGCGCGGATTTGGCGGGTGCCGGAGGGGCTGATGCTCTTTGCTTCGCGAGTGGGCGACTGGCTCCACCTGCCCCTGAACAGTTTACGAATGCAGAAGTTGACTGAAAACTATGTGGTGTCAAATGCTAAGATTAAGGCGGCTTTGGGTATGAAAGAGATGCCGGTGCGGGCTAAGGATGGGCTTGGGGAGACTATTAAGAGTTTTGCTGGGAAATAGTTTACTGCTTAGGGCTTACTGCTTACTGCTTAGGGTTATGACTGATTCATTGTTGAAAGAAAGACTGCAATCATTTATTGAAAGTGAAGCCCGGAGTTGCAGTATGGACTTTGGGTGCATCACTCCGGAGTATGTATTCAGCTCTTGGGGCGGACAAGTGCCACTCAATGAGATTGAGAAGGCACTTAAGTTCCAAGATCCACGTTTCATGTTTCAAGAAGAATAATAAAAAAAGAAGACAATATTTATGTGGTTAACGTATTCAGTAATAGCGGTTATATTGCTTATTGCGGAATTGGCTTATTTTCGCATTGCGGATAAGTGCAATATCATTGATAAACCGAACGAGAGAAGTAGTCACTCGACTATTGTGTTGAGAGGAGGTGGCGTCATATTCAGTTTATCAATGGTAGTGTGGGCTATCCTTATGATGGTTCAAGGGAATGCTATTGCACAGTATCTGCCGTTTTTGTGTGGACTAGTGCTGATATGTGGCGTGAGCTTCTGGGATGATGTGCATTCGCTGCCTGACAGTTTGCGGATGGCGGTTCAGATTGTGTCAACACTCTTGATGTTCTGGAGCGTTGGGCTCTATACGGCAATCAGCCCGTGGTGGCTGATGGTGCTGATTGTGGTTGTCGCTCTTTTCTTCTGTGTGGGGGCGACCAACTTCATTAACTTTATGGATGGCATAAACGGAATTACCGCCGCTTATTCCTTTGCTATGTTGCTGCCTATTCTGCTGCTAAACCGTTGGTTGTCGTTTATTGAAGAATCTTACTTGATGGTTGCCATATTGGGAATAGTTGTTTTTAGCATATTCAATTTCAGACCTAAAGGAAAGGCAAAGTGTTTTGCTGGAGATGTGGGTTCAATTGGAATCGCTTTCATTATTCTGTTCGCCCTGGGCCGTTTGATGCTGGCAACAAAAGATGTGACGTATATCATCTTCTTCCTGGTGTATGGTGTAGACGGTACGCTCACCATAATCCACCGCATTATGCTGCACGAGAACTTGGGGCAAGCGCACAGGAAGCACGCGTACCAGCTGATGGCAAATGAGCTGGGGATGAGCCACGTGGTGGTATCGTTGCTGTATATGGCTATTCAGTTGGTGATTTCTCTGGGATTTGTTTACCTTTGCCCGAACACTATTCTGGCGCACTGGATATACCTGATTGTGGCCGGTCTGGTGCTGGTGGCCGCCTACGTGCTGTTTATGAAGAAGAACTACCATCTTCACGAAGCTTACTTAAAATCATTGGAAAAATGACAAACGAAAAGATAACACAGGGATTGATGGATGAGCTGACGGCGAAGGCTAAGGCGTCGCCACGGCTCAGGATGAATCTGGATCTGCGCAATTCGGATCAGGACGGGAGCCAGCGCATGCTGAACGCCATAGAACCGGGCAGCCCGCTGCCCATACATCGTCACAAACATACTTCTGAAACGGTGGTTTGTCTTCGCGGACGGTTGGTATGGGAGTATTATGATGAATTGGAGAGAATCTGCATAGAGACAATAGAGTTAAGCCCTAACGGTCAGGTCGTTGCCTTGAATATACCTGCCGGGCAATGGCATACGGTACGGGCCTTGGAGTCTGGCTCAGTGATTCTGGAGATGAAGGAGGGGGCGTATGAGCCAATAGGGGAGGAGGATATATTGAGGTAGAGGATTCTGCAATCATCGTCCTTGAATGGTGACGGCCGGATGGCATCGGCAATGGAGGTGTTCGACTACGGGGGCGCACCGGAGGAGGAAGACGGGTTTTCTGCGGTGGATGAGGGGACGAAGGAGAGGACGGTGATGAAGATGTCGGCGAGGTTGAGGAAGAATAAAATCACGGGGGAGACGTGGGTGGTGAGGGATGTGGATGGGGATTTGATGACGGTGGATTATGATAGCGGGAAGAAGGAGGGGGAGGTATGGAGGAGGTGTAGGTTTGTGTTTTTGAAGGTGGAGGATGTGGTGGTGAGGTGAGGAAAATAGATGGAGGATTACGGAGAGAGTATAAGATAATAACTGCATTAGATTATCAGAGGCGAAAAGCATAAATGTAATTGTTGTTTATCTAAGATGCCTACAGTTTATCTGAAAACCAAAGAACAAGGACTTGAAGTGGGGCAGGGATACCCCACGAGGGTGAATTGTAATGTGGGTATTAATATTGAGGAGCAGAGGGCATACGAGATTGATCGTCTGGAGAGTATCCTTAATAGCGGTTGTCTTCCTGACACTTTTATGGATTTATCCATCGGCATTTCGGAGAGACCTATTTATAAGGAGATTCAACAATTGTTCGATTGCCCTGTTGGAATTGTACCTTCCTATTTGTTTCCCCCAAAAGCGATTGTATCAAAGCAGGGTGCAATGGATATTATCCGAAGACTGGCGGATGATGGAATTGCATTCTTTACTTTACACTTGACGGCTAGCATTGAATTACTCAAACAGGCTCAAGAAAGCAGGAAGATTCCAATAACTAGCCGGGGAGGCTGGATTGTTTTGCAGCAACAGTTGCTTTCGGGAGAAGGGAATATCTGGCAGTCTTGTTTATCGGAAATAATCGACCTTGTAAAAGAGTACGGTATAGTTATTAGCCTTGGGAGCACGTTCAGGCCTGCAGGGATTTCGGATGCATGTGATGAAGTGCATATTAAAGAGACAGAGGAACAGCTTAAAATATGCCGATTTCTCCAGGCTGAAGGAGTTCAGGTAATGGTAGAAAATGTAGGGCATATTTCTTTGGATAGACTAGATAGGCATTGTGAGTTGTTAAGGCAGTTTGATGCTCCAATCATGCCACTGGGCCCCACTCCTACTGACAGTGCTGTTGGAATGGATCAAGTGGCAGCAGCGGTTGGAGCATCGTTTATGGGGTATAAAGGGTGCGCGCATATCATCAATTGTGTGACGCGGAGTGAGCACTCTGCATCGTCGTTTACCATTGAAGAAACGTTGGAAGCTATAAAGGTGGCAAGATTGGCGGCGCATATAATTGATGTTTCCAGAGGGATGAGTGTTGAAGAAGACTATCAGATATATGATAAGAGAGCGGCAACTAAAAGTTGCTTGGCCGGGGCGGAAGGAGAGTGTTCGCGCTGTGCGTTGTTTTGCCCGTTGAGAATGAAATCATAAGCTTATGGGTGAAGAAATAAGGGAGGCAATACAATCGTTATCGCAGGAATCGCCATTAAGGCTTTTCTTGGATGATGAGTTGGCGTTTTACAAAACATATTGTAACCAATTCACGTCGTGCGTTATTCGTGAGAAAAAGATTCTTGAGTTTGAGAATCCCAACCGGATGCGTGTCGTGTATGAGTTTGATGTTAAAAAGCTCAAAAAGACAGTTACGCCGTTATTCATCTTTCTACCCAATACCAGAAAGAATTGGATGAGGGTAAATTGGGAGGGGAGGCGTCTTTATATCTCTTCGTGTGAAGCTGTTCGAGATGTGATTTTTAATGTGGTTAAAGATGATTTGGCGGCACTGAAATCCACAATCAAATATGCTGACACCCCAAATACCCTTTGGAATGAGGTCATTTGGCCTTATGAGGAGCATATACCATGCTTTGTGGATGGTACATTCATCAAGAAGCAGGAAGAGAGTGGCCAGATGATGATAGAGTTTTATGACTCATTCAAGGACTTCAGTCATGTGGGACAAAGGTGCAGTTTGTTTGAAGAACGTGGATACTTATATGATTATTACTTAGATGCCGGCAACAGTCATTGGATATATGTTAAAGCCCCTGATAGATTTCAGGTTATGATGTTCACATCCGATAATTGGGCAAAAGTGATTCCAGGGAACGATCCTGAAATTAAAGCATATAGGATATTCCCCAAACCAGAAGATAATAAGGTCCGTTTTAGAATAGATATCCGCGTTCCCAGGACACTTAAATGGTGGTATGGTATGATTGTAATTCTGGGATTTGTATATATCTTGGCATTTCTGATCATTAGCATTTTCCTTACTTGTAAAAGTACAAAACTGACGCCGGCTTTTGCTCAGGTGGGTATTTCTTTGGTTGCGGCCATCATCGCTTCCAGAGGTTGGATGATGAACGATGAAACAGTACTGAAGAAAGTATCTTTGATAATGACTTGGTTGGCAATAGCTATCCTCGTATGCTTGAGCGTCATGTATTCTATTTCAGCTTTTTTGGTGGGGATGTAGATGTGTTATAGATAGAGGGGTACTATGATTCAAGATGAGCTTTTATTTCTAGTAGGTATTTAGGGTGGCCAACCATCGATATCTATCCAAGAATCGTATCAAAGGGCGTCTGATGTTGAATTGAAGCAAGCCAAAATAACTTGAAACTGATGAATGATGGAGAGATGAAAGAGACGTTCAGCTACAGTTTATAGATAGGAGTTGATAAATGTAGTGTCAAGATAATATCTTGTGAATCAGTGGTATATAAATAGTTTTCTTTATTTGATAATAGTAAAAGATTATGGCTAAGAACAATGATAATACATCACAACCGCGCTGTGTGCTTATTAAATCACGCAAGGAATTAATAGACCAGCTGACAGGTCAAATAGAACGAGGTAAACAGGTGGCTGAAATGCCTGTGGCCTTTAATGTAAGCAGTGACTATTATGGAAACGTTACTAATATAGTTTATGATAAAGTTCAAAAGGATGAATTCAATAAAGAACGCGAGAAATGGCAGAAGTATGTAGAAGAATTGCTAAAGCAATCGTTTAGTATTCCCAATAATGAATACCATAAATATTTCATCGAAACAGGGCAAAGCCTGATTTATGTGCCAGGGCAAGACTATATTCAAGATGAACGAGATGAGATTAATCAGAAGGTTGCATATCTTGAATCTCTTATAGAACGTTTACCGTTAATCCCCTCTTCCGTTGAGACTTCCATAGCTCCGAAAGAGCAGACAAGTTCCACTAAGACAAGAAAAGTATTTATAGTACATGGGCATGATGTTGCTAATCGTGCTGAAGTAGAACTTCTTGTAAAAAAAATGGGATATGAACCGATAGTCTTATTTAAGCAAGCAAGTGGGGGCAAGACAATAATTGAGAAGCTTGAAGGGGAAACAGAAAGCGTTTGTTTTGCAATCATCCTTTATACGGCATGTGACTATGGACGCGATAAAACAGAGAGTAAAGAGCAGCCGAGAGCCAGACAGAATGTAGTGTTTGAGCACGGTTATTTATGCGCAAAATTAGGTCGTGACCATGTATGTGCTCTTGTGGCGCCAGGGATTGAGATCCCGGGAGATTTGGCGGGGGTTGTATATATACCTCTCTCTGGCCCATGGGAGTATATGATAGCCAAAGAAATGAAGCAGGCCGGATTAGAAATAGATTTGAACCTTTTGTAAACGGTAATATGCTACGTCACCTTGCCCCGATAATCATACCTGAAACAGTTGGGAATCCTCCTGTCCAAAATGCTGCATATAAAGTAGTAGAAGAACTTGTGTCTGCCATCAATGACCCGAATATCAAGAATGTGGCGGTTTCTGCAGACTATGGGGCTGGAAAGAGTTCTGTTGTTGAGACAGCAAAAGCGAAGATTGTTAAGGATGAAGATATACGTTGGTGGCGTTTTAAACGAAAGAAAAGGCAATCAAGATTTCTTACGATTTCACTTGCACAGTTGAATGCGAATAGCCGTTCTCTTAAGACAAGTAAGGTTCAGAATAAGGTTAATAATAAGAATAAAAAAGAAGAAAATAAGGACATAGAGTATAGTCTCCTTCAGCAACTATTATACTATGATCTTCCTTCGAAAACACCTAAGTCCAGGTTTTATAGGCTTGGACAAACAAGTATTTGTCGAGCACTGGCTTGGGCTTGTTGCATTTTGCTTGCCGCAATATCATATTTGATACTTTTTGAACCGGAGAGATTCATGGTAAAATCTTTCTGCAATCGTTTTTCCGTATCTGCAGAAAGCAAGTTTTGGATTGATTGTGTTGCGGCGATTATTCTTACCGTTCTTTTTGTTCTATTATGTGTTTGGTTTGTTAGAAGAGCTCGTATAAAGATTGGGAAAGTTAAAGTTAAAGAAGCTGAGGTTGAGATTGATACACTTTCAGTATTTAACCAGTATTTAGACGAGATAATATATTTCTTTGCATCTACACGTTATAATGTTGTTGTCTTTGAAGATCTTGACCGCTTCTCAGACACAACCAGAATTTTTGGAAAGCTTCGAGAACTGAATACAATCCTCAATAGCAGCCAGTATCTCCGTGGCATCATTAAGCGAGAGATTACTTTCGTTTATTCTGTGCGGGATGATATTTTTGATGCAACTAGGAGAGTGAAATTCTTTGATTATATAGTGCCTGTTATTCCTGTCGTAAATTCATCCAATGCATACGAGAAACTATGTGAATTCTTGGAAGATGAAGATTTAAAAGCGTTAGACGGCAAAGATCTTCTTAATCTATGTGAATTTTTTGAAGAACTGAGGCTGATAATCAATATTGTCAATGAGTATAATCTCTATAAGAAGGTAATACGGCTGGATGATCTTAAACTTTCCCGAAAGATTCTTTTCGGGTTGATTGTATATAAGAACTACTGCCCACACGATTTTGTTCACCTCCATAATAGAAGGGGAGTGTTGGCAAGCATTCTAGATGATAAATCTGGAATAACAGAGTTCGTGATCAAGGCGAGAGAACAACGAAAAATAGCGGCAGAGGAAAAACTGAATTCTCTACTGAAGGATTCTAATGATTGGGAAAAAGCATTAAGAAAAGAATATGTCGAAGCGTCAAAGAAACAAACAGGTTATAGGAGTTCTTACTTTGAAAGTTATCAACTGCATAACGGTGTAAGGGTTTCATTTGAGCGTGTTGCAGAAGATGCAACCCTTTTTGAGGAATTACTAGGAGACAGAATAAGTTTCTATGGTAATGGACAATTATTCTCTATTTATCATTTTGCTGATTGGCAGAAGGCGGTAAGCAGTAAGTCATATCAGGAACGTCTTAGAGATAATCCTTATACTAAGCAAGTCACGAGTCAAAAGGAAGTCTTAGAAGGAGTACAATTATTAAACCTAACCACAGCTGATTTATTCTCAAAAATCTTGAGTGAAGAAATAGATGTACTTGATGGTTACCTGGACAAAGAGCCCATAGAAGGCCATCCTTTTATTCCTGCTGAACGTCATAAGCTCCTTCGTTTTTTATTGACGCACGGTTTCTTGGATGAGCACTATCTTGACTATATTACTTACTTTTATCAGAATTCGATAAGTATTGAGGATAAGCGATTTATCCTCAATATAACGTCGTTAGATAAAGAATGTCTACCGTTCACTTATCACATCCTGAATCCTTTAGCTGTCGCTAACCGTTTTGATCTTGATGATTATAAAACGAATGTTCGATTGTTAAATGTGGACCTTGCTCTTGCGCTGGCTGGCGAAGGTGAGAAACAAGTGGACAATAGAAAGGCCATGCAGTTACTTGCCAAACGAACTAAAGCAATAGATTTTATTCTTGCCGTATATGAAAGTGAGAATGAGTCGGTAGAGGCAGTTAGAACGTTCATGACAGAGTTGCTCACTTATTGGGATTTTGGGGCGCTAATACAATCTTTAGAGGATAAAGTTGACAGTCGTCTTCCCAAGTTGAGAGAGATTAATCTTCGCTATTCGAATTTGAATGACCCTGAGATGTTTAATGGAGATTTCCAAACGTGGTTGAATGGACACTTTGGTTTTATAACCACAGTATTTGATAATATCGGAGAAGAAAGATTAAGGGCATTCATAGGGGTTTACAAGCCGAGCTTTAGCAAAATTAGTCTTTCTAGCGTACCTTCTTCTTTCGCTGATTATATTATTGATGAAGGGTATTTTTCTATCAATTCTTCTAATATGGAGGATATTTCTTCATATCTGGGAATTCAAGATGATTATAAGAAAGCAGGATTTACTACACTTTATAATATCAATAGGCAGAGCTTGTCTTCTTTACTCAAACAACAGCCTCAAGAGTTTGTTAAAGTTTTCTCTTCCACCAGTGTTGAGGAAGCAGAATGGGCGAAATCTATTATTGTTGCAGATGGAAGGATTTCTCCTTCCTCCAGAAAAGAATACTTGAGAAAACAATCCGAAAAGATACAGAAGGCCTCCTCTATAATAGAATCCGCGCTTGATTTTGCGTTTAAGAATTCATTGATTCTTCCTTTATGGGAGAATTTGTACTACTTATGCTATGAAATGCATCATGCCGTACCAGTGGTTTTTTTAAAGAATAATACATTAGTAGAATTCCTTAAGCTCAAGCCGGAACAACAGAATGAGGTCGTGAGTAAATGGGTTTTTGCAAATGAACTACCCTTTAGCGTTTATGAAAAGGTCGTTAGAACAATGTATGGTTTTAAAAAACTAGAAGAGGGTGTTGAGCTGCGACGAATAGATGTTCTGGTTACAAATGGCCTTTTGTTATTTAATGCTAGTAACTATGCTGTAATGAAAGAGAGTTATCCATCTTTAGCAGCCAAGTTCATTGCATTTAATCTTAAGACATATCTAGGGGATGTTGAGGATTACGTAGTTTCTTCTTTGGAAATGTCTAAAATCCTGAAATCGTTAGGCTCTAACGATAAAAAAGCGAACTATTTATCTAGTTATCCTGTCTTTGAAGGGACTCTTTCTGCTGATATTGCAAATGAGATATGTAGAATGATTCAAAGCCGGAATCTCAAGGTGGAAAGTATTGAAGATAATTTATTGTTACAGGCAATAAAGTATTCAACAAACGATGATGCTCGATTATATGTGGCCAGGAAAGCACTGTTTGATTTACCCTACGAGTCTGGACGTTGTTCTGGAATTCTTAATGCAATGGGAGGAGAGTACTCTAGAATATGTGAACCTGGTTCTTATTCTTGGCTTGTTATGAATGCAAATAATAATAGAATTGCCAAGTATTTGAAGGATAACTCCTTTGTGAAGGATTACGAACGGTTTGAGGAGAAGATTAGGATAATCAAATAGAGTTATACTTATGCTATATGAAGAGATATGAGTTGAATGAGCGGGAGGCTTAGGCGCATAATGCTGACGGATTAACGGCTACACTAGACTCGTGGGGTACGAAAGGCTTTTTTAGGTTACTTTTTTTGAGAGTGGGGGATGTAGTGGTGAGGTGAGGAGGCGAGGTTTGATGGCTTTATCTGCGTGAGGGAGAATCGGCAGGTATCGTCCTTGAATAGATGACTCCGTATGGCGGAAAGGGGATTGGCCGGATGGCATCGTCCCAAACCCCTTCCAGGAAAGCCCGGAGTTTTACGCACGGACGTTGGCGGCGGGGTTGAATGGTGGGGGCCGGATGGCATCGGCAAGGAAGATGGTGGACTACGGGGGCGCGCCGGAGGAGGATAGGTTTTTTGCGGTGGATGAGGGGACGAAGGAGAGGGCGAGGAGGAAGATGTCGGCGAGTTTGAGGAAGAATAAGATTACGGGAGGGACGGGGGAGACGTGGGTGATTAGGGATGTGGATGGGGATTTGATGGCGTTGGATTATGATAGCGGGAAGAAGGAAGGGGAGGTTTGGAGAGGAGGGGGAGGGTTGTGTTTGGGAGGGTGGGGGATGTGGTGGTGAGGGAGTGATTTTATCGTCCCGTCCCCCGCAACGAGGTGCTGGGTGCAGGAGCATCGATATGGAAATGGGCACACAATGGTGACTAGGTGGATGTGTGTATTATGTGCACGGAGGCCAAGGCGCGGGCTTATCGTCCCGAAGATAAAGAGCTGGACGACGATACGCATGCGGCATTGAAATATATCGGAGTGAACAAGGAGTATGAAGGGACTTTCCCGAATATCGAGATGAACACGGTGCCGCATCTGCAGCTGGTGCAGTTCATCGAGGGTGCCATCAAGGAGAGCGAGCCGGACATCATTATCACGCATCATCCTGCAGATACGAACAACGACCATCTGCAGACGTCGATGGCGTGCCAGGAGGCAGTACGTCTGTTCCAGCGCAGGCCGGAGGTGAAGCGCGTGAAGGAGTTCTGGTATATGGAGGTGCCCAGCTGCACGGAGTGGAAGATTAACAATGCCATGCAGACGTTTAACCCCAACTGTTTTGTTGAAGTAGGTAAAGAGGGCGTAGATGCTAAGATAAAGGCTTTGGGCATGTACCGTGGCGTGATGCGTCCTTATCCGCATCCCCGTTCTGCAGAGTATATCGCTGGCCTTGCTGCTGTTCGGGGGAGCCAGTGGGGGGTGAACTATGCGGAGAGTTTTGAGGTTGTGTTGCGCGAATACTAATCAAGAATTGGAGAATTAGAGAATGGTTATCAATCAAGCATTACTAGATAAACTCACGGAAGAGGCGAAAGCTTCTCCAAGGTTAAGGATGAACTTGGATCTGCGGAACAGTGCGGATGACCAGAGTCAGCGGATGCTGAATGCTATTGAACCAGGTTCACCTCTGCCCATACATCGGCATAGACATACTTCTGAAACAGTAGTGTGTTTGAGAGGCAGGCTTGTTTGGGAGTTCTATGACGAGCTGGAGCGGATTTGCACGGAGACCATCG
>JAEEGL015357050.1_pt1 | contig 40331 bp, 35 predicted proteins | sample 9134231 | NCBI WGS metagenome assembly JAEEGL01 (sample SAMN16246548, study PRJNA631951) | gut metagenome | biome: gut microbiome; feature: rumen; material: fiber-attached | host: Bos | place: Iran: Karaj | collected 2018-10
ATCCTTCCGATTTCAGAGAAATACTTTGACTATGCGGATGAAGTATTCAAAGAACTTCGTAAGAACGGCGTAGATGTTACTATTGATAAACGTTCCGAGAAGATTGGATTTAAGATTCGTGAAGCCCGTATGGACAAGCTTCCTTACATGCTTGTAGTGGGACAGAACGAGGAAGCAGACAAGACCGTTTCTGTTCGTTCCCGTTTTGAAGGCGATGAAGGAGTGAAGCCGCTTTCTGAGTTTGTTACTCAGATTTGCGAGGAAATCCGCACCAAAGAAATCCGCAAAGAAAATCCGGATGCAAACAATCAATAATTGGAAAATATTCTATGAACAAACGATTTATATTAACGCTTTTGATTATTACAGTTCTGCTTTCTTGTGTGGGATGTAAGAAGGAAGAAGAAGTTATAGAAGAGCCTGAAAATATAATAACGGAAACAAATTACGAGGAATTGTCCGTAAAGCAGTTGGAAGTGCTGGCCTTGGAAAATGACGGAGAGGCGGCATATCGTTTGGGTCTCATTTATGATTATGGCTTAAATGATGTTCCACAGAATTTCGCTGAGAGTTTTAAATGGTATCAGATTTCTTCGGATGCTTCCTTTGGAAAGGGAAGTTTGTATCTGGGATATTCCTACTTAAACGGAACAGGAACCGAACAGGATATCAGTCGGGCAGAAGAGCTTTTTTCAAAAGCACTGGAAGAGGGCTGTAAGGAAGGTTATGTGGGGCTTGCCAGATGTATATTGGAGTCCGAAGACGAGTCACGATATTTTGAAGCTAAGGATTATGTGGAGCAGGCATATAACGCCAATCTTTTGGATGGCTATTATTATATGGGCTATTTCTATGAAAAGGGAATCGGAATGCTTGCAAAAACCGTTGATGACTCTGAGGACTCTGAAGTAACTGAAGACTCTGAAAATGATTCAGATACGGAAGTTGCAGAGATTCAGTTGAACCCGGACTATGAAAACGCGGTGGAATGCTATTTGAAAGTTCTGGAATCTGCGTCAGAGGATATAAACGATCAGTTTGTCATTAATTCGGCAAACACCAGACTTGGCTACCTGTATGCCAATGGCTTGGTTGGAGAAGAAGTAGACGGTAAGATGGCTCTTTCTTATTTGAAGACCGCAGCTGATAATGGTTTTACAGAGGCAAAGTATTACCTGGGTATAATGTACTTAAGAGGCATCGGTATAGATAAAAGTGCTGAAAAAGCGTTGTCTTACTTTGAAGAAGCTGCCGAAAAGGATTATGCTCCCGCATTAAGTCAAATTGCTTATATTTATTTTAACGGTAATGGTGTGGATGTGGATTATGTTCAGGCCGTTTATTATGAGAAACTTGCAGCAGCTCAGGGGTATGCACCGTCTCAGATTAACTTGGGATATCTTTATGAAAACGGTTTGGGAGTGGAAAAAAATCTAGAAACCGCTCTTTCTTATTATAAATTAGCCGCCCAATCATCTTATGAAGGGGCGGAAGAAGCCGTTACCCGAGTGGAAAGCAAATTATCAAACTAACAGATATACAGTGATATGAAAAAAACGATAGTGATTCTGTCGTGTGTTCTTTTGATGTTAATCCTTACTGCATGTCAAAACTCTCAAACGTCACACAAGAATACCGGCGTAATCTCGGTCCAAAACCGAGATGTGGAACAATTAAGCGAAGCCGTAGATGTAATTCTAAATGACTGTACTGCGGAATTCATCGGAAATAATCCCATATCTGAAGATTTTCTTTTTTGGATAGCAAAAAACTGCGGGGATGATGTAATATTTGACATTGTAAAAGCGGGAGATGTTTCTGATGCAGAAATCTGGTTTCGAAAAACAGGGAAAAGTATCCATGTTCTTTGGTATGAGTATTGTAAAGCTTTAGGATTGGATTCTTACGAATACTCTCATGTACATGAAATTAACACGTCGCAGTCCTATATTTCATTTGATTTTTCGGGAGATTTAAATCTTTCGGAAAAAGCAGCGACCACTATTTATATGGATGAACAACCCAATGGAATTTTGGATTGTTTTTCCGAAGATCTTCTTTCCGAAATGAAAAATGTGGATGTTCTTGTACTAAACAATGAGTTTATCTATTCCGATCGAGGAACACCCATACCGGGGAAAGCCTTTACTTTCAGAGCTTCTCCCAAAAGAGTGGCATCTATGCAGGCTTTGGGCTGTGACTTGGTGACCCTTGCCAATAATCACGTTTGGGATTATGGAGAGGAAGGTCTATTGGATACATTTTCTACATTAGAGCAGGCATCTCTTCCCTATGTAGGTGCCGGATCAAACCTGGATGAAGCTTGCCGAGCACAGTATTATGTGGCAAACGGTCGAAAGATTGCAATTGTTGATGCCACACAGATTGAACGCTCATATACTTATACAAAACAGGCCACAAAGGATACTCCCGGCGTTTTAAAGACGTTGGATCCCAAATTGTTTTGCAGTGTAATTTCCGATACAAAAGAACACAGTGATTTTGTGATTGTATGTGTGCATTGGGGCACAGAAGGAAACACACATTACGGACAAGATCAAATCCTGTTGGCAAATGCATTTGTGGAATCCGGAGCGGATGCGATCGTGGGTGGTCATACCCACTGCTTGCAGGGAATGGAATACATAGGAGATGTTCCTGTTTATTACAGCCTCGGCAATTATTGGTTTGCCACCACGGGGAATATGCCTTCAGGTTATGATACCGGATTGGCCCATATTGAAATCTACAGAAATCTTAGTGTTACATGTAAATTTATACCATGTATGTTTTCCGGTGGTGTAACGTCTGTTGCATCAGAGGAAAATACCGGTCGAATTATAGCGGAACTAAACAATTTATCACAAACAGTTACTCTTTCCAATGAAGGAATATTAAAGAAAAAAGGAGAATAACAATGAGCAAGAAACCAACAGTACTTATGATTTTAGACGGATTCGGAATTAATGAGAATCCAAAGGGAAATGCCATTGCAATGGCAAACACTCCTATCATTGACGGATTAAAAAGAGATTATCCATGGGTAAAAGGATATGCTTCCGGACTTTCCGTAGGTCTTCCGGACGGACAGATGGGTAACTCTGAAGTAGGCCACATGAATATGGGCGCTGGACGTATTGTATATCAGGAACTTACCCGTATCAGTAAAGAAATCGAAGACGGAGATTTCTTCAATAACGAAGCACTAAAGCATGCGTTTTCAAATGCGAAGAAGAATAATTCTTCCGTACATCTCTACGGACTTTTGTCTGACGGTGGTGTACATTCTCATATCACTCATGTTTACGGACTTCTTGAAATGGCAAAACGTGAGGGTGTGGAAAATGTTTATGTACATGCTTTCTTGGATGGTAGAGATACTCCTCCAACCAGCGGTATTACATTTGTACAGGCTTTGGAAGATAAGATGAAAGAACTCGGGGTTGGCAAGATTGCTTCCTTATCCGGACGTTTTTATGCAATGGACAGAGATAACCGTTGGGATCGTGTGGAAAAGGCTTATCGTAATCTTACGGAAGGAAACGGTGTACAGGCTGCTTCCGCAGTAGAGGCTATGCAGGCTTCTTATGACAGCGATGTTACCGATGAGTTTGTACTTCCGACCACTATTTTGGAAAACGGCGCACCTGTTGCAGTTATTAAAGACGGAGATTCCATTATTAACTTTAACTTCCGACCGGACCGTGCAAGAGAAATCACCAGAACCTTCTGTGTAGATGACTTTGACGGATTTGACCGTGGTAAGAGAAAAGATGTGACTTATGTTTGCTTTACTGAATATGACGTAACCATTCCAAATAAAGAAATCGCCTTTAAGAAGGTGGAACTTACCAATACCTTTGGTGAGTATTTGGCAGCAAACGGAAAGACTCAGGCACGTATTGCTGAGACAGAGAAGTATGCACATGTTACTTTCTTCTTCAATGGCGGCGTTGAAGCTCCAAACGAAGGAGAGGATCGTATCCTTGTAAATTCACCGAAGGTTGCTACTTATGATCTTCAACCGGAAATGAGTGCTCCGGAGGTATGCGATCGCCTTTGTGAAGCAATTGAATCAGGAAAGTACGATGTGATTATTATCAACTTCGCTAACCCTGATATGGTTGGTCATACCGGCGTAATCGAAGCTGCAGTAAAGGCAGTTGAAACCGTGGATACCTGTGTGGGTCGTGCGGTTGAGTCCTTAAAGAAGATGGACGGTGTGATGTTTATCTGCGCCGATCACGGTAACTGCGACATGATGATTGATTATGAAACAGGTGAGCCTTTTACCGCGCATACCACCAATCCGGTTCCATTTATTTTGGTAAATGCGGATCCATCCTACAAGTTGGCAGAAGACGGACGTCTCTGTGATATTATTCCTACCTTGATCGAACTGATGGGAATGGAGCAGCCGAAAGAGATGACAGGAAAGTCACTGCTCATTAAATAGCAGTTTGACATAATTAAATAAGGCAAAGGAGTAAGAGTAATGACTGATTTGAAACCAATGAAAGAGGGAAAAGTAAGGGAGGTATACGATAACGGCGATAGCATTATTATGGTGGCTACCGATCGTATTTCTGCTTTCGATGTGATTTTAAAAAACAAGATTGTTCATAAGGGCGCGATTTTAACCCAAATGTCCAAGTTCTGGTTTGATTTTACAAAGGATATCATTCCGAATCACATGATTTCCATCGACGTAAAGGATATGCCTGAGTTTTTCCAAAAGGAAGAATATACCGGAAACTCTATGATGTGTAAGAAGCTTGAAATGCTTCCCATCGAATGTATCGTTCGAGGCTATATCACAGGAACCGGTTGGGCAAGCTACAAGGATAACGGCACCGTTTGCGGAATAAAACTACCTGAAGGATTGGTTGAATCAGATCAGCTTCCTGAGCCTATTTATACACCTACCACAAAGGCGGATTTAGGGGATCATGACGAGCATGTTACCTTTGAAGAGACCGTTGATATTTTGGAGAAGAAATTTCCGGGTCGTGGAGAAGAATTGGCGAAGGCATTAAGAGATAATACCATTGCCATTTATAAAAAATGCGCGGCTTATGCAAGAGAACGTGGAATTATTATCGCAGATACCAAGTTTGAATTTGGCTTGGACGAAAACGGAAATCTCGTTTTGGGCGATGAGGTGCTTACTCCGGACTCTTCACGTTTCTGGCCTGTAAAAGGATATGAGCCGGGCAAATCTCAGCCATCTTTTGATAAACAGTTTGTTCGTGACTGGTTAAAGGCAAATCCGGAAAGCGATTATTTGCTTCCGGATGATGTCATTGAGAAGACGATTGAAAAATACAAAGAAGCATTCGAACTTCTTACCGGATCAAAATTTGAAGGATAAATTGTTTTAAAGGAGAAGAATTAAAATGAGCACAGATCGATACATGAGCCCATTATCAGAACGATATGCCAGCAAGGAAATGCAGTATATTTTTTCCCAAGATATGAAGTTTAAAACCTGGAGAAAACTTTGGATTGCCCTTGCGGAAACCGAAATGGAACTTGGCCTTTCCGAGAACGGAAAGCCGGTCATTACTCAGGAAATGATTGACGAATTAAAGTCTCATCAGGATGAGATTAATTACGAAGTAGCAAAGGCAAGAGAAAAAGAAGTTCGTCATGATGTCATGAGCCATGTGTATGCTTACGGACAGCAGTGCCCGAAAGCAGCAGGTATCATTCATTTGGGAGCCACCTCCTGCTATGTGGGAGATAACACCGATGTGATTATTATGCGTGATGCTCTTACGTTGGTTCGTAAGAAATTGTTAAACGTTATTTCCAAGCTTGCGGATTTTGCTGAGAAGTATAAGGATATGCCGACTTTGGCATTTACTCATTTTCAGCCGGCACAGCCTACCACTGTTGGTAAAAGAGCCACTCTTTGGATCAATGAGTTTATGATGGATCTTTCCGACGTAGAGTATGTGCTTTCCACCATGAAGCTTTTGGGATCTAAAGGAACTACCGGTACTCAGGCAAGTTTTAAGGAACTTTTCAACGGGGATGATGAAGTCATCGATAAAATCGATCCCATGATTGCAAAGAAAATGGGCTTTGATGAGTGCTATCCGGTGTCCGGTCAGACTTATTCCAGAAAGTTGGATACCAGAGTGTTAAACGTGCTTGCGGGTGTTGCGGCAAGTGCCCATAAGATGTCCAACGACATTCGTTTGTTACAGCACTTAAAAGAAGTGGAAGAGCCTTTTGAAAAGAATCAGATCGGATCTTCTGCTATGGCGTATAAGAGAAATCCTATGAGAAGTGAGCGTATCGCTTCTTTGGCGGATTATATTATTTGTGATGCTTTAAATCCTGCAATTATTTCCTCAACCCAGTGGTTTGAACGTACTTTGGATGATTCTGCAAATAAGCGTCTTTCCGTACCGGAAGGTTTCTTAGCTTGCGACGGAATGCTGGATTTATGCTTAAATGTTGCAGACGGACTTGTGGTATATCCAAAGGTAATCGAAAAGCACATTATGGCAGAATTACCGTTTATGGCCACCGAAAATATTATTATGGACGGTGTAAAGAACGGCGGAAATCGTCAGGAATATCATGAACAGATTAGAGTTCGATCCATGGAAGCCGGCAAAACCGTTAAAGAAGAAGGAAAGGATAACGACCTTTTGGAACGTATTGCAGCAGATGAGTTCTTCGGATTGGATTTGGATGACCTTAAGGCCTATATGAATCCGTCCCTTTATGTAGGTCGTTCACCCCGCCAGGTGGAAGTATACTTACGTGATGTGGTAAATCCTGTATTAGAAAATAATAAAGATTTACTTGGTGCTACTGCCGAAATCAACGTATAATACTAATCTAATAAACTTTAAAACTAAAAAAATCTCAAATGTTTAACAACATTTGAGATTTTTTAATATTACCAATTCTTATTAATTATGATAACAATATTTTAATCAGCTTTTCGTTATCAGCGTGGTTCATGAAGCAGAAGCGGATGAATTCTTCGTTTAAAAATGGGAAGGTGGAACAATCCCGAATCATCATCTTTTCACGGATGCATCGATCAAACAGTTTTCCGGAATCCAATGTATCATCCAAAATCTTAACCAGCATGAAGTTGGCTGTGGGATAGAAAGGCTGATAACCATCGGATTCTTTTAATTGATGAAAACAGTATTCACGCTCTTTATCAATAATGGATTTTGTTTCCTGAATATAGTCTTCGTCGGAAAACATTATTCGTCCTGCAATCTCAGCCAGTGAGTTTATCATCCATGGATTCTTATATTGATTAATCTGTTTTAACAAATCTTCATTACCGGTAATGGCATATCCCAAACGAAGACCGGGGGCTGCGAAGAACTTGGATGTGCCGCGAAGGATAATTATGTTATTGTAGTAGTCGGTGAGTGGCACGGAAGTAATCTTTTCGTAATTATCCGCAAACTCCACGTAGGTTTCATCTACCATGACATAGATGTCATGCTGTTTGCATACATCCAAGATTTGACGCATATCGTGCTGCTGGATACTGGTAGATGTAGGGTTGTTTGGATTACAGATAATCAGTAAATCAATATCATCGTTTAATACGGATGTGAATTCTTCAATATCCAATGAGAAATCATTGTGACTGTGTAAGGGAAAGTAATTGCTTTTTCCTCCGCCTAAGGAGATTTCTCTTTCATATTCGGAATAGGTAGGACCTAAAATCAATGCCTTTTTGGGGTGAGTAATCTGAATAAACAAAGAGATTAATTCCGTAGAGCCGTTCCCCACGATAATATTCTCTTTTTGGGTATGGGCATAGGTTGCAATGCTTTCCCGCAACAAGGCGTATTCCCGGTCCGGATAGCTTGTGATGGCATCAATATGGGAAGCCAATGTTTCTTTCAGCTTTGGGGAGATGCCCAATGGATTTACATTTGCGGAAAAAGATATGATTTCTTCTTTTTTGATTCCGTAAATGGTTTCAATTTTCTCAAGATCACTGCCATGAAAATGGTCTTTGTGTTTAATCATTTTATGCCCTCGTAAAATTGAATTCTATAGGTAAATAGTTTATAATTTATTATAACTGTTTAAAAATGAAAAGCAACGGAAATTAGGGATTTCCGGGTGCTTTACATAGATTATTTGCTTAGTTATTTCTGAGGAGTTGTAGTTTTGCGTAAACGAATTTGGCGAATGTCGGAGGATAAGTTTGATGACATCGCTCCAATCATAGAATTTCATACCGATAAATTGGACTTGATTGCATACGAAAAAGAAGTATATGAAGATTCTTTTGAAATGAAAAGTACTAATCATGTTCGTTTGCGCGGAATGGTTTATTCCTCCAATCCCTACGTTATCATTGAAAATCCTGAGTTTGATGATTATACGGTTAAGATTCGATTTAAAACTACCCACGGTGGCTTTCGAGTAGGAGATGAATTAAAGGGTGAGTTTCATATTGCAGCCAATCAATTCGTTAAGACGTTACCTTTTTCCATTGTATTTGGTCAAAAATTCCCCAAAGTACTAGAGCGTGAAATTAGAGATTTAAAGGATTTTTGTAATCTTGCCAAAGAGAATTATTCCGAGGCGTTACAGTTGTTTTCTTCCGAGCGCATGGATGCTGTTATGAGAACGGAATCTCTGTTCAACCGTTTGTTGTATAGAGGATATAAGTCTGCACCCATTCTTCCGGTTCACTTAGAAGAATTCCTGGTTGGAGCCGGACAAAAAGATCGTTGCTGTATAGAAGTAAATGAAACAAGTTTGGAGTTTTACGATATTACCGAAAATCTCAAGGAATCCATTCATATTACAAAGAACACTTGGGGTTATGTGGAGTTTACCGCTAATTGTGATGCTGATTTTATCACCATAGAAAAAGGTCGAATTAATTCTGATTTTTTCCTGGGCAACAATTTAGAGTTGAATTTCTATATTCATAAAGAACGTCTGCATGCCGGAAGAAATGAAGCAAAGATTGTAATCGATGGCATTGATATCAAAAAAGAAGTGCTTTTGATTTGTTCTTTGGAGGAAAAAGATTCAGAGAAACACGCAGCAATGCTATCCGAGAAAAAGGATTTATATACGCTTTCTTCTTTGTACGTGGATTATCGATTAAAGAAGATGACTACCGGAGATTGGGCAACCCAGTCCATTGACATATTGAATCGTCTTATAGAATTGTATCCTAATCGGTATATGTATGCGTTGCAAAAGGCTCAGGCATTGATTGTGAATAAACAACGACAGGATGCGCTGTGGTTGATTTCCGATTTGAAGAGAGATATCGAGGATAAAAAATCCACAGAGTGGGCTTATCTGCTATATTTATGTACGTTAATTGAGCAGGAAAACAATTACGTGAATAAGCTTACGGAAGAAATTGAGAATATCTTTCGCATGCATCCGGATGATGTACGGATCTTTTGGTTTTTATCCTTCTTACGGGAGGAGTATGTTAAAGATTCCAAGCGGAAATTAATTGCCATAAAGCAGTGGGTAGACGGAGGATGTCACAGCCCATATCTTTATATTGAAGCCTATCAGATTCTGATGCAGGATCCTTTTTTGCTTACTTCTTTAAATGATTTTTCTTTAAAGATCTTAAATTGGGCGGCTAAAAGAGGTCAGATTTCTGTAAATCTAACGGTTCAGTTTGAAAAATTGCTACCGGAGGAAAACGGATTTGATCGCAGAGTATTTTTACTGGCCAGTCGCATTTATCATCGTTATCCCGAAAAAGACTTACTGTTTTCCATGGTTTCTTATTTGCTGAAGAATCAGATGACGGGACAGGAGTATTTTCAATGGTACTCTTTGGCAGTGGAAAAGGATCTTAAGTTAACAGGATTGTTTGAAGCATATATGCTTTCTTTGTCTACAGATCAGGGAGATGAATTACCGACGATTGTTTCTTTGTTTTTCCGTTATGAGAATCATCTTCCCATGGAGAAAAAAGCATATATATATGCAAATGTGATTCAATACAAGAATCATAATTTCCACTTGTATGAGCAGTATTTACCTCAGATTCAAAGATTTGCATTGGAGCAGATGCATTTAGGCCATATGAATGACGATTTGGCTGTTTGCTACCAGGATATTATCGATTCCGGGTTGTTAGATGAAGAAATTGCAAAAGACCTTTCCAAATTGGTATTTACCAAGCGATTTGTTTGTCTTAGAAACGATATTCGTCAGATTGTTGTGTTTGAAGAGATGTTTGCAACACCTAAGGTGGTTCCCGTAGTGAATGGGATAGCATTCTTTTCCGTAATTACCGACAATTATGTTATTTTTTTGGAAACCAATGATGGAAAGTATATTTTGGACAAGCAGGGATACTACTTGGAAGACCTGATGAATGTGGATCATTCTTTAGGTAAACTTAACTATTTGTCCGGCTTTGCCACCTATTATTTCCTTCAGGAATTTGATGGTTATGAAAAAGCGGAAGACATTCCGCAACAAAAACTTGGGAAAATTAAAGATTTCTTATATGACAATGAAATTTCTTTGTCCTACAAACAAAAAAAGCTACCTTTGATTTCCATGATTTTAAAAGATCATGCCAAAGAAGATTTGTTGGTGAAATTTCTTGTGGATTATAAGGAGTATCGAAATCTTGATTCTGAGACAGCCGCTTATATCATTGATCTTTTGATTACGTCGGATGATTATATGACAGCTTATGAGATGCTGGGATTATATAACGGTTTGTTGGTTCCCGGAAAGAGTCTCCTTCGTCTTGGAAATCATTTGGTGGAAGAAATCGGTGAACAGGCAGAAGATTATTTGATTTCTTTGTTGGCCTATTTGATGAGACAGTATTTGTTTTCGGATGAGACCATCGAGTATTTATGTAAATATTATGTTGGCCCGGTTAGTGATATGGTTTCCCTTTGGAAACTTTCCGATGTAAGGGGACTTTCCACTAAGGGATTGGAAGAACGTATTCTTACGTTAATGCTCTATACCGAAGACTTTTCTTCATCGAATGTTGAAATCTTTGACTCTTACATGCGTAAGAAAGTTTCCCCAATGATTGTTGAGGCATATCTTACTTATTATGCCCGCCAATATCTTTTGGGAGATGAAAAAGTACCGGATCAGATTTTTAAGCGTCTGTTTTATATGTCTGACAGTACACGTACGTTTAACGAAAGTTTAAAGTTTGCTTTGTTAAAGTATTTGTGCCTGAAGAAACCGTTGGACGACAGAGAATTTTCCACATTGGATTTGTTACTTCGGGATTGTATCAGCAAAAATATTTATTTTGAATTCTTCCGAAGAATGGATGAAAGTTTGCTGATCAAATATCATCTGTATGATAAGAATTTTGTGGAGTATCATGGCAAGAAAAATGCGAATCTTACCATTACGTATCGCATTAATAATGGAGAAGAGTTCAGCGAAAGACTGATGGAGATGTACGAAGGCATCTATGTGAAGCAGTTTGTATTCTTTTTTGGAGATTCGGTTTCTTACACCATATCAGAGTATGAATCTGATGAAGTTTTAAAAGAGGATACTTTATCTTATCAGGAATTGGTGGAAAGAGAAAAACAATCCCGTTACGGAATGTTAAATCAGATGAAGAGTGATTTTGTCTATAATAATCAACGGGAATTAATCAAAGATTTAAAGTTTTATCATGGAATGGATGTTACCACAAAGTATTTGTTCCATATCATTCATTCCGTGGAGGGTTAGGAGTTAAAGTTGGATAATTCATATTCCAAAGGCGTATATTTCGGACTGGATATTACGGACCGATATGCCTTAGTAAGTTTTTTTAAACCGAATATGGAAGAACCGGAAACGGTCAGTACCGTTATGGGATCAGAGGTCTTTCAAATACCGCTGTACTTATCCAAACGCAGAGGCATGGGACAGTGGTTCATAGGCCAGGAAGCTAAAATGCTGGTTCAGAGTGGCAATTGTGACGGAGTTGATTTATTACTGTCAAAAGCTCTTCGCAGAGAAAATGTTATTTTGGATGCAAATGAATACCCTGCTACGGAATTATTGTTAATCTTTTTACGTAAGATTCTTACCATGCCGGGCGGGTATTTTGGAAGCCACAGATTTGAAAAACTTGTGATTACAGTTCCGGTTTTGGATATGAAATACATGGAGCTGTTTACCGTTCTTTGTAATCAATTGGGATTGGAATCTTCTCAGGTAATGTTTATTGATCACAAAGAAGCTTTTTACTATTACGTATTTCATCAAAGAGCAGATGTGTTTTATCAGGACGTTATGCTGTTTGATTTGGAGGAAAATCAGCTAATTGGCTACTGTTTACATCGAAATCAGAACATCAAGCCGCAATTGATTCGGATTGAAACCCATAATTACGGAACCCTTATCGATAATAAGGATGAAAAGTTTTTGTTTTTGCTTAAGTCTGCTTTTGTGGGAGAAGAGATTTCCTCCGTTTTTTTGACCGGTGATGGTTTTGACGGTAATTGGATGAAACAGTCTTTACAGTTTTTGTGTCATAACCGAAGGGTTTTTGCCGGAAAGAATCTTTTCTCAAAAGGTGCTTGTTATGCAGGATTTGTAAAGAATGAAAAACCGGAGTGGCCTTTTGTTTACATGGGCGAACAGGAACTTAAGGTTAATCTTTCCATTAAAGTGTTAAATCATAATGAAATGCAATTTATTTCTTTGTTGGATGCAGGAGAAAACTGGTATGAGTCAGAGTTTAGCTGTGAGGTGATTTTAGACGGCACAAAAGAAATCGAATTCTGGGTTCAACGACCGGATTCCAGACAGGCCAGTGTGGAAATCTTGGAATTAAAGGACCTTCCGGATCGGGAGAATCGTACCACAAGACTTCGTATTACGGCGAAACCCGTATCAGATCGAGGAATCAGGTTGATTATACGTGACTTGGGATTTGGTGATATTGTTCCTTCTTCCAACAAAATCTGGGAACATGAAATATCAATTGCGATTCAGGAGTAGAGTATGGGCGAATTAATTTATTGTAAAAATTCCATAGCAAAAACCCCATACTATATTGAGGATGCGGGGTTGAACATATATTCATTGGAAGAATTAAGCTACTATATTTTCCATAATCCATATCTGATAGATAAGGCTTTGATGTCAAAGGAATTTGTCCAATGGCTGGATTTGGAATTGGAGGAACAGGATGCTGCAAAACAGTTAGAGGAGTTAATTAACGGGAATGCTCCTTTGCATTTGTTTGTTGGAAGAATTTTAAATTCCTGCGGATATCTTTCGAAAGCTGAGATTCGTCAAACCATGGATTTGATTGCATCCATCGAGAATAAGTCTGAGGAAGAGTGTAAAAAGATTCGTGGAGATCGATTCATGGATCAGAATAAAATTGTGGATGCCATTTATGAATATGAGAATATTTTAGTTGAATCACAGAATCTTTCATCCCAATTGGTTGGAGATATATATCACAATTTAGGATGTGCCTATGCCAGACTGTTTTTCTTCGATCAGGCCATTTCATATTTTGATCTGGCGTATGAAAAGAATCATAGACAGGATTCGTTAAAATCTTTGCTTTATGCACTTCGTTGTAACAGAAATGAGACACAGTTTGATTCTTATGTTGTTAAATATAACCTGCCGGCGGACGTGGCGGAAAAGATAAAAGAAGAAGTTACCACAGTCAGCGGTTGTGACGAAATTAAATCATTTGGTAATCAATTGGATCAGCTTTACGGCAATGCTTCGTCTGAGAGCCAGTTAGATCAACAGTTTGAAAATCTGTTAAATGATATTCAGAACAAATACAACAGTATGTCAAAGACCACTATGTAGGAAAGTGAAATGTTATTTAGGAAAAAGCAGAATAAAAATGACAAATTAGAGGAATCTTTTGCAAAAGTTATTTCAGAGATTCAAAAGATAGAAGATTGGAACAATCCCAAGAAGATTGAACACTATATTTTGGATTCCTGTGAGCATATTATTTCCACAACAAAAGAAATAGAAGCTTTAAAAGCGGAATATCGTGTGCTTACATCTTATCTGGAAGATATTGATACCTTAAAGAAGCTTCCCCAAAAAGATTTTTCGGAGATTTCCTTAATTGCGAAAAATATTGAAGATTTAGAAAGATCTAAAAAGATTTATAAAAATACGGAACCTAAGCTTACGGAGGATCAGTTTGTTTTGATTTCCGAAAACGAGGGCTCCATTCCGGAAACCATCAAGCGCATGAAAAATAACGAAAAGTACCAGTCTTCCGTTGAAAATGACATGCGTATGTTGGAAGCGGAAAAGAATACCTATGAAATAGAACGTGATGAATTATTAAAAACAAATTCGCTGATTCGCAGATTCTCCATATTGCTGTTTGTTGCATTTGCTTCATTTGTGTTTTTGGTATTTGTTTTAAAAGCCTCCGTTCACATTGATATTCGACTATATTTGTTTGTGATTTTATTTGTTGCTGCTTTTGCGATTTTTCTTTTGTTTATTTTTTACACAAATAATACAAAGCGAAACAAAAAACTGATTCGGGATATTAACAAAACCATTTCTCTTTTGAATGTTGTAAGAATGAAGTATGCCAACGTTACCAGTGCCATTGAATTTGAAAAAGAACGCTTCAATGTAAAAACATCTATGGAGTTAAACTATCTTTGGGATTGCTATATGGAAATGGTTCGTATGCAGGAGCAGTATATTCAGGATAATGATGATTTGGAATACTTTACCGGCAGATTGGTTCGCATGCTTTCCAATTTAAATCTTTATGATGCAAAAATCTGGCTGAATCAGGTGGCTGCATTGGTTCATGAAGATGTGATGGCAAAGGTGAATCACAATTTAGTGGAACGTCGTCAAAAAATTCGCGATAAGATTGCGGAGAATACGAAATCCGTTAAATCTGAGAGAGATGAGATTGATCGAATGATGCGAATTCATAATTATTATGTACCGGAAATCATTGAAATTATTACTTCCGTAGATCGTTTGTGCGGATTAAAGAAACCTACAGTTGTTTAAGGTTTACATTTTATCTTTCAAGTAATATAATCTACATTCGGATTGAATTTGAAAAGGAGTTTTTTCTATGAAAATAAGAACCAGATATGCACCATCACCCACAGGTAGAATGCACGTTGGAAATTTAAGAACAGCGCTTTATGCATACTTGATTGCCAAGCATGAAGGCGGTGATTTTATTCTTCGTATTGAAGATACGGATCAGGAGCGATATGTGGAAGGTGCTGTAGATATTATTTATCGTACTTTAAAGGATACGGGACTGATTCATGATGAAGGTCCGGATAAAGATGGCGGCGTAGGTCCTTACGTTCAAAGCGAACGTCAGGCGCAGGGCATCTATTTGGAATATGCAAAGCAGTTAATTGAAAAAGGAGAAGCATATTATTGTTTCTGTGATCAGGAAAGATTAGAGTCTTTAAAGACGGAAGTAGTAGACGGAAAGGTGATTTCCATCTACGATAAGCATTGTCTTTCTCTTTCCAAAGAAGAAGTGGAAGCAAATCTTGCCGCAGGCAAGCCCTATGTGATTCGACAGAATAATCCGCGTACGGGAACAACTGCTTTTGAAGATGAGATTTACGGAAGAATTGAAGTGGACAACTCCGAACTTGACGATATGATTTTGATTAAGTCTGACGGATATCCTACCTATAATTTTGCTAATGTTGTAGACGATCATTTGATGGGAATCACTCATGTGGTTCGTGGAAATGAATATCTTTCTTCTTCACCAAAGTATAATCGTCTTTACGAAGCTTTTGGATGGGATGTTCCCGTGTATATTCACTGTCCGTTGATTACAAACGAAGAGCACCAGAAACTCTCAAAACGAAGCGGTCATTCTTCTTTTGAAGATTTAATCGAGCAGGGCTTTGTAAAGGAAGCAGTAGTCAATTTTGTCGCGCTTCTGGGTTGGAGCCCAAGTGATAATAATGAGATTATGTCATTGGAAGACTTGGTGAAGTCTTTTGACTATCATCATATTAATAAGTCACCGGCGGTTTTTGACATGGTGAAACTTCGCTGGATGAACGGTGAGTATATTAAGGCAATGGATGAGGATACTTTTTATGATATGGCCCTTCCTTATTTGAAAGAAGTACTTACCAAAGACTTTGATTTAAAGAAGATTGCATCCATGGTTCATACCAGAATCGAAACATTTTTGGATATTAAGGATCACATAGACTTCTTTGAGAACCTTCCGGATTATGATACCGAGATGTATGTTCACAAGAAAATGAAAACAACAAAAGAATCTTCTTTGGAAGTTTTACAGGAGATTTTACCTGTATTGACTGACTTGGATGATTATTCCAATGATACATTGTTTAACACCTTAAAGGGATTTGCCGAGGAGCATGAATATAAAAACGGTTATGTTTTATGGCCGATTCGAACTGCTGTATCCGGCAAACAGAATACTCCCGGTGGAGCTACGGAGCTCATGGAGATTTTGGGAAAAGAAGAGTCATTGGCTCGTATTAAAAAAGGAATTGAGCTTTTAAGTAAGTAATTTAAAACAATTGCATATATTCTGCAAGAAGAGACAAAGAAGGAATATATGCGAAATGAAAATCAATCTCTTGCCATAGAACATTTTTTAGGGCCTTGCCTTGTGATTGCGGGGCCCGGTAGTGGCAAGACAAAATGTCTTGTAGAGCGTGTTGACAATCTAATTTGCGCTCACAATGTTTCCCCTGATAAAATTCTGGTTTTAACTTTTACAAAAGATGCTGCTTGCGAAATGAAAAATCGTTTCTTAAAGCAGTCTTGTTTGCGTGGGAAAATGCCGTTTTTCGGTACATTTCATTCGTTCTTTTTTACAATTCTTAAAGAGGAATTCCATATATCCAATCAAAATATCATTACAAAAGGGAAAGCAATTTCACTGGTAAAAAAGGCATTAAAAGAATGTAATCTATGGAATTCGTCCATTGATGTGCTTGGGATATTAAAAGAATTTTCAAATTGTATCAACATGAATTGCCCGCCGGGTGAGTATCAATCAAAACTGATACCTTCCGGTTTTTACAAGGTGTTTGATTTTTACCGGCAAAATAAGAAGGAATTGAAACTTATTGACTTTGATGACATGCAATCAAACGTATTGGAATTGTTTAAAACCAATGCAGAAGTGCTTAAGAAATGGCAGAGCCGTTTTGAATTTGTGCTTTTAGATGAAGTGCAGGATATTAATGAACTGCAGTTTACGATTACAAAACTATTGGTAAATCATCATGGCAATATATTTGCCGTCGGAGATGATGACCAGTCTATTTATGAGTTTCGCGGAGCAGTTCCCAAACTAATGCTATCATTTGAACAGGAGTTTTATGATTTAAAAACGATTGTATTATCTACCAATTATCGCAGTGAAAAACAGATTGTATACGTTTCGTCTCATTTCATTCAACATAATAAGAATCGATTTTTAAAAGAATACCAAAGTTTTTATAAATCCAATGGGACTGTGTGCTATCTTCAGTTTGAAGGAGAAATGGAAGAGTGTGAGTTTATTTTAAAGGAAGCATATAGAAATAAGTCTCATTCCATTGGCGTATTGTTTCGCAATAAAAGAGATGGGGACTATATCAGCCGTTATTTGGAATTGCATCATGTTTGTTATTACGCCAAAGAACGATTCTATTTTGAGAACAGAAACGAAATCATAAGCGATGTAGTATCTTTCTTATCATTGTATTTCGGAATAAGCGAAATGAAAGAAACCTGCGGGTTTCATCCGGATTTTTCTGCAACCCATATATGCCCTGGATCCTATTATTTGTTGTTGAATCTTTTTCGAAAAGCTTTTGGATATGAATCTTATCTTAAAGAAAAGTATAAAAATGATCCATTATTATTTGATGAGGCAAAAATCATGCTAGATGAAATACAAAATGAGTGTAAAAGGTTTTCCGTAAATGATGATATTTACGAGGTTTTGAAATACTTAAATAATATGGAAATAAAGGAGAATTATCGTAGTAATGTAAAAGAAGAAGCACAAATCTGTTTATATACGTATCATGGGTCAAAAGGGCTGGAATTTGATCAGGTGTTTTGTATTAACGTAAATGAGGGAATGGTTCCTAATCCGTATAACAGTAATCCGGAGGAAGAAAGAAGAATGTTTTATGTTGCAATCACAAGAGCAAAACACAAGCTTTATGTTTGCTGTATAAAAAAAAGAGGGGCAAAGTCTTATTACCCCTCAGTTTTTATTAATGAAATGAAGTATTAGTTTATGCTTCTTCCGCTTCATCCTGTATTTCCTGAAAACGTTTGCCAACGCGTTCGTATTCATCATCGTCCTGGATATTATCAAGATGAGGCTCGCCGGTTTCTTCATCTTCGAAATAACGATAGATGAAAACCTCGTTATCATTTAAAGGCTCACCGTTTTCGTCAACTGGTAAAAGCACGATGTAGTCCATGTCGTCTACGTCAAAAATGGTTAGGATTTCGCATTCCAATTCGGTGCCGTCATCCAATTCCAAAGTAACCATTACATCGGTGTCGTTATCGTCGATTGGGAAAATATCTTCGTTGTTCAATTTTAATCTCCTTTAAAAATTTTTCCTAATTATAAATAATCAAGAGAAAAAAAGCAATGAAGGAGAAAAATATAGTGGATTTGTTGGCGAATAATCGGGAAATATGCTAAAATAAATTGGTTTTTCTTATTCTTGCATTCAGGCTAAGAGTAATTCGGAAAAGTCGGAAAGAGGAGATAAATTGGCACTTGCTGTTAAAATCGGTGACTTTAAAGAATATGGTGCAATTGTTCGGGATAACGAAGTTATCTTTACTTTTGATACGGAAAAATTATCATCCGCTTCCGTGTTGCTCTATGATTTAAATACGAAAAAACTTGTTCATGAAATAAAACTTCCCAAAGAGTTTTCCTTGGGAAGAGTCTATTCTGTTTGCATTTCCGGCTTGGATATCAACAATCTTTGCTATCTATTGAAATCAGATAAGAAAATATACCTAGATCCATATGCAAAGACCATTGTCGGCCGTGAAACATGGATGGATGAAAAACGTTTTGAAGAGGATTACAGGGTTTACGGCGGATTTCTTTGTGAAAACTTTGAGTGGAAGAGTGGTTTTGCAAAGATTCCTTCTGATCAGATGATTTTATATAAGCTTCATATGCGTGGATTTACCATGGATCATAAGCTTTTGAAGAATAAAAAGGGAAATTATAAAGGTCTGATTTCTCTTCTTCCCGAGTTAAAGGATTTGGGCGTTACTTCATTGGAATTCTTACCGATTTATGAGTTTGAAGAAATGCGCTATAAGTCCGAAATTAAAGTAATTTCCGGAAAGAAAACAAAGGAAGAATTTTCCCCTGCATACGGTACCAATTATTGGGGATACGGCGAGGGAAATTATTTCGCACCGAAGGCTTCTTATTTTGGCGGAAAGGACTGTATTAATCACGTCAAAGAAATGATAGATGCCATTCATGGCCTAAATATGGAAGTTATTATGGAGATTTCTTTCTCAGAAGAGCATTCAGCAGACTTTATCAAGTCAGTTTTGCAATATTGGGTACAGGAATTCCGCGTGGATGGTTTTCACATGCTAGGAGCAGCTTTACCCATGGAAAACATCGTAAAGTATCCGCTTTTTGCCGAAACAAAACTCTTCTATGATTGTTTCTCTTCCGATGTTCTATACTCGGAAAATGATAAAAAACACATTTATGTTTATAATGATGATTTCACCTATCCATTACGTCGACTTCAACATCATATGGATGGAAACATTGCGGATTTTGCAGATCAAATGCGCCGCCAAGGTGAATACTTTGGCTTTGTAAATTATGCCGCATGCAACAGCGGCTTTTGCCTGATGGATGTATATAGTTACGGAGAAAAGCATAATCAGGACAACGGAGAAGAAAACAGAGACGGCAGCAATTATAATTGTTCACATAACCATGGATGTGAGGGACCGACAAAAAAAGCATCAATTAATAAGATTCGACTTATGAATGCCAGGTGTGCCATTACTTCCGCTTTGCTTTCACAAAGTGTTCCTTTGATTCTGGCAGGGGATGAAGTGAACAATTCTCAGCTTGGAAATAACAATCCCTATTGCCAAGATAATGAAATAGGTTGGACAAACTACAGTAACCGGAAGTCTGCACAAAAATTTCGAGACTATGTTAAGGCGATAATCGCCTTCCGGAAAGAGCATGACATATTAACAAAAGATACTCCTATGCAGTTAAACGATTATAAGCATGTGGGTATTCCTGATTTGTCTTATCATGGAAGAGAACCATGGATTATGGGCGTAGGCGCCGAGAAAAAAGCCATTGGTATTTATTACAGCGGACAGTATTCGACCTCCAAGAATAAAGAAGATGTTATGCTTTTGTATAATTTTTATTACGATGCGGAAGAATTTGCGGCACCGAAACTTCCCGGAAAGAAGAAGTGGTTTTTTGTAACCAATACAGGTCTTGATATCTTTGCTCCGGAAAGTACGCCTTTGGATGACCAGACAAAGGTGGTTGTGCCCGGAGGAACCGTTACCATATTGGTTGGAAAGGAAGTTTAGGATGAATCGCTTCTTTGGTCACTTGCATACGATTAACCAGCATCGCAGATTGGTAAGAAAAGGATGCTTTCAAGTGGGACTGTACAGACAGGGACTTCTTCATGACTTGTCCAAATATTCACCTGTGGAGTTTTTTGTTGGAGTGAAGTATTTCCAGGGCGACAGAAGTCCCAATAATGCAGAACGTGAGGACAAGGGGGTTTCTTTTGCCTGGCTTCATCATAAGGGCAGAAACAAACATCACATGGAATACTGGATTGATTATTCCCAAAAGAGAGACGGAAGAATGGTGGGGATGGATATGCCGGTGAAATATGTGGTGGAAATGTTTATGGATCGTATTGCGGCATGTAAGGTATACCAGAAAGAAAAATACACGGATGAAAGTCCGTTGATATATTACAAAAAAGGGTTTGATCATTACCTGATTCACCCGCATACACAGGCTCTGTTAGAGGAAATGCTTGAAATGTTGGCGAAAAAAGGGGAAAAAGAAACTTTTTTATACATTCGAAAGAATATTTTACATAATAAAAAATAAAGATGAGGATGAGACATGGAAAAGGAAAAGAAGATTTTATACAGCGGAATGCAGGCAACCAGTACACTGACACTTGGTAATTACCTGGGTGCATTGAAGAACTGGGTCAACATTCATGAGGATTATGACTGCTTTTTCGGTGTTATGGATTTACATAGTTTAACGGTTCGCCAGGAGCCCGCAGAGTTTCGAAAGAATGCCAGAAGTATTTATGCTCTTTACGTAGCAGCAGGATTGGATCCGGAAAAAAACTGTGTATATTACCAGTCGCATGTACCTACCCATGCACAGTTGGCTTGGGTACTTAATTGTTTTACCTATATGGGCGAGTTAAATCGAATGACCCAGTTTAAGGATAAGTCTCAAAAACATGCGGACAATATCAATGCCGGACTGTTTACTTATCCGGTACTTATGGCTGCGGATATTTTGTTGTATCAGGCAGATGTGGTTCCTATCGGTAAAGATCAGATGCAGCATTTAGAGATTACCCGGGATATTGCAGAGCGTTTTAATAACATTTACGGCGACGTATTTACCATGCCCGAACCATATCTTGGAAAAGCCGGAGCAAAGATCATGTCTTTGGCGGAGCCTACCAAGAAAATGTCAAAGTCCGACGAAAACGAAAATGCCACCGTTCGTTTATTGGATGATAAAGATACCATTATTCGTAAGTTTAAGCGTGCCGTTACGGATTCTGAGACAGAGGTTAGATATGATGAAGAGAATAAGCCCGGTGTATCGAATTTAATGAGCATTTATCGTTGTGTCACAGGAAAATCCTATGAAGAAATTGAAAAAGAATTTGCCGGACGGGGTTATGGTGACTTTAAACTGGCTGTGGGTGAAGCAGTAGTGGCAGAATTGGAACCGATTCAAAAGCGCTATGACGAGCTTATGAAAGAAAAGACCTTCCTTGATAAATGTATTAAGGAAAATGATGAGAAGGCATATTATTTCTCAAACAAAACACTCCGCAAGGTCCACAAGAAAGTTGGACTTACGGAGCTGATTCGTTAAGAGTTATACAAGTGTAACATCCCGTTTTTCGGGTGAAACGATAATAGAGTAGTTGGTGTGGTAAATCACGTATCCGGGAGCCGCACCGGCTACTTTTTTTAAGTGTTTCTTTTGTGTATAGTCAATTTCAATTTTATCCTGATCCCGACCGGTGGAATAATATCCCGCTAAAGATGCTGCAAGTTCAAATATGTGATCCGGGAGTTCCTCGTTATTGGATTTTACGATTACGTGACTTCCGGGAATGGTTTTGGTATGAAACCACCAGTCATTTCCTGTGGCAATTTTAAATGTCACTTCTTCGTTTTGATAATTGTTCTTTCCAACATAAATATGATATCCGTCGGAAGTAATATAATGTAACGGTGCAGATTTTTTGTTCTGTCCTTTTTTAACGGTTGGACGCTTCTTGGTAAATCCGTATTCAAACAATTCTTTGCGAATCAGAAGTAAATCTTCCTCGGATTCTGAGGTGGAAAGAGCACTTAATATGGATTCCAAATGGGAAATGGACTTTTCCGATTCCTTCATATAGGTGTCCAATGCTTCTTTGGTACGCTTTAGCTTATTATATTTTGCGTAGTATTTATTGGCATTTTCCATGGCGGAAACAGTTTCGTCCAAAGGAATGGTAAGCTCGGTGTTGTCATAATAGTTTAAAACCGTAACCTTTTTCATACCATCGGACAATTGATACGCATTGGCAGTTAAGAGTTCACCGTAGAGTCGATAGTTTTCCATACTTTCCGTATCTTTTAACTGTTTCTGCTGAATCAAAAGTTTCTTACGATTTCGATCCAACAGATTCTGGATTTGCTTTCGTAAATCATAGGAACGTTGTTCCATATTAGTCTTTAAATTCTTGGAAGAATAGAAGTACTCCAGGGCTTCGGACATTGTTGCAAAGGATATTTGTTCCTTGTCTTCATAATAGCTTAAGGAAAAAGGATAAACCTCGATTGGTTTCTTGGTGGATGGTTCCACAATTACCGTTGGGTTATAATGATTGTCTTTCATATCCTTTAATAAGTTTAGGAAGGTATCATAGAAAGCATCTTTTTGCCAATCGCTTAAGGAGAGCACGGAGGCATCCGAATCAATTTTTGCCCGATAACATAATTCCTCTGCAATAACAGGCCCAAATCCAACCAAAGAGGAGAGAATCATTTTTTTCATGGATAGAGGTTTTTTCAATAAGACTTCATAGAAGTCTTCTTTAGATAAATCAAAGCAATCAAAATGATCCTCCTGTGCCGGTACAAAGTACGACCGATTGGGAAGAACTTCTCGAACGGAAGAAACCAAAGCACTTACGTGCTTGATGCTGTCTAAAATCGTAAGCTTTTCGTCACACAGAATGATATTGGAATGCTTACCCATGATTTCCACGAATAAGTGTTTTTTGGCAGGATCTCCAAGCTCGTTTAAGTGCTCGATTTCAAAATCCAACACCCGCTCCAAACCAACTTGCTTTACGGAGGTAATCTTTCCGCTGTTTAAGTATTTACGAAGTACCATACAAAAATTGGGCGCAGTCAACGGACTTACCTTGTTTTCAGAGGTAAGGTAAATCACGGGAAGGGAAGCCAAAGAAGATACTAATAGACGAAAGGTTTCACGGTCCTTTGAAGCAGTTAGAATCAGTTCCTCTTTTTCCGGTTGTGCAATTTTTTTAATATGAGAGTCAGATAGTTTTTGATTTAACTCATAATTTAATGCATGTAAACAAATACCGTCGATAGACATTTCAAAATCTCCGAAAAAATTATTTTAAAACTCGTGCAGCCCTTATTTTACAAGGCTTTGCGACTGTTGTAAAGCGGTTTTAAATTTGACAAAGAAGTCTTATATTTACTATAATAACAATAATTGTGATAATTGTGTCAAAAAATAAGAACAATTATTGGTGTGAAGGAGGAACGAATAGGTTTATGGCGAACAGCATGACTGGCTTCGGACGATATGAAAACACCGTAAATTCCTTAAAAGTTTGCGTTGAAATTAAGTCCGTAAATCATCGTTTTTTAGATTTGAACTTAAAGCTTCCGAGAAAGTTCTCGTTCTTTGAAAATGAAGCAAGAAATATAATCAAAAACCGTATTTCCAGAGGTAAGGTGGATGTGTTTTTTTCCTTTGAAGAAAACGCAGCGGATGAAGTTGAGATTAATTATCATCCGGAGATTGCACAGAAGTATTACGACGGTTTAATGCTGTTAAAGGAACAGTTTGATTTAAAGGATTCCGTATCCGTTGGTTTGCTTGCCAGATTTCCCGATGTTTTTACCCAGGATGCCAAGGAAGAAGACCAGGAAGAGCTAAACGTTATTTTAAGCGAAACATTAAATAAAGCGTTGGATGATTTTGTCTTGAATCGTAAAGAAGAAGGCTCCAGATTGGTGGAGGATTTGCTTTCTAAATTAGATGAGATGGAAGCCCTTGTGGATAAAGTTGAGACCTATTTCCCAAGTATTATTGAAGAGTATAAAAACAGACTCCTTGGTAAGACGAAAGAATTGATTGAAAATCATCAGTTGGATGAATCCCGCATTGCTGCCGAGGTGGTTTTATATGCGGATAAGATATGCGTGGATGAGGAGCTGGTTCGATTGAAGAGCCATGTGAAAGAAGCCAGAGATACTCTTACTACAAAAGATGAAGTCGGCAGAAAAATGGATTTTTTGGCTCAGGAAATGAACCGAGAAAGCAATACGCTTTTATCCAAGTCTACTGACGTAAAAGTGGCAGATGTCGGAATTGAATTAAAGACCTTAATTGAAAAGATACGTGAACAGATTCAGAATTTAGAGTAGGAGATAATATGGATTTCAGTAAAGGATTGGTAATTGTTTTATCCGGTTTCTCAGGTGCCGGAAAAGGTACCATAATGAAACATTTGCTTAAACATCATAAGGATGAGTACAATCTTTCCATTTCAGCTACATCCAGAGAAAAACGTACCGGAGAAAAAGACGGAAGAGAGTACTTCTTTAAAACCAGAGAACAGTTCGAAGAGATGATCAAAAACAACGAACTGTTAGAGTATACGGAGTTTAACGGAAATTATTACGGAACTCCGAGAGAATATGTGGAAACCCTTGTGAATCAAGGTAAAGACGTTATTCTTGAGATCGAAATTGACGGAGCTCTGCAGGTGAAAAAGCTTTATCCCGAATCTCTGTTATTATTTGTGACACCTCCAACGGCGACTTCCTTAAAGGAACGTTTGGTTGGTCGGGGAACTGAAACCAAAGAAGTGATTGAGCAACGGCTTTCCATAGCTTATGATCAGTCGTTTTTAATGGATAAATATGATTATCTGGTGGTAAATGATGATTTATCAAGATGTGTGAAGCGTGTACATCACACGATTCAGGCAGAAAAATATCGTGCATCCAGAAATCAGGCAAATATTGATATTATTCAAAAAGAATTAAAGATGTTTTCGAAAGGAGAATAAACATGATACATCCATCTTATGTTGAATTAATGAAAGTAGTAAACGAGGATACCGCATTAGTAGGTGAAGAGCCGGTTGTTAACAGCCGTTACAGTATTGTATGTGCTACAGCAAAAAGAGCAAGACAAATCGTATCCGGTGACGATCCGTATATTCCAAACACCCAGGGAATGAAGCCTTTGTCAATTGCCGTTCAGGAGCTTTATAAAGGTGAGCTTAAGATTTTGACCGAGGATGAAGTAAAAGAAAAAGATATTGAGTTAGCAGAATACAAAGAGAAAAAAGCTGCTTTAAAGAAAGCTGAAAAAGAAGCAGAAAAGGAAGCTGTTGAAGAAAAAGTTGTCATTGATGAAGAAGAAGATGATGACGAAGATACTGAAGAGGAATAAATGAAAGTATCCATTATTTCCTTAGGATGTGACAAAAACTTCGTGGATTCCGAGCATATAATGGCACTTTTGTCAAAGGACGGACATACCTTTGTACCGGAAGTGGAAGAAGCGGAAATCTGTGTAATTAATACCTGCTGCTTTATTCAGGATGCTTTGGAAGAAAGTATTAATACCATTATAGAAGTGGGAAAACTGAAGGAAGAGGGCTCTTTAAAGGTATTGGTTATTGCCGGTTGCCTTGGAGAACGTTTTACGGAAGATGTACTGTCGGATTTACCGGAAGTGGACGGTATTGTCGGAACAAATTCTTATGATGAGATTTTGTCGGTGATTCGAAGTGCTCTTAATAAGAAAAGAAAAGTGATAAAAAAAGACTTTTCTTCTCTTCCGAAAAATGATGGCAGATTTTTAAGTTCTGTGGTTCCCTACACTTATTTGAAAATTGCTGAAGGATGCAATAAACATTGTACTTATTGCGTAATTCCTTCCATTCGCGGTGATTATCGTAGTGTTCCCATGGAGGAACTTGTGACGGAAGCCAAGGAATTGGCAGAACAGGGTATTCGGGAATTAAACTTGGTGGCTCAGGAAGTTACCATGTACGGTATCGATTTATACGGGAAAAAATCCCTTCCGCTTTTGTTGGATCGATTATCCGAAATCGATGGAATACAATGGATTCGTTTGCTGTATTGTTATCCGGAAGAGATTACGGATGAGTTGATTTCCTATATGGCTAACAACCCGAAGATTTGTCATTATATTGATATGCCTATTCAGCATTGCAATGATGAAATACTTGGACGTATGGGGCGAAAAACTTCCAAGACTGATATTGAAAACAAAATCCTTGCACTTCGAGAAAAAATGCCGGATATTGCTATCAGAAGCACTTTGATATGTGGTTTCCCCGGCGAGAATGATGATATGCACGGAGAACTGTTATCTTTTGTTGAAGATATGAGATTCGATCGCTTGGGTGCTTTTTCTTATTCCCGTGAAGAAGGGACTCCTGCTGCCGGCTTTGAACACCAGTTGAGCGACGAATTAAAAGACAGCTGGAGAGATGAAATCATGGCGCTTCAACAGCAGATTTCATTGGACAAGAATCGTTCTATGGTAGGAACAGTGGTATCCTGCTTTGTAGAGGGTAAAGTGGAAGAAGGAGTATATGTGGGACGTACCTATCGAGATGCTCCGGACGTGGATGGATACATCTTCATTGAGAGTAATAAAGAGTTTTTCAGTGGTGATATTATTCCCGTAAAAGTTACAGGTTTTAAAGAGTATGATTTAATAGGAGATTATCATGAATTTACCGAATAAGCTTACAATCTTTCGAGTTATTATGGTTCCATTTTTTGTGGCTGCATTATTGATTCGTCCCGATGATATGATGTATCGCTGGATAGCGGAAATTATTTTTATCATTGCTTCCCTGACGGATATGCTGGATGGAAAAATAGCACGCAAATATAATCTTGTTACCAATTTTGGTAAATTTATGGATCCGCTTGCAGATAAGCTTTTGGTTTGTTCCGCAATGATTTGTTTGGTAGAATTAAAAACTCTGTTTGCATGGGTATGTATTATAATTATTGCCAGAGAATTCATTATTTCCGGATTCCGCTTGATTGCATCCGATAACGGTGTTGTAATTGCGGCAAGTTATTGGGGAAAGTTTAAAACCGTATTCCAAATGTTTATGGTAATTGTAATGATTATTTCTCCGTTGCATCCTTATCTTGTTTTGCTTGGACAGATTTTAATGTGGATTGCATTGGCTCTTACCATTATTTCTTTAGTGGACTATATCGTTAAGAACAAAGATGTTTTAAAAGAACAGAAGTAAGGAAGTCTATGTTAAGAGTGATTGCCGGGGAAGCAAGAAGTATTCCCCTAATGACGTTGGATGGTTTGGATACCAGACCAACTACCGATAGAGTTAAAGAGACTCTGTTTAATCTATTGCAAAATGATATTTACGGTTGCAATTTTTTGGATTTGTTTGCCGGAAGCGGTCAAATTGGCATTGAAGCTTTAAGCCGCGGCGCGCATAGCGCCTGCTTTGTTGAAAAAAACAAAAAGGCAATGGAAATCATAGAAAAGAATCTTGAAAAGACCAAGTTTTTAGATCGGGCTACGTTGGTAAAGAAAGATGTGCTTTCCGCCTTATCAATTATGCAAGGGTCTTTTGATATTGTGTTTATGGATCCTCCTTATGCTCTTGGCATTGAAGGCGAAGTGCTTACGAAGATTCGTGAAAACCGTATATTGAAAGAAGACGGTTTTGTTATTATCGAAGCTGATATTAACAATGATTTTTCCTTTGTGACCGACTTGGGTTTTGAGATAACCAGAATTAAAACATATAAAAACAATCAACATATATTCTTGAGGGAATTATAATGAAAAAAGCAATCTATCCGGGAAGTTTTGATCCGGTAACCTTCGGACACTTGGATATTATCAAAAGATCCACTAAAATATTTGATGAAATTGTGGTTGCTGTGTTGAATAACAGTCAAAAAAACTCATTGTTTTCTGTGGATGAACGTGTTACGATGATTACGGAATTAGTGAAGGATTATCCGAATGTTTCCGTAGTTTCTTTTGAGGGATTGACCGTTGATTTTGCAAAAAAAATCGATGCTAACATTATTATACGAGGTCTTCGTGCAGTTACGGATTTCGAATATGAATTACAGATAGCTCAAGTCAATCATGTGGAGAATACCGATTTGGAAACAGTCTTTTTAACTACGTCACTGAACTATTCTTACTTAAGTTCCAGCGTGGTTCGTGAATTTGCTTCCCATGGTGGCGATATCACAAAATTTGTACCAAAAGAGATTATTCCGCGTATTATGGAGAAGTATAAATAATAAAGGAGAGATACGTATGGCTAGTGCAATTGAAGATATCATTGATGAGCTGGAAGAGTATATTGACAGCTGTAAACCATCATCCATTTTCAATGATACTAAAATTGTTGTGAATCGAGATGACATTGAGGGGCTTTTGGCGGAACTTCGAAACAAAACACCGGAGGAGATTCGTCGATATCAAAAGATTATCAGTAACAAAGAGGCGATTTTAGCTGATGCGAGAGCGAAGGCTGATCAGATTGTTCAGGAAGCACAGATTACTACAAATGAGTTGGTGTCTGAACATCAGATTATGCAACAGGCTTATGCCCAGGCAAATGAAGTTGTTATGATTGCCACAAAGCAGGCACAGGAAATGTTGGATGCTGCAACAAATGATGCCAATGATATCCGTACCGGTGCCATCGCATATACAGATCAATTGCTTCGAAGTATTCAGGATGTGTTGGCTGCTTCTATAGATACAACCAGGTCCAGAAATGAAACATTTCTTAAGACCATGCAGGGATATTTGGATGTAGTCGTAAGCAATCGTACGGAATTGGCTCCGGAGACACAGGCATCTGTGGAAAAGCCTGAACCGCAGACGAATAAAGACAATCATGGTGCTGTTACCATGCAAAAGAAAGAGCCAGATGTTTCCGAGACCAACAAAACGGAAGTTACCGGCAAAGCGGAATCTGAAGAAGCGCTTGCTGTACTTGATATTCCGGAATCATTTTTTAACAAAGAATAATCATTATCCGGAAGGGTGTTTCCTTCCGGATTTTTTAATTTTATGAAAAAAATAACCATTAACGATAAAACTCAAAATCAAAGATTTGATAAATTTCTGAAGAAGTATTTTAAAAATGCCTCCTCCGGATTTATATATAAAATGCTTCGAAAAAAGAATATTACCTTAAATGGTGCCAAAGCCACGGGAAGTGAAATATTAAAGCTTGAGGATGAAGTCTTTGTGTTTTTTAGTGACGAGACCTTCGACAAAATGCGAGGAGTAAATGACGCAAATGACTTATCCGGATATGTGTTATCGGAAGATTTTTTCGATATTGTCTATGAGAATGAGGATTTTTTGGCAATCAACAAACCCAAAGGATTACTGTCTCAAAAAGCGGATACCAATGATATTTCATTAAATGAGTATGTTTTGTCATATCTGATTAAAAACAACAAGATTACGGCTGACGATTTGTCTTTGTACAAGCCGTCCTGCATCAACCGTTTGGACCGTAATACCACAGGACTGATTTTTGCTGCAAAAACCTATAAAGGTGCAAAGGAACTGTCTGAAATCATTCGAGACAAATCTCATCCCAAAATCTATCGATGTATATGTGCCGGTGAAGTTAAAGAAGAAGCGTTGCTGAAAAGCTATTTGATAAAAGACGAGAAAACCAATCAGGTGACCGTATATGATCATCAGATAAAGGATTCCAAAGAGATAATTACGGGAATCAAACCATTAAAAACAAATGGTATCGTAACTCTTTTGGAAGTCAATCTTTACACCGGGCGAACACATCAGATTCGTGCGCATTTAAGTTATATCAATCATCCGGTAATCGGTGATTATAAGTACGGAGATGCTGATATAAACAGAGAGTTTTATAAGAAGTACGGAATTACATCGCAGATGCTTCATTCCTATGGGCTTGAGGTCCCAAACGTCGGCATGCTTTGCGCGAAGGTGCCGCATGAATTTGAAAAAGTATGGAAATAATTCGGATATATTAGGTAAATTATGGCAACATGGAAATCCAGAGGCCTTCGAGGTTCAACTTTCGAAGACTTTATTAATCAGACAAATGAACTGTACAAAGAAAAAAAACTTGCTTTGATTCAGAAGATACCTACTCCTATTACACCAATAAACATTGATGAAAAATCAAGACATATTACATTGGCGTATTTTGATCAAAAAAGTACGGTGGATTACATCGGTGTTGTTCAGGGAATCCCTGTATGCTTCGATGCAAAAGAATGCGCCAAGGATACATTTCCTATGGCAAACATTCATCAGCATCAGCTGGAATTTATGCACGATTTCGAGGAGCAGGAGGGCATTGCTTTTTTTCTGATTTATTTTTCGGAGGATCATAAGTATTATTATCTGACTTATCGAGAGGCAGTATATTTTTGGAATCGTATGGAAAATGGAGGAAGAAAGAGCTTTCGAAAGGATGAATTAAAAGATAAATATTTCTTTGATTTTCAGCCAACATTTCCGGTTCCTTATTTAAATATGATTCAAAAAGACCTGGATGAAAGAGACATTGACAGTAATTAAGGTGTTTTGTATAATGATTTTACTTGGTAGCACATTAGCGAACTAAAGTGAAAGGATAAATATGAATAAATTAATACACACACCGGAAGGAGTCCGGGACATTTATAACGAAGAATACAAAAAGCGTCAATATCTTCAAAATCGAATCTTGGAAAAGATTAAGCTGTACGGATATGAAAACATTCAAACACCTACCTTTGAATTTTTTGAAATTTTCGCAAAAGAAATGAGTACGGTTTCAGCGAGAGAGTTATTTAAGTTTTTTGATCGTGACGGTAACACTCTTGTTCTTCGTCCTGATTTTACTCCTTCCATTGCCCGTGCCTGTGCAAAGTATTTTACAGAAGATACGAAACCTATTCGTTTATCTTATTTGGGAAATGTGTTTTCAAATAATTTAAATTATCAGGGAAGATTAAAAGAAACGACGCAATTGGGTGTTGAATTTATCGGTGTTGCTTCTTTAGAGGCGGATGCAGAAATTATTTCTTTGGCTTGTGAGTCTTTACTGTCCGTGGGCTTAAAAGATTTTAAAATTTCCATAGGTCATGCTTCTATTTTAAGAGGTTTGGTGGAAGCTGCTTCTTTTACGGAGGATGAAATCGAAGAAGTTAAAGAGTTTGTATTAAATAAGAATTTCTTTGGCTTAGATGATTATTTATCAAAAAAGAATTTGGACAATAACCTTCAGTCTTTGTTCTCTCTTTTGCGAGAATTCTATTCTTCTCCAAAAGAATTTGCCGAGATGAAAGAAAAAGCTAAAAAATACGAGAGACTTTATCTTACCTTTGAGTATTTTGAAAAACTATACGAATTACTGGAGGCTTATAAAGTCAGCGAATATGTTTCTTTTGAAATGGGATTGTTCTCAGAACATGGTTATTACACCGGTGTGATTTTCTCCGGGTATACTTATGGCTCAGGTGAACCAATCGTAAAAGGTGGCCGTTATGATAAGCTGTTGCGGCACTTCGGAAAAGATGCCTATGCGATAGGATTTGCTATTTTTGTTGATGGATTACAGATGGCAGTGGACAATTTAAAAATCCCCATTCCTTCCGAGCATAAAGCAGATGTTATTTTATATCGTAAGAAAGATCGAGCTCTTGCCATTGAAAAAGCCAAAACCTATCGTGATTACGGCAAAGTCGTACAGATGATTCGTTATTCCGATGAGGAGGAACTGAATCGATTTAAAGAGTTATACGGTGGCAGTACAATTGAAGTGATTGGAGAGTAGTGACATGAGTGAAGAAAGATACCTAACCGTTGCTCTCGGAAAAGGTCGTTTGGCCAATTCCGCAATGGAGTTATTTGAGAAAATCGGGGTTTCTTGCGAAGAAATGAAAGACAAGAACTCCCGTAAACTTATTTTTGTAAATGAAGAATATAAAATGCGTTTCTTTTTATCCAAAGGACCGGACGTACCGACTTATGTGGAGTATGGTGCTGCCGATATTGGAATTGTTGGTGAAGATACCATTTTGGAAGAAGCTCGAAATGTCTATGAAGTATTGGATTTGGGCTTTGGAAAATGCCGTATGTGTGTATGCGGTCCCAAAGAAGCAGAGGATTATTTAAAGCATCAGGAATTAATCCGTGTTGCTACGAAATATCCTCGAATCGCAAAGAATTATTTCTATAATCGCAAGGATCAAACCATAGATATTATTAAATTAAACGGTTCCATTGAATTGGCGCCAATTGTCGGATTATCTGAAGTGATTGTGGATATTGTGGAAACAGGAAGCACATTAAAGGAAAACGGATTGGTGGTATTGGAAGAAATATGTCCGTTGTCCGCAAGGGTAATTGTTAACCAGGTCTCCATGAAAATGGAAAACGAACGAATTACAAAGATTATTACGGCATTGAAAAATGAATTAGAGGAGAAAATATGAGAATACAGTCACTTACAAAAGCATCCATACAGACCTTACTGTCAGATTTACTAAAGCGCTCACCCGCAAATTACAATACTTATGAGGCAAGCGTTAAAGAAATCGTGGAAAATGTCAGATTAAACGGTGACGATGCTCTTTTTAACTATACCAAACAATTTGACGGAGCCGACATTACATCAAATAATTTGATTGTTACGGAAGAAGAGATTAATAATGCCTATAAAGAAGTTGATGATGCATTATTGCAGGTCATTCGAAAAGCATTGGTTAATATTCGTAACTTTCATGAAAAACAGCTGCAGAACAGTTGGTTTGAAAGTTCTCCGAAAGGAATTATACTTGGACAAAAAGTAACCGCCATTGAAAATGTGGGAGTATATGTTCCGGGGGGAAAAGCTGTTTATCCGTCCTCGGTTTTGATGAATATCGTTCCTGCAAGAGTGGCAGGCGTGGAACATATCTACATGTGCACTCCACCGGATAAAAACGGTAAGGTATGTGCTTCGACTTTGGTTGCTGCAAAAGAAGCCGGCGTTGATGTGATTTATAAGGTGGGTGGAGCTCAAGCAATTGCAGCTATGGCTTTTGGTACAACATCCGTTCAGAAAGTTGATAAGATTGTGGGCCCCGGTAATATTTATGTGGCGCTTGCAAAAAAAGCGGTTTTCGGACATGTCAGTATTGACTCCATTGCCGGACCTTCTGAAATTCTGGTATTGTGCGATGAAAGTGCCAATCCGAAATATGTGGCAGCTGATTTATTGTCGCAGGCTGAGCATGACGAACTTGCATCCGCCATATTAATTACTACTTCCGAAAAACTTGCAAAAAAAGTTTCCAATGAAATAGATGAGTTTTTAAAAATTCTTTCCAGACGGGATATTATTTCAAAATCCTTGGAAAACTTTGGTTATATATTTGTGGCGGAAGATATGGATTCTGCAATTGAAGCCGCTAATGCGATTGCATCGGAGCACTTGGAAATTGTTACGAAGAATCCGTTTGAAACCATGACAAAGATTAAGAATGCCGGGGCAATCTTTTTGGGCGAGTATTCTTCCGAACCTTTGGGAGATTATTTTGCAGGACCGAATCATGTGCTTCCCACCAACGGAACCGCAAGATTCTTTTCCGCTTTGTCTGTGGATGATTTTATTAAGAAATCTTCCATTATTTCTTACTCAAGAGAAGCGTTAAAAGAGGTGCATAAAGACATTGAAGAATTTGCTTGTCAGGAGCAGTTGACGGCTCATGCAAATTCCATTAAAGTTAGATTTGAAGACTAGATTATTTGGATGAATGTGAGGTTATCATGGCAGAAAGCAGAGTTGCAACATTAAATCGCAAAACAAAAGAAACCGATATTTTTTGCGAATTGAATCTGGACGGAAAAGGTGATAGTGAAATCTCTACCGGTATAGGTTTTTTGGATCATATGTTGGAAGCTTTTGCTAAGCATGGTTTCTTTGATTTAAAACTTACCTGTAAAGGAGACTTAAATGTGGACTGTCATCATACCATTGAGGACTGCGGAATAGTTCTTGGCAGTTGTATTAAAAAAGCTCTTTCGGATAAAGTAGGCATTAAACGATACGGTAGTTTTATTCTTCCCATGGATGAAACTCTGGTTTTATGTGCCATTGATTTGTCGGGAAGACCTTATTTAAACTTTGATGCTTCTTTTGATGTGGAAAGAGTCGGTTATTTTGATACGGAGATGGTGAAGGAATTCTTTTATTCCATTTCCTATTCCTGTGGTATGAATTTGCATATTAAAGTTTTGGATGGCACCAATGCCCATCATATCATTGAGGCCATGTTTAAGGGATTTTCCAAAGCTTTGGATGAGGCTACCTCAAAAGATCAACGAATTACCTCCGTTTTATCTACAAAAGAAACACTTTGTTAGGAGTTTTTTACTATGGAATTTAAAAATATTGTTGCCACCATCTATATTAAAGATGGAAAGGCAGTTACCGGTAGGGATGATATTAGCGGGGGCAGAGACATCTTAGAACTCGCTAAAATGTACAACGATACCGGAATAGATAAGATTTTTTGCGTGGATTTATCAAATGATGATGAAGAACATGAAAAAAACATTCTTGCCATTCGTGAGATTTATCGTTCTATTGATGTAAAACTTTGTGGCGGCGGAAACATCAAACGATTGGAAGACGTTAAAAAACTATTATATGCCGGATGCGTGGAAGTGGTTTTAAACGGTTCTAAACCGGAGTCCGCCAAGCTTTTGGTGGAAGCTGCCGAACGCTTTGGCAAGGAAAAGATGTTGGTTTCCATTAATACATTGGATTTTGTTTTTAAAAACACCGATATTTTGCCTACTTATTGTCATGAACTTCTTTTGATGAACAAGGAATTGGTGAAAGGCCTTGAAGACTTAACGGATGTTCCATATATTCTTTGCCAGAAAGAGTATGATTTGGATGAAATCGAGAAGTTGTTGTCTTCCGATAAAATTCGTGGTATTTATGGGGATTTTATTAACGACACCACTTTTGATGTAATGAGTTTAAAAGCGGAATTATCTCAACGAGAGATTCTTATGGATAATTTTGCCCCTAAGCTTAAATGGTCTGACTTAAAAGTAAATTCCGATGGCCTGGTTCCCTGTATTGTTCAGGATTACCGCACCGGAGAAGTGTTGATGATGGCCTATATGAATGAAGAGAGTTTTAATACTACCATTCAAATTGGTAAAATGACTTATTACAGCAGATCTCGTCGGGAGTTATGGATAAAGGGTCAAACCAGTGGCCATACTCAGTATGTAAAATCTTTGACGGCAGACTGTGATTACGATACTTTGCTTGCAAAAGTATCTCAAATTGGTGGTATTGCTTGTCATACCGGTGCTCCAAGCTGTTTCTTTAATGAAATTATTAAAAAAGAGTATGTGGAGCGAAATCCGCTGAAGATCTTTGATGATGTTTATAATGTGATTTTGGATCGCAAAGAGCATCCAAAGGAAGGAAGTTATACCAATTACCTTTTTGATAAAGGCTTAGATAAAATTCTAAAAAAAGTCGGTGAAGAGTCCACTGAAATTGTAATTGCTGCGAAAAACAGCAATAACGAAGAAATTATCTACGAGATTTCCGATTATTTGTATCATTTAATGGTATTGATGGCTGAAAAGGACGTTACCTGGGAAGATGTCGTTCGGGAGTTGGCGCAGAGATAGGTTAACTATGCGAAAATTATTTTTAAGTGATGAAATATTAATGAGTGTCGAAAAGTCGGCACGCTACATTGGAAACGAAGTAAACAGCGTTATGAAAGATCCTAACGCTGTTTCACTTCGTTTTTGTATGTGTTTTCCGGATGTGTATGAAGTGGGTATGAGTCACTTGGGCATCCAGATTTTATATGAAATGATGAACCGCAGAGAGGACGTATATTGCGAACGCGTATATTCTCCTTGGCCGGATTTGCACAAGATTATGAAGGAAAAAGAGATTCCTTTATTTACATTGGAGACCCAACAACCCATTAAAAACATGGATATGATTGGTATCACCTTACAGTATGAAATGTGCTATACCAATATTTTACAGGTTTTGGATTTGGGACAGATTCCTTTTATGGCTAAGGACAGAGGCAATGAGGACCCCATTATTATCGGCGGAGGTCCCTGTACCTATAATCCGGAGCCCATTGCACCTTTCTTTGATATTATTTACATCGGAGAAGGGGAAACCAGTTACGATGCCTTGTTTGATCTTTATATAGAGGAGCGAAAGAAACAGGATTATGACCGTATGACTTTTTTGTGTAAAGCGTCTCAGATTCCCGGACTGTATATGCCGGCGCTTTATGAGGTCACATATAAGGACGACGGTACCATTGAAAGTTTTGGGCCGATTTATGAGGATGTTCCCAAAAAGGTTGTTCGTCAGGTGGTTACGGATATGGATTCATCACCTTACCCTACGGCGCCAATCGTTCCTTTTGTACAGGCTATTCAGGATCGTGCGGTGCTTGAAATTCAGCGTGGCTGTATTCGCGGATGCAGATTCTGCCAGGCCGGAATGATTTATCGACCGAATCGAGAGCGTAGTTTAGATGTGTTAAAGGGATATGCCAAAGAGATTTTGGCTTCCACGGGACATGATGAGATTTCTTTGTCTTCCTTAAGTTCCAGCGATTACACCCAGTTGTTTGAACTGGTAAATTTTTTGATTGATGAGTGTTGCAAGGATGGTGTGAATATCTCTTTGCCATCTCTGCGTATTGATGCATTTTCTTTAGATGTAATGTCAAAAGTACAGGACATAAAAAAGAGTTCTGTTACCTTTGCTCCGGAAGCGGGAAGCCAACGAATGCGAAATGTAATTAACAAAGGTCTTACGGAAGATGATATTTTCGGTGGGGCCAAACAGGCATTTTTAGGCGGTTGGAATAAGGTAAAACTTTACTTTATGCTTGGACTTCCCGGAGAAACGGAAGAGGATATGAAGGCCATTCCTATCCTGGGAAATGAAATCGCTGCCTTATATTATGAGACGGTTCCAAAGGAAAATCGTCAGGGCAAGTGTCAGATTACCATGTCAACCTCTTTTTTTGTACCGAAGCCTTTTACACCTTTTCAATGGGCAAGAATGTATACGCCGGATGAGTATCTCCATCGCGCCAAGGTGGTAAACGATACCATGAAGGAGCAGTTAAATCATAAGAGCCTTCGGTATCAATGGCATCATGCAGATGTTACCGTATTGGAAGGTGTGTTTGCCAGGGGTGACAGAAGAGTGGCAGACGTGATTTTATATGCCTACGAGCATGGACAGTTCTTTGATGCCTGGGGCGAATTTTTCTCCATGGAAAAATGGGTGGAAGCCTTTGATGCATGTGGCGTGGATATGGATTTTTATACCATGCGAGAGCGTGATATAGATGAGATTTTCCCGTGGGATTATATTGATGTTGGTATTACGAAAGAGTTCTTCAAGCGGGAATGGCTTCGTTCCAAAGAGGGACAAATTACCAAAAACTGCAAGGATGCCTGTAACGGATGCGGTTGCATGACTTATAATTGCGGTATTTGTATACGATAGGAGTTATTATGAGAATCAGACTTCGGTTCGCAAAATTTGACAGTATGAAATACATCGGTCATTTGGATATGCTTCGGTATTTTCAAAAGGCATTTCGTCGTGCGTCCGTTCCTATGAAGTATTCGGAAGGATTCAATCCACATCCGGTGATGTCTTTTGCGGCACCCTTGGGAGTGGGAATCACTTCGGAAGGGGAGTATTTAGATATTGAGACCGAGCGGGATGTGGATTTGGATGAGCTTGTTTTAAATATCAATAAAGAAATGGTGGATGGCGTGTTTGTTATTTCTGCCCGAGAGCTTGGCCAAAACGAGAAAAAGGCCATGGCTGCGGTAACCGCTGCCACTTACCTGGTGTATTTAAAGAAAGATGTGGCTTTGCTTTCCGAAAGGATGGTAAAGGATGATGTTTCTTCTTTTATGGCCCGTGATACCATTTCGGTGGTGAAAAAGACCAAAAAAGGAGAACGGGAAATTGATTTAAAGCCCTTTGTGTATCGTTTTGAAGCGGATTGTTTTTCCGATGCTTCTTTTTTAAAGGGCTTGAAAGTGGATATCAAAGACGAGCAGTTTTGTTGTAAGGATACAGATCCTTGTTTCCTTTTACAGGTTTCCTGTGGAAGCAATGATAATATCAAACCTGAATTGGTGTTAAGTACCTGTTTTGAAGAGTTAAAAGATAAGGACAATCTTTTTGCCATACATCGTTTGGAGTTGTATCAGGATGAATATCCTGCCCTTAGAGCCTTGGGAGTTTAGTATGAAAACCTATAAGATGCACAAATTTATTCTTACAAATATGGAGTTTGAATCCCAAAAGATTTTTTGTGGGGTTTATTTTGATGCATCCAATCATCCTTTAGATATTATGGTGGAAAAACAGCTGTTTGAGGATCATCCATTCCCCAATGAGGCTATATATGTGGGAAAAGTATCCAAAATTCTTCCGAACCAGGGTGCTTTTGTCCGCATCTCTCCAAATGAAAGCGGATACTTACCTTTGTCGGAAAAACAGAGTTTTTATTATGTTCGAAAAAACGGAAAGAAAGAGGCACTTTCCTGCGAAGATGAGATTTTGGTTCAAATCAAAAAGCAGCCAATTAAAACCAAAGAAATGGTTTTGGACAGCAGTTTATCTTTCCATGGGGATCATTTGATTTTGGTCATGAATGCCGCATCGGTTTCCGTTTCTCAAAAACTGAAAAAATCGGAAAAACAGCATTATAAGGAACTTTTGTCCAATCGTTTTCCGGATATGTCCGAATTTGGATTCGTGGTTCGTACCAATGCAGTGAAAATTTCGGATGAAGAACTTTTAGATGAGGCAAAAGGACTTTTTGAAGAATACAAGCATTTGATGGCCTACGGAAAGAACCGGACCTGTTACGAGTGTGTAAAAAAAGGCAAAGATATTATTGAGGAAGCTCTTCGCCGCATAGATCCGAGTATTTGTGAAATTGAAACCGACGATGAACATATTTATCAAAGCCTTCTTTCCATTATGGAAAAAGACATGTATGCACCTTTTAAAGAGCATCTGAAGTTCAACGAAGATACATCCTATGAATTATCGAAGCTGTATGGAATTTCTACGGTGCTTGAAAATGCTCTTAAACCGGTGGCGTGGTTAAATTCCGGCTCCAATTTGATTATTGAACAGACAGAAAGTATGACAGTGGTGGATGTGAATTCCTCCAAAAACAATACTAAAAAAGAGACCACAGCCTTTCAGGTTAACATAGAATCTGCAAAGGAATTGGCATTGCAAATGCGACTGCGTAACCTTTCAGGGATTATTATAGTGGATTTTATTAATATGACTTCGGAGGAAAACAAAAGTCAATTGCTTAGTGTTTTAAGAGAAGAAACCAAGTATGATCCTTGTAAAGTTACGGTTTTGGACTATACAAAACTAGGGCTTGTGGAGATTACTAGAGAAAAACGTTATCCATCTTTAAAAGAAGTGTTGACTTTAAAGAAATAGGATGGTATTATATCCGAGTATGCCGCACAGCGAGGTTTAAGTTCGTTATGACACCGAAGCTGGCGAGTAATGATAATAGGAGGTGCCAATATGTACGCAATTATTGCAACAGGTGGTAAGCAGTACAAAGTATCTGAAGGCGATATCATTACCATTGAAAAGCTTGGAGTAGAAGCTGGTGAGAAAGTTACC